>Ga0315295_10000862_pt1 | contig 25876 bp, 17 predicted proteins | sample YL17G14_0_MG_FD_204453 | JGI IMG/M metagenome (GOLD analysis project Ga0315295, IMG submission 204453) | Sediment microbial communities from Yellowstone Lake, YNP, Wyoming, USA - YL17G14_0 | ecosystem: Environmental > Aquatic > Freshwater > Lake > Sediment | place: USA: Wyoming | collected... | reverse complement strand
GTCGAAGCCCCAGGTCAACCAGGGGGTGGGCTTCTTAATCTCTTGCAGGAATTGCTCAAAGGCGGAGGGGGGCTGCTGCGGTGCGGCGGCCGGTTGGCTCGCCGCCGGCTGTGCCGCGGGGGCGCCCGCAACCGCTTTCTTTGCGGGCGGCGCCGTGACGGCCCCTCCCCCTGCTTGCGCCAGACTCTGAACGGCGCTGGCCGCCATGATCAGCACTACCAGGAACCCTACAAGCTCGACTCGTTTTTCAGTCATGACATCCTCCATCAAAAGTATTGGGACACAACGACCCACAGGGTCAGCTCGCCCGCCCCGCCGCACTGGGCGGGACGCCGTTCACTCGCGGCTCGCGAAGCATCGCCGCCGGTGCTTCGCGTCGGGCGCCTCTTCGTCTCGGTTCCAATCGGCCAAGCCCTAGAGCCATGCCGCCGCCACTTCTTTGTCTTCCATTCCCACGGCGGCTCGCATAGACCTTAGCCCTGGCATTGGGCGAAGATCACCTGTCTTGGCCCTTTCAAGACCGCGCTACCGACACCAAGGCAACCTATGTTGATTCTCGGCACACAGAACAATGCCGAGTTCACTAACCGACTGCCGCAAAGATATTGGCGGCTATGGTAGCCGGTCGAGGCCCTTCTGCAAGCCCAAAACTTCGCCGGCCGGGAGGAAATTTTAGGCGCGCACCGGCCGGAGCCGGCTTCTTACGCCGGCTGACTCTTGGCTGCCAGGGTTTGCGGCCTTCAGGTCGTCTTGGCAACCGGGTACGATCTAAGGGAGCGGCCCCCAGCAAGGTGAGCGGGCCGCCGGTTATCGGACGTTGTAACTATTTGGCGCATCATAAGTTGTGGCGGTCATCGGGCAGGGGCTTGCCGGCGGTCCCGCCGGTGATAAAGAAACAGCGGTGCAACCTGGGTGTTTCCAGAGATTCTGGGCTTCTATAATGAAGTGAGGTAGGAGAAGCGAGTCAGCCAAGGATGGGTGGCAAAGGTTTCTGTGTCGGCCGGATCTGTGCACAGTGGTTGTCAAACCGAGGTGTTGGGGTAGGGAGGATTGTATCATGGTCAAGTGCATGAATTGCGAATACCCGCTGATCTGCGGGCAATGCGACCAGAAGTTTGCACCCGCCGGTCGAGCGGACTACGAGGCTTTTCACGACCGGTTGACCCCCGTGGTGTGTCCCGGTTGCGGCCGGGTGCTGACCTGCAAGTATTGCGGCCACGTGTATGATGCCGGTGAATATGAGTACCAGTCGGAGGATCGGCAGTAGTGGCTGGTGCGGTATGACGGGCCGGCGGCCTCAGAGCGGCACATCGGTAAACCGAAGGATACGGCGCTGGACGGGGCCAGACAGGCTGACTGTCTAGCGGTTTTCGGTGTCGGCAGGGCGTTCGGGTGGCGGCGGGCTCGCCGCCAGTTGATCCCAGTCCAACTGCTCCACCGTGCGGCGGACGAACTGTAATTGCTCGTTCAGTTGCTCCAACAGCGGCTCAACTTCCGTCGCGGCGGCGGCGTTCTTGAGCGCCTGCTCCAGATTGAGGGCGGTGTGCGACATGCCGCTGGCGCCGACATTGGCGGCGGCTCCTTTTATGCTGTGCGCCTTCTGCCGCAGCGTTTCGCGGTCGTTGGTCTGCAAGGCCGCTTGCAGTTGTTCGAGTTGCTCGGCGGAGATCTTGACGAATAAGTCCATGATCTCCCGGAACGCCTGCACGTCGTTGTCCAAGATCGCCAGGGCCTGGACCGGGTCGAAATCGGGCTCGCGTTCGGGGCGGCCGTCGCCGGCCGGAACGGGCGCCGGCGCGGGCGCGAGGGCTGGGGCGATCACCCCTGCCCGCAGGTCCGACGGGGCGCTCACCCCGGCGGCGACCGGCTGAGGGCGCTGGCGGTCCCAGACCCATTTCTTGAGCACCCGCCGGACATTTGGTTGCTGGATGGGCTTGGGCACATAATCATCCATGCCGGCGGCCAGGCACTTCTCCCGGTCCCCTTGCATGGTGTGCGCCGTCATGGCGACGATCGGCGTGTGCCGCTGCCGGCCCTCCCGGTGGCGGATTTCACGCGTGGTCTGGTAGCCGTCCATTTCGGGCATCTGGCAGTCCAAGAACACGATGTCGAACGGTTTCTCGCGCAGGCGTTCGAGCACTTGCCGGCCGTTGTCCACGACGGTTACCTCGCAACCGAACTTGCGCAGAATACCCGCGGCGACCTTCTGGTTGACCACGTTGTCTTCGCCGAGCAGGGCGGTGCAGGGGCGGCCGAGAGGCTCGGTCGGAGGCGGCGGGGCGCCGACCGGTTCGCCGGCCGGGCGCCGCGTCGCCTGCGTCGCCGGCGCCGGCTGGGTGCGCTGGTCCTGCGCCGTGGCCAGGGTGTCCAGCAAACATGAGGCGTCGATGGGCTTGACCAGGCACGCCGCCGCACCCATCTCCTGCAATTCTTCGCTGGTCCAGACCCGGCCCACCGAGGAGAGCAACACCAGGAGCGTGTCACGGATGTCCTCGTCGGCTTTGATGGCCTGCACCAGCGTGGCGCCGTCCATCTGCGGCATCTGGCAGTCGATAATCGCGATTTGATAAGGATCGCCGTTGCGGCGGGCCTGGCGCAGGAGCTTCAAGGCTGCGGCGCCGCTGTCGCATTCGTCGTTGCGCAGGCCCCAACTGTTGAAGTGCTCGCGCAGCACTTGGCGATTGATCCGGTAATCGTCCACGATGAGCACGCGGAGGTTCTTCAGGCCGGCCTGGACCGAAGCGGCGGGCGATTCCTGGTCCACAGGCAGGGGGAGCGTGAACCGGAAGGTCGAACCCTGGCCCACGATGCTGGTCACCTCGATCGCGCCGTGCATCAAGTTGATAAGATGCTTGGCGATGGCCAGACCCAGCCCCGTGCCGCCGTATTGGCGCGTGCTGGAGCCGTCCACTTGCGTGAACTTCTCGAAGATGTAGTCCAGTTTGTCCGGCGGGATGCCGATGCCGGTGTCCTCCACGGAGAAACGCAGCTTGACCGTCTCGTGCGTTTGCCCGACGGATTCGACGCCGAGCAGAACGTGCCCCTGGTGGGTGAATTTGACGGCGTTGGAGACGAGGTTGGTGAGAATCTGTCGGATGCGGCCGGCGTCGCCGACCACCCGCTCCGGCGTGCCCGGCGCATACCGGACGATCAACTCGATGCCTTTCTCGCGGGCCTGCGGCGCCAGCAGCTCGGCCAGGTCCCCGATCGTGGCCCGCAGATCGCAGGGCGCCGGTTCGATCGACAGCTTGCCCGCCTCCACCTTGGAGAAGTCCAGGATGTCGTTGATGACGGTAAGCAGCGCGCCGGCCGAGGAGCTGATGGTCTGGGCGTATTCCCGTTGCTCCTCCGTCATCGCGGTCTCGAGCAGCAGGTCGGTCATGCCGATCACGCCGTTCATGGGCGTGCGAATCTCATGGCTCATATTGGCCAAGAACTCGCTTTTGGCGACGCTGGCGGCCTCGGCGGCTTCCTTGGCGCGCTCGAGTTCCGCCGTGCGGCGCCGCACCCGCTCTTCCAGATGCTCATTGACCTCTTGCAGCGCCTGTTCGCGCAGCTCGATCTGTCGGAGCATTTCGTTGAACCCGTCGATGAGCTGCCCAACCTCGTCGTCGGCGTCCTTGCCGACGCGGATGCTATAGTCGCGCTGGCGCGACACCGCCAAGGCGGTTTCGGCCAGCCGCCGGATCGGCCCGGAGATGACGTGCTGCAGGCGCGCCGCCAGGACATACGCCACGAGGCAGGCGCCCGCCAGGATGACCGCCACGATCTCCAGATTCCGCCGGAACAACGCCCGCATCTTCGTCAATTCGTACTCAATGAAGATCGTCCCGATGGTCTCCCCGGCGACTTGGATGGGCTGGAAGACATCGAGGCACCGCCCGCTATAGTGCGCGCCGCTGGGGCCCGGCGCCGGCGGCTCAATCGGGTGGTCCGCATCCGTCCGCTGATAGCGAGCCACGGCCTCCCCTTTGGCGTTGTACACGCACGCGAAACAAATGGCCGACTCGGCTTTCAGGGCCGCCAGCACGTCGACGGCGTCGTCCCGCCTGTCGAACGCCAGCGCCGCGCCGCAGTTCTGCCCCACAATCTGCGCGTGAATCTGCGCGTCCTCGACCATCTGCCGGCGGCGCGAATATTGCTCGTAGCTGATGAACACGGTGCACGACAGCAGCAACGCGATGCCGCTGGCCGACATGATGATGGCGGTAAGCTTATGTCGGATGGTCAGGTTGCGAAAATACCGCATCATGGTACCTCAACGAACGGGTGGACCGTCCGGGTGGCGACGTCGGCCGCCGATCTACTTCTTCTGAATGACGCGATCGGCCAACTTGAGGAGTTGGGCCTTGATTTTGAGCCCCGACCCCTCGGCCGCCTGCAAGTTTATCTCAAACCGTACCTTCTGATCCTTGACTACGAAGTTGATCATGCCTCCGTTATCAATGAAACCGTTCGCCTCGCCAATGGTCAGGATGGGCTTCTTCTGCAATGCCGGCGCCAGTTTCCCGGCGTCGGCGCCTCCGGCCAGGTACAGCACGTGCATCTCCCCGGCGGCTTTCTCCACGTCGGCCGCATTGATGGCTTTCACGGCCACGGTCTTGTCCTGCACCGTCTTGCCGTCCATCATCTTGCAGGCCTGCAGGGCCTCGTCGCTGCCCACCACGGCCACCACGAACTTGCCTTCGGCGCCACCCGCGGGCCAGTCGATGAACTTCAGGAAGTTGAAGACGAAGGCCGCCTTGACCTCATATTCCTTGGCCGCTGAACTGCTGGAGACCTCGGCCTGGGCCGGCAGGGGGGTTAGACCCGCCAGCCATCCCGTGCACGCCAGCACGAGCCGGAGGGTTCGCCCGCCATACGTTGCCGCGCGACCAGCCGACGCCTCCCTTACTGTGCCCGTCCCTTCTTGGGACATGGTAAGCCCAGCCTCGGTCCCCGCGACGGCGTTTCCCCAGCGGCAACGTCTTCCGCATTCAAGCGTTAAGCATGCAGCCATAGCTTTATCTTACTTCGGTTTTCGGTTGGGCGCACTCCAGCAAGAATGGCTTGGTTGCCGCCCCGCCGGCCCCCGGACGGCGGAACTCTTGCCCCCTCCGAACATCGTCTGCCACCCCGTGACTCCCCGCCGGCTGTTTTATCGGACTGTTGCTCCGGCGCGGTGGTGCAGGAGGGTTCTTCCCTGGCGGCCGCGTCAGATTGTTGCCGGCGCGGACGTCAACTTCGTCCGCCGGGGAAACCTGGCTCGCTGAGCAGCGGGCCTCCTAGTCGTGGCGCCAGGCCAGGGCGCCGGTGGGGCAGGCCGCTACACACGCCCCCGCGACCCGCGCCAAGCCCTCCGCCAACCCGCGCTGGAACGGCACCGCCACCCGCACGTCAAAACCCCGCCCCACAAAGGTCAGCCCCAGTTCCTCGCGCGCCTCCGACGCCAACGTAATGCAGATGCCGCAGGCAATGCACTTGCCTGATTCATAGACCACCGCGGGATGGCTGACATCGTGCTCGAACGTCCGGCGGAGCGCCGCGTAGCCGTTGGTTCGGACCCCATAGGTCTGCGCCGCCTCGCGCAGCCGGCAGCGGTCGGCCTTGCGACAATCGCAGTGCAGGCAACGCTGGGCCTCGGCGCGGGCCTCCGCGTCGCGGTAGCCGGCAGCCAGGTCATTGCACTTGACCTTCGGGCGGTCGCTCACTCCGACCAGGAAACGGTCGATCTCCCCCGCCTTGAGCTTGCCGACATGCACGGTGAAAGGCGACTCCGGACCCGCCACCAGCCCTCCGGCAAGGTATTGGTCGATGCTCACGGCCGCGCCCTTGCCGTCCGCCACCGCTCGCACCGCCAGCCGCCTCGTCCGCACCGCGTCGCCCCCCGCGAACACGCCCGCCAGCGGCGTGGCCAGCGTCCTGTTGTCAATCGTCAATCCCGGCCCGCCGGCCGGCAAACCCAACGCCTCGGCCGCCGCGGCATCCGTCGGACCCGCGGCGACAAACACCGCGTCAAACTCCTCGCGCAGGCGCGCCAGCGGCACGTCCCGCCCCACGCGGACGCCCAGTCGCCATTCCACGCCGATCTGTTTGATCGTCGCAATCTCCGCCGCCAGCACCGTTCGCGGCAGCGCCGCTTCCGCCGGCCCGTAACACAGTGCCCCGCCCGGCTCATCGTGATCGTCAAGCACCGTGCAACGGTGTCCCAATTGGCGCAGATGGTACGCCGCCGCCAGACCCGCCGGCCCCGCGCCCACGATGGCGACCCGTTTGCCGCTGTCCGGCCGGCACGGCGCTGCGTACGGCTGGCCCGACGCCAGGTCCGCGTCGGCCACGTAGCGCTTCAACAGGCAAATCGACACCGCCTCATCCCGCACCGCCCGCCGGCAGCCTTTCTCGCACGGCGCCGGGCAAATCCGCCCCAGCACCGCCGGCAGCGCAATGTCGGCCTTGACCGTGAGGAGAGCCTCGCGCAGTTGCCCCGCCGCAATCTGCCGAATCATCCGCGGAATGTTCATTCTGGCCGGGCAAATGCCGTGGCAGGGCGCCAGGCAATCGCCCAGGTGATCGCTCAGAAGCAGCTCCAGCGCCACCCGCCGCGCCTCCTGCACCTCCGGCGTCTCGCTCTCTACCCGCATACCCTCGCGGACCGGCATTCCGCAGGCCGGAACCAGCGGCTCCCGGCCGTCCACTTTGACCAGGCATACCATGCAGGAGGTGTGCGCCGGGCGACCCGGCAGGTGGCACAGCGTGGGGATCGTGATGCCCAACTGCTGCGCCGCCTCCAGGATGGTCGCTCCCTCCGGCGCCGGCACCTGCTGGTTGTCTATCGTGATCGTGGGCACTCGCTCACTCCGCGCGCACGGCCTCGACGGGACACACGCTGCGGCACGTGCCGCAGCGCACGCACTTCTCGCCGTCGATCTCGTGCTTCTCGTACGGCCGCGGCGCAATCGCCTGCACCGGGCAGTGCTGGGCGCAAAGCGTGCACCCGAGGCAATCGTCCGTGATGGAGTAGCGGATCAGACCGCGGCACCGCGCCGCCGGACACCGCCCCGCCAGATGTGCCTCGTACTCTTCCCGGAAATAGCGCAGCGTCGAGAGCACCGGGTTCGGCGCCGTTCGCCCCAGGCCGCACAGACTCGCCCTCTGCACCATCCGTCCCAGTTGTTCCAGTTGCTCCAGGTCGTCCCGGCGGCCTTGCCCCGTCGTCAGCCGCTCCAAGATGTCCAGCATCCTCCGGGTGCCGATCCGACACGGCGTGCACTTGCCGCACGATTGGTTCTGCGTGAACTCCAGGAAGTACCGCGCGATCTCCACCATGCAGTCCGAGTCGTCCAGCACCACCAGTCCCCCCGAGCCCATGATCGCCCCCGCCGCCGTCAGCGCCTCATAATCGACGGTCACGTCCGCCAGCCGCGCCGGCACGCATCCCCCCGACGGTCCGCCCACCTGCACCGCCTTGAACCGGCGTCCGTTCGCCACCCCGCCGCCGATGTCCTCGACGATTTCGCGCAGCGTGATCCCCATCGGCACCTCGATCAGCCCCCCGCGGGCGATCTTGCCCGCCAGGGCGAACACCTTCGTCCCGGTGCTCGCCGCCGTCCCCAGGGCCGCGAACGCCTCGGCGCCGTTTCGCATGATCCACGGCACCAGGGCGTACGTCTCCACGTTGTTGACGAGCGTCGGCTTGCCCCACAGCCCCGATTCCGCCGGGTACGGGGGGCGCAAACGCGGCATCCCCCGCCGCCCCTCGATGCTCGCCATCAGCGCCGACTCCTCCCCGCACACGAACGCCCCCGCCCCCTCCATCAGGCGCAGCTCCAGATTAAACCCTCGGCCAAAGATGTCCCGGCCGAGCAGGTCGTGTTCCCGGCACCGCTCCAGAGCCTCCCGCACCCGCCGCACCGCCAGCGGATACTCGTGCCGAATGTAGAAGTATCCTTCCGTCGCTCCCACCGCGCAGGCGGCAATCGCCATCCCCTCGATCACCCGGTACGGGTACGACTCCAGCAGCATCCGGTCCATGAAGGCCCCGGGATCTCCCTCGTCGCCGTTGCAGATGATGTACTTGGGCCGGCCTGCCGCGGCCCGCACGCTCTGCCATTTTGTCCCCGTCGGATACCCCGCCCCGCCCCGGCCGCGCAGTCGGCTCCGGACGATCGTCTCGATGATCTCCTCGGGCTGCCGCTCGCACACGCACCGTCGCCACGCCTCAAAACCGCCCTGCGCGCCGTACTCCTCCAGCCCCGTCGGGTCAATCTCGCCGCAGCATTCCGTCGCCAGGCGCCGTTGTTTGCTCAGAAACGCCGCCACGGGCTTATCGCGTACGTGAATGGCATAGCGCGCCACCGGGTCCGGCGGCGTCTCCGTCAGGACGCGCTCCAGCGCCGCCGACAATTGGCCCGCCACCCGCCGCCTGAGGCTGGGGGGCCGAAAATGCCGCAGCAAGATCGGCCGCGCGTCCTGGGCCTCCACCCGCGCGTACAAGTGCCGCCGCCCGTCCGGCAACACAATCTCCAGCAGCGGCGTTTGGTGACACATCCCCACGCACCCCACCCGCTTGACCGCCGCCCGGATGCCGGTCTCCGCCAGTGCCTGCCGCAGCGCCTGATTCAGCCGACCGCTGCCCCGCGACACGCAGCACGACCCCAGCCCGATGCGAATCTCGCCCTGGTGATCCGCCGGCAGGGTCGTGGTCTCGGGCTGCCGGCGCCGCCCACGCTGCTTCTGCTGCTCCAGAAAATCGGCCAGTATCTGCCCCACCCCCTCGGCCGTCAGGTGCCCATACGTCATCTCGTCGATCTGTACCGCCGGCGCCAATGTGCAGCAGCCCAGGCACGCCACCTTCTGCAGCGTAAACCGCCCGTCCTCCGTCGTGTCCCGGTCCCCGCTCAACTGCAAGTGCCGCTGCACGCCTTGATACACCTGCTCGGCCCCCTTGACGTGGCACGCCGTCCCGTCGCACACGCTGATCAGGTGCCGCCCCATCGGCTTATGCCGAAACTGACTGTAAAACGTCGAAACGCCCGCCATCGCCGCCGGAGTAATCTCCGTCAGCTCGCACACCCGCCGCAACGCCGCCTCGGGCAAGTACCGATAGTGTTCCTGCAGCGCTTGCAGGATGGGAATGATCGCCCCGGCGGACCCACCGAGCCGTGCAATCGTCTGATCCACGAAAGTCAGGTCAATTTTGCTCATGCTCGGTCACGGGCTCGGCGTGCCGGACTCCCCAATGCCATAAAGGTTCTTCTTCGCGCGCAAGTAGAGCCGCCCGTCCCCGAACGCCGGCGACGCGGTCACGCCGCTCTCGCCCAGCGCCGCTTGCCCCAGCGCGCGGAACTCCCGTCCCGCCGCCATCAGGTAAGTCACGCCCTCCTTGTTTGTCGCATACAGCCGGTCCCCCGCGATGCCGGGCGACGCGGCAAACTCGCCCTCCAGATCGGCCTTCCACACCTGCTGCCCGTTCGCCACCGCATAGCAGATCACTCCGCCCCCCGAATCCAGCAGCCAGATCAACTCCCCGTTGCTTACCGGGCTGCATACGTCGGGAATCCGCTCGTTGCCCGTCCAGGCGATCGCGGCGGCTCGGCTGCCGTCCGACGTCCCCGGCCGGATCGCAAAAATCTTGTTATACGGCTGCAACGCAAATACCAACCCCCCCGCATACACCGGCGACGGCGCCACGTCCGCACCCAGGCAGTCCAGCCGCCACAACTCTCGCCCCTGCTCCGGATCGTAGGCGATGACCAGCGGGTCGGACGCGGTCACCAGTTGCCCCGCCGCCGGTCCGCCCGCCTCATCGGGATAGACGATGACCGGCGTGGTCCAACTGCTCCCTACCGGCCGGGGCGTCCGCCACACCGTTCGGCCCGTCGCCCCGTCCAACGCCAGCAACGCCGATTTGCCCGCCTCAGCGTCCCCCTGGTCCAATTGAATCAGCACCCGGTCCTGGTACGTCGTCAGCGACGTCGCATAACCGTACACGCTGTCGGGCGTCCCCAGATTCCGCCCCCAGAGTTGTTTCCCCGCCCAGTCAAACCCCGCTACATCCCCGTTCGCAAAGATCGCGTACGCCCGCACCCCATCCGTTGCCATCGTGGAGGCCGCGTAACCCGTATCCTCCGGTGCCTCGTATGGCTCGCCCTCGTGCCGGATGCCGCTTACCGCCCGCCGCCAAAGCATCTCTCCCGTCTGCGCCGAGTAACAGTACACCTCGCGCTGCGTCTGCGTCGCCCCGCTCAGCAAGACCTTGTCATCCCAGACAATGGGCGAATTCTGCCCGGGCAACGGCGCCTCCGCCTTCCACAGAATGCCTCGCCCGCTGGCCCCGTCCCAGTTCGTCGGCGCGTGGGGGTACGCCGACACGCCCAGTCCCCCAAACCCTCGAAATCGCGGCCAGTTTCGCCGCATCTCCTCCACGGCGGCGAACGACCGGCGCTGCTGCTGATCCCCGGCCGCCTTCGCCGCGGCTCGTTCCTCCGGCCCCGCTTTCTCCGCCGCGGGGACCTCTGCCGGCGGCTTGCTCAGCAGGGTGAGCGCCGCCGCCCCGCCCGCCGCCGCCGCCAGCACCGTGACCGCCAGTCGCCCCCAGTGCAAGCCGCGCCGCCATTGCTTCAGCCCCGGCGCCGGCCCCTGCGGCAGCCATCCCCGCCGCCCCTGCGCCGCCAGCCGCAGACTGATCACCGCCGCCGCCGCCCCCGCCAGCAGCAGGTACGTGCCGCGCTCCGCCCGGTCGATGCGGCGAAAATAGTCGCGGCGAACCCGCTCATCCGCTGCCCTGATCTCCTGCGTGAGCGCCTCATTGCCCGGCGACTGGCGCAGTTGCTGCCGCAGTCTGGTCAGCTCCGGCGCATCCAGCGGACGCAGATCGATCGGCCACGTGCGGTGCAGCGTCTGCCGCGCGTCCGTCGCGAGCACCAGCGCTACCACCAATACCAGGCTCCCCGCCGCCAGCGCCGTGTACCCCGCCGCGCGCCGCCAAACGCCGCCGGGCCGGCTCGGCTCGTCCTGCGGGCTGTTTTCCATCGGCGCCGCTGTCATGGAACCCGCGTCCCCCTCTCTGGGTCGGCGCGCCGCCGGTCGCTGCGGCGCTTCAGCTCGATCGGACAAGTCGCATAACACCGCCCGCACGCCATACAATGCCCCCGCTCCGCCTCATAATCCGGCCGACTGCGGTACACCGACAGACTGATCAACTTGCCCATAATCACCAGGCCCACAAATCCCCCCAGAACCCACATGCCGCCCTGCAGCCGGCTGCGCAGCACCGCTCCGGCGTCGCCGGTTTGCACCGGCTGTTTGTCGCCGGGCTGGGCGGTTCCCGATGTAATCCTCGCGCTCTGGCGGCCGGCCCGGACCGCCTCCTCTGCCGCCAGGTTCACCATCTCGGTTCGCGTCAGCGGCCCCCCCAACCGCGACACCAGCCAGCCGCCCAGCACCAGCGCCGCCGGCACGGCCGCCAGCAGCAAGCCCAGCCGCACCTTGTCGCCTCGCCCCGGCGCCCGCGGCGCCGGCCCCGTCGCCGCCCGAATCGCCCCGAACGGGCACGCCTGCTCGCACAGCCGGCACCGAATGCACTCCGCCGGCGTGATCGTCACCCGCCGCCACGACACCAGCGACGCCAGCCGCAGCAAGACGCCATACGGACACAAGAACCGACAGTACGGCCGCCCCACAAACAGCGAAATCACCAGGAAACTCGCTCCCAGCACCAGTAGCGTCTCCTCCCCGCTCCGCCGGAAGAACGCCACAAACGGATCATACTGGCAGATCGGGAACATCACGTCCGTCGCGGCCAGCAACACCGCCAACCCCAGGTAGGCATACGGCGCCAGCCCCAGCGCGTGCTCCAGCCACGCCGGCAACTGGATCGGCCGCACCAGCACCACGTCCTGAATTGCCCCCAGCGGACACACTCCCGCGCAGAACACTCGCCCAAACGCCAAGGCAAACGCCAGCGGCAGCACAAAGAACGCCAGCACGCTCGCCGGCAACACGTACCCCGGCTCAAACAGCGCCAGTGCGACGTTCTGCACCGACCCCACGCTGCAAATGCAACCCCGCCGCCAGAACCCAAAATACGCCAGCGAGAACAGCGTCAGGATGAACAGCCCCCTCCGGCTCCGTCGCCGCAACGCCAGGTACGCCGCCAGCGCCAACGCCCCCGCCAGCACCGCCACGTCCACGTACTCCAGCGCCGTCGCCCGCGGCAGCGGCGTCGTGGTCGTCGGCAGTTGGTGGCCCCCCTCGAAATCCGGCGGCGGAAAACGTTCCGCCCCCTCGGCCGGACCCGTCAGGACCCCCAACGCTGCGGCGATGACGATGACTCGGTGCAGTTGCTTCATCCGGCCCTAAAACGTGTCTTCAAGAGGTAAGGTTCTTCCGCCGGCGCCCGCACGAACGCGAACGACGGACACGCCGCCGCAATCGCACACTCGTTGCAGTTGCGGCAGCGATCATGCCGCACCTGCAAGAACAGCGATCCGTTCCCGAACGTCGTGCAGCCCTTCCCGCACTTGCCGCACCCGATGCACAGCGCCTCGTCGATGCCGTACTCGTAATACGGATCTTCCACGAACGTCCGCCGGATCGCCCCCGTCGGACACAATTGGTTCTCCGCCGCCGTGTCCAGCGCCAACGGCTCGGGCACGTAATACCCCGTGCACAACTTGCAGTAACCGCACATCGCGTAGGCGTGCACGCACTTCACCGCCGACGGCTCCAGCACGCAGTGCGTGGCGCACTTGCCGCACCAGGTGCATTTGTACGGGTCGATCTGCCAGACCAGCCTCTGGCGGCGCCCCCGCGCCCCCAGCCAACCGCCCAAACCCGCCAGCCCCAGCAGCCCCGCCCCGCGCCACAGGCCGCGCAGCACCTCCCGCCGCGTCACAACCTTCTCCTGCTCGGTCATGGCCTCTCCCTCCCGCGCGCCTGCTTGGCCGACAGCGCCGCCGGCAGCTCGCACTCCTCCCGCGCCCCGCACCCGCGGCATACCCCCCGCCCGATGCATGCCTGCCCTTTGGCCGTCGCCTCGCCTCCCCTCCCCCCCGCCAGCACGCCGAGCACCGCCAGCGCCCCGCCCGCCGCCCACCGGCCCGCCTTCCGCAGCCATTCCCGCCGACTGTCCAACTGGTCGTGCCGCTCGCCCATCTCACTCCGCCTTGCCGGCGCCCGCCGCTGCCCGTCGCACAAAAACCCGCACCTCTGCCGTCAACGGGTCCAGCACCAGCACCCGCCCCTGCGCGTCCACTGCCACGTCCAACGCCCGCGCCGAATACAGGTCGCGCGTCTCCGCCAATGCATCATGCCGCGCAAACTGCTCCGGCGCCGCCACCACCCCCGCGAACTTCCCCTCCGCGTCGTACACCTTCACCCGCGTCAGGCCCTTCTCGCAGGTCACGAATCCCCCGCCCGCCGGCAGCAACGCCAGGGCCGCCGGATTGCAGCACCCCGCAAAACCCTCGATCGCGGTGGACGATTGTCCCCACCAAAACTCCAGATCACCCTCGCGCGTGTACGCCTCGATCCGCCGCCGACCCGGGTTGACCGCCCGTAGCAGACCGTCCGCCCCCATCGCCACGTCAAAGCACGGGCTCGGAATGAAAAACCCCTCGATGTTTCGCCGCGGCTCCTTGCGCCCGATCTCACTGATCAGCTTGCCCGTCTTGTCGTAGCGGAGCACCACCTTATTGCCCGCGTCGGCCACAAACACGTCGTTCTCCGCCGCGGCAATGGAAGTGAACACCGGCTGCCCGCCCGCCGCCGGCCAGGCCGCCAGTTTCCGCCCCCTCCCGTCGTACACCTCCACGTGGTCCGTCATGGCTACATACATCAAGCCCCCGGCGTCCACGTCCACCGCCGCGGGCGCCCCCGCCAGCTCGAACCGCCCTGTCTGCTGACCTTCGCTGTTGAGCACGCCCACCGCCCGGTCGCCTACGATGTAAACCCGGTCCTCGGGCCCCGTCGCGATCCCGCGCGGCTCCGCCAGACCCACGGCGATCGGCGGGCTCGGCTCCTCATACAGAATCAACCGCGGATCCACTCGCCCCAGCGCCTTCAGGTCATAGTTGAACTCCTCGCCCAACCCCGGCCCTTTGGCCCCGTCGCGCTGCGTTCGCAGCACCGCCACCACCCCCGCCGCCATTGCCGCGCAGACCAGCACCCCGATTGCCAGACCCGCCGTGGATCGTCCCGCTCTTCCTGTCATCCGTGCGTCCGCTCGCCCGCCCCCCGCGACACCTCGCCCCCACCCGGGCTCGCCGCCCGCTCGCCCCGCACCTGGTCAGTCCCTAACATGATATGCAATCTTACCTCCCCATTCAACCACGCCCCACTGATCGTCATAACCTGTTTCCAAGAAGCTGGTTATAATCTTCTGCCCCTCCCTCTGCCCACCGGGCTGACCCCGCCCGGTTCATCGCGCCGCCACGTCCAGGCATACCATCCGCGTCAGGTCCCGCAGCAACAGCCGTCCTGCCACCAGGGCCATCGGCCCCCAGGCGTCGTGCGGTTCCTGACCATCACGCCCGGCCAGCACCTGCGCCTCCGCTAGCAGCGAAAACCCCTCCGGCTTGGCCTCCGCCAAGCTCAGCAGCCCCGTGTCGTTCATCACGAAGATTAACCCGTCTCCGATCACCAATGGCCCTAAACCGACTTTATGCTCCTCGCCGCTGCTCCAAACCACTCGTCCCTCCGCGGGGTCCAGGCACGCCAACTGCCCGCCCTCGCCGGGCCGCACGCCGTAAATGTAACCTTCGTACCAAATCGGCGTCTGCTGGTCCGCACCGAACGTTCCCGCCTTCAGCCGGTAGAGTGTCCTGACGCTGCACCGCCCGTCCTGCTCCTCCACCTGAATCATCATGCTCCCCATGTCGTACCCGGCCGAGAGGAATACCCGCCCCTCGTCCAGAATCACCGGCGAGGGCACGTTCGTCCGCATCTTCCACTCGGTCGTCTTCCAAAGAACCTGCCCATCCTCCGCCGACACCCCCGCCACGCCCCCGCTCCCGCAATACACGTACGTCCGCCGACCCCCCAGCTCCATCGGCATGATCGACGAGTGCGTCATCTGCCACCCGTCCGGGTTCGGCGCCTCCCACGCCACCTGCCCCGTCGCGCCATCCACCGCGATCATTAACGCCTGGCCCCCGGGCGCCAGGATCGCTCGATCGTTATCAATCAGCGGGCACTGCCCCGCGTACCATAGCGGAACCTCCGTCTCATACTCCCGCACCAAATCCAAAAACCATAGCAGCCTCCCCGTTTCCGCCTCCGCGCACATCACCTGGCACTTGGGCCCCAGCGTGACCACGTACTTGTCCGTTACCGCCGGCACGGTTCGGCTCATCCCGTGGTTCCGCTTGATCCGCACCGGGTACGACAACCGCCAGATGTCTCGCCCGTCGGCCAACGACAGGCACCGCAGCACGTCCCTCTCTTCCGCCCGGTCGTAATCGAGTACGTACGCCCGCCCGTTGTGCACCGCCGGCCCCGCGTAGCCCTCCCCCAGCTCCACCGACCATAACATCGTCGGCCCCGGCCCCGGCCACTCCCGCAGCAGACGAATCGACTCGCGATTGATGTTGTCCGACTGGCCTCCTCGAAATCGCGGCCAACTCCCTGCTATCTCGGCCGCGACGCCGTCCAACTGCTCCAACCGCACGTCACTGGCCGGGTCAACGTCCCCCGTTTCACCCTTCGCTTGTCCCGCCCCGTCCGCCCCGGGCAGCCGTAGACTCACCTGCCGCACCGGACCAGCCGACACCCATGCCCACAGCGCCACGGCGCCCAAGACCGCCGTCACCGCAGGCAAGACTCTGGCCAACCATCGCTCCACCATGCTCTTGCTGTTCTCTCTTCTCCTGCTCGCCCACTTCAACCGACCAGAGCTGCCCTGCCCCGCACCGGCCGGCCTATTCCGTCCTCAGACCTGCCGCCACGCCGCCCCGCAACCCCACCCGTGCCGCCAGGGCAATCCACAGCATACCTGCCGCCAGCAGCCCCGCCAAGAACATAGCCAGACCCCCATACGGCACCCCACTGCCCCCCGCCCGCACCGCCGGCCAGACCGCCACTGCCGCCGATGCCGCCCCGCCCGCCAGCCCCGCACCCAGCAACCACCCGTGCTCCAAGATCAGCAACCGTCTAATCATCCCCCGGTCGAACCCCACGGCCGCCAGCAACGCCAGTTCACCCCGTCGCTCCAGCACGTTTCGCAATACCACCACCCCCAGCCCCGCGCTGCCGAGTAGCAACGCCAAACCGCCGATTGCCTGAAAGATCGACAAGTACGTGTTCTGCACCGCGTACAGCTCGCCCAATCGCTCCACCGTCGGCCTCACCGTCATCCCCAGGTCCTCGCCCGCTCGCCCCAACGCCTCCGCCGCCTCGCCCCTGTGCCCCGTCGGCGCGTCGATCAGCAGCATCCCATAGCCGTCTTCCGCGGGAAAGCGCTCCATGAACTGCCTCTCGCTGATAATCAGGCTCCCCTGCAGAATCGACCCCGTCAATGCCCCCACCAGCCGCACTCGAAACACCTCCCCGTTCTCCGCTGGGTACTCCAACTCTTCTCCCAGCTTCTTGCCCAGTCCCCACGTAATCGTCGCCTCATCCGCTACCGCCGGGACCGCCCCCTCCGTCTGGTCCGTGGCCTCCAACATCGCCCATCCCTCCGCCGTTACGCCCGCCGCCTTCCGCGCCAACCGAAACGCCCCGCGCTCCTGCAGTAACTCCCCCCGCACCCCCAACACCCGCGGTTGCTGCGCCCGACTCAGGTTTAGACAACTCGCGTCATCCCCTTCATGCACCCGCACCGGCACGACGCTCGCCCCCCTCGGCCACCTCTCGCCCAGCCCGAAAGCCTTTCTCCCCCCCTCGCTGTTCAAGTCCTGCAGCACCGGCAACGCCGAATCCGCCACCAACGCAAACCCGCCCGTCCCCGACTCCCGCCGTTCCGCGCCCGCCACGGGGTCCTGGCGGTTCGCGCCCACCGCGCACACCAGGAAACTCCCGCACGCCAGCAACCCCGCCACCGCCAGGCTCCTTCCCCGCCGCCGCGCGCTGCTCCGCCACGCCAGTCCCATCAAGCTCAATCCCCTCCCTCCCGCCGCGCCGCCCACCCGCGCCAGCACCCCATGCAGCCCCGCCAACAGGCCTACCAGCAGCAGCGACCCCGCCCCAAAGAAAACCCCCGCCACGCCCATAGTCCTGGCCTTCACCGACCAAATCACCAGCCCTGCCGCCGCCCCGCCTGCCAGCGTCCCAGCCGCCAAACTAATCAACCCCCGTCTGCCCTTGCCTCGACCAAGCCCGCCGAGGCGGTTCTCCGCCTCCAGCCCGCCCGCCAGTAGCTCTCTGATCGGCCGCCGCTCCTGCCGCCACAACGTCCCTCCCATCACCAGCAACGCCAACACCACCCCCGCTGCCCCGCTCACCACCAATGTCGCGCGCGCCGCGTGAAATGCTATCGGCCAGCCCGCCACCGCGCCGCGCCACACACCCCCCAGCGCCCACACCGTCGCCCGCGTATAGATCGTCCCGCCCGCCACCCCCAGCACTGCCGCCGCCGCCGCCAATATCAGCCCCTCGCGCAGCAGCAGACTCCGCACCTCGCCCGCCCGAAACCCCACCGCCCGCAGCGTTCCCGCCTCCACCCCTCGCTGCTCCACCCCAAACACAAACAACAGCCCCGTCAGCACCAGCGCCGCCGCCGCCAGAAATGCGTTCAAACCCAGGAAAAGCTGCCCGAAATCCTGCGCCTCTTTTACCGCCTTCGCTGCCTGTCCCCCAACGTCCTGAAAATACAAACCCGCCGCCGCCGGCCGCAGCGCCCCCCGCACCGCCTCTGCCACCTGCTCTGCCTTTCCCGGCCCCCCCGCGTACCGCACCGCCGTCAACTCGCCGAACCGATTCCCCCACATCTCCTGCGCTGCCCGCAGTGTTACGAACGCCTTCGGCGTCCCCCGGTATCGGTCCCAGTAGTCCTCGTCTTTCGGCCGAATCCGTTTCAAATCAATCGGAATCCCCGGCTGCCAATCCCGGCAGTTCTTCGCCTCCGATAGCCCCGCAAACTCCGGCAGGAAACTCGCGTCCGCCGCCGCGCCCGCCAGCGGCACAACCGCCCGTATGCGAAAGCGCCGACCCTCTTCCTCCAGTTTCCGCCCCGGCTTTAGCGCATAATATCGCATCTCCAGCTCATCCCCTGCCTTGGCCGCCAGATCCTCCGCCAGCCATTCGTTGATGATCGCCTCGTCGTCCTTCATGTCCCGCGGCGCCACCGCCAGGCTCGGCGCCTCCGCCGCCTTCCCCCCGCCCGGTGGCTTCCGCCCCTCGTCGCTCAGCACCCCAACCCCCGCCGCCGCCGAGTACGGACAACTTCGCTCACCCACCCTCAGCTCGTTGGCAAAGTATCCGAACACCCCCGCCGCCGCTCCCGCCTGCCGCGCCGCCTCAATCACCGGCCGCTCCAGAAATATCCGCCGGCTGCGCAGCTCCACCTCCCCGCGCCCCGGCAGATCCCGCACCTCGATCTCCGCATCCTCCAATCGCCACGCCCGCCGCAATGCCTGCTCCAGCACCTTCGTCCCCGGCGCCGCCGGCGAACAACCCCTCCCTCGTACCAACAGCACGTTCGCCCGCCCCGGCAGCCCCACTCGCCCCGCCAGCCATTCCCTTGCCACAAACACGTTCGCCGCCGTCCCAGGTCCTGCCCGCACATTGAATCGCCCGCCCTGCTCGTCCCCCGCTGTCCCCGCCACCCGCAGCCGCAGCGCCACCCATAGGTCCCGGTCCGTCGAGAGCGGCGCCTCGCGCGACGTCCGCTCCGGCCGCAAAACCCGCAGCACAATCTCTTGACCCCCCCCCGCCTTGCCGCCGAACATGGCTCGCGCCAAACCCTTGCTGATCAGCGTCTCTCCGTCTGCCAGCCCCGCCACGACCCCCTGGCCCCGCACCGGCCAAAACGCCCCGTCCACTCCCAGTACCGTCACTGCACGGCTGGACGACCCGCCGCCCTCCGCGCGCGTCGCCACGCCCGGCAACCGTAGGACTGCCGCCGACTCCCCCGGATAATGCAACCGAAAATCCTCCGCCAACTCCGCCCTGAAAAACCGCTTCCCCGCCGTGATCGCCGCCTCCACCCCCATCAGCCGCATCCGTGCCGCCTCCGCCAGGCTGTACCGCACCGAGTCCCCCACCAAGAGCGCACCCGTCAACACGGCCGTCCCGATCGCCGCCCCCAGCACCACCCCGGCGTGCGTCCGCCGATAATACCAAACGCTCTCACAAGTCAGCCGCCAGCGGTTCATCCCCGCCCCTCCCCCGCGGATGACCCCCCTGGTGGCGCCCTCAGCCTCCCGTCCGCCAACTCCAGCACCCGTCCTTTGCCGCAGACGCCTCTTGCCAGCCGCTCCGAGTGCGTCACCACCACCAGCGTCACCCCTTCCTGCCGGTTCAACTCCGCCAGCAGTTCCGCCAGCCTTTCCGCCGCCTCCCGATCCAACGCCCCCGTCGGCTCGTCCGCCAGCACCGCCGCCGGCTCATTGATCAGCGCCCTCACCACTGCCACCCGCTGCCGTTCCCCGCCCGATAGCTCTCCCGGCCGATGGTTCAGTCGCCCTCCTAGCCCCACCCGTCCCAATAGCTCACGTGCCCGCCGCGCCGCCTCACCCGCCTGCCCTCCCCCGCTGCCGGACCGCACCAGCGTCGGAATCAGCACGTTCTCCAGCACCGTGCACTGCGGCAGCAAATGGTGCAACTGGAACACCAGCCCGATCCGCCGATTCCGCACCTCCGCCAGCCGTTTCTCCGACAGCCCCGCCAAGTCCTCCCCCTCCAGCAGCACTCGCCCGCTCGTCGGCCGATCCAGTCCCCCCATCAGATTCAGCAGCGTGCTTTTGCCGCTTCCCGACGGCCCCATGATCGCCACCGCTTCCCCCGCCCGCACCTGTAAATCCACCGCCCGCAAGACCGCCAACTCCTCGCCTCCCGCGCCAGGGTAGCTCTTGCTCACCCCCGCCAGCTCCAATTGCACCCGATCAGTCTGGCTCACGTTGCTCTCTTCCGTTTCGCCTTGCCCAGGCCCGTTCATACGCCTCAGCCGTCTGCCGGGCGCTACGCCGCGCGTCAAAATGCTGCCGCACGCCCTGCCGACCCCGTTGCCCCAGCCCCTCCGCCCACCCGCGATCCGTCAGCACCCGCCGCAGACCATCCCTCAGCGACCCCGCGTCGTTGGGCTCGACCAATATACCCCCGCCCGTCAGCGCCAGCAATTCCGGGAACACCCCGCTTGCCGGCCCCACCACCGGCACGCCCGCCGCCATCGCTTCCAACGCATACAGACCGTACGATTCCGCCCGCCGCGCCGGCACGCACAGCACCGTCAGGCTGTGCAAAAACGCTATCCGATCTTCCCGCTCGAAACTTCCCACCCACTCCACCGCCCCGCTCGCCCCCGCCTCCGCTATTTGCCGCCGCAATCCCGCCACGTATCCCCTGTCGTCTCCCAGGCTGCCCCCCGCCACCCGCAGCCGCAGTTCGCCCAACTCCTCCTCTTGCCGTAATTGCAGGAACGCCTCCACCAGCAAATCCAGCCCCTTCGCCGCGCACATCCGCGACAGATAACCAATCGTCGGCGCCGCCGACCCGCCTGGAGAGGCCCCGCCCTCGTACTCCTCCACCCTCACCCCCGGCCGCACCACCTCCAAGCGCCGCTCATCCAACCCCAGTCGCTGGCCCATCGCCTCCGCGTAGTACCGGCTCACTGCCACGAACGCCTCCACGTCCCGCGCCCGCTCCCGTAGCAGACCCCATGCCTCCGACCGGTACGGTTCCTCCAGATCGTCCAGAAACTCATCCTCATCCTGCAGCCAGCACACCACCGCCGGCTGCCGGCCCGCCCGTCCGCCGCCGCCGCCCAGCGCCCGCGCCAGCCCCAGCAGCAGCGCGTTGCTCAGCACCACCACCTCGCAGCCCCCTTGCTCCTCCAGCCACTCTGTCAGCCGCGCCAGCTCCTTCTTCTGTCGCCCCTCCTCTCCCCGCAATATCGAAATCGTCGTCCGCCCCAACTCCCCCGCGTCCGTCATCCCCGCCCGCCGCGCCGCCCAAGCCAGCAGCCGCCGCCCGTCAAACAGCCGATCCAACCACCGCGGCGTGTGCCGAAACAGCCCCCACTTCTCCTGCAAATACACGTTGATCCCCCCGAAAAACACCTCTCCCGCCGACCCGCGACCCGTCTCCTCGAGCCGCGGCGGCAGGTACAGCGGCGCCAGCGCCACGTCGTGCCCCAACTCCCGCAACGCCCGCGCCAGCCCCGCGTCTCGCAGACAATTCTCGCAATAAAAGTTGTCCCCGCTGCCGGGCGTAATCTGGATAATTCTCATCCTCAATTACCTTTCGCCGCGCCCAGCGCGTACACCACCCCGTCCTCCCCCCCCACGATCACCAGACCACCGCTCGCCGCCGGCGACCCCGTCGCCGCCGTCCCCAGCTCCCACCGCGACGCCTCCGCCCCGTCCGCGCACCGCACCACGTACACCCTGCCGTCCTCGCACCCGAACAATACCTTCTCGCCGTCGGTAATCGGGCTGCTCTCCACCGCCCCGCCCGCCCGGAACGTCCACCGCACCCGCCCCGTTTCCTTCTCCAGTCCGTACACGCCCTGCTCTTTCCCTGCCACGATGACCAGATCGTCGCTCACCGCCGGCGTTGCAAAGAACGGCTCCTTACCCTCGTACCGCCACTGCACCGCCCCGCTGCCCGCCTCCACGCACAATACCGCCCCCTCGTAATTTCCCACGAACACCCGTCCCCCCTCCGCCGCCGGCGAACCGGGAATGTAGGCGCCCGTCTCTACCTGCTGCAGCTCTCCGCCGTCCGCCGCCCTCAGCACGTGCACCGCCGCGTCGCAACTGCCGAAAACCACCCACGCGCCCGCCATCGCCGCCGTCCCGTTGATGTATCCCCCCGCCTCGTACGTCCACGCCGCCTCTCCGGTCGCCCCGTCCAGGCAATGCAGCTTACTGTCGTAGCTGCCCGCTAGCACCCGCACCTTGCCCTTCTCGTCCCGCCACCAGTTCACCCCGCCCGCCACTTGCCCGCCCGTCGCGTGCCGCCACTTGCCCCGGCCGTCCTCCGCACCCACCGCGCACACCGACCCGTCCCCCGACCCCACATAGACCACCCCATCCACGACGCACGGGCTGCCCGCGATCTCACCCCCCGTCGCAAACTGCCACGCCTCCTGCCCGCTCCCCAGCTCCAACGCATACAGCTTCTTGTCGCCGCTGCCCACGTACACGCGGCTCCCCGCGATCACCGCCGACCCCTTCACCGGACCGCCCGTCCGAAACTGCCACACTACCCGCAACCGCTCGGGCAGCCGCCCGGCCACCCGCCCCCGCAGACCTTGATCCCCATGAAACACCGGCCAATCAGCCGCCTCCCCATCTTCTCGCGCACTCCCGTCCCTCTGCCTGAAGTCCTCCGCTTGCCCCTGCCCGCCCCCGCTCCCCTCCTGGCCCCTATCGCACCCCGCCATCCCCACTACCGCCCCCAGCGCCGCGCTGGCCGCCGCCACCCCAAGAAACCAACCCACCCTCCCCAGCGTTCCTGACCTGGCAGCGCTGGCACCCTCGGCGCGGCTCCCCGCACTGCCATAAGCCCCATTACGCATAACCACAGCATTATTGGTCGTTTGAAAGCCGAATTCAAGCGCAGGCCTTTTCTGTCAGTCCCACTCAAACTCCGTCATTGGCTCCTGCGCCTCCCCGCCAGGCCTCTCGCGCGTCTTGTTGCATTCCTCGCTTACAACCGCCTATAATTCCTCGCGGCTCGAGGTTAGCTGCCTGGCCTTGGGCCATTGACCTGCCGCCGGCCGGCGGGTGGGCAGAGAACTAGCGCAGCCTGATTACTGGGAGCCTTGCACCATGATGAAGACCTTGCTCGCCGGTGCCGTCGCCCTGATCCTGACCGCTCTCTCACCCCTTTACGCCTTGGATTGGCCCCAATGGCGCGGTCCCCTCCGCGACGGCAAGTCCGCCGAGACTGGCCTGCTCAAGTCCTGGCCCGACGGAGGCCCCGAACTCCTCTGGTCCGCCGCCGGCCTGGGCAAGGGCTTCTCATCTGTCGCTGTCGCCCGCGGCAAGGTTTACACCACCGGCGTGACCGATGATACCGGCTGGCTCTCCGCCTTTGACCTCAACGGCCAACCCGTCTTCAAGGTGGACTACGGCCCCGAATGGACCGGCTCCTCACCCGGCGCCCGTACCACCCCCACCGTCGAGGGCGACCGCCTCTATCTCATTAGCGGCAAGGGTCGCGTCGCCTGTTTCAACGCCCTCACCGGCGAAAAAATCTGGCACGTTGACGCCCACGAGGTCTTCAAGGTAGCCAAGTATCCCATGTGGGGCATTGCTGAGTCTCCCCTCCTCGTTGACGACAAGGTCATCTGCACCCCCGGCGGGCCCGACGCCACCCTTGTCGCTCTCAGCCGCACCGACGGCCGCACCCTCTGGACCGCCAAAGGCCCCGCCGAGGCCGGCGCCTACTGCTCACCCATACTCGCCCACCACAACGGCCGCCCCATCATCGTCACCCAAACTGCCGCCAGCGCCATCGCCGTGGACGCCCGCACCGGCCAGGTCCTCTGGCGCGACCCCTTCGCCGCCTATCAGAAAGAGCCCAAGGACATCAACCCCGTCTCCCCCATCTATCACGCCGGGGCCGTGTACGTAACCAGCGGCTATGATAACGGCGGCGCCCTGCTCGTCCTTTCCCCCGATGGTGCTGCCGTCTCCCGCCGCTGGACCGATACCGTCCTCGACGTTCATCACGGCGGCGTCATCCTCCTCGATGGCTTCCTCTACGGCAGCAACTGGATCAGCAACTTCAAGGGCAACTGGGTCTGTCTTAACTGGCAAACCGGCGAACCCGCCTGGGAACACGCCTGGATCAACAAGGGCAGCATCATCTACGCCGACGGCCTGTTGTATTGCTACTCAGAGGCCAAGGGGGGTACCGTCGGCTTGGTCCAGCCTTCACCGGAGAAATTCGATCTGGTCAGCTCCTTCACCGTCACTCTCGGCGATGGCCCCCACTGGGCCCACCCCGCCGTCTCGGATGGCCGACTCTACCTCCGCCACGGCGACGTCCTCCTGGCCTACGACGTCCACGACCCCGCCCGAACCTCCGCGGCCGCTCAGCCCTCGCCCGCCGCCTCGCCGCGCTGATCCTTCACCGCTCCCCCACGACCTGCCCCAGTGCCCCCACCGTGAATATCACCGGGTAAAGCTCCTCATAGTACCACAGCTTAGCGAAATACAGCCCGATCGGCGCCGCCGGAAAAACTGTCCCCTCTTCCGTCCGCTCTATCAGCCACGCCACCCCGCCATCACGCGCCGCCGCCCGCCGCCCCGCCTCGCTGCTCGGCCCCCCGGCGGCATCCTTTGCTCCTCTTAGCTGCCGGCCAATCGCCTCTACCGCCAGTGCCGTCTCCTCGATACTCGACGGACTCCCCGACCCGCCCCCCCAGCCGCCGTCGGTATGCTGGACCCCCAATAGCCATTGCATCCCTCGCTCCGCCGCCTCGCGCACCGCTGCGTCGCCGGACCGCTCCCCGGCCGTCTCCAGCAACACCGCCGCCACCCGCGCCGTGCCATATACCCCATTCTCCTCGCCCGTTCCCCCGCCGCCGGACTCGTTCCCAAACCACAGCGGCGCCCACGACCCCTCCGCCCGCTGCGCCCGCCGCAGAAACCGTAGGGCCCGCCTCGCCGCCCGGCCCACCCGCGCCTGCAACCGCCCGCTCAGCTTGTCCCGCCACCCAGCCCATGCCGCCAGCGCATGGGCCGTCAAGTCCGGCGCGCTGCGGTCGAACTCCAGCCGACCCCAACCCCGACAAAACGTCGGCATACCCCCATCCCCATTCTGCAAATCCAATAACCACCTCACACCCCGCGCCGCCGCTTCCTGCACCCGCGGCCCCGACGCCCCTAACTTCCTTAACGCCAACAGCGCCCCCGCCGTGTCGTCCGCGTCCGGCACGCCCCCCGGCAAATCCGTCCAGCCCCAGCCGCCCGCCGCCGCGTGCGTGTACGGGTGTTCCCGCCCATGCTGTTGCTCCAACAGCCACTCCGCCAGCTCGGCCCGCTCCGTCGCGCTTAGCCTTTCCTCCAATCGCCCGTCCGCACCCAGCGCCCGCACCGCCAGCGTCGTCAACCACGTCGCCAAATCCGTGTCGATCGCCCAACTCCCGTCCGCCCGTGCCGTCCGCGCCAGAAACTCCACCCCCCGCCGCGCCGCCCCGCACCCGCCGGCCCCCGCCCCCGCCAAGCTCATCACCACAAAGCTCGTCAGCGGCGCCGCCTCCAGAAAACCCCCGCTTTCCGGCTGCATTGACTCCAGAATCGCCAGCGTCCTCGCCCGACACGCCCCCCGCACCGCCCGCACCAGCGGATTAGCCACCCGCCGCCGCGCGTAGTGCAACTGCCCCAACGCAATCAACGCCGGTAGGGCGTAACTCACCACCGGCAGCCCCAACCGCCGCCACCACCCCGCCGGCAAAGCCGACCACTCAAACGGTAACGCCGGTATCTGCCCCCACGCTTCTTCCTCGCGCCCTAATCGCCCCGCCAGCGCCAGCATCGACAAAATCGGCGCCGAAAACGTCCGGTCCGGTCCATACCGTTGCGCAATCGCTTCCGCCAACCGACCGACTTGCCTGCCCCCGGCGTACTTCCCCAACCACTGCTCGGCCTCCCTGGCCGCTGCCGCGCCGCCCCCCGAACCCCCCCCCCCCAAAACCCCCCCCCCCCCCCCGGAGAATCCGAACGTTGTGCCCCGGCCCACCCACAACCCCCCCCCCCCCCCCCCCCCCCGGGTTGCGCGCCCCCCCCGC
>Ga0315295_10000861_pt1 | contig 25883 bp, 22 predicted proteins | sample YL17G14_0_MG_FD_204453 | JGI IMG/M metagenome (GOLD analysis project Ga0315295, IMG submission 204453) | Sediment microbial communities from Yellowstone Lake, YNP, Wyoming, USA - YL17G14_0 | ecosystem: Environmental > Aquatic > Freshwater > Lake > Sediment | place: USA: Wyoming | collected... | reverse complement strand
ATCGCTGGGCTGGTAGTAACCGCCGATGTCGGCGGGCTTGCCCTCGGCCTTCGCGCAAGGCTTCGGCCCGACAAGTGCACGGCTAAAGTGTGGCCAGGATATCATTGAAAGTCTTGCTGGGACGTAATGCCGCAGATGCCTTGCGGTCATCTGGCTGATAGTAACCTCCAATATCAGTTGATTTACCCTGCACACTTAGGAGTTCGGCGGTGATGGTATTTTCGGCGACTTCGAGTTCGGCGGCGATGGGGACAAAGAGGCGGTGGAGCTCAGCGTCTTCGGTCTGAGAGGCCAGGGCCTGCGCCCAGTAGAGGGCGAGGTAGAAGTGGCTGCCGCGGTTGTCGGTCGTGCCGAGCTTGCGGCCGGGCGACTTGTCGTTCTCCAGGAACTTGCCGTTGGCGATGTCGAGCGTGTCGGCGAGCACCTTGGCTTTGGCGTGCTTCTGGGTGATGGCGAGGTGCTCGAAGCTGGCGGCGAGGGCGAAGAACTCCCCGAGGCTGTCCCAGCGGAGATAATTCTCCTGCGTGAACTGCTCGACGTGCTTCGGAGCCGAGCCGCCGGCACCGGTCTCGAACAGGCCGCCACCGTTCATCAGCGGGACGATGGAGAGCATCTTGGCCGACGTGCCGACCTCGAGAATTGGGAAGAGGTCGGTGAGGTAGTCGCGGAGGACGTTGCCCGTGACGGAAATCGTGTCCTGCCCGGCCTTGAGGCGCTCGAGCGTCGCGAGGCACGCGGCGGCGGGCGGCATGATCTTGATATCGAGGCCGGTGGTGTCGTGGTTTTTCAGGTATTTCTCGACCTTGGCGATGACCTGCGCGTCGTGGGCGCGGGCCTGGTCGAGCCAGAAGATGGCGGGGGTGTTGCTGAGGCGGGCACGGGAGACGGCGAGTTTCACCCAGTCCTGGATGGGGGCGTCCTTGGTCTGGCAGGCACGCCACACGTCCCCTTTCGACACTTCGTGCGAAAGGAGGACGTGAGGTGGGAGGTCTGAGGCGGGAGGTGTGGGGCCGGAATCCGGAATTACCGCGACGCGAATGGTGCCGTTGCCGGGGGCGACGAAGGTCTTGTTGTGCGAGCCGTATTCCTCGGCGGCCTGCGCCATGAGGCCGACGTTCGGCACCGAGCCCATCGTCTTCGGGTCGAACGCGCCGTGCTTCTTGCAGAAACCGATCACGGTCTGGTAGACGCCGGCGTAACAACTGTCGGGGATGACGCAGAGGGTGTCCTGACCCTTGCCTTGGGCGTTCCACATCTGCCCGGAAGTGCGGATCATGGCGGGCATCGAGGCGTCGACGATGACGTCGCTCGGGACGTGCAGGTTGGTGATGCCCTTGTCCGAGTTGACCATCGCGACGGCCGGGCGGCTGGCGAAAACAGCGGCGATGTCGGCCTCGATCGCGGCCTTCTCGGCGGCGGGCAGGGTCTGGATCTTTTCGACGAGGTCACCGAAGCCGTTGTTCAGGTCGACGCCGAGTTTCGCGAGGGTGGCGGCGTGCTTGGTGAAGAGGTCCTTGAAAAACACCCGGACGCAGAGGCCGAACATGATGGGGTCGGAGACCTTCATCATCGTGGCCTTGAGGTGGAGGGAGAAGAGGACGCCGTCCTTCTTGGCCTTGGCGATCTGCTGGGCGTAGAAGGCGCCGAGGGCGTTCTTGCTCATGAACGTGCCGTCGAGGATCTCGCCGGCCTTGAGCGGGGTTTTTCCCTTGAGGACGACGGTGGGTTGCTGGGTCGAACCCTCCTTCGCCAAGGCTTCGGAGGGCGCAGCAGGCACAAACTCAATTCGAACCGTCGTGGGCTTATCGAGAGTGATAGACAGTTCGTTGCTGCGGAAATCATCGTGACCCATCGTGGCGACGGCGGTCTTGGAGTCGGGGGACCACTTGCCCATCGAGTGCGGGTGCTTTCTAGCGTATTCCTTGACGGCCTTGGGGGCGCGGCGGTCGGAGTTGCCCTCGCGGAGGACGGGGTTGACGGCGGATCCCTTGACCTTGTCGTAGCGGGCCTTGGCGTCCTTCTCGGTGTCGGTCTTGGGCACCTCGGGATAGTCGGGGAGGGCGAAGCCGTGGGCCTGGAGTTCGGTGATGGCCTCCTTCAGCTGTGGGACGGAGGCGGAGATGTTGGGGAGCTTGATGATGTTGGCCTCGGGCTTGAGCGTGAGGGCGCCAAGTTCCGCAAGATGGTCGGGCACGCGCTGCGCTGCCGGCAGCTGGTCGGAGAACGCGGCGAGAATGCGGGCGGCGACCGAGATGTCGCGGGTCTCGACGTTGATGCCCGCGTGCTTGGTGAAGGCCTGGATGATCGGCAGGAGGGAATAGGTGGCGAGGGCAGGGGCCTCGTCGGTCTTGGTGTAGATGATGGTGGGAGACATGGTGAGAGTGAAAGTGAAGGTGACCCTGCTTCGCTCAAAGAGCTTCGCAGGGCTCGTCCGGTGGCTGCTGCCACAGGCGAGGAGCGAGTAGAAAGGCCGGGGGTAGCCCGGTCAAAAGCAATCAACCGGGCGGAGGCGGCCTGAAGGCAAACTTCAGCCCGCCAAGCCACGCACTGGCGGGCTTTTTGTGTCCGGAGGCGGGCTTATCCGCCGTGGCCGTGGGTGGGCCAGCGAGCTTGCTCATGCCAAGATGCGCCCGCAGGCGGGCTGCCCACAGATTCCAGGTGGGATCAGCGATCCCGCCCTACCTCTTGACGAAGCAATACGACCGGTAGGAAAGTTCGCCCTGCTGGATGGCGGTGTAGATGCGCGAGCCCTGCACGCCGGCGAAATCGCGGCCGAGCTTTTGCAGGAATTCCGGCAGATGCTTCACAATCAGCGCCTGCGAGCGCGCCGAGTTCACGGCCATGCCGCGCAGCACCGCGGCGTTGATGACGCGGGATTGCACGAGCTTGAGCGGCGCGGCGGCCAGGGCCCGCTCCCAGGCGGGGATCGCGTCGGTGAAGCGGAAGTCGGCGTAGAGGAAATGCCCGCCGGGCCGGAGCACCTTCGCCACCTCGGCGAGGAAGCGCGGGAAGTGGGGATAGCAGTGCGAGGCCTCGACATTGATGACGGCGTCGAAGGTATGGTCGGCGAACATCAGGTTCTGCGCGTCGCCCTCCAGAAAATCCAAACCCTCAACGCGGTGGCGGCGCCGGCAGAATTCGACCCCGGTGCGGTTGAGGTCGAGTCCCGTGTAATGCGCCGGCCGCAGCGTGCGCGTGAGCCAGGACGCGCCGCCGCCGTGGCCGCAGCTGACCTCGAGGACCTTTTTGCCGCGCAGCACCGCCTGGGCGGCGACATGGTGATAGAGCTGGATGCAGGCGCGGTTGGGCTCGTCCTCCTGCGCAAGCGGCAGGCCCAACGGCGGCTCGGTCTCGAAGGCGTAGTTGAGGAACAGCACCTCCTCCTCGCGCAGCCGGCGCGTGAGAAAGGGATACCACAGCTTCCAGATGGCCTTGCGGACGATGCCGATCGAGAAGAGGGGGTCGATGAGGGACATGGCAGAGTGACCTGTGACGTGGGGCGGGCGGATGCAGATCTGGCTAACGCTGGCTCATCACATGTCACATTTCACAGGTCACGGGCCGGCTGCGCCGCCTCACGGCAGTTTTGCCTGGATGAGCTTGCTGACGGCGCCGAAGTCGAGGAGCGGGGCCTCGGGCCGCTGTTTGAGCGCGGCGATGACCTTGCCCATCTCCCTCTTCGAGGTGGCGCCGGTCGCGGCGATGACCTCGGCGAGGAGCGCCTCGAGCTTCGCGGGGTCGAGCCCCTTGGGCAGGTATTTCTCCAGCATGGCAATCTCGGCGCTGTTCGCGGCGACGAGGTCGGTCCGGCCGCCGCGCTCGAACTCGGCGCGGGCGTCGGTGAGGTTTTTCACGGCCTTGCGCACGGTGGCGATGGCCAGCGCCTCGTCGAGGGGCTTGTTGGCGTCCAGGGCGGCGCGCTGGATGGCGGCGTCCATGGTGCGGAGGGCCGTGGCGGTGGCCGCGTCGCGGGCCTTCATGGCCGTGACGATGTCGGCGCGGAGTTTGCGGTAGGTCGTGGGCATTGGGAAGGAAGGGACACAAAGCCGCGAAGGCGCCAAGTGCAACCAGTCATCCGCCGGCTTCACGTCTTTGCGCTTTTGTGTATTCCCGTCAGGTCACCGCCGCCACGCGGTAGCCGCTGCGCGAGCCGCCGAGGTCGAGCGCGAGGGTGTCGCCCTGCTTCCGGCCCATGAGCTGGCGGCCGAGCGGCGATTGCGGCGTGATGACCATGACCGTGCGGCCGTTGGCATGGATCTCCGTGCCGCCGGCACGCGGCCCGACCAGGTAGTGGCTGCGGCCTTTGCCCTCAAGGACGACGAGGGCGCCGAGGCTGATGGGCTCGCCGACGGCGAAGTCGCGCACGGTCAGCGCCTGAAACTGGGCCAAGGCCTGCGCGGCCTCTTCGGCGGCCTTGGACTGGCCGTGCGCGAGGTAGGAGGCCTCGAGCCCACGCGTGTCGTATTTGTCCTCCGCCTTGTTCTCCTCGTCGGTGGCCTCGGCATGCGTGGCGAGCGCGGCGGAGGTCAGCTGCGCAAGGTCGGCGGCCAGACGGACGATGACGCGGGCGATGAGGTCGGATTTGGTCACGGAAACCGCGGACATAGAGGGCAAGGAGGCAAATGTTCAACCTGTTATTGGGCCTTGCCCAAAGAAGTGACACCCCCCGTCGCTTCGCGCCACCCCACTTGATAGAGGGGACCCAATCCACGCCTCCGAGAATCCCCTCTGTGAGAGGGGTGCCCGACAGGGCGGGGTGTGTAGGCTTGCCATAGCCAGCCCTTCCAGCCCACGTCCCCAGATCCTGCGGGAAGATGCGGATGAAGTGGCCGCTGGCGCGACCCGCGCCGGGATTAAGGGTCGTCGGGTGGGTCTCGAACCGCGCCAGCGTGCGCGCGGCGGCGTCATGAGAGTCGGAGCAGCGAGTTCTCGTGCTCAGATGCCCATGAACAGCTCGTCCATGGAGCATTCGAGGCCGGGCAGGTAAGGGTCGGTCAGCGGGTGGTGGTTGGCCAGGATGTCGCTCAGCGTGAACCCGTATTCGCCGAGGCCGTAGACCTCGACGTTGAGGTAGCGCGGGTCGACCATCCAGAGGCGGGGCAGGCGGGCATCGGACCACAGCTGCTTCTTGACGACGGTGTCGACGTGGTGGTCGCCCGGCAGCAGGACCTCGGCCACGAGGTAAAGGTGTGCGGTCCCGGTCGCCTCCAGGTCGGTGCGGATGACGGTGAGGTCGGGCCGCAGGACGGAGTGCTCCGCCAGCAGCAGCTCGGAGCGGGGCGGCAGCAGGCGCAGGGCGGAATTGAGCGGCAGCGTGCGGGCCACCAGTTCGTGCAGCCGGGCGACCAGGAGTTCGTGCTCGGCCGAAGGCGGCCGCCGCTGGATGGGCTCACCCTGCAGCAACTCCTCGTAGGCCTCGCTCATGGGGAAACAGAAGAGCCAGGACGCCCCCAACAATTCCTAAGATAGTCATCGCGAGCCCGACGCAGGAGGGCGTGGCGATCCAGCTGGATTGCCGCGTCGCTACGCTCCTCGCAATGACAGAAGTAAAATGTGACCAAATCTGCCGGTCGGGAATTCACGCAGGGAAAATAATCCTGTTGGCTCACGGCGTGCGCGGTTTGGGCGCGGGGAAGATCAGCCGGTTGGCGAGGGCGGTGAGCCGGTCGGCCAGAATGGCATCCTCCTTCTCCACCGGCTGCCGGTAGGTGCTCCGCTGCGTGGCGCGCTCGGCCAGCTCGGTGCTGAGGATGTAGATGTGGGCGTTGCGCACGAAGAGCAGCGTGCCGCGCTTGGCGGTGACCGGGTCGGGCCGCGGGGCGGCGAGGATGCTGTTCTTGTCCTCAAAAAAGGAGCCGCCCGGCAGGAGGGCGTAGGCGATCAGCGCCCCGTCCTGCAGCTCGGGCACGAACCGGGCGCTCTCGATCCGCGAGCCCGGGAAACGGCGCGCGAAATCGGGGAGCACGAACTCGGTGAAGAAATACAGGAGGTAGTCGCGCCGCCCGCGGGTATCCAGCTCCCACTTCTGCGCGGCGTCCTGCGGAAAGCAGGCGATGCTGAGGTGGACGTTGAAGTCGTCGTGGAAGGTGACGACATTCTCGGTGTCGTTCACGGTGCCGCCGAGCTCCGGCAGCACGAGCACCGGGACCTTGAATTCGCCCGTCGCCGACAAGTAGGTGCCGTTCTCGATCTTCCCGGCCAGCCCGGCGGTCTGGGCGGGCAGGACGGCGGCGCCCACCAGGGAGCAGGCGGCAAAAACCTTGAGCAGGCGCAGGTGCATCGGGAGTGGGAGGGAGCTAATCCGGTCCGGCGGGCATTTCAAGCCGGCTTCGCTCAGACCGCCAGCTGCCGCCAGAGTGCCACGGGAATCTGTTCGGGCCGCGCGTGTGCGCCGATCCCGGCGGCCGCCAGCCGGGCAAGCCACGCGGCGCCGCCGTCGGGCAGCTTGCCGCGCAGCAGGCCGCCGATCTGCTTCCGGCGCTGCTGGAAGCAGGCGCGAATGAGGGCCTTGGTCGCCGCCGGGAAGGCATGGGGCCCGGGCAGGCGCGTCAGGTGCAGCAGGTAGGACTCGATGTCCGGTTGCGGATAAAAGCACGACGCGTCGACCTTGTGGCCCGGGGCGACCGCATAGGCGGATTGGAGAAAGATGGAGATCGCCCCGAAGGCCTTGGTGCCCGGCTGCGCCACGTAGCGCTGGGCGGCCTCCTGCTGCAGCATCAGCACCATGCGCTCCGGCAGCGGGCCGGAGAGCACGCCGTCGAGCCAGGGCGTGGCGATGGCGTAGGGCAGGTTGGCGACGATCTTGAAGGGACGGGTGGTTGGGGTAGGCGGGGTGCCGTCGCCCCGCGGGTGATGAGTGACTACGGGGTGAGGGCATCCCGCCCACACAGGATCAAACCCCGCCAGCGGCTGGTCGACGGCATCACCTTCGAGCAGGTGGAGCCTGGCCGACGATTTCGCCAGCGTCTCAAGGAGATGCGCGTGCAAGTTGCGGTCCTTCTCCACCGCCCAGACCTCCGCGCCGGCGTCGAGCAGCGCGGCGGTGAGCGTGCCCAGGCCCGGGCCGATCTCGACGACCGCGTCGCCGGGCTGCACCCGGGCGAGTTCGAGGGACTTGCGGACGATGTTGCCGTCGACGAGGAAGTTCTGCCCGAGAAAGCGCTTCGGCTCGTGCCCGAGCCGGGCGAGCAGCTCGCGGGTGGAAGTGGGCGTCAAGGCCATGGGATCACCCTGACGGGCCGGTGGGCCGGCTCAAGCCTTCTGGAATTTCCGGATCAGGGCGGCGGGATCGGCCGCCTTCATCAGCGCCTCGCCGACCAGCACGGCGTGGGCGCCGCAGGCGTGCACCCGGGCGGCGTCGGCGGGCGTGACGATGCCGCTCTCGCTGACCGCGACGACGTCCTTGGGGAAGAGGGGGATGAGGCGCTCGCTGAGGCCGAGGTCGGTCGTGAAGTCGGCAAGGTCGCGGTTGTTGACACCGATGATTTTCGCCCCCTGGGCCACGGCGCGCGACAGTTCCTCCGCGGTATGGATCTCGTAGAGCACGTGGAGCCCGGCGGCGGTGGCGGCGTGCTGCAGCGCGGTGATCTCGTCGTCGGACAGGGCCCGGACGATGATGAGGATGGCGCTGGCGCCGGCCTGGCGGGCCTGCAGCACCTGGATGGGGTGCACCAAGAAGTCCTTGCGGAGGCACGGCACCGCCGGCCCGGCCGCGGCGAACTGCCCCGTGACGTCGCTCAGGTCGGCCAGGGTGCCGCCGAAATACTTCGCGTCAGTCAGGATGGACAGCGCGCTGGCGCCGGCCGCGCGGTAGCGCCGGGCCTGCTCCGGGGCGGAGGCGCCTTCGCTGATGGCGCCGGCCGAGGGCGAGCGGCGCTTGATCTCGGCGATGACCGCCAGCATGCCCGCCGGACGCCGGAGAGCCGGCAGAAACGGCGGCGGCCTGGGCAGTGAGGCGTGGAGCTCGGCCAGTTCCTCCGGGAACACCGGGCGCAGCAACGGGGCGATCTCGCGGCGCTTGTGCGCCATGATTTCCGTGAGCTTGTCCATGGGGGAGGCCCCAAGAAACACGCGAAGGGCACAAAATGGAAACCGAAAATTCCCGGCTTTTTTGGTGTATTTCAAACAATTCGCCGTTACTCAAGGAGCCCATGAGCGCCATCGAAGACCTCCAGCGCACCATGGCCCGGCTCCGCGCCCCCGACGGCTGCCCGTGGGACCGCGAGCAGACCCACCAGACGCTCGCGCGCTGCCTGATCGACGAGTGCAGCGAGCTGCTCGACACCATCGACCGGAACGACCTGCCGCACATGCGCGAGGAGCTGGGGGACGTGCTCATCCAGGTGGTCTTCCACGCCCAGCTGGCCGCCGAGCGGGGCGACTTCAACTTCGAGGACGTGGCCCGCGAGATCAACGACAAGCTCATCCGCCGGCACCCCCACGTCTTCGGCACGGGGCGCGCCGACAATTCCGCCGAGGTCATCGAGGTGTGGGAGAAAGTGAAGGCCGGCGAGAAGGCCGCCACCGGCAAGACCGACTCCACCCTTTTCAAGAAACTCCCGCCGCGCCTGCCGGCGCTCCTGTTCGCCGAGGAGGTCGTCAAGCGCATCGCCAAGCACAACCTGCCCGGCGGTGACGCCATGCACGCGGCGCGCATCGCCCGGCTGGCCAACGAGCTTTCCGCGGAATCCGCCGGCCGGCGGCTGTTCGAGCTGGCCGCCGCGTGCCGGCTCCGCGGCCTCGACCCGGAAGGGGCCCTGCGCCAGGAATGCGACCGGGTCATGCGCGAAATCGAAGCCAAGGTCGGGGCGGTTGCCCCCAGCCGCCCTTGAAGGGGCCAGTGAGGGCAATGGCCCCGACCGCAAATTCCAGGGAGCGCGCTCTGCCCGCGGAAATCCTCCGCGACTGGCTGCAACCGTTCCTCGACCACCTCCGCAAGGAGCGGCGCTACTCCGCCTACACGGAGCGCAACTACCGGCAGGCCTTCGCCGATTTCTTCGCGTGGCTGCGCCAAAGCCAGCGCGGCGAGGGCGGATTCGACGTGCTGACGGCGCGCGACGTGCGGGACTTCATCATCGAGGCCCAGCGGCGCTTCGACCGCCGCACGCTGCACAACCACGTGTCCGGCCTGCGCGCCTTCTACCGCTACTGGATGCAGCGCGGCCGGCTGGAGCGGAATCCCTTCGCCGGGGCCGCGCTGCCGCGGCTGGAGAAAAGGCTGCCCAAATTCCTGACCGAGCCCCAGATGACCGCGCTGCTCGGCGCCCCGCTCAAGCTGCGGCAGAACGAAGCGATCGACGCCTTCGGCGCGTGGCGCGACCGGCTGGTGCTTGAGCTGCTCTACGGCGGCGGCCTGCGCGTCAGCGAACTGGTCGCGCTGAACTATGGCGCGGTGGACTTCGGCAACGGCAGCGCCCGCGTCCTCGGCAAGGGCCGCAAGGAGCGCATCTGCCCCCTCGGCCGGACCGCCCTGGCCGTGGCGCTGAAGTTCCGTGCCGAGTTCGCCCGCAACACCGGACGCAACGACCCGGTGGTGGTCGGCAACCGGCACAAGCGGATGACGGTCCGGGCGGTGCAGCTGCTGGTGAAGAGATACCTCGCGCTCGCCGACCTGCCGATGGACCTCTCGCCGCACAAGCTCCGGCATTCCTACGCCACGCACCTGCTCAACTCCGGCGCCGATCTCCGGGCCGTGCAGGAACTGCTGGGCCACGCGAACCTGACGACGACGCAGATCTACACCCACACCAGCGTCGCGCGGCTGAAGGAGATCCACGCCAAGGCGCACCCGCGGGCGTAGAGAAGCAGATTGAACACAAAGCAGCGAAGGAGCAAAGGGGTGGACACATGCCGGGCTTCTGGCTTTTCAGGTGGTGACGGGCCGCCACAACCATGACTAGAAAACTGAACATATCAGCAGACGTGGAAGAAGCTGCCCGCAAGGCGATCGATGCACTCTTTCATCTTCACACCGAGCTTGGGCCCGGACTTCTGGAAAGTGTCTATGCCACCTGCCTGGAGGAGGAATTCAAGCATCGCGGGATCAAGCATTCACGCGAGGAAGCGATACCACTGAATTATCGGACGCGACAACGGGATGTCGGTTTCAGGGCGGACTTCATTGTCGAGGGCAAGCTGCTGCTTGAACTCAAGGCAGTTGAGTCCGTTCTGCCTGTGCATCAAGCGCAGGTGATAACCTACCTGAAGCTTTCCAAAATACAGTTGGGGCTCTTGGTAAACCTCAACGTTCCCCTGATCAAAGACGGCATCCGACGCCTGTTTAATCCCGCTCTGGCTTAGCTGCTTTGCTCCTTTGTGTTCACCCTCCGCCTACTTCACCGGCAGGCGGGTGGAGACGGCGTTGCCGGCCTGGTCGTAGAGCAGGATCTCGACGGAGGTGGCGCCCGCGGCCTTCGCCTCGGGGATGTCGGCGACAAACTTCTCCTGCTTGCCGTCGAGGATACCATCGGTCGGATGCGTCACGGTCTCCCGGACGCCGTTGTTGAGCACGAATTCCGCACCCTCGAGGAGGGAGAGTGCGTCGGCGCCCTCGACGGAAACGAGCAGCCGGCCGCCGTTGCGCGACACTTGCGCCGCACCGATGACGGGCGGGGTGCGATCCACGAGCAGGGTGTCGGTCTCGAAGGTGTAGTTCAGCCGCTGCGCCGCGGGCCGGGGGCCCTGTTCGCTGGTCGACAGCCGCGTGAGGTAAAGCCCCTCGGGCAGGCCGCCGGTCTCGAACTGCACGTAACTGTCGGTGGTGTTCACGGCGAGGTCGGTCCAGGTGTCGGCATTGTCCGCGCGGATCGAGAAGGTGAAGGCGAGTCTGTCACCGTCCGGATCAGTGACGGTCCAGAAGACGAGCTGCGCGCCGGGCGAGGGCACGACCTGGCTGTTGAGGAGGCTTTTGCGCCGGTCGGCGGCGGGGTCGTTCTCCCGCGGACCGGGGAAGAGCACCTGGTTCAGCGAGGCGGAGGCGCTGGGCGGAGACTCGCCCGCGGGGATCAGGCCGAGGCCGGGTGCGAGGATCCGGAAGTCCACCAGGACGGGCCGGCGGTTCTGCGGCCGGGAATACAGCGCCGCCTTGTCGATCTGGAAGTCGGCGGCGGCGGCGCCCACGGTCAGGCGGAATTTCGCGTAGCGGCCGCGCAGCCCGTCGGCGGCAAAGGCGTCGTCCTTCAGGCTCAATTCCGTCCACGGCGTCCAGCCTTCGAGCTCGTCGCTGCCGAAATTCGTGCGCACCTCGAGCTTCAGGGCCTTGGGCTCCACGCCGCGCAGGCGCGCGAAGCGGACCGCGCCGAGCTCCGCCGGCTGGCCGAGGTCGAGCCGTTTGGTTTCCAGCTCGCGCACCGGGGCGGGGGCGAACGACAGCAGCGCCAGGCCGGGGGCGTTGTTGCGGATGAGCAGGAAGCGGCCGTCGCCGAGCGGGGCGAGGTCGTTGAGCTGCGCCGAGCCGCTGCCCGCGAAGGTCAGCGAGCGCCGTGCGACCGGATCATAGCCGAACGCATCGCCCAGTTCGCCGGCGGTGAGCAGCAGCCAGTCCTGGTGGCGGGCGAGGCGGTAGAGCGCGACGCCGGCCTTGCTGACGACGGTCTCGGGGAATCCGTCGGCCGGGAAGCGCATGACGCTCGAGCGGCCGGTGAAACCGGGCTTCTCGTCCAGCTTGGGCATGACGGCCTCCTTTTCCTTGGCAGGGTCGGGCTTGGGCTCCGGGGGCTTGCCGATGCGGAGCGCATCGCCCGGCGTGCTCACGAGAGCCGCGTAGAATCCGCCGTCCTCCAGCGGCAGCAGGTCCACGACCTCGGCGTCGCGGTTCTCCTGCAGGATGAGCGGTGCGCCTCCGGCCGCGGTGAATGCGTAGATGTTGCCCTTGGGGGAGGAGCCGGCGACAACGCGGCCGTCGGCGAGGCGCGCCAGCCGGCGGATGTTGCGGTCGCGGATTTCCCCGAAAACGGTGACGCCCTTGTCGGCGAGCAGCTTCCCCTCGCCCGCCTTGCCCTCGACCAGGCCGGCCTTGGCGAGCCTGGCCGGGTCGACGCGGTAGATTTTCCCGGGATTGCCGGTGGCCGCGAGCACGCTGCCGTCAGGCAGCGGGAGAAAATCGAACACCGAGTCGGCCGGGAGCGGGATGCGGGCGACGCCCTTGCCGTCCTTGACCAGATAGATCGCGGCGGTGGGGGAGGTGCCGACCAGCAGGGAGCCGTCGGCCAGCGGTTGCACGGCGATGGCCTGGGTCTCGGTCACGTCCGCAACCTCGCGGACCGTGTAGGTGTTGTCCTTGGGGTTGAAGCTGATCTCCTGGACCTTGCCGTCGGGACCGGTGCCGACGACGAATATGCCCGGGCCGGTGGCCCTGAGCACCCAAAGAATCTCGCCGAGCTTCGGGCCCTCGAGGTCGGTGAACACCGGGCCGGGCAGCACGCGACCGTCGGAGCGGGTCGCCAGGCCCTTGAGGTTGCGGCTGGCGACGTCGCGGCCGAAATCAATCTCGAGCTGCCGGGTCAGCGGGTCGGCCCGGAGGTTCACCACGAAGGACACGAAGACCACGAAGGGCAGAAGGAGACGGGAAGACATGGTTGGAAAATGATATGTCATCCTGAGCGAAGCGAAGGATCCAGCGACAGCGGACGGACTGGATTCTTCGCTGCGCTCAGAATGACAGAAGCAGGGGAGTTGCGGTTCAATCCGTGATCACCAGCGGCCGGCGGACGAGGATGTTGAACAGCCGGCCGGTCAGCACGCGCTGCTCCCAGAGCGGCGCGATGGCGTCCTTGCGCTGGAAGCGGGCCTCGTCGGCCCGGCGGGCGATGCGCTCGAGCGAGCCGGGCATCTCGGTCGTCGTCGCCCGCTGGTCGGTCATCAGCCGCGCGCGCTCGACGACGGCGAGGTAGAGCCCGTCGGACTGGCGGAATTCGCGGAGGGCGGAGATGTATTCCTCGAAGCTGCGCAGCTGGGCGACCGGCACGGCATGGGCGCGCCCGGTGAGCTCGTCGAGCGCCGGGCCGGTGGTGAGGATCACCTCCAGCTCCTTGCCGGCCCACTCGCGCGGCACAGCGAGGTTGAGGGTCTCGGTGGCGGACTCGTTCTGGTAGCCGCGCCAGCCGATGGTGACGGCGAGCGCGTCGCCCGGCGCGGCCTCGGCGCGCGACACCTGCATCTGCTCGATGGTGCCCGACGGCGTCTCGGGCGTGTCCTGGATGGTGAAGCGGATGCGCTCGGGGAAGACGCGCTCGTAGGGATTGAAGAGCCAGAGCGAGAGGTTGCCCGCGAAGTCGCCGAGCCCCTGCCGGAAGCCCTGGGGTCCGGGATAGAGCTGGCTCAATTCCACCGGAGCCGAGCCGGGAAAGTTCACGGAGGTCGTCACCTTGAAGCCGTTCGCGAAGCCCGACTCGTTCGAGCCCATGACGGCCTGCGCCAGGCCGGTGGCGGCGATGACGGGCAGCACCTGCTCGTTGCGGACGACCTCGAAGTGGAGCGACTTGCGGTTGAGGCGCGCGGGAAAATCGATGTCCACCGGCACCATCGCGGGCTTGCGCCCGAGTTCGCCGTAGATGCCGGAGAGCCGGTCCTGGCTGAACGAGCCGATGATGCCGCCCGTATTGCTCAGCTTGATGGAATTATACTGGCTCGGCAGGATCGCCACGATCTCGGCGGACGCCATCGGCAGCTCGGTCGCGCCCAGCGAGAGCATCGGGTGGCCGAAGGCGAGGATGCGGTTGCCGTCCACATAGGAAACCGTGCCGGTGCCCGCGAGGCTGATGTCGCCCACGGCCAGCGCCACGGCGACGACGTCGCCCGGACGGAGCGCGGGCGGGGTGGCGGGAGCGGGAGCCGGGGCGTCAGCGCCGCCGTCGTTGCCGCCGAGGGCGCTGACGTTGAGACCGAGAGCCGCAAACTGCGGTTCGAGCAACGCGGCGACCTCGGGGGCGAGGCCGCCGAGCGTGAAGGCCGGACTGATGGCCGTGAACGGGGCGAGGGAGGAGGCGGTTTCGGCAGCGCGGGTGTTGCCGCGGTCGCCCTTGATCGGGATCGGGACGGGCGCGAAGCTGTCCCTGCCCGGAGGCAGGGTGCTGACCTCGAGCATGTCGCTGATTGGCGTGAAGCCGGCGTAGCGGACGGTTTCGAAGCGCTGGATCTGGTAGGAGAGGACGCCGGCGAGCTTGCCGCCGATGTAGAGCGGGCTGCCGCTCATGCCGGCGACGGCGCCCATGTTCTGCACGCGCGGATCGGTGAGTTCGCAGAGGATCATGCTCTTGCCCGGGCCGAGGGCGTTGCGGAGGATGCCGGTGACCTGCACGGCGAACGGCTCGGCGTCGCGGCCCTTGAAGACGGTCCAGACCTCACCCTTCATGCCCGGCTGCAGTTCGTTGAGCGGGATGAGCGGCGCGTTCAGCGGCACGGCGAAGAGATTCACCACGAAGGACACGAAGAGCACGAAGGATGAGGCTAATTTCATTGGTTGCGGTCGGCTTCGTGATCTTCGTGGTTACCTGACATACGCGTGAGCTGCTGCGCCCTTAGAGGGAAGTAATGGCCTTGGTGATGACTTCGCAAGCCCGGTCGACGGCCGCGCCCTCGTGGGCCGTGCTCAGGAACCAGGCCTCGTAGGCGCTCGGCGGCAGGTAGACTCCCCCTTCAAGACAGGCGTGGAAGAACCGGCCGAAGAGCTTGGCGTCCGAGGTCAGGGCAGTCGACATGTCGCGCACCGGCGTCGACGTGAAGAAGAGGCTGAACATCGAGCCGACCTGCGGGGCCTGCACCGGGATGCCCTTGGTCTTGGCGGCGGCGAGAGCGGCGGCGCAGACCTGCCGGCCGAGCGCGTCGAGCCGCGGGTAGGGCTTCACCTCGTCGAGCAACCGCAGCTGGGCGATGCCGGCGGCCATGGCGAGCGGGTTGCCGCTGAGCGTGCCGGCCTGGTAGACCGGGCCGAGCGGGGCGAGATGGTCCATGATGTCTGCCCGGCCGCCGAACGCGCCGACGGGCAGGCCGCCGCCGATGATCTTGCCGAGACAGGTGAGGTCGGGAATGATCTTCTCCACCTCCTGCACGCCGCCGCGGGAGATGCGGAAGCCGGTCATGACCTCGTCGAAAATGAGGAGCGCGCCGTGCTGCGCGGTGATCTTGCGGACGTATTGCAGGTAGCCGGCGTCGGGCTTGATGAAGCCGACATTGCCGAGGTAGGGCTCGAGGATGATGCAGGCGATCTGCCCCGGATTGGCGGCGAAGGCGGCGGCGAGCGCGGCGGTGTCGTTGTAGGGCAGGACGACGGTCTCGCGGGCGAACGACGCCGGGATGCCGGCGCTGTCGGGATGACCATGCGTCAGCGCACCCGAGCCGGCCTTGATGAGCAGCGAGTCGCTGTGGCCGTGGTAGCAGCCCGCGAACTTGATGATCTTGTCGCGCTTGGTGAAGCCGCGCGCCAGCCGGATGGCCGACATCGTCGCCTCGGTGCCGCTGCTGCACATGCGGACCTTCTGGATCGACGGGAAGAAATCGACGATGAGCTCGGCCATCTCGACCTCGTAGGGATTCGGCGTGCCGAAGGACGTGCCGTTCTCGAGCGCGGCGGCGATGGCGGCCTTGATGCGCGGGTGGTGGTGGCCGTGGATGGCCGGGCCCCAGGTGCAGACGAAGTCGATCAGCTCGCGTCCGTCGGCCGTGGTAAGCGTCGCGCCCCTGGCCGACTTGGTGAAGAACGGCGTGCCGCCCACGGAGCGGAACGCCCGGACGGGGGAGTTGACGCCGCCGGGGATGAGCTGGAGCGCGCGGGCGAAGAGATTTTCGGAGGTGGAAGACATGGGGAACCGCTAATTTTCGCTAATTGGCGCTAATCTTCCGGGTGCGGGCAAATCGTTTCCATTCGAGTTTTTCGCGGCAGCCGAAGTTCACAAGGTAGCCGACCGGTTTCCCGGTGGCCTTGAGATAATTGAGCAATTGGGCCTCATGTTCAGGCACAAGCCCAGAAAAAGCTTTCAATTCCACGACGATTTCCTCTGAAACAATCAGGTCCGGGCGAAAGGTCCGGCGCAGCGGCTTACCCTTGTATTGGATGGTCAGCTCAGCCTGAGCTTGGAAGGTGATTGACCTCGTCGCCAATTCGGCCTCCAGCGCTTCCTGGTAGACATCCTCGGTAAATCCATGGCCCAGCTCATTGTAGACATCGAATGCCGCAGCCATGAAATCGTAGCCTTCCTGCTGCATGGGTTCGGAGTTCATGTATTAGCGCCTATTAGCGAGGATTAGCGGTTAACACTCAATCCTTGCGACGGAATGCCATGTAACCGCTAAGTAGGGCGATCAGAGCAATGCATCCTTGCACAAGCCAGTAGGCTTCGGGGTTAGTAGAACTATCGAAGCCATGACGATTCGCAGGCTGCTGCCACCGGTTGAGGAGGAAAATATGCTTCGATTGAAGCTGTCCGAGAAACAGGAGAATCGAAACACCAGCAATGATCAGATAAGTTGGTGACTGGAAATATCGCTTGGTCATTTCAACTCACGTATTTCTGCACGATGGGGATGCGGCGGCCGACGCCGAAGGCGAGGGGGGTGATCTTCAGGCCGGGGGCGGCCTGCTTGCGCTTGTATTCGTTGAGGTCGACCTTGCGGGCGACGTCATTGACCACCGCGGCAGCGAAGCCCTTGGCGACGAGGTCGCGCCGGCCGAGTCCTTCCTCGACGTAGCCGCGCAGGATGGCGTCGAGCACGTCGTAGGGCGGCAGGCTGTCCTGGTCGGTCTGGTCGGGCCGCAGCTCGGCGCTCGGCGCCTTGTCGATGGAGCGGCGCGGGATGATTTCCTTGTGCCGGTTGATCCAGCGCGAGAGAGCGTAGACCTGAGTCTTGAACACGTCGCTGATGACGGCGAGGCCGCCGCACATGTCGCCGTAGAGCGTGCAGTAGCCGACGGCCAGCTCGCTCTTGTTGCCGGTGGTGAGGAGCAACGCGCCGAACTTGTTGGAGATGGCCATGAGCAGCAGGCCGCGGGCGCGGGCCTGGATGTTCTCCTCGGCGATGTCGCGCGGCCGGCCGGCGAAGAGCGGCGCGAGGGTCTTCTCCCCGGCGGCCACGATGTCCGCGATCGAGAGCGTGTGGTAGGCGATGCCGAGGTTCTTCGCAATGGCGGCGGCGTCATCCCGGCTGTGCCGGCTGGAAATGACCGACGGGAGGCTGACGCCGATGACATTCAGCGGGCCGAGCGCCTCGGCGGCGATGACGGCGGTTAGGGCGGAATCGATGCCGCCGGAGAGGCCGAGCAGCGCCTGCTGGAAGCCGGTCTTCAGCGCGTAGTCGCGCACGCCCAGCACGAGGGCGTCGTAGATGTCGGCGAGGTCCTCCTGGGAGAAGGTCGGATGCAGGTAGGGCGAATCCACCGGATGAGCCGTTGGGGCAGGTCGGCTCGTCGGGGCGACTTGCCCCACCTCGACCACCTGCAGTTCCTCCCGGAACGCGGCGAGGCCGGCGATGATTCTGCCTTGGGCGTTGCAGACCACGCTGCGGCCGTCGAAGAGCAGCTCGTCGTTGCCGCCGACGGAATTGCAGTAGACCGCCGGGCAGCCGCAGGCGCGGGCGACATCGGCCACCAGGTTATGGCGCACGCCGCCCTTGCCGGTATTCCACGGGCTGGCCGAGAGGTTGACCAGCACGTCGACCTTCTGCGCGGCCAGCTGCCTGACCGGGTCGAGTCCGTTGTAGAGCCGGCGCGTGGAAATCATCGGGTGCGTCCAGATGTCCTCGCAGATAGTCACGCCGACCCGACGGCCGCCCACCGCGACGACGGTCGGCTCGTTCACCGGCTCGAAGTAGCGGTCCTCATCGAAGACATCGTAGGTCGGCAGGAGGCACTTGCGGGCGGAGACGGTGATTTTCCCGTGCTGGCAGAAGGCGGCGGCGTTGAAGGCCAGCCGGCCCTGGCCGGAGGGATTGGACTCGGTGTAGCCGATGAGCGCCGGCACGGCCCCGATCTCGGCGGCGATCTCGCGGGCGGCCTGTTCGACGTCGGCGACGAAACGCTGCTTGAAGAGCAGGTCGCGCGGGGGATAGCCGCAGACCACGAGTTCGGGGAACAGAACCAGCTCGGCGCCCTGCGCGGCCAGCGCCCGGTAGGCATCGAGGATGCGCCGACGGTTGCCGGCGAGGTCGCCGACGGTGGTGTTGATCTGGGCCAGGCCGATGCGCATGGGTGGACGGCACAACTTGAGGGCAAAGCGCTGGACTGCAACCCCAAGCCGCTACTTTGTCATTGCGAGGAGGCCGGAGGCCGACGAAGCAATCCAGCTGGGTCGCCCTCATCCTTCGCCAAGGCTTTGGATGACAAGCGGCCCGCAATCCAGGTATGAGTTATCCAATTCCATCCCGCCTCATCCTCGCCTCCGCCTCCCCGCGGCGAAAGGAACTGCTGGCGTCGCTGGGCGTGCCCTTCGAGGTCATCCCGGCGGAGGTGACGGAGCACGAAGCGCCCGATGCCGACCCGCGTGCGATGGTGCGGCACAACGCCGCCCTCAAGGCCGCCTGGGTCGCCGCGCGCCATCCCGACGCCACCGTCATCGGGGCGGACACGACCGTCTTCCTCGACCGCACGGTGCTCAACAAGCCGCGCGACGAAGCCGACGCCCGCGCCATGCTGCGGCTACTCAGCGGGCGGACACACACCGTGTTCACCGGGCTGGCGGTGTGCCGGCAGCGCGACGGTCTGCACCTGGAGCGCGGCGCGGCCAGCGAGGTGACCTTCAAGGTGCTGGACGAGGCGGTGATCGGGGAATACCTGCGCCGGGTGCACACCCTCGACAAGGCCGGCGGCTACGCCATCCAGGAGCACGGCGACCTCATCGTGGCGGGCTACACGGGGTCGTTGACAAATATTGTGGGCCTCCCCGTCGAAGAAATGAAACAACTTTTGACTCAGGCGGGTCTGAGGCGTTGATTTTCCCCGTGCCCGCCTCGACGTCCATCCTCCCTTTGCCCCCGGCCGACATACCGGAAAGGGACACGTCCGACCGCTCCATCGCCATCGGCGTCGTCTGCACGCTGCTGTTCCACCTCCTGCTGGTCTGGCTGTCGCCGCAGGTCGCCTTTGAGAAATTCTCGGGCGTTCACAGCGGCATCTCGGTCCAGAGCACGAACCGCGGGAAGACCTTTGACTTCCAGCTGGACCCCGGCGCGATGCCGCAGCAGCCGGAGAAGGATCCGTTCCGGTTCGTCGAGACCAACACCGCCGCGCCCGAGAACATGCCGGACAAGACGAACAACTTCAGCAACCGCAACCAGCAGTCCGCGCAGGAGATCGCCGCCAAGGAGAAGGATCCCGAGAACCGGCCGACCGTGAGGGGCCAGGATGAGATCAAGAGCGACACCATCGTGACCGGCGACATGGCGCCGCCGCAGGCGAGCGCCGCCCCCGTGCCGGAGGCGGTCAAGGACGAGGCGCAGGACCGGGCCGTGCAGAAGGCGCGCGCCGAACAGGTGCCGCTCAACGGCTTTGAAAAGGTGGAGGGCCAGTCCGAGGACGGCATCGCCTCCAACATCGCCCAGAGCAAGTCGCCCACCAACCGCGCCGACCAGGCCGTGGAAGGGGCCAAGGACGCCACCGACCCGACGGGCGGACTCGTGGCGGTCACGTCCACCTCGCATTCACAGCCGAAGGAGCGCCCGCGCCTGTCGTCCGTCTCGCTGAATCGCAATTCCCCCCTGACCAACCGGGCCACCGGCGTGGCGAATCTTGGCATCGTCGGCCGGGATGCGCGGTGGAGCGAATACGGCGACTACCTCAACCGGGTAGTCGAGACCGTGCAGGCCCAGTGGTATAAGATCCTCAACGAAAGCCGCGTCTCCCCGCCGCGCGGCTCGCATGTCGTGATCACCTTCCGCCTCAATTCCAGGGGCGAGACCGAGATCATCAAGGTCGAGGACGCGGACGCCGGCCGGCAGGGCGTCTTCTCGTGCCAGAACGCCATCACTTATCCGCAGCCCTACGGCAAGTGGTCCGACGCGATGATCGCCGTGCTCGGCGAGTCGCAGGAACTGACCTTCGCCTTCTACTACACCAATTGAGCCAACTGCCGGGAGATTTCTGGGAGACGCTGCCGCTGGGGGCGGGCGTGACGCCGCTCACCCGGGATGCCAACGGCCTTGCCGCCTTCAACAAGCCCGCCGGCATGCTCTCGCATCCGAACGGCTCGGAGGATGAGCCCCGGGCGTTGTTGACCTGCCGCTACGACAAGGAGCAGCAGTGTTTCACCTGGCGCGCCGCCGACGGCGCGACGCGGCAGCTGTGGCTGCTCAACCGGCTGGATTCCGCCACCTCGGGCGTGATCCTCACCGCCGGCAGCGGAAAACTGGCGCTCGCCGTCCGCGCGCACTACGCGAAGAAGCAGGTGAACAAGGTCTACGCGGCGCTGGTGTTCGGCCAGCCGCAGCTCAACTACGAATTCTGGCACGACCTGCTGGCGGTGAAGGCCCAGCGCGGCCAGGTCCGCACCTCGGCGTTTGGCAACGTGCCCGCCGAGACACGCTTCCAGCTGGTGAAGCACACGCAGAAGGCGTTCTCCCTCTCGCTCATCCGGCTCGAGCCCCGCACCGGCCGCAGCCACCAGCTGCGCGTGCAGTGCGCCAAGCGCCACCTGCCCATCGTCGGCGACCAGACCTACGGCAACTTCCCGCTGAACCGTTCCTTCGCCAAGGCGAACAAGACCAAGCGGCTCTTCCTGCACTCGCTCGAGACCGGCTTCACCTACGAGTTCGCCGGCCGGAAGTTCGAGTTCAAGGCCAGCGCGCCGCTGCCGCGCGAGTTCACGCTGCTGTATTGAGCCGGCGAGCGGCGCACTGAGACACGCGCCCGCCAACACGCCGGCGTGCTTCCTGGAGGGCCCGCGTCTCTGCGGGCCGTCAGGGGTGTCCCCGCCGCCTAGCGGGCCGGCGAGACCAGTGGCGGCATGCCGCCGGCGGGCGCCGGGCCGTGCGGGTGATGCCCCTTGAGGGCGAAATGCCGGGTCATCACCGCATCCAGGCTGTGGCCGGCGAGCAGGATGAGGGCGACCGTGCCCCAGTAACCCGCATTGAGCGGCGGCATCTCCGGGTCGGCGGGTGCGAGCAGCGGCGTGATCACGAGGACCAGCCAGAGAAAGCCCGAGCTGAGCATCTCCATGACGGCAAAGCCGCGATGCCCGAGATACCAGTCGCCGATGCCGGGGAAAAAGAAGGAGAGCAGCCCGGCCCGGTTGGGGGACTTGAAGGCGCCCGTGCAGGCCGGGCAGGCCGCGGGGTGGCCGGGCACATGCGTGAAACAGTGCGGGCAGAGGTTTTCCACACCGGCGGGCCGCGCGCCGCTGCCGAACGGCGCCGCGGTGCCCTGGACGATGTCGGCGAGGAAATCCGCGATGAATTTCCGGTCAGCCTTGGGCACGCTGACGAAGTGGTGCTGCGAGCGGTCCATCAGCTTGATCCGGCACGCGCCGGTCCAGGTGGATTTCACGCTGGCGAGGGAGGTGTAGGGAATCTGCGCCACGAGCGCGCCGGCCTTCTTCTTGCCGCCGTCGATCTGCACGAGCAGCACGCGCTCGGTGGTGAAGACCAGCGCCCGCATGTTCAGGTAGTTGGCCATCCAGCCGACGAAGAAGTGCTCGGCGATCGTCACCGTCGTGCCGGAGGTGACATAGTAGACGCGCTCACCGGCCCGCAGAACGCGCCGCAGCTTGGCGTCCACTCCCTTCAGGAGGACGAAGCGTTTCTTGGCCTGCTGGCGGGCGAAAAAGCCGTCGGCCTTGAACATGGTGGCATACTCGTAAGGCGCGGGTTCAACCTCGCCGGTCAGCAGTTCCTCATACTTGCGGGCAGATTGGAGCGTGATCATGGGGGGAAGGGTGGGGTCGCGCGGAACAGCCCCGGCCCGAGCCGCCCGCGCGACAGAGTTCCCCAAGCCAACGGATTTCCGGCGCGGCCGCGAGGATATTTGGCGGGGGGCGGACTCCAAAGGTGGCGCTTCCGAAGGTATTGTGGAGGGCCCGCGTCCCTGCGGGCCGTCAATCGTCCCACCTCAAGACATTCAATTCCCCTTGGTATGGCCAGTCTTCCGGCTTGGCCGCGAGCCTCGCCCGCACCGGATTGTTGCGGACATAGTCCCATTTGGCGACGTAGCTCTCGTGTTGGCGCAGCTGGGTGTCCCAGAAGTTTTTCTGCCAAAGGCTGCCGCCGGAGGCAAATGCCGCCAAACGTTTCCAATAGGCAACCCATGTCTGAATGGATTCGGGAAGAATGGTCCCCGGTGCGCAGAAGAGGTGGATGTGATCAGGCATGATCACATAGCGACCAATCAGCCATGTGGTGGATTTCAGCCATGCGGCGCGCAGGAATTCATGCATCTCAGGATTCGCAAGAATTGGCCGGCGGGCAGCGGTGCAAACGGTGAGAAATACAATCACCGACCTGTTTTCGGCTGCGTAAACCGGCTGGTGAACCGGACGACTGCGGGCGGGAAGCTCACTGGATGGATCGGCATTCATTCGCTGTGGGTCCGATACCCCGAAGCTTGCTTCGGCTTGGTCGGTTGGACGGGATGAGGTGTGGGCTGCATGGGGTTCGGATGAGTTTGCAGAGGTCTCGTCAAATGCCCCGGGGCTTGCCCCGGGGATCTTTACTACTTCCCAACGGCCCGCAGGGACGCGGGCCCTCCAATAGGAGATCGGCCCGGTCAGGCATTTTGTGGAGGGCTCGCGTCCCTGCGAGCCGATTCTAAGCCGTCCGCCGGCCTACAGCAGATTCAGCTGCGAGTCGTCGGCCGGGGTCACCGTGATCTTCTTCTTCGGCCGGGCCTGGGGCGAGGGAAGCGACACCTCTGTGTCGTCGGATTCCAGCTTCTCCAGGATGGTCTTGGCGCGCTCGATGACTTCCAGCGGGAGGCCGGCGAGGCGGGCGACCTGGATGCCGTAGCTGCGGTCGGCGGCGCCGGGCACGACGCGGCGGACGAAGACGATGTCGTCGTTCCATTCCTTCACCGCCACCGAGTAGTTCTTCAGGCGCGGCAGGTGTTGCTCGAGCTGGGTCAGCTCCTGGTAATGCGTGGCAAAGAGCGTGCGCGGCCCGCGGTCGGCGGCGCGGTGCAGGTGCTCGACCACCGCCCAGGCGATGCTCAGGCCGTCGTAGGTCGAGGTGCCGCGGCCGATCTCGTCGAGGATGATGAGCGAGCGGTCGGTGGTGTTGTTGAGGATGTTGGCCGTCTCGTTCATCTCAACCATGAAGGTCGAGTTGCCGCGGGCGAGGTCGTCGCTCGCCCCGACGCGGGAGAAGATGCGGTCGACCAGCCCGAGGCGGCAGGCCTTCGCCGGCACCCAGCAGCCGATCTGCGCCATGAGCGTGATCAGCGCCACCTGCCGGATGTAGGTGGACTTGCCGGCCATGTTGGGGCCGGTGAGGAGGAGAATCTGCGCCTCGCTCGCGGACAGGGCCGTGTCGTTCGGCACGAAGCTGTGACTGCCGGCCAGCCCGAGCCGCTCCTGCTTCATCACCTGCTCGACGACGGGGTGGCGGCCGTCGGTGATGGTGAGGGCCTCGCTGACGTCGAGGTGCGGCTGGCAGTAGTTCCATTCGCGCGCCAGCACGGTCCAGCCGGCCAGAACATCGAGTTCGGCGAGGGCGTCCGCGGTGCGCGTGAGGGTGGCGGCCTCGGTCAACACCGCCGCGACGAGTTGGGTGAAGAGTTCCAGCTCACGGGCGAGGGACTTTTCTTCGGCGGAGAAGATTTCCTTTTCCTTGAGCTTGAGCTCCTCGGTCACGTAGCGCTCGCCGCCGACGGTGGTCTGCTTGCGGATGTAGTCGGCCGGCACGCTGGCGAGGTTGGCCTTGGTGACCTCGATGTAGTAGCCGAAGACGGACGTGAAGCGAACCTTGAGGCTTTTGATGCCGGTGCGCTCCTGCTCCTTGCGTTCCAGCTCGGCCAGCCAGGTCTTGTTGCCGGAGGTGAGGCCGCGCAGCCGGTCGAGCTCGCCGTCGTGGCCGGCACGGATGAAGTTACCGTCCTGCAGATCGTTCGGCAGTTCGTCGGCCAGCCCTTCGTCCAGCAGGGCGCGCAGCGCCGGCTGGTCGGTGAGCCGGGCGGCCACGTCGGCGACTCCCGGCGACGCGAAGCCGGCCAGCACGGCCTGGAGGGCGGGAATCTGGGCGAGGGTGTCCTTGACGCCGCCGAGCTCGCGCGGGTTGCGCAGGCGGTTCTGCAGCCGGCCGAGGATGCGCGGGATGTCACGGACCTTATTCAGCAGCTCGCGCAGGGCGGCCAGACCGCTCGGGTTCGCAATCAGTTCGCCCACGAGATTTTGCCGGCGCTGGATCTCGGGCAGGTCGAGGGTCGGCGCGGCGAGCCAGCGCTCGAGGAGGCGCGACCCGGCGGCGGTCGTGCTGCGGTCGATGGCGCCGAGGAGCGAGGCCTCGCGTGTGCCGCGGGTGGAGGAGAAGATCTCGAGGTTGCGCAGCGTGGCCGGGTCGAGCAGGAGGGTGCGGGCCGTGCGGTATTCCTGCAGGGAGCGGAGGTTCTCCGGTTTGGCGCAGAGGTTTTCCGTGGCGTAGTGGACGACCGCGCCGGCCGCGCCGAGCGCGGGATGCGTGTGGGCGAGGCCGAAGCCCTGGAGGTTGAGCACGCCGAGCGCGTCCATCACGGTCTGCGCGCCGCTGCTCGGTTCGAAATGGTAGCCCGGCAGCTCGGAGCAGAGCCGCGGCGCGCAGAACTGGTGCAGGGCGTGGATCTCGTGCTGCTCGTGCGGGGCGGCCTGCCATTTCGCGAGGTCGCCCTCGACGAGCACCAGCTCGGCGGGATCAAGCGCCGTGAGCACGGAGAGCAGGTTGCCGGGGTGGGGATCGCTCGCCACGCGGAACTCGCCGGTGGAAAGATCGAGCCACGCGGCATGCAGGCCGGCCTTGTCGAGGGCGAGCGCGCAGAGATAGTGGTTTTTCGCCGCGTCGAGCTGGTTGGCGGAGAGCGTCGTGCCGGGCGAGAGGATGCGCGTCAGTTGGCGCTTCACGAGCTTGCCGGCCTGCGGCACCTCGGCCTGGTCGCAGAGCGCCACCTTCTTGCCGGCGGCGAGGAGCTTGCTGACGTAGTTGTCGGCTGCGTGGTGGGGGATGCCCGCCATCGGGGTGGACTGGCGCTTCGTCAGGGTGATGCCCAGCAGGCGCGCGCCAATCTCGGCGTCCTCGAAGAACATCTCATAGAAGTCGCCGAGCCGGAACAGCAGCAGCGTGTTCGCCGGGAGGCCACGCTTGACCTCGAAATACTGTTGCATCATCGGCGTGAGTTTCTCGGCCATGGGGCGTTTTTATTGAACCACGAAGGCACGAAGGGCACGAAGAAAATTTCAGCTTGGTCTGGGCCGGCTTGGTGTTCTTCGTGAACATCGTGGTTAAATTGCATCACACGGACCTGGGCGGGGCGGGCAAACCGCCGATGCTCGTCCTGCACGGCCTGCTCGGCTCCTCGCGCAACTGGCTGGGCACGGGGCGCGACCTGGCGAAGCACTGGCAGGTCTTTGCCCTCGACGCCCGGAACCACGGCAAATCGCCGCATGCGCCGGAGATGGACTACAACGTGCTGGCGGCCGACCTGCTCGCGTGGATGGATGCGCACCATCTGGCCAAGGCGACCCTCGTGGGGCACAGCCTGGGCGGCAAGACGGCGATGCTGCTGGCTTGCCGCCACCCCGGGCGGGTGGAGCGGCTGGTGGTCGTGGACATCGCGCCCAAAGACTACAGCTGGGCGTCGCACCGCGCGGAATTCGCAGCAGTAAAGATCCCCGGGGCAAGCCCCGGGGCATTTGACGAGACCTCTGCAAACCCGATCGAGCCTCATGCAATCCACACCCAATCCCGTTTCGTCAACCAAGCCGAAGCAAGCTTCGGGGTATCGG
>Ga0315295_10000859_pt1 | contig 25920 bp, 20 predicted proteins | sample YL17G14_0_MG_FD_204453 | JGI IMG/M metagenome (GOLD analysis project Ga0315295, IMG submission 204453) | Sediment microbial communities from Yellowstone Lake, YNP, Wyoming, USA - YL17G14_0 | ecosystem: Environmental > Aquatic > Freshwater > Lake > Sediment | place: USA: Wyoming | collected... | reverse complement strand
CTTTTGCAGAACCTGTTACAAGACATTCATCATCCCATTTATTCTTGGTCATAAATCCTGCTACCCATTCTCTCTGATGTTCCGTTTCCCTTTCAAGTGTTTTGCCGTCAGGCAGAGTTAGCTTGCCTTCTGTAAGAGTCACAGAGATAACGAAATTTCCATTGGCATTAAGTCCAAGATTTTCAAACAGTTTGGTTCCCTCCACTTTTATCTCGTTAAAATAGTAATCATCAAAAGTGACTCTCCTCTTTGAACCCTCTTCCCTGCGGGGACCGGTTACCTCGATAATGATCCGGCCTGACCTTGTATTGTCATAGAATCCTGTACAGCCGGTTCCGTAATCAATAGTGATTATTTTAGGCCAGATCCCTGTTGAAGGATGCAATACAGATATTGCCGGACATGAATCGGCAACCAGGAAGACTGACTTGGTATCGCCACTTTTCATGGCATCATCCAGAGCGATGGTGGCATTATCAATGCTGTTAAAAACATCTTCAAAAACTGCTTCGCTTACGGCATCATCGTCAGCAAGATCGACACTCGATTGTTCGAGGGATAACATATCCTTCCTGCATGAGTTAAATGTCATCAGTACAGATGCAGTTATCATTAAAAAAATCTTTGTTTTCATAGCTGTGAATATTAGTAATTAAATACGATCAACAGCTATTTAGATGAGAGAGGTTAAAAAAGGTTTAATGGAGATGTATGATTATTTAAACAACTCTATTTTTTTTAGCTTCCCCTCCTCTCATAAATCACATATGAATAAGGAATCTTCTTTTCATCTTCTGAAATGCATTCTTCATTCTCAACAACCTTCCATTTCCTCCGGTCAATTTTCGGGAACCAGACATCGGCCGGGGCCTTCCTGTGAACGTGGGTAATATATAATCTGTCTGCAACCGGCATGAACTGACTGTAAACGCTTCCACCCCCGATCACAAACACCTCCTCACCTGTGTCGCATTTGCTTAATGCATCTTCTATTGAAAATGCTGTTATTGAGCAATCGATACATTCATAAGGAATATCCGTAAGCACAATATTTTTGCGGCCGGGAAGCGGTTTTTTCGGAAGCGATTCCCACGTTTTCTTCCCCATAATTAAGCTCTTCCCCATTGTCAGCTTCCTGAATCTCCTGAGATCTTCGGGGATATGCCAGAGAAGCTTATTATCCTTCCCTATGCCCCAATCGTCAGATACTGCAACAATTATTGAAATCATTTTCATCTGTTTATACTGAAATATCTCCCTTTATATGAGGATGGGCAATGTATTCCGATAATGTAAAATCTTCATACCTGAATTTAGTTATATCGGTCACATCCGGATTTATTGTTATCTTCGGCAGCTTATAAGGTTCCCTCGTCAACTGCAGTTTTACCTGCTCAATATGGTTCAGATAAATGTGCGTATCTCCAAGTGTATGAATGAATTCTCCAGCCTTAAGAGAAGTTGCCTGAGCCACCATCAGTGTCAGCAGAGCATATGACGCAATATTAAAAGGTACCCCGAGAAAAATGTCACAGCTCCGCTGGTACAGCTGGCAGGATAATTTCCCATCGGCAACATAAAACTGAAAAAGAATATGGCAGGGAGGAAGCGCCATTTTTTCAATCTCTCCGACATTCCAGGCGTTTACGATATGACGCCTCGAATCGGGTGATTTTTTTATTGAACTTATAACATTTGTAAGCTGATCTATTTTTCTGCCATCTGCAGCGGGCCATGAGCGCCATTGGTATCCATAGACGGGACCAAGATTACCATTCTCATCAGCCCACTCATCCCAGATCTTTACACCATTGTCTTTCAGATACTTAATATTTTTGTCGCCTGAAATGAACCAGAGAAGTTCATGTAGAATGGATTTCAGATGCAATTTCTTGGTGGTCATCAGCGGGAATCCCTCTTCGAGATTAAATCTCATCTGATAGCCAAACACGCTAATTGTACCGGTTCCTGTCCGGTCAGACTTTTTGGTCCCCTTTTTAAGGACATGATCAAGTAGTTCAAGATATTGCTTCATCACTGAATTTTAAGAAATCTATTTTGAAGATATTCTTGCCACCCAGCCGCCTCCGGAGGCCATTTCTATCTTCATCTTATCTCCCGATTTAACGCTCTTCCTGAGATGCTTATAATCCTGTGCGTGTTTATCGGCATTTATTCCATCCTGAAAAATATCCATTACATATTCTCCTGCAGGAAGGAATGAAAGATCAAGATCGAGTTGACGCTTGTCCCAGTCGGTCATGCCTCCTATAAACCAGTCACTTCCGGAGCGCCGTGCAAGCAGGAGATAATCACCAATTTTCGCAGCGAGCACTTTAATATCGTCCCACACTACGGGCACTTTTACAAGGAAATCAGTACATTCCTGTTCTTTCATGTAATTTGAAGGAGAATCGGAAAGCATCTGAAGGGGAGATTCATAAATCACGTACATCGACATCTGGTGAACCCTTGTTCCCTGGCTTGCAGGACGGGTGAACTGCGGATTGAAATTTGCCCTGTCCATATTGATCATTGCACCCGGAGTAAAATCCATCGGACCTGCAACCATCCTTGTGAATGGCAGAGTAACATCATGTTCAGGTGAAATGTTCCTTTCCCACTTGTCATTTTCCATTCCCCTGACACCCTCTCTTGTAAGTGCGTTCGGATATGTCCGTTGGAGGCCATCAGGCTTGTATGAACCATGAAAATCGATCAGAAGGTGATGCTCAGCAGTTTTCCTGGCAGCTTCGTAATAGAAATTGACTATCTTCTGGTCATCCCTCTGCATGAAATCTACCTTAACTCCTTTTACTCCCCACTTTTCGTACAAGGTAACAGCCTCATCGATCTTATCCCAGAAAGTCTTCCAGACTACCCACAGGATAACTCCCACATTTTTGCTTTCGCCATATTTACAGAGCTCGGGAACATTAATCTCAGGGATCGATTCAAGAACGGTGGTTCCCGTTTTGTACCATCCTTCATCAAGGATAATATACTCAATTCCGTTTTTGGATGCAAAATCGATGTAGTATTTATATGTATCATTATTTATGCCCGACCTGAAATCCACTCCATAAATATTGTTTGCATTCCACCAGTCCCAGGCTACCTGTCCGGGCCTGATCCATTTCGTATCAGTCAGCCTGCCTGGGGCGCCGAGCCTGTACACCATATCACTCTCCACAAGCTGGCCGTCATTCCCGGTAATTATAAATACTCTCCATGGGAAAGTCCGTGTACCTTTTGTTTTGGCAACATAATCTTTTGTGCCTGTAACATATAAATCCCGGTCCCTGGTAAGCTTTTCTGTTTCAGGATACCCGGCTTGTACACCGGTGATCTTTCCTGAACCTGCTCCCCTGATCCACATGCCCGGGTAATCTTCAATATCAGCTTCCGTAAAAAGTACATTTATCCCGTTTGCCTTGAAAAGGGTTGGAAGACTTGCCAGATGCTTGCTTCCTATAGTATCGAGTGATGAATAAATAAAAATCCTTTCATTATGCGACATAAAGCTCTCCTCACGCGGGTACCAGGCATAAGTGCCTGAAGGGAACTGCAGATCTGCAATTTCATTCTTAATAACAAGTTCATCCTTGATTGATGTCTCAAAACGGTAAGCCACACCATCATTATAGGCCCTGAACTGGATCGACACTCCCGATCTGAATGCAATTAGCAGGGTGTTTCCATTATCTTCCGTCTTTGATCTTTTATAAGCAACAACAGGTTCAAGAACCTGGCTAATTTTTCCGGGAGTAACCTTTTTAACAGATTCATCCCGGCCCAGGATTTTTCCGTTACCCAGCATCATGCCTGCCTTAACTGAAGATATTGCTTCTTTTCCATCGTATGAGGCTGACCATGTAATATCAGTTCCGACCGAAACTGTCAGTACAATCTTTCCGTCAGGGGAACTTACTTTACAATCTTTAGCAATTGAATATCCTGCTGCAACTACAAATATTAGAATAAATAGCAATCCTCGTTTCATATTATTTATTATTTAATTATTGTTTCAAAGGAAAGGATCCATCAACAGGTGAAATCAATCGGACTTTTTCTTCCGTTTGTCTAGTTCATCCCTTATCGAAGCGGCACGCTCATAATCTTCAGTTTTAACCGCTTCGTCGATCATTTTATAGAGTTCCTCATCCGAATAGTTATCAAACCTGGAATTCCCCGTTTCAAACAGATTGTCAGAGTCAGTTTCTGTTGAAGTTTCAGGTTCAGAAGGTGTGATTGTGATACCTGCTTTTTCGAGGATCTCTTCTGTTATGTAAATGGGACATCCGAATCGCAGTGCAAGAGCTACTGCATCGGATGTGCGGCTGTCGATCGACAATTCCTTTTCACCATTGTTACAGAGGAGTCTGGAATAAAATACACCTTCTTCCAGCTTATAAATCATAACTTCGATAATTGAGATGTTGAATTCAGCTGCAAAGCTCCGGAACAGATCGTGCGTAAGGGGCCGTGGAGGATCCAGGTTTTCGAGCTTGATCACAATTGCCTGAGCCTCAAAGCCTCCGATAATTATAGGGACTCTCCGTTCACCATTTTCTTCAACGAGGATAAGAGCATATGCTCCCGACTGGGTCTGACTGTAGGAAATCCCTAAAACCTTCAGCTTTACTCTCTTCATATCAATTAATTAGTAACCAGAAGAATATATGCTCCCGGGTTGCATCAGACAAATATAAAGATTATAGCAGTAAGACAAAGATGTACCTGCTTCTTTTTTTCAACATGAAATGACCGTAAATGTATTTGATAACAGTATCAGTCCTGGTGATCATGTTTCTAATCTGTCATCTGTTCTTTCAAATTTATTAGATAAAAAAGGTCGCGATGATTTGCAAATAAACGAATTTGTATATCTTTGCAGTCCGAATTTGAATAAATCCACGCAGGCCTGACAAAGTTATATGAGAACAGAACATATACGCCTCATGGAGTAACTTAATAAAGAAACAGAAATGTACGCTATCGTTGAAATTGCTGGCCAGCAATTTAAAGTGGAAGAAGGAAGAAAGATTTTCGTCCATCGCCTTGAAACTGAAAAAGACGCTATTCTTGAATTTGACAAGGTCCTCCTGGTTGAGGATAATGACAAGATCCTTGTCGGAGAACCTGCAGTAGAAAATTTCATTGTAGAGGGAAAAGTTCTTGATCATGTCAGGGGAGATAAGGTTATTGTATTTAAGAAAAAGAAGAAAAAAGGGTACAGGGTAAAGAACGGACATCGCCAGTACTTTTCTCAGATTGAGATAATTGGCATAGGTGAAAAGGGCTCCATTGTAAGGAAAGAGACTCCGAAAAGGGAGAAAGTCAAAAAAGCTGTTGCTCCTGAATCTGCGGAAGAACCTGCAATAGAAAAGAAGAACAAAGAGAAAAAGTCTGCCACAAAAAAACCGGCTGTTAAAAAAGAGGAAGCCGCTCCAAAAGCAAAAAAAACAGCTGAAAAGAAAGAAGCTGAAAAGAAACCGGCAGCAAAAAAAGCATCAAAAAAGAAAGAATAAAATAATTCAGAAGATTAAAATATAAAACTATGGCACACAAGAAAGGAGCAGGAAGTTCACGTAACGGACGCGATTCAGAAAGCAAGCGGCTCGGAGTGAAGCTATTCGGCGGCCAGGCAGCCAAAGCAGGCAATATAATTGTCCGCCAGAGAGGAACAAAACATAACCCGGGCCTTAATGTAGGAGTTGGCAGGGACCACACTCTTTTTGCACTCACTGATGGTGAGGTTGAATTCAAAAAGAAAAAAGACAACAAGGTTTTCGTTTCGGTCAGGCCGGTAACTGAATAACAGGATTTTAACCAGACAACTGCTCCCGAAATTCTTTCTCAAAAAGGAAAGCATTACCGGGAGTTTTTATATTTTTACTGCGGGCTTTAAGGCCTGCTTTTTTATTAATAGTTACTGAAGATGCTAACGATAAATCTCATCCGGGAAAAGAAAGAATTCATTATCGAAAGATTAAAGATAAAGAATTTTGATGCTGAAGAAATAATCAATAAGATTCTTGCACTCGATATGTCGCGCCGCGAAATTCAGTCTAAAGCTGATCTGCTGCAGAGTGATTTGAACCGGATCTCGAAAGAGATAGGAAGCATGATGAAGGAAGGCAGGAAGGATGAAGCTGATGCTGCCCGCGAAAAGACCTATTCACTCAAGGAAGAGGTCAAATCATTGTCTGACAAGCTTCTCCCGTTGGAGAATGAGCTCAGAAATGAAATCATCAGACTCCCAAACCTTCCTCACAGTTCTGTAGCGTCCGGATACGGTGCAGACAGTAATGTCAAATTAAGGGAAGCTGGTATTATTCCGGTGCTCCACGATTCAGCGCTTCCTCATTGGGATCTCATTAAAAAATATGATATTATAGACTTTGACCTTGGAATAAAGCTCACCGGAGCCGGTTTTCCTGTTTACAAAGGCAAAGGCGCAAAACTTGAGAGAGCCCTTATCAGTTTCTTTCTTGACGAAGGTGTGAAAGCAGGTTATACCGAAATGATGCCACCGATAATGGTGAACGAGGACTCTGGTTTCGGGACAGGCCAACTGCCAGATAAAGAGGGGCAGATGTACAACGTCGGTCTTGATGGTTTTTATCTCATTCCCACTGCCGAGGTCCCGGTTACTAATATTTACAGGGATGTAATTCTTAACGCGGATCAGCTTCCCGTTAAAAATGTTGCCTATACTCCCTGTTTCAGAAGGGAAGCAGGATCATGGGGTGCTCATGTAAGGGGTCTTAACAGGCTTCATCAGTTTGACAAGGTTGAAATTGTCCAGATAGCACACCCCGATCATTCCTACAGGTCGCTTGAGGAGATGGTAAATCATGTCGAAAGCCTTGTGTCAGGTCTTGAGCTCCCATACCGTATTATGAGGCTTTGCGGCGGCGACATGTCATTCACTTCTGCATTAACTTACGATTTTGAGGTGTGGTCGGCAGCCCAGAAAAGATGGCTTGAAGTGAGCTCTGTTTCAAATTTTGAATCCTTCCAGGCCAACCGTCTGAAATGCAGATTTAAAGAGAAAGGTGAAAAACAGACCAGGCTTGTTCATACACTTAATGGAAGCGCGCTTGCACTGCCACGGATTGTTGCTGCAATACTCGAGAATAACCAGACAGAAAGTGGGATCTGGATACCTGCTGTACTGGTACCATATACAGGATTCGATAAAATAACTTAAATCCGCCCCCCATCCCCCCTGAAGGGGGGCTCAATTAAAAGCCCCCTTTAGGGGTTGGGGGCAGATCAAACATGGATAAAACCCGCCAATCATATATCTATGCCGGACTAGCGATATTTTTCTGGTCGACAATTCCGACAGCCTTCAAGATATGCCTGAACGAGCTTTCTATCCTGCCGATGCTTACAATAGCTTCTGTCACCTCTACCCTGGTTCTTTTAGTCGTAATTATTTCAGAAAAGAAAACCGGACTGCTTAAAATAAATTCTCAAAGCGATATAATTAATTCTGCATTGCTGGGACTTATAAATCCGTTCCTTTATTACCTGATCCTGCTGAAAGCTTATCAGCTTCTCCCGGCACAGGTTGCCCAGCCGCTTAACATGATCTGGCCTATTATTCTGGTTTTTCTGTCGGTGCCGGTATTAAAGCAGAAGATCAAAGGCAGGAGTTTTGTTGCCCTTTCTATTTCATTCCTGGGGGTTTATATCATCTCATCCCAGGGGAATTTATTTAAGCCGGGACATGCCGATATAAAAGGAGTTTTGCTTGCAACCGGTAGTTCTGTTTTCTGGGCTTTTTACTTCATACTGAATGTCAAGGACAAAAGAGACGAAGCGGTGAAGCTGTTCATGAATTTCTTATTTGGATCGGTCTATCTTATTGCTGCAATGATCATCACGCGCAGTTGGCCCGAATACATGGAGTTAAAAGGGCTTGCATCTTCGGTATATATTGGTTTGTTTGAGATGGGGATAACCTTCTTCTTCTGGCTTAAAGCTCTTCATCTGTCGGAAACTACCGATAAAGTGAGCAATCTTGTCTATCTTGCCCCGTTTCTTTCACTTATTTTTGTGCACTTTATACTTCATGAACCCGTTTTTTATACAACTCCGGCAGGATTATTGCTGATAATTTCAGGGATATTGATCCAGAACCGGAAAATTAAAGAACCATAATTTGTTTTTTTTGTTATATACACAAAGCTGATGTTAAATTAACTGATATGAAAAAGCTGTTTTATATTTCAATTATTATCATTCTCCTTTTTTCGTCATGTAAAAAAGACCCTGATCCTGTCGATACAGGCCTGACAGATGCTATGGCGAGAGACAGTCTTTATTACCTGATGAGGCAGTGGTACTATTGGTACGACCAAATGCCAACAGTTAAAAAAGAGAATTATGCGGATCCTTATGAACTGTTGGAGGCTATGAGGTATAAAGCGATTGATAAATGGAGCTTTGTTGCTGATTATAATGAATTCATCGCTGAAATGCAGGGAGAATTCGTGGGACATGGCATTCGCATAGGACTTGATGATTCCAGAAAGGCCAGGATTGCAATGATCTATTCAAAATCACCATTGTATGCAGATGGGGTACGGCGCGGATGGATAGTCAAAAGCGTAAACGGTTACGACATTGCCAAAATAATCTATGACGGCGATGCAACAGCATATAACACTGCACTGGGAGCCAGTACTGCAGGTATCACCAATAAGTTTGTTTTTACAAAACCTGACGGAACTGATATTGCAATATCATCCACAAAAGCTTCCTTTACGGTGAATTCAGTTTTACTTTATGACACGCTTCATCTTTCAACAGGAGTAACGGGACACCTGGTTTTTGAGTCATTCATTTCACCTTCACCCACAGAGCTCGCTGCCGCATTTAAATTTTTTGAAGAAAATAATGTCAAGGACCTGATCCTTGACCTGAGATATAATTCAGGAGGATACCTTTCCGTAGCTCAGACCCTTGCAACGGAGATTGGCGGCAAAACACTTGCCAGTTCCGGGTCCGTTTTTGCTGTACTTAAATATAATGATAAGAACCAGGATCAAAACTGGACATATAAATTTGACAAAGATGTTCAGGTCAACCTTTCATTAACCAGGCTGATTGTGATTTCCACAAGGCTTACTGCATCAGCTAGCGAAGCAGTTATGAATGGTCTGAAACCCTTTATGAATGTGATCGGCATTGGGGATACCACGAACGGCAAACCAGTTGGAATGAACGGATGGGCTGTTGGTGAGAAGTATTTCTTCTGGCCAATTACTTTCAAAATTGTCAATAAGAATAACGAAGGGGATTATTTTAAAGGTATTGTCCCGGGAAAGGCCGTTTCGGACGATATCACTCATGATTTTAATGACAGGGGAGAGCTTTGCCTGAAAGAGGCCATCCATTATCTCGAGACCGGAACATTTTCAACAAAGGGGGCCGATTCGTTTTACCGTTATCATCAATATTCTGAAAAACCAGATTGGAGGAACAGAGGTCTTTCGCTTAAATAAGTATTCGCTTATAAAAATATCGCTTGAAAAAGAACACAAAGGAGAGGATCATCCTGGGTATTGATCCAGGGACAAGCATTACAGGGTACGGATTAATAAAAGTATCAGGCCGGGATCCTGAGCTGATAACAATTGGTTCAATTGAACTCTCGAAATATGGTGATCACTATACTAAGCTTAAACATATCTTCGACCGTACAGTCGGAATAATAGATGAATATCATCCTGATGAGCTGGCTATTGAAGCTCCATTTTACGGCAAAAACGTTCAGTCGATGTTAAAACTGGGTCGGGCACAGGGGGCTGCCATTGCAGCAGCTCTCAGCCGTTCCATTCCTATATTCGAATATGCCCCAAGAAAGATCAAAATGTCGATTACAGGAAGGGGAGCCGCATCAAAGGAACAGGTCGCATCGATGCTTATGCGGATACTTAATTTCAGCAAAATTGAAGTAAAGCTTGATGCCACCGACGGGCTCGCAGCAGCCCTGTGCCATTTTTACCAGACCAATACTCCACAACAGGATAAAAACTATAACAGCTGGAAAGATTTCATTAATAAGAATCCCAGGAGAATTAAAAAGCAATAGTTTATCCGATAACTGAAAAAGCAAGAGCCGCTACAGTGACTTTCGTATTTTCTGCTTTCAATATTTCATTTGCGCATGCTTCTATTGTAGCCCCTGTTGTAATTACATCATCAACCAGAAGGATATGCAGGTCTTTCAACCTTTTCTCATCTGTAACCCTGAAAATATCCTGAACATTTGTCCACCTGTCAAAGCGTGATTTACGGGTCTGTGTTTTTGTGACAGTTTTTCTGACCAGCAATTTTGTGTCAACCCGTATACCCGAAACATCCGAAATACCCTGTGAAATTAAATCGCTCTGGTTAAATCCTCTCTGCCGTTTTTTTGAAGGGTGCAAAGGTATCGGAATGATTATGTCAATATCGTCAAGAAATCCGGAAGACTTAAGTGTACTGGCATAAATCCTGCCAAGTTCAGGACCAATTTCTTTCACCCCTTTGTATTTTAGCTGGTGTATCAGTCTCCTTATCCTGCTGTCCCTAGTGTAATAAGAGAAAGCTGCCGCCTTCTCTATCATGCACCGGCCCCAGAATAATTGTTCGACCAGATTATCAGGTTTCAAATGATAGTTGGTCCTTGGAATCATAACAAAACACTCCGTGCAGATAAGTGTTTCGTTTCTCATCAGGTGATTGCCGCAGCCAAAGCAAAGCCGAGGAAAAAGGAGACTTATGAAATCGTCCCACAAATCATAAAAGTAACTCATGCAGCGAGCAGAATTATTCTTATAAAGGTATGAAATGAAATGAAAAGAAGAAAGAATCAGCAACCTGATTACAGGACCACTTTTTCACTGATCCTTTTTGCGATTTTGTTAAACTCCTCAGGTGTGAATTTAAGTTTGGGATTTTTAAAGTTAAGGTCAGCCATGGTATTCATGGGAACCAGATGAATGTGGATATGCGGAATTTCAAGTCCGATAACAGCAACACCGATGCGGGCACATGGTATGGCCTTTTCAATCGCCATTGCAACTTTCTTCGAGAAGAGGACAAGACCTGACAGTTCAGCGTCGGTCAGGTCGAATATATAATCAGTTTCAACTTTTGTCACCACCAGGGTATGTCCTGCCATTAAGGGATTTATGTCGAGAAAAGCAAAATATCTTTCATCTTCAGCGATCTTATAACACGGAATCTCTCCCTTTATGATCTTTGTGAATATAGTTGCCATTGGGCCAAATATTTATTGTGCTGATATTGACATTATCTCAAACAGGATTACTCCTGAAGGGACCTTGATCTGAACAGTCTCCCCGACTTTTTTACCTAATAAACCCATTGCAATAGGGGAACTGACAGCAATTTTACCAAGCTTGAAATTTGCCTCGCTTTCAGGAACAATCTGATATTCCATTACGCTGTTATTTGCCTTATTCTTGATTTTTACCCTGTTAAGTATCCTGACAGTCGAAGTGTCGATCTTTGATTCGTCAATTACCCTTGAACGGTTTATAATATCCTCAATCCTTGAGATTTTCATCTCAAGCATTCCCTGTGCCTCCTTTGCTGCCGAATATTCGGCATTTTCCGTAAGATCTCCTTTGTCTCTGGCATCTGCTATAAGCTTGGATATCAAGGGTCGCTCAACCAACCTCAGCTGATCCAATTCTTCTTTCAGTTTATGAAGGCCCTCTTCTGTTATGTAAATGACATCTGACATTTTATGCTCTTCTATTTAAAAAATAAGAAGAATTCCGGGGTTTCCCGGAACTCTTCAATAACAAATATATTAAATCTTCCTATAATTACCAAATAAAATTGCTGAAAATGGGTATAATACAAGTATTTATCTTCTGCAATCTGTTGTTATTTGTATTTTCTGCCTGTTTTCCTTGAGCTTTCTGCTCTGCTTTTCTTCTTTTCCTTATATTTTAAATCGGCCTCTTTCCGGTTTTCCAGCATGCGGGCCTTCACTTCGGGAGATTGAATTTCTACTGCATGTTTTCTTGATTTTTTCACATATGCTTTAAACTCTTTTTTCAGTTTTTTTTCATTTGCCGCCTGTTTCTTCTTCGCTCTTACAATGCTCGGAGACTCCCTGTATTTTACGGTTTTAGTATTTAATGATTTGCCAAACAGTTCCCTTTCAGGATTTCCTATGCTTCGTTTGTATCTCTGAGCCTCACACACGGAAACAGCACAAAATATTATCAGAAAAATAAAGAAAAGTTTTTTTAACGAAAGATTCTTCATGTATCCGTTGTTATAATTAATACTTTACAAAGTTGCTGAATTCGCGACCGAAATATTTTCCTCGTCCTGATTATTAATAACGTGGATTGTATGATGACATTTTCAAAACCAGGATTTGAAATGATTGACTTCTACCCGGGCTAATACCTGTAATGATCAGCTTTGAACGGTCCGTTCTGACCGACCCCAATATAATCAGCCTGCTCTTCAGTCAGCTTCGTAAGCTTTACTCCCAGCTGATCAAGATGCAGTCTGGCCACCTCTTCATCAAGGTATTTTGGGAGCCTGTATACTCCGGTCTTATAATTTTTATTCCACAGGTCTATCTGAGCAAGTGTCTGGTTGCTGAATGAATTGCTCATTACAAATGAAGGATGTCCGGTTGCACACCCCAGGTTCACCAGTCTGCCTTCAGCAAGAAGAAAGATCGCATGGCCGTCGGGAAAAACATATTTGTCCACCTGCGGCTTAATATTTATCTTCTTTATACCCTTCATCCCATTAAGGTTGTCGACCTGTATTTCATTATCAAAATGGCCTATATTACATACAATTGCCTGATCCTTCATCTTCAGCATATGATCGAGGCTTATTATATCCCTGTTCCCGGTTGCTGTAACAAATATATTGCCCTCGTCAAGAACATCTTCAACCGTCTTGACTTCAAATCCTTCCATAGATGCCTGCAAGGCGCAGATGGGATCAATTTCAGTAACGATCACCCTTGCACCATATGCCTTCATTGATTTTGCGCAGCCTTTGCCTACATCACCATAACCGCAGACAACAGCAACCTTACCGGCAATCATAACATCAAGCGCTCTTTTCAGTCCATCGGCAAGCGATTCGCGGCATCCGTACAGATTGTCAAATTTTGATTTTGTTACTGAGTCATTGACATTTATAGCAGGAACCAGCAGTTCATTGTTTTCCATCATCTGATAAAGCCTGTGAACACCTGTAGTGGTTTCCTCGGATATACCCTTAAGCTCACTTACGGCCCTGTGCCATTTACCGGGTTCACTGGAAAGCAGACCTTTCAAAGTTGCAAAGATTATTCCTTCTTCCCTGCTTGCAGGCTCCTTATCGAGAAATGCAGGATCGTTTTCTGCTTTATATCCGAGATGCACAAGCAGTGAAGCATCACCACCATCATCAACAATTAGATTGGGACCTTTGCCTTCCGGAAATGACAGGGCCCGGGCTGTGCACCACCAGTATTCATCAAGCGATTCGCCCTTCCAGGCAAAAACAGGGATGCCTCTTTCGGCAATTGCAGCGGCGGCATGATCCTGTGTGGAGAAAATATTACAGCTGGCCCACCTGACATCAGCACCAAGCTCAACAAGGGTTTCGATCAGCACAGCAGTCTGTATCGTCATATGCAGCGAACCTGTTATTCTTGCTCCTTTAAGCGGTTTTTCAGATGAATATTTTTTCCTGATTGCCAGAAGACCGGGCATCTCTTTTTCTGCAATTTCAATCTCTTTCCTTCCGAAAGAAGCAAGAGAAATATCTTTTACTGCGTATTGCTTTGTTTCGACCATTAAGTTCATAGATTATATTCTTTATTTGATTTTACGGACGCAAAGTTAAACAATTATTTCAATGCAGTTGTTCGGTCAAGCAACCTTAGAGCCAACTGCTTGTCAAGCTTCATCTGCTCAGTCAGCTCTTCTATATTTTCAAATCTCCTCTCATCCCTGAGCCTGAACCTGAAAATGGTTGTAATTGTGCTGCCATACAGATCCATGTCAAAATCAAAAATATTCACTTCAATTGATCTGCCTGATTTGTCTTTATTTATAGTCGGATTGAATCCAATACTCAGCATACCAGGCACTCTTTTATTATCAAGCATTACTTCGACGGCATAGACTCCGTCGGCCGGTATTAGCTTGAAGATGTCACAAGGCTTTATATTTGCGGTCGGGAATCCTAATGAGCGGCCAAGCTTTCGGCCCTCGACAACTTTACCGGTAATTGCATAATTATATCCCAGCCATCTGTTGGCATCTTCAAGCCGGCCTTTAAGCAGGGCATCCCGAATGGAAGTTGAGCTTATTATCCCTTCCTGAGCATATACACCATCAACCTGTTCAACCTCAAAATCATACAATTCAGCACATTCACACATCCTTTTAAAGTCTCCTCCTTTACCTCTGCCAAAATGATTATCATAGCCAACAATCAAATGTTTTACCCCAATTTTTTCCACAAGTATTTTCCTTATGAAATCGCAGGCTTCCATATTACCCAAATCCCTTGTAAAACTCATAATAATAAGGCGATCAATCCCGGATTCTGCCAGAAGCTTTTTCTTTTCATCAAGGGATGAAAGGAAAAAGAGCCCCTCGGTCTTTCCTGAAAGCACCAGCCTGGGGTGAGGGTCGAAAGTAATTACTACTGATTCTCCGCCCTGTTTTTTAGCCGTGGAGGCAAGATGATCAAGAATAGCCCTGTGTCCCAGATGCACGCCGTCAAAAACTCCCACAGTGACAAAAGGATGTTTCAGGTTCAGCTTATCATATCCTTCATTAATTATCATAATATTTTCATCTTGCGCCTGTAAAATTAACAAAGCCTGTGAAAATGGAACAATTAAGTAATTTTGTTTTTGTATTTTTATAAAAAGTATTCTATTAAATATAATTGTCATGAATCCTGTCAAGTTCTATTTATCTGATCCATGGCTGGAGCCCTACAAAGGTATTATTGAGAGCCGGATTAATAAATGCTTGTTGAAGGAACAACATCTTGCCGGAAGCGGGAAACTCATGGAATTTGCCATGGGTCATTATTACTACGGACTTCATCGTGGCAGCGACGGATGGGACTTCAGAGAATGGGCTCCCAATGCCGAGAACATTTTTCTTACCGGCACTTTCAGCGGCTGGAAAGAAAAACCTGCATTTAAATTAAACAGGATAAACGAATATGGCGACTGGGAGATAAAACTGCCTCCTGAGTCCCTTAATCATGGTGATCTGTACAAACTTTCGGTTCATTGGAAAGGCGGGAAAGGGGAGCGCATTCCATCGTATGCAACACGACTTGTCCAGGATCAAAATACAAAAATATTCACTACCCAGGTATGGAATCCTGATAAGCCTTACAAATGGAAGCTTAAAGATTTCAGGGCAGAAGCTACTGCCCCTGTGATCTATGAAGCTCACATCGGAATGGCATCAGCCGAGGAAAAAATTGGGACTTACCATGAATTTGCTGAGAATGTACTGCCAATAATCGTAAAATCGGGATACAATACAATACAGCTGATGGCGATACAGGAACATCCTTTTTATGGATCGTTCGGCTATCATGTTTCAAGCTTTTTTGCCGCTTCATCAAGGTTTGGGACACCTGAAGATCTTAAAGCATTGATTGACAAAGCTCATGCATCAGGAGTAAGAGTGATCATGGATCTGGTACACTCACACTCTGTTACAAATGTCAATGAGGGACTTGGACTCTTTGACGGATCCCCGGGTCAGTATTTTCACACGAACCATAGGAGGAATCATATAGCATGGGATTCATTATGTTTCGACTACGGGAAAAACAATGTAATGCATTTCCTGTTATCGAACTGCAGGTACTGGCTGGAAGAGTACAAATTTGACGGCTTCAGGTTTGATGGTGTTACCAGCATGATCTATTACAACCACGGCCTTGAAAAGAGTTTTACCACGTATGACGATTACTTTGATGGAGGACAGGATGAAGATGCCCTTGTCTATCTTTTCCTGGCCAATAAAATGATACACGAATTCAAACCGGGCGCTTTAACTATTGCCGAAGAAATGAGCGGTATGCCGGGAATTGCAGCCGAAACTGCCAGAAAAGGTTATGGTTTTGATTACAGGCTTTCGATGGGAGTCCCCGATTTCTGGATAAAGCTGGTAAAGGATACACCTGATGAAAACTGGGACATGGGGCACCTGGTCCATGAACTTACCCAGCACAGACCCGAGGAGAGAATAATTTCATACTGTGAATCGCACGACCAGGCACTCGTAGGAGATAAAACATTGATATTCCGCATGATAGATGCTGAGATGTATACAGGCATGACAAAATCATACCACAGCTTCACAATCGATCGCGGAATAGCCCTGCACAAGATGATAAGGCTTATCACCTTCAGTGCATCGGGTGGCGGCTACCTGAATTTCATGGGAAACGAATTCGGCCATCCTGAATGGATCGATTTTCCGCGCGAAGGGAACAACTGGAGCTATAAATATGCACGCCGCCAGTGGCAACTTGCCCTTAATGAAGATCTTAAATATTCATTCCTGCTGAAGTTTGACAATGTAATGGTCAGGCTCCATAAAGAATTCAGGATCCTGGATGATCTGGTTGTTCACAGGATCTATGAGAATAATTATGATAAGGTAATAGCTTTCTCGAGAGGTGAGTTTGTGCTTGTTTTTAATTTTCATCCCACCAATTCGTTTACAGATTACGGCATTCCTGTAAAAGGAAAATTCAGTATAATCCTGGATACTGATGATCCATTGTTTGGAGGTTTCGACAGGGTCAACAGGACTTCATACTATACATCCACCAGAAAAGCAGCAAAGCCAACCCCCGATCAGCCTTTCTACCTATATCTCTATCTGCCATCAAGAAGCGCCCTGGTTTTAAAGAGGGAAGCTGTAAAAAAAGCAACAGATATTTAATCAATCCACCTCAGCAGGTAGAAATCCTGCTTGTGAGGAAGATCCTTGTGCTTTGGATATATTCTTACCCCGTAAAAGAATGTTCCGGCTTTCTCAGGAACAAGGTTTGCCCTGTAGAGACATTTGCCGTTTTTGTTGCTGACCAGCTTAAACTCCTGACTGTCAACAAATTCATATTCACCCTGCTTGTTCAGATGAGTAAAAACGAACTCAACACCAACGTTGTCCTTTGGTATCTTCTTGATATCAAGGGCTATCTCAGCACGGTAATCATGACCTGAATGATAAACATTTTCATGAGGCCGTTCGAAATTATAATTCAGAACCTCAATATTGTCCCATTCGTCTTTCATATTCTTTTTCCAGGAAGCAATTTCTTTAGCTTTCTCAAAATCACCTGCAGTTATATATTTATTCCTTGGCCATAGTTTCATATAATACTTTTCCATATAATCATCGAGCATCCTCTTCATTGTGAATTCAGGAGCTATTTTTACCATTGTATTTTTGATATGGCTTATCCACTCTACAGGAATACCCTGTTCATTGGATGAATAATAGGCTGGCACTATTTCAAATTCGAGCATATTGTATATAGTCTCCGCATCTACATCATCCTGCAGGTCCTGGTTATTGAATGACTTTTTCTTAGGCAGGGCCCAGCCGGCGAATGCATGATATCCTTCAACCCACCATCCGTCGAGGACGCTGAAATGAATTGTTCCGTTCATCACGGCTTTTTCACCGCTGGTACCTGAGGCTTCAAGAGGCCGTGTTGGTGTATTGAGCCATATATCGACTCCTCTTACCAGTTGCTTGGCAAGTTCAATATCATAGTTTTCCAGGAAAAGAACCTTTCCTGCAAACTGAGGCATCTGTGATATTTCGAAAACTCTTTTGATCAGGTCCTGTCCGCCGCCGTCATGCGGATGTGCTTTCCCTGCATAGATGAACTGCACAGGCTTGTCAGGATCATTTACAATCCTTGCCAGCCTGTCGAGATCCCGGAATAAAAGAGAAGCTCTCTTATAGGTGGCAAACCTGCGGGCAAATCCTATTGTAAGGGCCTTATCATTTAGATGAGTGCTGATATTCAGCAATGTCCTCGGACTTACATGCTTTTCAATCATGTCCGATTGCAGTCTTTTCCGGATATTTACAAAGAGCTTCTTTTTTAGTCCGGTTTTTACCTCGTAAACCTTTTTGTCATCAAGGCTATACAGTTTTTCCCATTGACTTCTGTCGGTCTGGTCAAAATTAACATTGCCAGTGAGTTGTTTATAGATTTCCTGCCATTCAGGAGCAATCCATGTTGGATGATGGACGCCGTTTGTAACGTATCCGATGTAAAGTTCCTCTTTAAGGTATCCCGGCCAAAGCTTGTTGAACAAGCCCTGGGTAACCTGTCCGTGAAGTTTGCTAACGCCATTCAATTCCTGCGACATATGAGTGGCAAGGTAGCTCATATTGAATTTCTTGTCTGCTTCTCCCGGACACTGGCCGAGCGCCATCAGCTCATCCCAGCTGATATTGAGCCTGGAGTGATAATGAGACATATATTTTCTCAGAAGATCCTCTTCAAATGCATCATGTCCTGCAGGAACAGGTGTATGTGTGGTGAACAGAGTTGATGAACGGATCGCTTCAATAGCCTGATCAAACGTAAGATGATGATCTTCAATTAGTTTTCTGATACGTTCAAGGCTGATAAATGCCGAATGTCCTTCATTGCTGTGATAGAGGTCAGGCTTCATACCCATTGCAGTCAGGGCTCTGATGCCGCCGATACCGAGAATAAGCTCCTGCTTAAGGCGGTTCTCATGATCACCTCCATACAGGTAATGGGTTATTGAACGGTCTTCGGCAGAATTGTCTTCAAAATCAGTATCAAGCAAATAAAGCGAAACTTTCCCGACTTTTGCTTCCCAGATCCGCATCTTCACGCTCCTGCCTGGCCACACTATGCTCACTGTAAGATGTTTCCCCTCAGACTCCTTGACAGGATTTATCGGAAGCCGTGAAAATTCTTCAGCTTCATAAATTGTAAGCTGTTCTCCTCTGGGACCGAGCTTTTGCTTGAAATAGCCGAATCTGTAAAGCAGGCCGACACCAATAATATTTACATTCGAATCGCTTGCCTCCTTCAGATAATCACCCGCAAGAATTCCAAGACCGCCTGAATATGTTTTCAGGCAGGGATGAATTCCAAATTCCATACTGAAGTAACCAACTGATGGTTTTTCTTTATCATCGGGCCTGTTAATATATTCTTTGAATTTCCTGATGATGTTGTCAAGATCACCAATAAACTCTTCATCATCTTCAAGAACAAGCAGTCGCTTGTAATCAATCTTTTCAAGAAGCAGCTTGGGATTATGCTGGACCTCCTCCCACAGTGAAGGATCCATCCTCCTGAACAAGGACTCAGCATCCGAATTCCATGACCACCAGAGGTTGCCGGAAAGTTCCTTAAGAAATGACAATTTATCAGGTACATCACTCTGGACATAAATATCCTTCCAGACAGGAATCTGGTGAGGTTTTCTGATCTTTAAGTCCTGAGTCTCAACAAACTGCACAAATTCCCGCGGTTCATCCCTCCTTTCACTGCTGTGTGTAAGGGCAATTTCGTAAGCGTCAAAATAGTGCTTTACCAGATTGTGCCACATTGCTATCCTCGAAATCTCATGTGCCTTGAATCTTGCTTCCCTGATCTCCCCTTCTGAAAGACCAATATATTTCCGGATGAATTCCCTTATTTCAGTTACTACTTTCTTCTCATTATCATCTGTCCTCTCAATAATCGCGATGCCGTTTCCATGCTCTTTAAAATAGTCCTTAACCCACAGGCCAAACCCTGAAAGAGAGGTGGTGACCGTCGGAATAGAAAACATAAGGCTTTCGAGCGGTGTATATCCCCAGGGTTCATAATATGACGGGAAAACCGAAAGGTCAAATCCGATCAGCAGGTCGTAATAGGAGAGATTAAAGATGCCGTCATTGCCGTTTAGATATGACGGAGCAAAAATGATCTTAACCTTTGCCTCCTGATTATTTGTAAGACCATTGCTTTTAATACTTTGAAGCACCGGATCGTTTGATGGGTAATGGAGACTATGTGTAAGGTATTTATCAGTTCCGCCTACCTGCCCGTTATTATACAGAATATCAATAAGATCCTGGCGGGGGCCCTTATGGTATGCCGGCATAAGGATGAACGCCACACACTCTATCGAGAGATCGCTTTCCTTATTCAATTCTCCCAGAGAGTCAATAAGAATATCCACTCCCTTGTTATGAAATTCGTATCTTCCGCTGTTTGCAATAAATGTGCAGTTGTCTGCAAGCGGATAACCAAGAACAGCCTCCGCAACTTTCTTGAGTTTGGTCCGCGCAGTCTGACGCTTTTCCTCAAATGATTCAGCAGAAGGAACAAAGGAGTCCTCAAATCCGTTGGGAGTTACTAAATCCACGTCTTTACCAAGGAAGAATGAGCACTCCCTGGATGTGATCTCACTTACTGTCGTAAAAACGTCTGCCTCGGCTGCTGAAATTTTTTCAAGTGATTGTTTAGCTACAACATTGAATTCGCGGGATATCTGTACCGGATTGTATTCTTTCATCTTCCCGTACAATGGCCTGTTATTGCCTGCAATACATCTGCCCAGGACTGTTGCGTGTGTAGTGAATGCCGTTGCGATCCATGGTGCAAATTTTTCGATGTACAGGATCCCTATACCTGTCATCCATTCATGGAACTGTGCAATTATATTATGGCGATCACGGTAACATGAAGTGAAGCTTTCAATAACTTTTCCGGCGGCATAGCCAAAAAGGGCAGGCTCAACATAATCCCACTGGCCGGTTATGCTATCGAGTTTATAAGTTTCCCAGAATTTGGCAAATATCTCATTCTGCTGGCCAAAATATGGGGTGAAATCAATTAAAAACACTATAGGTTTGCCGGCTATGTTCCATCGTCCGATTTTGACTCTCAATCCCTCATTTGCCGCAATAATTCTCCATTCAGGGAAAAGAGTATCGTCAGCGATAAATTCCGGGTTGGTCACCTCTTCCCTCCAAACATCAGGGCCTATGAGTATATAATTATCCCCAAGTTCATTTACAATATTCAGTGCCTTTGTTGAGATTACAGTATGAATCCCTCCGACCTTGTTACAAACCTCCCAACTGGTCTCAAAAACTAGTTCAACATTCATTATCAGAAATATTGGTTCAGATTTTTATTAAGATGTTATTATTTGCTTTTTTTAGCTTTGACAGGTTTTTTAGATTTTGTCTTCCTGACAATTTTGGTTTTAGTTTTAGATGCAGACGACCCCGGGGATTTCTTTTTCGTGGGTGATTTTTTCTTAAGGTTAGCTATCTGTGTTGTCTGCTGATCAATAATTGATTCTTTTTCCTTAATAAGATTATTCAGTTTGGCAATCTCGTTTTGTGTATCCCTGTCAGGAATAAAACGATTAAGCCTGATCTCAAAATCGCTTAAGACGTTCATGTAATTCATAAATGCATCATAGGGTGTATCGTACGGATTGAAATAGGCATGAACGGCTCCGTCGGAGAAGAATTTTGTAGCCATATAATAAAAATGATCGCTTGCCTGGAGGTATTCCCAATCCTTTTTTATCTGGACATCTTCACAACGCCAGACTTTATCTGTCAGTTCATAAAGCTTGTCAAGAGCTGCAGCCTGAAGTTCATTTCCGTGCCATGCGGTTATGTCGCGCTCTTCGTCGGCCCATGAAATGGGTGAAGGGATGCTGATTGCAGAAACAGGCTGAAGAAAATCAGCCACTTCTGTCGGAGTCATGAACTTGTATGGTGTCTTTTTCAGGATTGATCCGGGCAGGTGCTGAAGAAAATCGAATATCCCGGTATTTCTATGATTATGTTCACCAAATGTCTCATAATCAAGAAAAACATTTATCAGTTCGCTTTTGGGGGCAAGCTTGTTCAGCCATGAGGCATATTTGTCAGCAGTCAATGGCCATTCTGCCCAGCTGCGGTTTGAGAATCTGAATGCAATATCATCGCTCAGTACAAAATTTCTGAGAAGCACTTTCAGACGCGGGTTAATGGAATTACAGTACAGATAGTTGGGGCTTTTCCATCCCAGTACATGCTTGGCTCCCTCGGTAAGCATCGATTTAAATCCCATATCAGCAACCCATGAACCAATCTGGTCGGAATATATTAATTCAGTGTTCCTGAACGATGTCGTTTCAACACCAAGAAATTCCTTAACCATTTCCCTGTGGGCATTTACCTGATGCTCAAATTCACTTCTTGTCTTGATTGAAGCCAGGGAATGTGATTCGGTTTCTGCAAGAAATTCCACCATTCCGGTATCTGCAAGTTTTTTAAATGATTCCAGCACTTCAGGTGCGTAAAGGCGAAACTGGTTTATTACAAGTCCCGTAAGGGAAAAAGCAACTTTAAACTTTCCCTTGTTTTTCAGGATAAGATCGAGCATGATTTCATTGGCAGGGAGATAACAATTCTCTGCCACTTTTCTCATGATTGATTCATTCGAGAAATCATCGTAGTAATAATGGTCATGACCCAGGTCAAAAAACCTGTACCGTTTCAGCCTGAATGGCTGGTGTACCTGAAAATAAAAGCATATTGCTTTTTTGCCTGTTAAACTCATATTTAGTTCTTATTTTGCCAAATCACTCTGTAATAAATATCCCTGACGTGCCTTGCTGAATTATCCCATTTCAGTCTGACAACTTCTTCCTTACCATTCTTGATAAACATCTTTGAGAGGGCAGGATAATTAAGGATGCCATATATTGCATCAGCCATTGCGTCGATATCCCAGAAATCTGTTTTCACTGCATGGGTCAGAATTTCGGAAACTCCTGACTGTTTGCTTATAATAACCGGGACATTTGATTGCATGGCTTCAAGCGGAGAAATTCCAAATGGTTCGGATACAGAGGGCATGATGTACACGTCGCTCATATTCAGCATTGTGAAAACATCCTTCCCCTTAAGGAAGCCTGTAAAGTGAAACCTGTCAGTAATCTTAAGGGCGGCAGCTCTTCGCATCATCCTTTCCATCATATCACCCGACCCTGCCATCACAAACCGTACATCGGGCATAACTTTCAGGACTTTGCAGGCAGCCTCGATGAAATATTCAGGACCCTTCTGTAAGGTGATCCTTCCAAGGAAGGTAACCACTTTTTCATCAAAGCCTTTATTAACAACGACATCCTGTGAAATTTTAACCGGTTCCACAGCATTATAGACTGTCTCGACCTTATCTGGATTAATGTGATATTTATTGATTACGATATCCCTGGTAAGATTGCTCACCGTAATGATTTTTGAAGCTGCATCCATTCCCAGTTTTTCGATGCGGTAAACATCGGGGTTTACATTACCGCCGCTGCGATCAAAATCAGTGGCATGAACATGTATCACAAGAGGTTTGCCTGAGACCTCCATAGCCGCTATGCCTGCAGGATATGCAAGCCAGTCGTGAGCATGGATTATGTCAAATTCGTTTTCCTCAGCAATCACCGAAGCAACAACTGAATACTTGTATATCTCATCCATCAATGAGCTGTCGTATCTTCCTGAAAAATCAACAGTACCTTCATTGCTCGTCTGTACAATAAGCTTATATCCTGAAGATTCTGAATTGATCCTTGTCCAGAATTCCTCAGGATCTGTATAAGGAACAATTCTTGATGAAATCTCGATCTGTTCCAGGGGACGCCTGAATCCTTTATAATGAACCTGTTTGAATGCAACAGGAACCTTATTTGCACCGATGAGCCTTACCCTTGTCTGGTCTTCATCGCCCCATGCCTTAGGAACAACGAAGATCACTTCAAGATCTTCCAGTGTAGACATACCTTTTGTCAGGCCATAACTGGCTGTACCCAGTCCGCCGGAGATGTGTGGCGGAAATTCCCATCCGAACATTAGCACACGCATATCACACCTGATTTATAAATTTGAATATTTGTTTTCAAGAAGATCGATTATCCTCAGGACTTCACCTACACTCCATGCCTGTGATATCGCTCCATTTGGCGTATGAGGCGGATCTCCGTCATAAATCTCTGAAATCGTGCTTACTCCGTGCTCACTCATCACTTCCTCAAGTCCGAAAATAAGCTTCCTGATTCTCTGTTCACCCTGTTTACCGTATACTTTAAGCCATCCCTCGCAGAACGGGCCAAACAACCAGGGCCATACGGTCCCGTTATGATAAGCTTTGTCCCGTTCTTCCTGGTTCCCGTGATATGTGCCTTTGTAAAGCGGATTTCCCGGAGAAAGTGTCCTGAGTCCCCGCGGGCTTACAAGCTCTTTGTCTGCTATATCCAATACTCTTTTCATCTGGTCTTTTGAAAGCATTGAATATGGGAGTGAAACTGCAATAACCATATTGGGCCTTACAAAATAGTTCTTTCCTTCATCATCGTTGACATAGTCGGCAAGATACCCCCTCTGATGATCACAGAACAATTCCTGGAAAGAATTATTTATCAGCTCAGGCAGGTTCTCATATTCCTTAACTAACTTGCGGTCCTTAACCTGTCTTGCCATATCCAGAGCAAAACAGACAGCATTGTACCATAATGCGTTTATTTCAACTGCATACCCTTTTCTTTGTGTTACAGGGATCCCATTAACCACTGCGTCCATCCATGTAAGTGATTTACCTGGAGCATCAGCATAAATGAGCCCGTTTTCCCTCATCCTGATATTGAAAGAGGTACCATTTTTATAGGCATTCAGGACTGATTTCAATGCCTCGCCGTAGCGCTCCCAGGCATCGGTCCCGCCATTCTCAACATATTGCTGAACCGACCAGAAGAACCACAGGGGAGCATCGACAGAATTAAATGCAGGACTGTCGATCGCACCCATATTTGGGAAAAGGCCATCCTTCATTCGTCCTATCTGGGTATCGAGCACCTCCCTGTAAAGCTGAAGCTTTTTACCGGGTCGGGCCAGAGCAAGTCCGGGAAGAGCAATAAAAGTATCCCTTCCCCATGCCCCAAACCATGGGTATCCGGCAATAATCAGGGTTTTTCCGTGCCGTTTTTCAATAAATTGCTGAGCAGCATTTTTCAGGCAGTTGATAAAATTGCTTCTCGGTATCTTGCCGTTGACGGTTTTAGTAAATTTTGCCTTGAAGCCTGATGGTTTTTCTTCTTTTGTCGAAGCGGAAAAAACTATCACATCGCCTTCTTTCGCATCAACTTCAAAGAATCCGGGAGTAAAGAGATCTTCAGAATAGTCATATCCTCTTTTCTGTTCTTCAGTGTATTCAACCCCAAGGTGCCAGTCAGGGACATGAATAAATTCGACTTTAGCTGAGAATTGCATATGGAGAAAAGGAAACCCTTCATAGAGCTTCATTTTAATACCGTTGTCGATAACATCAACTTTTGTATTTGCGGCAAGGTTTGCATGTGTCAGTTCATGAATATTCCTGAACGCCAGAAAGGGCCGGACCTGAAGTTTCATCGGCTCCGATGCTTCAAGAATAGTGAACCGGGCAAGATACTGTTCCTCATAATGGACCAGAAGCCTTTCGTGCTTAAGTTTAACCCCGCCCACCCTGTATATGCGTGAGGGGATTCCCTCCATCTCAAGCTCTTCAATATACTTATGGCCTTTGGGGCTGTAATAATCTCCCTTGAATTTTCTTATTCCTGTATTGAAGCTTCTGTCATTATTTACTACTGTTGCATCCAGCGACGAAAGCAGAACATATCTCTCACCACCGAAAGCATCTATCGGACAAACAAGCAAGCCGTGATATTTGCGGGTATTGCAGCCTACAATGGTTGTGGAAGAGTAGGAACCTGCCCTGTTGGTTCTGATCACCTCTCTCGACAACGAGTATTCAAGATTTACAATCTGACCCTTTTCAAAC
>Ga0315295_10000858_pt1 | contig 25931 bp, 20 predicted proteins | sample YL17G14_0_MG_FD_204453 | JGI IMG/M metagenome (GOLD analysis project Ga0315295, IMG submission 204453) | Sediment microbial communities from Yellowstone Lake, YNP, Wyoming, USA - YL17G14_0 | ecosystem: Environmental > Aquatic > Freshwater > Lake > Sediment | place: USA: Wyoming | collected... | reverse complement strand
GGGTACAATGCAACGTCTTCGGGAATCTGTACTCAAAGGAAAGAATGAGCTTTCGACATTCCTGGCTCTTAACCGCGCTATTGTTGTCGGCGTGCATCACAGTGACGCCGGCTGCCTCCACACCAACGGACACGCCAGTTCCGCCGACTCCGACCGCGACCGTGACCCCCTCCCCCACCATCACGCCCACGCCTGAGCCGTCTCTCACCCCCACGCCCATATGGGTGACCCAGGGTCCGGATCATGTGCAGGTCCCGATCTTCATGTACCACCATATAGCGGTATCACCCACGGGCAGCCGCTACTACGTTGCTCCGGAGGATTTCGAGAACCACCTCAGACTGTTGAACAACTGGGGATACGCGACCATCTCCACTTCGACGTTGGTCCAGGCCATCACGCAGGGTACCCTGCTGCCACCTCATCCCATCATCATCACGTTCGACGACGCTAATGCGGACAACTACACTAACGCGTTCTCGATCATGCAGAAGTATGGATTCACCGGCGTGCTGTACGTTCCTTACGCGTTCATCGGCGTCCCCAATTACCTGACCGTTGACCAGATTCGAGAGATGGCCGCGGCGGGCTGGGAGGTTGGCAGCCATACCGTCAACCACCCGACCAACTTCCTGGCCCTGAAGCCCGCTGCGATGCGGGCTGAGATCGTTAGCTCCCGCCAAAAACTAACGGACCTCCTTGGCCTGCAAATTCTGACGTTTGCCTATCCCTTCGGCGACAACAGCGATGCAGCAGTTGATTACGTCCACTTTGCCGGCTACATCGCAGGCATGGGTGCCACCGGCTTCACGGCAGACCAGGGGCTCAGTAATCTATTCGTGTTGCAGCGTGTCGAGATCCGCGGCTCAGAGGATGCCAAGACCATCACGCGCTTCCTGCCGTGGCATGGCGATCCCTCGTTCCTGCCGACCGACACTGCCACGCCGACACTGCGGCCCACGCGCACCCCGATACCCACCTACACGCAGTACCCCAGCAGAACCCCGGCCGCGTCCATCACGCCGTGACCTCGGAACGAACACGCAAGGCAAGGAGTTCGCCAAAGACGAGAAGGGTGCGAGAGTCCAGCGGAGTTCGGAAAGGCGAGAGCGGAATCAGATCGAGGCCTGGAATCGCCGCGGCGCTGGTTCTCCTAGCCGCATGCTCCCCATTGGACAGCGGGATATTGCAGGGTAACTCTCGCGCCGGGCACATATGTCAGTGACCCTGAGTAACCCAGGATCCTACTCCGCGGCACCGATCTCGTCGTGATGGTTCTGCCTCACCAGTCCACATGCCAGGATTCGTCTATGACGCCGGAATTTACTGATCACGGCAACAAACTTTCGTAGAAGTCCTCCGGCATTGACCGCATCGCGTAGATGCGGACGTATTCAATCCCATTCAGCCAGATGGTCTTCTCAGGTGTCGCCTGCTCGAGTGCTCGCATCACGTTGGGTGGCGAGTTTCGACCGCGCTGCAGCGCGTAGTAGATCACCAGGTATTCCGACCTGCGCAATATCTGTTGGAGTTGCGGAACGTTCTCGGCATCTGCGTAGACAGTCTTCAGCGGCTCCGTCACCCCGTCATAGAAGAATGAGAACGGACCCCGGCCATAGAAGGCCATGACGGTTGAGTCCCCAGCCGCGGGCTTCTGATCAAGATAGGACGCCGCCAAATCCAGCCCCTCGCCGTAGCCGAAGTTCGGATTTTGGCGTCCTGCTTCGATTGCCTCCATGATGGGGCTGTAGTAGTTGTAGTAATAAGGAAAGAACTGCAGCGCACTCACAGCCTGGATGACCACGGCGGTTCCCGCTACCAGTGCCGGCAGGACCTGCACCCGTCTGAGGGCAGATCGATCAGCCAACCACGCCGCGGCCTCAGAGAACCCGGCCGCAGCAAGGATATCCAACGCGGCGTAGGAGGCAAGGACATAGTGCGCCGAGTTTCGCCCGCTGGCGATGCCGAAAAGAACGATGAAGAGCACCCCCACCAGCAGTATCGCAAGCACCGCCAGGCGCTTTTGATCATCCATGCGAAAAAGCGCAGCAACGGCAAGGATCGCACCGAACCAGACGATGGGAGTCGTTCTCCAGAGCATCGACTGAGCATAAAGTGTGATATCGACCAGTCGCGGCTGAAACTCGAAGGACGGCTCGGCGGTTGCCGCAGAGAGCCTTGCACCTTTGAAGGCATAGCTGAAGGCATTGCCAAAGACCTCCTGCAGCATCTTGCCTGGGGCAACCCACATCCCGGGCCATAGCATCACATAGACCGCGCCCAACGCCACCAGCCAAATCCCGAGGTCCCTGACGATCGAGGCGACGCGCTGCTTGGAGGCCCCTGGTCGCGGCCACACGGCCGCCAAGATGAAGAGCAGCCCCGCGACGGGCACGATGACTATTGAGGACGATTTTGTGAGTTGGGCAAGACCTGCCGCCACGCCAGAAACCACGAGCAAGACCCAATTCCGCCCATGGAACAGGTGCACGATGATGGTCAGGACTGATACCAGGACGAAAAGGGTCATCATGCCTTCGTGATTGAGCAGGCGCGAATGCCCCAGAAAAAATGGATCAAATGAAATCATGAGCACGGCTACCAGGGCGGCGCGCTCATCCAGCAGACGGCGCAGCAGGAAAAACACTGCCGCCAGCAGCGCGACGATCACGAGCACCTGGAGCACGCGTGCGGTCGCAAGCAGGCCCAAGGGCGTTCGGCCGTGTGACAAGAGGAACTGCTCCAGACTGTTCTTGTAGACATCGAAGTAGCCCTGACCGAGGCCCCTGTATTGAGGGAAGTACAACAGCATGGCCGTTGCTACGATCCACATGGTCGTGACGGCCGGATGGTAGTCATAGACCGTGTTCGCGAACTCACGCTGCCCCAGTGCGTAGTAGAAATCCGACCCCGCAGTGAGCCAGTACGGTTCGTCAATGGTCGCAAAAAGGTCGATCCCAATGAGTCTGGGAATCAAGGTCAGCGCAATCAGGCCGAGAACAAAGGCGTAGAGGCTCTTGGATGATCGCACGAGAGGCATTATACCTGTCGGGTTTGTCAACGTCGCAGTGCACTTGACAGCGCGTCGCTTTGTATGATAATTGAACGCACATAGAAAGGCCTTGACGGAGGAAAGTACGCCGAGGAAAGCCGACAGAGAAGCCGGGAGGTCCGTTGAGATCCCGGCACAGCAGAAGCCGGCCGAAGTTCCCTCCCGAGCCGTCTGAGTGAACGGTGGGATCCACCCGGTAGTTCAGACCGCAGCCTCAGCGTTAGCGGAGGAGCTGATGCCTGTCAGCGCAGAGCGAGCCAAATACGGCTAATATGGGTGGTACCGCGGGACCTCCCTCCCGTCCCATTTTGGGACGGGAGGATTCTTGTTTCGAGGTGCTGTGATCCAGGCTTGGGCATTGCCCATACCACCCCGAAGCGGAGGCGCAGTATGCTGGATAAGCTTAACGAGATCCAAAAGGCCGCATTGGACGGCCTGGAGGCGGCGCAGGATGCTGGGGCACTTGAGTCTTGGCGCGTGAGCCACCTCGGGCGCAACTCGCCGCTGATGCAGGTCTTTGCCGGGTTGGCAGGACTCTCCAAGGAGGAGCGGCCTGCTGTCGGACAGGGGGCCAACAGGGTGAAAGTGGCACTGGAGGCCGCGCTGGTAGAGAAGTCAGGGGGGATCCGGCGACGGGACCTTGTGCAATTGCTTGGCGAAAGCAGGCTCGATGTAACGTTGCCTGGGAGGCCGGTCCATCGCGGGCGCTTGCACCCATCGACGCAGCAACTCCGCCGGGTCCTTTCGATCCTGGCCGAGATGGGCTTCCAAGTCTACACCTCGCCAGAGGTCGAAACCGACGAGGTGAACTTCCAGTTGCTCAATTTCCCACCGCATCACCCGGCGCGCGATATGCAAGATTCCCTGTACATCGAGACGGCGGATCGCGGCGACAACCCCATTCTGCTTAGAACCCACACCTCGCCAGGACAAATACGCGCGATGCGCGAGTTCTCCGCGAGCAATCCGAAGAACCCGCCGCCCATTCGTATCGCGCTGCCCGGCATGTGCTTTCGCCATGAGCAGATCACGGCGCGATCCGAGGTCCAATTCAGCCAGGTGGAAGGTCTGGCCGTCGGCCAGCACATCACCTTCAGCAATCTCAAAGGCACGCTGACAGACTTTGCCCGCCGGATGTTCGGACAGCAGGCGCGGGTCCGCTTCCGCGCCTCGTACTTCCCTTTCACCGAGCCGTCGGCGGAGATGGACGTCGAGTGCTTCGTGTGCGGCGGAAAGGGCTGCGCCGTTTGCAAGGGATCGGGATGGTTGGAGATACTCGGCTCGGGAATGGTACATCCAGTAGTCCTGCAGAACGGCGGCTATGATCCGCGACGCTATACCGGATTCGCGTTCGGAATGGGCCCCGAGCGGCAGCTGATGCTGCGCTACCGCATTGAGGACATCCGATACTTCTGGGGAAACGATGTTCGTTTCCTCGAGCAGTTCTAGGAGGCGCGAATGAAGCTGCCCATTTCCTGGTTGAAGGATTTCGTTGATCTCAAGGGCCTCTCGGTCGAAGAGATCGCCCGCAAATTGACGCTTGCCGGCCTAGAGGTTGGCGAGATCACCTATGCAGGGCTGCCGATGCCCGAGCACAAGGAAGGCGAACCGCACGAGTTCAAGACCAGCGGCATCGCCTGGGACAAAGACAAGATCGTGGTGGCCGAAGTCCGGGAGGTGATGCCGCATCCCAATGCAGATCGGCTCACGCTGCTCGACCTGTTCGACGGGCAGCAACAGCACACCGTGCTCACGGGCGCGCCCAACATCTTCCATCTCAAGGGCCATGGCAGGCTGACCACGCCGCTCAGGGTTGCGTATGCAAAGGAAGGCGCCACGCTATACGACGGACACGCGGAAGGCCAACAGCTGACGACGCTCAAGCGCGCAAAGATCCGCGGCGTCGAGTCCTACTCCATGGCGTGCTCGGACAAGGAGCTCGGTATTTCCGAGGACCACGAGGGCATCATCCTACTGAATGCCGACGCCCCGGTGGGCAAGCCGCTCGCCGATTACATGGGCGACGCGGTGCTGGACATCGACATCCTTCCAAACATGGCCCGGAACGCGAACGTGCTCGGCGTGGCGCGCGAGCTCGCGGCGCTTACGGGCCGCAAGCTTACGCTACCGAGTATCAAGTACAGGACAGGCGGCGCCTCCGTGAAGCAGCTGGTCTCAATTCAGATCACCGAGCCGAAGCTCAACCCGCGCTTCGTTCTCGGTTTGATACGCGATGTGCACATCGGGCCAAGCCCATACGAGATCCAGCGGCGGCTCAAGCTTGCCGGTATGCGACCGATCAACAGCATCGTGGATGCCACCAACTACGCCATGCTCGAACTCGGTCAGCCGTTGCACGCGTTCGACTTCGAAGCGTTGCAGAAGCGGGCCGGCAAGGCCCGGATCAAGATCATCACGCGCACTGCCAAGGAAGGCGAGACCCTGGAAACACTGGATGGCATCCGGCGCACGCTTTCTCCGCTCAACGTGCTGGTTTGTGACGAGCGGGGAGCCCTTTCCATCGCCGGCGTGATGGGCGGAGCCGAATCGGAGGTCACCGAGAATACGAAGAACGTGCTTCTGGAAGGCGCGGCCTGGAACTTCATCAATATCCGACGCACGGCCCGGCAGCACAACCTGCCTTCTGAAGCCTCGTTCCGCTTCTCACGCGGGGTGCACCCTGCGTTGGCGCTTATCGGCGTGCAGCGCGGTCTGCAGTTCATGGCATCATGGTCAGGCGGCTCCGCGGCCCCCGGGCTCGTGGACGAATACCGGTTGAGACCCAAAGCGGCTACCGTGACACTTACGCCCGCGGACGTCAGCCGACTTCTCGGCATCGAGATGGGGGCAGAAGAGATCGTCCGCCGACTGGAGACACTGGACTTCAAGTGCAAGGTGCAGACTTTCACCAAGCGCAGATCAACCGGGCGCGCTGCGAGAGCGGCGAATCCCAATCCACGCATCACTGTGACCGCGCCGCTCCACCGCATGGACATTGGCGAGGGCATCGTCGGCCGGGCTGACGTGATGGAAGAGATTGCCCGTCTAGTCGGATATGACCGCATACCTTCCACGAACATGGCCGATGCCCTGCCGCCTCAGATCGGTAATCCCGCCCACGAATGGGAGGAGCACCTGCGCGACTTGCTGGCCGACCTCGGATTCGCCGAGGTGGTCAGCTATCGGCTCACGTCTCCGGAGCGAGAGGCCATGCTTGGCGTCACGGGCGACCAGCTGCGGATCACCAATCCGGTGGCTCCGGAGCGGAGCGTAATGCGCAGAAGCCTGCTGGCCTCGGTGCTGGACGACATCGAGCGCAACGTTCGTTGGAGTGACAGCCTAGCATTCTTCGAGATCGGGCCGGTCTTCGAGCCCACGGGTAACGCCCTGCCGCGTGAGCGCCGCAGGCTAGCCGTGGCCATGACAGGGCTGCGTCACGCCGCCGCGTGGGATATGGTAGAGGCCTCTTCCTATGATTTCTACGATATGAAGGGCCGGCTGGAGCTGTTGATGCGCGGCTTGCGTTTCAGCGAAGTGACCTTCGCTCCAGCGTCCACGGTGCCGTACCTGCACCCCGGCAAGGCTGCCGAGCTCATGGTCCACGGACAGGTCGTCGGAACGCTCGGTGAACTGCATCCGGTAAACAGGGGACGATACGACTTCGGGCAGTCAGCTGTGCTGGTCGCCGATCTTGACCTGGATCTGCTTCGCGGGATCGAGCCGTCGTATCATGTCGCGACTGTGGCGGAGTTCCCACCCGTCCTGGAGGACATCGCCATCATTCTGGACGAAAGCATCCCCGCGGCGCGCGTTGAGTCGCTTATTATCGAGGCAGGTGGGCCGGCTCTTGTAAACGTGCGACTGTTCGATCTGTATCGTGGCGAGCAGATCGGCACCGGAAAGAAATCACTGGCTTACGGCCTTACCTATCAGGCGGCGGACAAGACTTTGACGGACAGAGAGGCGGCGGCAATTCGAAACAGAGTCGTCAAGCGGCTGGAGCAGGAGCTTGGCGCCACATTGCGAGGCTAGCCTTCGACTCGCCTGCCGCGAGGACCGCGCGTGGACGGCGATGCTGGAGTAGAATGAAGCCACACTATTCTTCACGGAGAAGAGATCATGGATAATCGAACGAAAGGCATCATTGCTACAGTTGCGACCGCGCTCCTGTGCGGATGTCCCGGCCTGTTCCTGTGCGTTTTCGGCGGCCTCGCAGCCGCCGGCGCTCCCGTAACCACAGAATGGCAGGGAGTCACAAACAGCGCACCCATGGAATCGACGACCGCCTTCGCCCTCCTGTGCGTGGGCCTCATCTTCATCGTCATCCCGATCGTCGTAGGGATCGTCACGCTTCGCAAGAAGCCAGCCCCGAAGGAGGTGGCAGGACCCGTGCCTCCGGCGGCATAGTTGGTTTGTATCAAGCAAAGAAGGCGGCCATTTGGCCGCCTTCTTTGTTTCAGGCGAGGATGATCTGATTCACTTCACGACGATCGTGAGCGTGACGCGGCAGAAGTCGTCGTTGCCATGCCGAAGTGACCATACCGTCCTGTACTTGCCATCGGCCTTCGGGGCCACCATGTCAACGATCAGGTTGATCGATCCGCCAGAGTTGACGCTCTTGCTGAGATCGTAGATGGCCCGCTCGTGCAGCTTGTCCCCGTTGAAGAAAGCGAAGTCGATGCTGTTTTCGTCCCAGCTGGCAGATCCGGTGTTGCGCACCTCCCAGACCGCATCAAAATCGGCCTTGGCGTTGATTATCGTCCCGTCGGCCGGATCCTGATCCAACAGCTTGCAGGCGTAGTCGCCGGACGTGGAACCCAAGGTGGAGATGGGCGTCTTCTTAGGGGTGGCCGTCCGAAGCCGAAAGATGAAGGTCGGCGTGAACGTCGGCGTGAGAGTGGGCGTGCGCGTTACCGTCGGTGTGAAGGTCGGTGTGAAGGTCGCCGGTACCAGGACCGCGGTCTGCGTCTGGGCGGCCTCGGCCGTCCCCGCCACGATCGTCTCAACTACGCCGGGCGCCGCCGTGGGGAACGTAGGTGCCGAGGGCAGCAGAAAAGACACGTCGCAGCTGATCACCAGAATGACGAGCACCCCAATTGCCTGCACAATGAGTCGCTTGGTTGTCGTATGCGCCTCCCTCAAGGTGGGTGTGCGTCCGGGCCGGTTATCCTTGTCCCGGAGGCTTGATGACCTCGATGTCTGTAAAGGGGAAGCACAGACCTCCCTGAACCTTGAAATTCATGTGGTAGAAGCCTGGCTCGTCAGGTGCGTTGCCCTCGAAGGAGATCGTGACCCGCTCTCCGCTCTCGAGCGCCGGCAGCTCTTCGCCAACATAGGGGCTGAAGTGTGTGCCGCTCACAAAATCGAGGTCGAGGGCGCTGGGCCAATCCTTCTTGCCGGTATTAGTGATGAGCCAGATGAAATCGATGTAGTCGCCTGGCTTGAAGACGTTGTACTGCGGCTTGAGCTCGATGAAGCTGCAGGCATAGTCGGGAACATTTCCGCCTCCGCCTCCACCCCCCGAAGAGAGCTTGAATGGCGTGACAGTGGCAAGTGGGGTGAGCGTGGGCAGGTTCAGCAATGGCAAAGTGGGCAATGGGGTGGCGGTAGACGCCGGCAACATGGCCTCCACGGTCTGTGCCACCGCCGTCCCCATGCTGTTCTGCGCCTGAACCGTCTGCGCCACTGACTCCTGCACCAGCGCCTGGATCTGTTCCGGCGTTATACCTGGCGCACACGCGCCGAGGAGAGTAGCTGCCCCCAGCATCACGAGCGCCAGCGCCCTGGATGCATGGAGGACCGTCTTCTTGTTGGTCATTAGGTTCTCCTTCGCTTTCGAATTGCCGTAAGCGGTCCTGCACCCCTAATCTTACTTCGGATTGGCCTTGCCCGCGCCGATGCCCAGCGGCTGCCACTTTCTCTCGTCCTTCAGGCGATGCTGGGTGCCGTCGCGGTCATGGACCTCATCGAAGCCCATTGGCTTGATGAACATGTCCTCACCGTCCAGCAGGCCGGTCAGACCGGTCTGGCCGAGTTCGGGGCGCTTGCTCTGGCAGAACTTGCAGGTCTTCGGGTCGTGCGGAGCATACTGGATAGGCTCCTCGTAGGTCGCGACGTAGCCCTCGAAGTTCCGCAGGATGACCTTGTGGTCTGACTCAGTGAGCAGGTAGTTGGGCATGACCGGAATCTTGCCGCCACCGCCAGGTGCATCCACGATGTAATGGGGCACGGCGTACCCCGAGGTGTGGCCGCGCAGGCCCTCAATAATCTCAATGCCCTTGGATACCGGCGTCCGGAAGTGCCCAGCGCCCTCGACCAAGTCGCACTGAAACAGGTAGTACGGGCGCACGCGGATGCGGGTCAGCTTCTGCACCAGCTCACGCTGAATGTGCACGCAGTCATTGACACCCGCCAGCAGCACCGTTTGATTACCGAGCGGGATGCCGACGCGCGCCATCCGGTCGCAGGCGTCGGCGAGTTCCTGCGTGATCTCCACCGGGTGGTTGACATGGATGTTGAGCCACAGCGGATGGAAGCGCCCCAACATGTCGCACAGTTCCTGCGTGATACGCATGGGCATGAAGACCGGCACGCGTGAGCCGATGCGCACGATCTCGATATGAGGAATCTCTCGCAAGCGGGTGAGTATCTCTTCCAGGATCTTGGGCGCCAGCACGAGCGGATCGCCGCCGGAGAGCAGAACATCGCGCACCTGGGGCGTGTTGCGCAGGTACTCGAGCTGTAGCTCGAACTCCTTGCGGCTGAAGGTCTGCCCCGGATCGCCGACTATGCGGGAGCGCGTGCAATAGCGGCAGTACGAGGCGCACTGGGTCGTCACCAGCATCAGCGCGCGGTCGGGGTATCGATGGACCAGCCCAGGCACAGGTGAGTGGCGGTCTTCAGCGAGCGAGTCCTCCATCATGCCCGTGAAGGGCGCGATCTCGGTTTCGATCGGGACGATCTGCTTGCGGACAGGGTCAGCTGGGTCGTTTGGGTCGATCAGCGAGATGAAGTACGGAGTGATTTCGACGCGAAACAGGCCGCTGGTTTGCAGCGCTTTGCGCTCGGAGGGCGTAAGTGGCAGGATGCGCTCGATCTCCTCCGCGGAGTTAAGGCGGTTGCTCAGCTGCCAACGCCAGTCGTTCCACTTCTCGTCAGGGACGTCGGCGTAGGCAGGGGCACGCTTGGAAATGATAGGTGTGGGCATGGAACTACTAACCTCCGGTCCAGGGGGAATTGGGAATTCTAAGCTATGCGAACGCGCGAAAAGGACCGAACGGAGGATCGTGGTCGGGGCGGAAAAAGCCCGCGAACTGGATTGGAGCGCACATACCTACAAATATTGTAAGAGGAAAGGAATGTCTGGTCAACCGGCCCTGCAGGGGCATGCGGCCGCGGGGCGAAACTATCCACTCGGCGAGGGTCTGCCCGGCCCCCATCGGCCCTTCACGTGATGCCAGGGAGTAGAGCGACGCGGCAATCTATTCACGGCACTCCGGCGTCATGCCAGAGAGCCTGGACAATCCAACAACTTGCGGGCAGCCCGGATCACGCGGTCTGCATCGGACCAGTCGAGCACTTCATCGCTCAGGCGCCATGTCTCTACGTTCACGGCGGTGTCCCCCGGCATAAGTGTGCGTTCAGCGCCGCAGGTTTCCATCTCGACCATGTAGTTCTCCGGCCCAATGTACACTGCCAGGTTGCATCCCTGTGGGTACTGAGCATGCGGATCCGATTGAGTTCGCTTGATGAACGACAATCTTGCCTCGGGCCAGGTCATGGCCAGAATGCCAAGCGGCGCCCAGACCATACGCTTGGCCTCCACGCCCTGCGGCTCCACGACCATGAACTCCTCGTTGAACCGGATCTGCGGATCGTTGATGCGGGACGTGTGCCCCGCCCATGCGCGTGGAATAACCATCTTGACGACATCCCAAGAGAGGTGTCGATCGCCGAGCGGAATCCCAAACGTCATCCCCGGGCGAGGCAGGATGCAGGTCGGGCACCACACTCCCGCCGAATACAGCATGGGACCCAGGTTGTGCACAAAGGAAGTGACCTCAAATGCATCGTCGTCCAGAGGGCGAATCCTGACACCGCGCTGGGTCTTCAAGAACGGGTGGATGGCGCCAGTGACGGTCACGAACTTATCAGATTCCTCAAACTTGCACGGTTCGTTGTCTGCCGCGTATGCGTCTTCGGATTCGTCGGCCATCGGCCGGGTTGCCCAGACACGGTGTCCCCCCAGCGGGCGCCAACCCTCGCGACCCGGATCATCGACGTGCCAATAGAAGAGGTTCTCACCATCAGGGCGACCAAGGAAAGCAATGCGCGGCCCAATGTCAACGGTAACCACCATCCGCAGCCTCGGAGTGGCAATCTCCAGCCCGGCGCACCCGTCGAAATTGATCTTCCTAGTTTTCATGCCGCCTCCGTATCCTGGGGGAGGTTCGGGTCGGCAACTGCATCGCCGATCCCGCCCAGGTAGTTCCCCGCCTTGTAAAAGACCGGCATCATCTTCCTGTGCACGGCCACGTTGTCCGGAACGGGTCCGGTGACGCCGGCCTGAATCAACTCCCGCATCTCGTGGACTTTGATGGAGGTCGTATGCCCTCCATTCGGAAAGCCAACATTGCCGGCCACATCAATCTCTGGTGCATCCCCAGGAGTTCCTTGGCCAGCGGCGTTTTAGTCGACACGGTCGTCACAAGGCAAACACGGTATTTGCACGTAAGGTGAAGCCCAAGAGTCGCCAGGACCCAAGACCCTACTCTTCAGCAGGAGCAGTCCGGAGATCGCGCATGACCTGCTGATCGTAGCCCGCAAAGCGCGGAAGCTCGCTCAGGCTGGAACGATTCAGGCGTTCCGTCATCTTCGCAAGGATTATTGCACCAAGGGCAGGCTTGCTCATCAATCCGCGCAGAGCTTCGGCAGGAACCTGGAGCAGAGTGCTGGCATCAGTGGCAACCACATCGGCGCTGCGAGCCGCGCCCGTTAGCGCAGCAATCTCGCCGAAGAGATCACCAGCCGTCATGGTCTCAAGTGAGCGGTAATCGCCCCCCTCGGAGGTGATACCTGCAACCACCTTCCCAGTCAGGATAAAGAAGGCTGCATCGCCCGTCTCGCCGCGCCGCAGGATCGTCGTACCCTCCGGCACTTCCTGTACTCTTGCCTGCCGGACAAGGCCTTGACGTTCCTTTACCGTCAGACCTGATAGAGACGGGAACAAGCCAACAAGCAGGTCAAAGTCAGCAGGCAGCGCTGCCCTTCCAGTACCTAAACCAGGCGCGCTCCGGGCTGCACGCAAGAAGCCAAGCGCCTGCTGCCATTCGGCGCCTTCCTGGCGCAGACCCGGAAGGACCATCACAAGAATCCCTCCCACCAGAAGAATCAGGGCGCCGGCGAGATACATCAGGCGTACATCGATGGTGTCTGCAAGGCCGGCCGCGCCCATGCCGACAAGAAAAAGCACGTCACGCATTACGAAAAACACACTGTTCACGCGCCCGCGCATTTCGCGGGGAGTATTCCGCTGCACCACGAGACGGCGGCCAATTGCAGAAGGGGCGTTGAAGAATCCGGAGATTGTCACGACCAGGATGGCAAGCGGAATGGAATGCAGGAACGAATAGACAATGCCGGCGAGCGCCATGCCGAGATAACTTATCCCTATCCACAAACCTTCACGCATCCGATCAAAGATGCTGGCCATGAGCAGGCTGCCTATGACAAAGCCAATGGATGTCAGGCCCTCCTGCAAGCCATACTCAAATTCGGTCGCGCCGAGGGCTCGCAGGGCGAAAGGCAGCAGCAGGGCATTGGATAGCCCAAACGCGAGAAAAACAGGCACCTGCGCAGTGAGCAATGACCGCAGTATAGGGGTGTTGAGAAGCTGATGGACGCCCGCCCGCAAGTTGTTCAGCACGATCGCAACGCTGGTTTCCTCCTCGGCGGCATACGGCTTGATCCTGATCCGATAGATGCACAGGGCTGAGAAGATGAATGAAACCGCATCCAGGTAGAACGCCCAGCTGATGTCCGCCGCTGAGGCGATAAGGCCGGAGGCGGCAAAGCCAACGGCGGTTGCACCAAATGAACTGATCGCGATCAACGAGTTTGCCGCGGCCAGCTCTTCATCCGAGGCGACTTCGGGCAGAACGCTCTCATGCGCGGGATCAAAGAATTGTCCGATAGCGCTCGTGAGCACAACCATGACATAGAGCCATGCGACATTCAGCGGCACCAGGAAGGGGATCATGAAAACCAGCACCGCTCGAATCACGTCGGCGGTTATCATGATCTTCTTGCGGTCATAACGATCAACGAACACGCCTGCGAAAAGCCCCACCAGCAAACTGGGGGCGGCGGTCGCCATCAGCATGAGCCCCACGCTCAACGCCGAGTTCGTCAGACGGTAGACGTAGATGGAAGCCGCCAGCGACGTCAGGGCCGAACCCATGGTCGAGACCAGCTGGCCGGACCACATCAGAGAGAAGTTGCGGTTGCGGAATACCGAGAAAGGGGAGACAGAAACGCGGGCTGAGTCGGCCATGAGTAGGGCTCCTTAAGACAATTGCTCGAGTTCTGCGAGCATCTTTTCCAGGACGTCAAAGCCCCCTTGCCAGAAAGCCGGCAAAGTGACATCGAGCCCCGCTTCCGCAAGGACTTTCAGTGGAGATGCCGATCCTCCGTAGGAAAGGATCCGCAAGTATCTGGGCAGAAATGCGCTTCCTTCCACGCCGTACTGTTGGTAGAGTGAAAGAACAAGCAGCTGGCCGAAGCTGTAGGCATATGTATAGAACGGCCACTGGTACATGTGCGGGACACTGATCCATTCCCACCTGAATTCATCGCTAACATCCACAGCATTGCCGAACTGCTCCTTGAGATTGTCCAGGTAATGCTCGGTGAGTTCGTCCAGCGTGCTGCCACCCACGATCATGGCATGCGCATCCTTCTCAAAGATCGTAAAGAACGCCTGGCGCGTGACCGTGATGTATGAATCGTCAAGCGCATTGGCAAGAAGCTCCCGGCGAACCCTCGGATCCTGCTCCTGCTTGAGAAGCCGGTCGGTCAGCAGCATCTCTCCGAAGACGGAGGCCGTTTCTGCGAGCGGCAGGGAGGGCAGCTGAGTCAGGACCGAATGGCGCTCTGCAAGCATGGAATGGATTGCGTGCCCAAGCTCATGCGCCAGCGTGGCAATATCTCGGGCCTGCTGGTTGTAGTTGATCATCACCCAGGGGGTCAGCCGGGGGGTGGCGGTGTAACAAAAGGCGCCGCCGCGTTTGCCTGTTCGTATCTCTGAATCGACGTGGTCGTCATCGAACACCCGTTTCGCGAGCGCAGCCACCTCTGGAGAGAAGGCCGTGTAGCTGTCCATAACTAGTCTTGTGGCCGCGGCGTACTCGAACCTCTTGTCCGATGGCGCTAGCGGCGCGTAGATGTCGTAGCGCCGCAGCCTGTCGAGCCCCAGCCACTGCGCCTTAAGCTTGAAGTACTTCTGAAAGAGCCCGGCGTTCTTGCGGCACACGGAAAGAAGGGTTTCAACAACTGCCTCAGGGATGTCATTCTCCAGATTGCGCCCGAAGATGGCCGAAGGGAAGCCGCGCAGCTCCACCCCCTCAGAGTGCCAGTCCCGCGCGCGGTGGATGTACATTTGCGCCAGTACAGTGGCGTTGTCTCCAAACACCCGAAACAGCTCCTGGTAGGCTCGTGCGCGCACATCCGGGGATGGATTCTGATAGTAGCTGGCCAGCTCGTCGCGGGTCAGTGATTTCTCCTCTCCGTCGATTGCCAATTTGAACGCGAATCCGTTCGTAACCATCTCGTAGAGCTTGATGATGGCATCAATTCCATTCAAGTCCTTCAGGTTGATTGCCTTTTCTTCAGGCTCCGACAGCGTGAACGGCTTGAAGCGTCTCATCGTCTCGAGGAAATAACGGAGATCGCCGGCCTGTTCGATCAGGCCCTTGGCTGCCTCGTCAGGTAGTCCCTTGAACCACAGTTCAAAGAACAGACAACGATTGCCAATGTCGGTCAGCACTTGATCAACACGGTCCCGCAGATTCAGAGCTTCGGGACTCTGGGTATTCTCCGAAAAGGAAAGGTCGGCGTAGCCTTCTATCTTGCTCTTGATACTCGAAATGGATTCCAACTGTGCCAAAGCGCGGTTGAAGTCTTCAAAGTAGATGGTCGCTGTCAAGACATCACGCATCGCCTCGAATCCAGAGACCGCCTGCTCCAGCTGCCTCAGGGTTTCTTCCAGCGATTTCTCCACGGGTGCCGGAAGCAAATCCTTCAGAGACCACCCCGATGGCTTCTCAAATTGCCCCATATGTTTCCTTTCCGTTGATTTAGTTCGCCCGGCGGTGCGTATTGGCCGCGCAGGCCATCAGCACCGTCTTGACTTGAAAGGGTGTCAGTTCAGGATGTTTTGCACGGATCAGAGTGGTGATCCCAGCGATATGCGGCGCAGCAAAGCTGTTGCCCGTGCACACCAGGTACTGTTTCTGATTCCACGCCACTTCCACGTCGATCCCCGGGGCTCCAAACTCCACCGGCGGCTTCGGATTGTAGTAGTACGTGAATGGGTCATGCCCGTCATGGGCCGCCACCGAGATCACCGACGAATACAGCGATGGATAGCTGGGCTCCGGTATGTTGTTGACCGCCGAGACTAGATTCATATTCTTGAAATAGGCCTGATCTGCCAGATCGTGGAATATCCCAAAGAACTCCTCCAGCGACGTGCTCAAACTGAGATTGACGACCTGTATGTCGTGCTCAATAGCCCAGTCCAGGCCAGCAGCAAACTGGATGGCCCGGCCGCTCATATTCCGCCCCAGGACGCGCACGCTGTAGATCTCCGCTTCCGGCGCGATCGAATGGATGATGCCGGCGCAGGCTGTGCCATGACCAGAGACATCCACCGGCTTGTCATCAGGCCGAATGCGATAATAGTCTTTCGCCCGCGAGTCGTATTCGACGATGACCCCGCCTTTCACACTTCTGCCTACCGCAGGATGGTCGTGCTCGATTCCGCTGTCGACCACAGCAACGCGGAGACCTTTGCCGGTGCTACGTCCCCACGCCCATGCAGGCGTGATCTTGGCAAACGGGCCCACGGCATCGAGATGCTGGATGGCTTCGGGTGTGAAGCTCTGGGACCAGGCAGGTCGCAGTTCTTCTTCGGCCATCTACCTATCCGAACCGGCGCGCGGAGGGTCGCCGAAGGTTGGCGAATACGCCCAGGATCTGAATGCATGCCCGGCGTTCGGATTCGCCCAGTTCGCTGATTTCCCCAAAGAGACGCGCCAGCTCAAGCAGATCTGGCATGCCGGCCCTCTCGTGCGAGGCGTCCTCGAGCACAGAAAGGATCTCCGACGAGTCCTGCGTAAGATCGGAAGACGCCAGCCGCTTCAGTCCCAGTATGAGCGCCTCTTCGATCTTGCGTACCTGCTCCGATTGGTCGATGGCCAGCGCCGCCTGCCGGGCGAACATGCCCAGCAGTTCCATGTCCTGGATTCCAAACGAGGTGGCATCGATCTTATCAAGGACTTCCATCACGCCGATGATCCGGTCGCCGGAGAGCAAGGGCGTTGCCAGGATGGACTCCGGGACGTAACCGGTGCTCTCAGCGAATTCCCTGTCCCATCGGGCGTCTTTGCTTACTTGGGAGGTCGCGATGGGCTGGCCGGTCATGACGACGTAGCCGGCGATGCCCTTATCCAGGGGGTACTTGGTGCCGACCAGCTGCTTGCCAGCCGGGCCGTACGCCACCCGGAATTCGAGCACCTGCTCGTCTTCGTTCACCAGGAGAATCGACGCCGCGCCGGCCCCAAAAATACGCGCTGCTGCCTCCACGATGGAGTCTAGGAGCGCGTCGCTGGAACCGGACAAGACAGTTTGGCCGCTGGCTTCGATGGAAAGCAGCAGCCGTTTCAACTGCTCGGCAAGTTTGTGTTCTTGGGAGTCTTGGTCTGAAGTCATAATGCCCGCCGACCCGAGTAAATGATAAAACGCGGGTTTTCTGCAATATGTTCGAACGCAGAAAACCCGCGCCCGCCTAAGTAAACTCGATCTGAAAGGTAGAACTGAGTACCATGCCTCCTGGCAGGCGTCAAGCGCTATCGCTGCTTGGAGGCTTGGCTGCTATTCCTGAACGGGCTGATATACCTCTAGATTCGGATCAAATTCGATGGGCGGCAGGGTTGGAGACTGGATGGCCGTGCCCGCTGCCTTGCTGACCTTGGCAACCTTGCCCAACTTGTGGGCCTTCGTCTGGTTCTTGCGAAACCTGGCCACCTTGGCCACCTTGCCGAACTTGTGGGCCTTCGCCTGGTTCTTGCCAACCTTGCTGACTTTGGCCACCTTGCCGAACTTGTGGGCCTTCGCCTGGTTCTTGCCAACCTTGCTGACTTTGGCCACCTTGCCGAACTTGTGGGCTTTCGCCTGGTTCTTGCCGACCTTGCTGACTTTGGCCACCTTGCCGAACTTGTGGGCCTTCGCCTGGTTCTTGCGAAACTTGGCCACCTTGGCCACCTTGCCGAACTTGTGGGCCTTCACCTGGTTCTTGCGAACCTTGGCCACCTTGGCCACTTTGCCGAACTTGTGGGCCTTCACCTGGTCCTTGTCAGCCTTGGCGACCTTGGCCACCTTGCCGAACTTGTGAGCCTTCACCTGATCCTTGTCGGTCTTGGCCACCTTGGCCACCTTACCGAACTTGTGGGCCTTCACCTGATCCTTGTCGGTCTTGGCGACCTTGGCCACCTTGCCGAACTTGTGGGCCTTCACCTGGTCCTTGTCGGTCTTGGCGACCTTGGCCACCTTGCCGAACTTGTGGGCCTGGACTTCCCCGAGGACGATCGCATCGAGGACCTCGCGCTCATCTTTGCGCAGCACCGCGCGCACGGCGGACAGTTTCTTCAACACCTTCTTTGCGGTCTTCATCTTGGACTCCTTTGTGTCGTCTGCTCTCTCAATCTGCCCACAGTATATGAGCTTCCCCCTAGGCTGTCTGTCACTTGGGCGACACAAGCGTCAGGCCAACGGACCCTTCTTCCACCTCTTCGAGTGCCTTGCGATTCAGTATCAGGATGCGACCGCGTCCTGTAAGCAGCCAGCCATCCCGGCGCCAGGTGCCCAGTGCTTTTGCCACGGTCTGGCGGATCAGGCCGGTACCGCGGGCCAGATCCTCCTGCGAAGCCGTGACGTAGCCTCTATCACGCTCCTGTTCCTCCAGCGCCAACAGGTATCGGGCCAGCCGGGCATGGGCGTTCATGAAGGCAAGCGCTATTTCGCGGTTGACACTCATCTGCAACCGGCTGGCCGTGAGATCCAGGACAAGGCGCGCCAGTCGCGGTTCCTGATCCATTACGCGCAGAAAGGCGTCGCGTGGAATGACCAGCAGATTGCTATTGGATCGAGCCACCGCGCTGGCGCTGCGAGGCTGTTTGGTCAGCAGCCCCAGTTCGCCGAATAGGTCACCGGCACGCATCTCCTCGATCACCATTTCGCGACCGTCGGGACTATTCAGTACGATCGATATTCGCCCGGAGCGAACCACATAGGCTGATTCGGAAGGATCCGACTGCCAAAAAAGTATTGTCCCTTTGTCTACTTGCCGGAATCTACAGGCATCTGCCAGCGACCTTGCTGAAGATTCACTAAGTCTCGAAAAAAGAGGGAGACTGCCGAAATACTCCAGAATCTCGGCAACGGATCCTCCACTTACCTTCATTGATGATTCCTCCCCACCTCGGGCGTTGGGCGGGCAATTGGCATCCCACGACCTCCTTCACCGATTGAACACCCCAAGGGATAGTCGGCGTATCGAGACTTCAGCTCATGTTCATCTGGCTCAATTGATTGATGGTCTCCACGTGACGAGGCTCATAGGCGTCGCCGAATCTGGTCTTGGACATGGCAGTCTTCTTCTTCATTAAGCTAGAGTATTCTGTATCCTCAAGCATTGCCACGCAGCGTCCAATGCAGGATTCGCCATCGACGAAACGCCACGGGAAGAAGCCAATGGTGACGCGGCGATTCAATAGAAGATCAATCTCGCCGCCGATGCACTCTGCATGGACAATGCCATGAGGGAACATCTCCAAGTGCATGAGCTGGTACTTGGAATCGTCGAAGAATTCCGCCAGCGGCATGCCGTGCTTCTTCTTGAATACGCGGTCGGCCTGGCGGGCTTGGCGCGGCATCCAGTCCCGGATGATCGTGTTCATGGGGTGGTCAGCGCTGCCGCAGTCCACACCGATCCAGCGGAGTCTCTTGTTCTTGGCCCACACAGCGAATTCACGGTCAGGACCAGGATGTTTGACCATATAGCGAATCTCGTCCGCGGTTGGCATGTCCCAGCCGAAGTGATGATATCCGGTGTGGATGATGAGGATGTCGCCCTCGCGCACTTCGACCCGCTCCTCGATCATCGCGCTGGTGTACACATCGTAGTCTCCGCAGATCTCGCTCACATCAACTACGGCGGCGTCGTGCACGAGGTAGTCCATGTCGAGCGAGGCAATGTCTTTGCCAGGCGTGTGAAAATGGATCTCGCCGTCCAGGTGAGTGCCCAGATGATTGGAGTGGGTAATTACCTGGCCGTTCGCGCCATTTGGGGCCAGGCGCTTGAAGTACTTGATCTGCAGTGGCTCATACGTGGGCCATGGGGGAGTGGCAATTCCGAGAGGGATGGTCAAATCAAGGAATTTCATCATCAACTCCTTCTTGACTTCAATTATTGCAGCCCATGTGACGTGATGTGTGGCGATATCTCCTGAAAGGCTGCAAAGACAATGCGGGGCGCAGCGTCCTTGGTCCAAATTCGCCAGCCTCATCCCGCACGCCGACACGCATCCGACCGACAAACATTGGCCTGATCGAATCGTGGTGTTCGCCAGGCTCGATCAAGGGTTTGACCGTAATGCTGTCACTTCACAATTCCGGCATCCAACATTGCCAGGAACACCTTCTCGGCCGAGAATGGAGGTCCCTCCAGGCGAATGCCGACGGCGTCGTAGATCGCGTTCGCAATTGCCGGGAGAGTCGGCACCATTGAATGTTCGCCGATACCGCGCGCCCCCCAAGGTCCGTCGTCCTGCGGGACTTCAACTATGAAGGACTGCAATTCCCCCGGAATGTCCACAGCGGTGGCAATCCGGTAGTCAACGAGATTTGGGTTTTGCACGAAACCATTCTTCAACTGAAGGTGCTCGTACAGGGCCGAGCTCACGCCCTGTACAAAACCTCCCTCCATCTGCGCCTTCACCATTTCGGGGTTAATGGCTCTGCCCACGTCGAAAGCCCCCACACCTCTGATGATCTCGATCCGCCCGGTATCCAGATCGACCTCCAGTTCGACGGCCTGGGCTCCAGTGGTGTAGTGAACGACAGCTTTCTCGCCCTGCCCCGTTTCCGGATCGAGGCCGGTCACATCAGAGGGCATAAAGCTGCCCCGCCCGATGATCGGACCTCCCCTCCAGCCTCGGCCATCCGGTTTCGGCAAGCCGTATATACCCAGATTCTTGAGCGGGGTCTCCTTCTCACTTTTGTATGAGATCAAAGTGCCGTTGACGATGTCGAGGTCCTCGGGTGTCTCTCCCCAAGCCTCGGCTGCCACTTGCAGAACCTGTCGCCGAACGTCTCTGGCCGCGCTGACAACTGCGTTGCCCATGCTCCAGGTCAATCGACTGGCAACGGTCTGCCACTCATAGGGACTGTAGCGCGTGTCAACGGGCGCCGCGATACGCACCGACTCATACGGGACACCCAGGGCAGCCGCGGCCATCTGGGCGGCAATTGTGAATGAGCCCTGACCCATGTCTTGTCCGCCCACACCAACATTCACCTGCCCATCTTCGGCCAACTCCACCCAGGCACTCGAACCGGCATTGGGCGGCATTGCCGGAGCCTTCCACATGATCGCCACCCCCTTTCCGCGCCGTTTTGTGGGAGCGCTCGGTGGAGCCTTGCTTCCCCACTCAATGGCTTCCGATACTTTCTCAAGACATTGCAGCAGGCCAGTCGCGTGCATACGGCCACCAGTCACCAAGGTGCTGCCTGTCTTCAGACAATTGAGCCTGCGAAATTCAACCGGGTCCATCCCGATTTGGAGAGCAAGCTCATCAATGCATTGTTCCAGACCGGCGTGCATCTCCGGCATTCCAAAGCCCCGCATGGGGCCGCCGACGGGATGATTCGTGTACACACAGTAGCTATCGCCTCTTACATTAGGTACTTCGTACGGGCCTGTGCAGCTGTAACCAGCGGCACGCGTGATGTTCACGCCATACTCGGTGTAGGCCCCTCCATCCCAATAGAACTTGTTCTCCATCGCCAAAAGCCGGCCGCTCGCATCACAACCCATCTTGAAGTGCGCCACGAGTCCCTGGCGCACGAAGGCTGTATAGAATTCCTCTTCGCGGGTCAGGCGCAGCTTGACAGGCCGGCCTCTGGCTCTTGTGGCAATGGCAACAGCCAGAGCTTCCATGCTCACGCCTGCCTTGCTCCCGAAACCACCACCGACATAGGGGGACACGACACGGATTTCGCTCTGGGACAGGCCCAGGGATTTAGCAATGAGATTCCGCTGCGCAAACGGTGATTGCGAACTGCCCCACAGCGTGACCTCGCCCAATTCGTCCTGTTTGGCAACGGCTATGTGCGGCTCAAGCGGCACATGTTGTATGTGGGGGATCCGGTACCTTCGTTCGACGATGGATGCGCACTGACCCCAGGTGTTGTCCACATCGCCTTTCCGAATCTTGAAATGATTTGAGATATTCGTTCCGGGCTCAGGAAAGATGAAGTTCACGACCGCATACTTTTCCAGGTCAGGATGAATCAAGGGCGCCTGGGCACTGACACCCAATTCCGGATCCAACACGGGTTCCAAGACTACATAGTCCACGTCAATCAGATCCAGGGCTTGTTCAGCGATATTCTCACTGATTGCAGCCACCCCGACGACCGGGTCGCCGACATAGCGGACGCGGTCACGACAGAAGATCTGGCGGTCCTGCAGGTATAACCCGATGTAGCCCGGGAAATCCTGACCGGTGACGACGGCCTTCACCCCCGGAAGAGCACGCGCCTTTGAGACATCTATTCTCTTGATCAACGCGTGCGGATGCGGACTACGTTTGATCCGGGCGTGGAGAAGTGCATTCCCAAACTGAAGATCATCGGTATAAAGCGCGGCTCCTATGGCCTTATCCCGCCCATCTATGCGCAATTTGCTTTCACCAATTGGGTGGGGGACAAGGGCGTCACTGGCTCTGCCCATAAGGTACCTCCTCAAAACTCGCCTAGGCCAAGTTCAAGACTCGGAACCGGCAACATCAATCGGTTGCTGACAGCGCTGATGTGCCCGGCTTCATCCTGGCCGCCTCTTTGATGGCCCGGATGATGCGAGCGTAGCCGGTGCACCGGCACAGATTGCCAACCAGCGCCTCAGCAATCTCCTTTTCATCTGGATCGGGATTGCGGTTGAGGAGAGCACGGGAGGACATCAGAATACCGGGGGTGCAGAAGCCACACTGAACACCCCCCGCCGCGATCACAGCCTCTTGGACGGGATCAAGCTGCTTATCCCGCGCCAGCCCTTCGACCGTGATGATCGTGGCCGCATTGCATTCGACCGCCAGCACCATGCAACTATTGACCGGTTCTCCGTTCATCAGCACAGTGCAAGCCCCACATTCGCCCGCGGAGCAGCCATTCTTCGTGCCGGTCAATGCCATTTTCTCCCGGAGCATCTGCAGCAGCGTCATATTCGATGGAACAACCATCTCCTCGTATTCATCATTAACGGTCAGGTTGATTTTGTGGAACACCATAGCTCCCTCCGGACGCTGCAAACCAGATGGTCAATCCATCCTGTTCGACGCAGCTTTACTTCCTCAGCTGCTCCCAGACGTCGGTCAAGGCCTTGATGGATAGATTCCTGACCATCAGCCTCCGATAGCGGGCACTGCCGCGCACATCATCAATGGGATCGCAAGCCGACATCGCAGCCTGGGCGGCTTCGGCAATTCCCTTGGCATCAATCTTCTTGCTCGAGAGAATGGCCTCCACTTCATCCACCACCAAGGGCACAGGGGCAACGGAGGCTAATGCCAGACGAATTCGGTAGCCAGAGGCCTGGTCAATTCTGGGGCACCCTACCACGGTTACCCCCACAATAGCCAGATCGCTGATCTTGTTACGTCCATGTTTGATGTATCTTCCCGCCAGGCCTTTCGGCGGCGCAGGCAGCCGGATGGATGTCACAATATCGCCAGGTCTCAGACTTGTCTTTCCCGGCCCCAGGAAGAAAGAACCCAATGGTTCCTCGCGCATCCCGTCTGTCCCGTGGACATCCAGAATCCCGTCCAGCAACAGGCAGACCCCGATTGTGTCACCAGCTGGTGAGGCATTGCAGATATTGCCAACAATAGTGGCGCGTGTCCGAAGCTGGTAGCTGGCACAGGACTCTGCCGCCTCCGCCAGCACGGAATACTTCTCCCTCACCGCTTGAAAGGCGATCACCCGATTCATGTTGACGGCAGCGCCAATGACCAGGCCTCTGAGCGGTTCGAAGGCAATCTTGTTCAAGTCCCCCAGGCATTTGATGTCCACTAGGTACCTGTCACTCCAGACGCCATCGCGCATGCGAACAAAGACATCTGTGCCACCCACGAAGGGCCGCGCTTCCCCCCGATGTGCTGCTAGAAACTGACTGGCCTCGGCTAGTGTCTCCGGTTTGACATACTCGAATTCGGGAAGACCAGGATGCGCATCAAGGGACATGGTTTGCTCCGTTCTCCGCAGTCTCACGAGAGGGGATTGATGCCGGTCCTTGAAGGGCTTGACGACCATCCACTGATTGGTACAAGGCAATCCCTAGATATTCAAAGGATAGGCTTCCGGCGCCCCCCCAGAGGAAAGCCCTGGTTCGTTCCCCCAACCAATCTTGTTCCACGGACATCAAAGGATCACGACATTCCTCAAGCCGCTCAGCCACAACCCCTCCCACTGCTGAAGAAGCCTTGTCGAGGATTTCATTATACGACCCTCGAGTAGTAGATTCAATTCCTCACATGTGATTTCTGACAGGTAATTCCCTGCCTAGATTCTCATTTCGCCGGCCTCGGTACGCCTTCCGGACCATCGCCGTGAGGCTCAGTCATGCAGATTGATGGGGCTATTGAGGGATATCTACAAGGATCGCCTCCCATATTCTGTCTGCCTTGACATCGGACGAACGTAAAGACCACGCTTATCGGCGGCTATTTGCAAAACCAGTTTGCCGCATCGATCCGGGGCGTTTTGAGGCCTTACAACAGACAAGCCCTTGCGCGCCGAGGGCTTGCACACCTCCCATGTCTGCGGTTTTCAGGAATACGGGCGCTGGTCGCGACGAACTGCTGCCTTGCGGCTCCAAGTTCCCAATGGTGATCCGGCGTCACAAACTTCAATACGGAATCCCATAGATGTCGAAATATGCGGGAATTATCTTCTCCATGGAGAAGGTGCCGAGCGCCAGTTCTCTGCCAATCCTTCCCATTCGCGCCCTCAGTTTGCCATCCGCAGCAAGCTTGGCTATCGCCCGTGCAAGCTCAGTTGCATTTCGAGGAGGGACAAGGAAGCCATTTTCTCCTTCTCGAACGATTTCGCGGCATCCTGGTACATCTGTCGCAACGATCGGGCGCGCGCAGGCGGCAGCTTCCAGCAGTGATTTTGGCACACCCTCCATATAGTAGGTTGGAAGACAGACGATGTGCGCTAGCGGGTAGATCTGTTCCATATTGTTGTGCCACCCCCACCATTCGATGAGACCCTCGCTCACCCATTGCGTAATCTCATCGTTCTTGATGGCGGTCGGCTGGTCATCCTCCGGCCGTCCGACCAGGACGAACCGGATGTCCGTGTCCTGAGGGCGCAGGATACGGGACGCCTCCACGAAGTCCCTTATCCCTTTCTCCTCCACGAACCGAGACGAAAGCATCACCACCGGGCTGCCGTCGACTTCAGGCGTTTCCACGTACCTAGAAGTGTCAACTCCCGACCCACGAATCAGCTTGGCACGCGCGGCACTCACAAGCCTCCGGACCTCAAAAAAGCGTTGATCATCCGCGTTTTGAAAGACGACCGTCGTGTTCTTGAGTGCGAGCCCGTACAGGTGCGTCACCACCTCTTGCAGGCCGCGCTGCGACGGTTCGGAAAACACGTATCCAAGACCGGTAATTGTGTTGATGACTCCGTGGATACCTGCCGCCTTCGCAGCAATGGAGCCATAGATCACCCCCTTAGGAGTGAAGTTGTGCACAAGATGCGGACGCTCCCTCCGGAGCAGGTGGACCAGGAAGGCGATCGAGCCACCTTCCAGGAGGATGTTCCGTCCCCGCGGCCGAAGCGGCAGGTGCACCCACCTGAATCCGCTGTCGATCAGTAACTGGCTGTACGCGTCTGCAGGCGAGAGAAACACCGCCTCGTGGCCGCGATCCCTAAGGGCTGTCCCCAGCCGGAGCCGCGAGTTGTAGTGGCCCCAACTTGTATTGGCGATCAGGACGATCTTCACACGGTCTTCCCGCCTTTGATGTCGGGCGAACCAATTCGGGTTCTGGAGATCCAACCCGCCAGTCCGAGACAAACCAAAGGCATCAGATATGGATATCGGAACCGATACAGGGCTCCCACATTTGGCACGCTCATTGCATAGATGGCAAGCATGCCCACACACACAGACAGAATGACCCATACCGCCGGCTGTCTCCGACGCTGCCACACAAAAATCGGCAGGCCCGCAAGAGCGAGGAAGACAAAGCTCATCTCGAAGGCAGACACGGCCCGCATGGCAGTGCCTGCAGATTTCTCGCTTTCACTGAACCAG
>Ga0315295_10000857_pt1 | contig 25961 bp, 15 predicted proteins | sample YL17G14_0_MG_FD_204453 | JGI IMG/M metagenome (GOLD analysis project Ga0315295, IMG submission 204453) | Sediment microbial communities from Yellowstone Lake, YNP, Wyoming, USA - YL17G14_0 | ecosystem: Environmental > Aquatic > Freshwater > Lake > Sediment | place: USA: Wyoming | collected... | reverse complement strand
ACAACGAGGGCTGTAACGGAACCATAAGGATGGATAAACCATTACACGGCCAAAGGTTGTCTCAAGAAAAGAAAACATGAAAAAAGAGAAAGCGTAGTACTTGACAGCAGGCAGCCTTTCATGAATACTTGACAGCAGGCAGCCTTTCATGTAGGGTGCGATGTTTCGAACCACATGCTGGCCATTCGCGTTTATTCGTGTTCATTCGTGGTTTGTTTTATGCCGTCACGCTCAGGTATTGCGTATCGGCGGCGAAGCGCATGGCACCTTCGTAGGCAGCAGGGATGAGCAGGCAATCGCCGGCGCGGAATTCGACGGGGCTTACTTTGGTTCCCAAAATGGTTCCGCAGCCGGAAATGATAATCAGCGTCTTGGCCCCACCGGGCGAGAGCAGCGTCTGACAGTTGCGGCTCTGATGGCCCTTGTCGATCTTGAAATACCCGCAATCCACCAGCCGGCCCATCGTCGTGACCGGCAGGTCGTCGGCGGATACGTCGAAGTGAATGCTCTCCAGGGCCTGTTCGATGTGCAGCTCGCGGGCGTGGCCGGCGTCATCGAAGCGGTTCCAGTCGAAGACGCGGTACGTCGTATCCGACGGCGTCTGAATCTCGGCAATCACCAGGCCCGGCCCAATCGCATGGGCGGTCCCGGCGGGAAGAAAGTGGCACTCGCCCACCGCGACCGGCACCATCGCCAACGTCTCGGTGACCGCGCCTTTTTTGATTGCCTCGGCGAAATGCTCTTTCGTGACGCCTTTTTTGAGGCCCTTATAGATGGCCGCGCCCGGCTCGGCGGCAATGATATACCAGCACTCGGTCTTCGGCTCGCCGGCGCCCATTCGGCGGCACGTTTGCGGGTCGGGGTGGACCTGCACGCTCAGAATGTCCTGGCAATCGAGCAATTTGATCAGCAGCGGAAAAGGCCCGGCGAAACTTGCGTCCCCCATGATTTCTTTTGGGTACTCTTCGATGGCCGAACGGAGGGTCCGGCCGGCCAATTCGCCGTTGGCGATGACGGACTTATCCTGCGGCAGGTCGGCCAATTCCCAGCTCTCGCCGATCTTCTGCCCCGGCGGCAGCTCCTTGCCGAAAAGCTCAGCCAGCTTCCGCCCGCCCCAAATCCGCTGCTTATATATCGGCTGAAATTTTAACGGATACGCTTCCACACCTCTCATTTTACCCGCACCGGAACCGCCCGTCCAATCCAATCCAGCCAATTCCCGCCAGCCAACTCATAGACTTTCAGTCAAACGGGCTCACATCCAGTATTCACAGTCGATCTCGACAACTTTCTTACTTTTCAGCTCAAAGACGACCCTTACGACACCGTTTGCAAAGCCGTGTATCATCGTGAAGGCATTATCGGGAGGCCTTTCGGGAAACGATCGCGGAAGTATCATTTGGCAAATAACGTGCCTCGCTCCATTCCTTATAATGCCGGAGTATTCTCGGCTGTACTGGTCGAAATACGTCAGTACAAACGTGCGGCTGAGTCCCTGCTTGGTCTTGATACGAGTGTTCTTCTGAAGATACGACTTCAGAGCCGCATCCAGACCTTCAATATCTGCCTTTTCGGGAGTCCATACGTCATCGAAGTCGATCTTCCAGTACGCCAAGAGTTCCCGGACCGATTTTTGATCGGTCACAATGATCGAATACGGGCCGTATTCGGTGACGAGGTATTGAGCCAATCTCGTGAAATCTTTGTTCGCGGCATCACGGGGCGATACATAACCACGCATACACCCTGCAGTAACATCTGCCCCTTTGGCCAGAAGCAGCTCGACAGTTTCCCGATGGCCAAACATAATCGCGTCGCTCAGCGCCATGCGCCCGCTGCCATACTGCGCATTAACGTTAGCGCCGTGGTTCAATAGCAGCTCCACGATATCCCTATGGCCTTCGCCTGCCGCTCCATGCAGCGGCGTGCTATCGCTTTCGTCGGTTGCGTCCGCTTCTGCACCGTTGGCTAAGAGAAACTCCACCACTTCCTTGTGACCCCACGCTGCCGCGTGATGGAGGGGCGTGCGGTTTTGCCTGTCCCTTGCATTAACGCTGGAGCCTCGCGAAACAAGCAGCTTCACCTGATCCAGGTCACCGGCTTTGGCCGCTTCATGCAGGGGTGTAGAACCGGTTTTCAGAAGACTCTTGATTGTCGCATCAGTTTTGGTTCCCTTGCTGGAAAGAAGCCCAACGATCTCTTTGCGACCCAAACGAGCCGACTCAGATAAGGGTGTTCCTCCATCCTTGTCCTTTACATTCACATCAGCAGCATGAGACATCAGCAACTTGACCATGTTTTTATGTCCCATTCGCGCCGCTTCCCGGAGAGGGGTCGATCCATACATATCTTTCGCGTTTATATCCGCACCGCGGCTGATAAGAAGCTCAGCGGCATCCAGGTGTCCTCTGAAGGCGGCTGAGTGCAGAGGCGTGGCGTCTTTCCAATACGACGCCCACGGATTTTTGGGGCGTGATTTTACTTTTGCGTTCACATCAGCGCCTCTGGAAATGAGAAGTTCAAGCACCCTCTTGTTACCCTGAGCGGCTGCTTCGTGAATCGGGCTCACGCCATCAAAGGTCTCTGCTGCAACATCGGCGCCTTCCTCAAGCAGCATCTTTACAATACCTTCCTCGTCCCAAAAAGCTGCGTCGTGCAAAGGTGTAACACCATCTGCGTTCCTGGCATTGACATTAGCACCGTGCTCCAGGAGCAACTGCACCAAATCCAGACCTCCATAACGTACAGCAAAGTGCAGCGGCGTATCGCTGCTATTGTTCTGTACGTTGACCAAAGCGCCTTTGCGTATCAGGATATCAGCGATGTCCTTCTCAAAGCGTCTGATCAGATCGCGGGGGTGACCGCTCGTACAAGTCTCATGCAGAGGTGTCCAGCCGTCCTTGTTTCTGGCGTTGAGGTCAGCGCCGTGGTCAACAAGAATTTTCACTACGTTCGCATGGTGCCCCCAGGCAATAGCCTCGTGCAGAGCTGTGTTGCCCGACTCATCCTTAGCATTCACCTGCGCCCCATATCGAATCAGGAGTTCCACTACAGCCGAGTTGCCTGTGTGGGCGGCCATGTGCAACGGCATTTGCCCACCCACAGCGTCTTTTGTGTTTGGATCGGCACCGTGATCCAGCAGCACGCGAACTGCCTCGTAATGACCACGACTGACAGCCCAGAACAGAGCCGTTCCCGGCGGGAACCGGCTCGGACCGAATGCCCAATATGGAGACGGGCCGGAGCCTGGACGGCCTTTCACATTTACTTTAGCCCCATTGGAAGCCAGTAGTTCGACGACTTCAGAATGCCCATTGCACGCCGCATGGAACAATGGGGTCTCACCCAATAAGTCTGCCGGATCGACGATGGCCCCACTGGAGATAAGCAGTTGAACAATATCGGCGTGCCCGTTGCAGGCGGCGAAGAAAAGGGGCGTGCGGCCGGAAGAGTCTTTCACGCCGATGCCCGCGCTGCTGCTGATAAGTAACTCCACGACGTCCAGATGCCCGTTCTCGGCCGCACCATGTAGCGGCGTACGACCGTCCACAGCCGTCTCACCGACGTTGGCGCCTTTGGCGATAAGCAGCTTGGCTAACTCTGTATAACCCCTCCCGGCGGCCTCGTGGAGCGGCGTCAGTTCGGAATCTGACGCTATCTCAGTATCCGCACCCTTGGCCAAGAGCAGCTCGGCCACGTCCTTTTGCCCGTATCTGGCCGCATAGTACAGGGGCGTCCAAGTGCGCTGATCCTTCGCATTGAAGTCCACGCCCTGAGCGAGCAAGGCCTGAACTTTCTGTATATCCCCACCTCTCGCCGCCTGGTGAAGCGATGGCTTCGGACTGGTCGGGCTTTTCCTGCACCCGACGGCAAGAAGCATCAACGCCAAAACCGGACATAAAAGCCTGCTCAAGCGCATTTTCCGCTCCATACTCATAATAAGGCACGTTCCCGGCCGGATGGTCACATTTTTTTTGAAATTATCCGCTGCACACTTTGAGTGTATGCAAATTCGCTATAGTGTCAAGAAGCGACAGCGAATTCTCAGGATGACGTCGTCAATAGCTAAGCACAGGCGTCAGAGGTCCCTAATTCCTAACGAGAAGAAGCCGGGGCGAATTTTTGAATTCGGTGGTTGTGGCTATCGCTGACGTACACGTTGCCGGCTGCATCCACAGCAATGCCCAAGGGTACGTTGAACTGTCCCGGGGCTTCGCCGAATTCGCCCCATTTGGTCAGGTACTTGCCGTCGGCCGTGAACTTCTGAACGCGGTGGTTGTCGCTGTCGGCGACATAAACGTTGCCTTCTTTGTCAACGGCCACAGCCGCCGGGAAGTGGAACTCTCCGTCTCCGCTGCCTTCTTTGCCCCATTTTGTCAGAAACTTGCCATCAGAGTCGAACTTCTGGATACGGCTGTTCTGGCGGTCACAGACATAGACGTGGCCCGACCCATCCACTGCAATCCCTTCCGGCGTATCGAATTGGCCATCCCCGGTGCCCTTATCACCCCATCTTTTGATGTACCTGCCCTGGGCGTCGAGTTTGTGAACACAATAGCTGGTTTTGTCGGTAACATACATGTTGCCCGAACCGTCCACCGCTACGAGAGCCGGATATTTGAATTTGCCTTCCGCCGCCTCCGGCACTCCCCACATCGTGATGAATTGACCGTTCGAATCGAATTTCTTGATCGAAGGGAAGCCATAATGCCAATCGACGTCGACGCTCTCTACTGCATAGACCTTACCGGAGCTATCGACCGTCACACCCCCGAGTTGACTGAAGCGGCCCTCACGTAACGGGCCTGCGATTCGGAACTTTGCCACAGGCTTTCCGTCGGATGAAACCTTCCATATCGGTACGCCGGCCAAGTGCGAGACATATACATTCCCGGCCCCATCTACAACGATTGGGCCGTTTGGAAATCTCTCCTTTCCCTCCGTGTTTTCCGCGGTCCACTTACCCGCCAATTTGCCATCGGTGCCAAATTTCCGGATAGAACCGCTGCCATCTGTGATATAGAGGCATCCCGCCTTGTCGACACACATGCCTCTGACTGTCTCAAGCTTGTCCTTTATGAACTCCTCTTGACCGTAGCCGCTAATCAAGTCGCCCTTGTCGTCGTATTTCTCGATTCGACTCTCAAACGCATAGTAGCTGTTCCCAGAAGAATCGACCGCCACCGCGCCCACGTAGTTAGTCCTGTAAGGCGTCATTATCTTCTTTGTCCACTTTGTCAGGAACTTGGCGTTGGCATCGAATTCCTGCATTCGGTGCGTTCCGTTGCCAAGCTGGTCCCCGACCCACACATTGCCCGAGTCATCTACCGCGATGAAGAACGGGCCACTGAACTGACCGTCCCCGGTGCCTTCCGTTCCCCATTTCGTGATGAATTCTCCATCGCGAGTAAACTTCTGCACGCGGCAGTTGAAGGTGTCTGCCACATATACATTGCCCGAGGGACCGACCGCGATGGCGGAGGCAAACCGGAACTGACCGTCGCCGCTTCCGCTGCTCCCCCATCTGCAAATGAGTTTTCCATCGCGATTGTACTCTTGCACCTCGTTAGAGTCCCCGCAGGCTGCGTAGAGGTTCCCTGATGCATCTGTCGCCAAATCTACAACCCCGAGCCAGATCTCGCCTCCCCACTTGGAAACGAACTGGCCTTCGGAAGTAAATCTCTGGATGCGGCTGTTGTCCACATCGGCGACAACTACGTGGCCTGATGGGTCTATCGCAAGGCTCCCTGGTTCCGCGAATCGATCGTCTCCGGTACCCGCGCTTCCCCATTCCGATATCACGTTGCCCCTGCCATCGAATTTACCTACCTTGTGTGAGGACGTCTCGGTCACGTAGGTATTGAAGTGAGCGTCCACGGCAAGACGAGACGGCATTTCACCTGTTGTCTTCCATCTGGCAAGGAATCCACCCTCCGACGTAAACTTCTGAACGGAATGGGCATCGAGGACGTAAATATCTTCAGTCTTGCCGACCCCTATGCTGCGAGGACTACAGAAGAAGCCGTCGCTTTCGCCCCAGCCTCCCCACTTCGCAACGAACTTGCCGGTAGAGTCGAACTTCTGCATACGGTCGCTTTCGTCAACGATATAAATGTTGCCCTTCGCGTCAACATCTATTGCCATAGGTTGCATAAGCTGGCCGTCGCCGTCGCCGCGTTCTGTCTCCCATTGGGAGATAAGCTCGCCATCTCGCGAGTATTTCTCAATCCGGACACCGTAAGTGAGCTTCTGCTCTGGTCTGTAATCAACCGCCAGTGCGAAGACGTTCCCGTCATCATCCGTAGCCAGATCAATCACTAACTTGATCTTGTCTGCGTCCGGCGTTCTTCTCTCTAATGTCCCAACGAATTGCCCATACGGCGTGAACTTCTGGATCCGACTGTGAGTATCTGTTGGGTCATCTATGTCCAAGACGTAGACGATGCTCGGGCCGCCCACCTTTATGCTGTATATCATATTGAACTGCCCGTCCCCCTGGCCGGGGGTTCCCCATTGGGTCATGAACCTGCCTTCGGCGTCAAACTTCTTGACACGGTAGTTGCCGCTGTCACCGATATAGACATTCCCAGACGGGTCGACAGCGACGCCCCGTGGTTTGTAGAAGTGCCATCCCTGCGGCGCCTCCGGCCAGACTTTCACGACGCGGTACTCTTGGCTTGCTGAGATCGAGCCTGAGAATATGCCGACGATTACAACGACAATCGAAAGTTTCTTCGCACTCATTTTCTTAGCTCCCAAATAGAAGAGAATACTTGTTTTTACAGTCCATTATGTTCTACCGGGAATGATGCCGGCCTTGACGGGGCAGATCTCTCAACCCGCTGCTCCAGCTCCTGCATTCGAAAGTACAGCGCAGAGATCGCCTTCTGCTGTCTGTCCTGAGCCTCTTCGAGTTGCTCTTTCTCGCGGACAAGGGCAATCTCTCGCCTGGAAGTCTCCAGCTCCTGCTTCAGGGCTTCTACCTTTCGCGCCAGATTGAAAGACACGACCCAAGATGCGGCGATAAGAAACAGGGCGGCCAAACCACCAGCCCATGTCAGTCGCGGGAACCGCAGCAACAACGGCGGATGCTCCGGTCCCTTATCACGGCGCCGATTCTCCCTCCGCCCAGAATCGGCATGGGCAAGCTGCATGACTTCCTGCTGGACCGATGCTGACGGACCGGGCACGGCAATAGAGACAAACTGCTGCCTGAGCTTGGCCATATCTGCCTGAAAGGCCCTGCATTGGGGACAGTCCTTTAGATGGAGGCTGATCAATTTCGCGTCGTCTCTGGTACCCTCGTTGTCGAGAATAGCTACCAATTTCTTCTGACAATCATCACATGAAATCATCTGTTCACCTCACTGTTATCCACCCGTCGGTCGTCACCGAAAATCTCACCCCTCAAGGGCTCCAGCAGCCTTCGCAATTTCCTGACCGCCTCTACTTTACGGGAACTGACTGTGCCCACGGGGCAATCAAGAATCTCTGCAATCTCTTGGTAAGAGAGCCTCTGCCCCTCGCTCAGGACGTACACCAACCGGTGTGTTTCCGGAAGACTGCGTACGGCCTTGCTTATAGCAGAGCCGATCTCGTGAGCCATCGCCTGGCTGAATGTACCATCCGGCAGAGCCTCCTCTTCAAGAGGTCTTTGTGAACCGCTGGTGGACGTTTGTTTCGGACTAATCCGTGATTTGTGCTTTTGATATTCGTGCAGGAAATGATTCTTGGCAATCTGAAAGATGTATGTTGAGAACCTTCCTTTGGGGGTGTAGCCGGCCCGGCCCCTCCAAAGCCGCAAGAAGGTCTCCTGCGTGCAATCTCTGGCCTCCTCGGCGTCCCAACTCAAGCGGTAGAAGAAAGCAAACACACGCCGCTCGTAACGGCCGAAGAGCTCCTCAAAAGCAGAAACATCCTGATTCCTCACAAAGCTCATCAATTCTTCATCCGTATAATTCGTCATTGAAAACACTCGACCCTGCCTTATGCGCATAAGCTTCTATAGAGGTATAACCCGCCACAAATGAAAAAACTCACTTCTGTCAGCACTTTTTTTAGCGTTCCACCCAAATTGGCACAATTTCCTCGGATGGAGCCGCGAAATTGGCCAGCCTGGGAGGGCGGATTCTTAGCCAGACAGATTCATTGTAGGGGTTGGCGTGCCATCTCTCAAGCGCAGCCGGGGCAGAGGCCCTCGAGGCGGGTCTGCTGGCGGTGGATGATGAAGCCTTTGTGGGGGCTTTTGGCCATCGGCAGGGAGATGTCCGTCAGGCAGTGAGTCTGGCCGCAGCTCGTGCAGGTTAAATGAGGGTGGCACTGATGCTCGGTGCAATGGCGGGCCAGCTCAAAATGCCGGGCTCGCTTGTCTATGAATACCTTATGCACCAGGCCGACCTTGAGCAGGCTTTCGAGCGTCCGGTAGATTGTCACTTTGTCGAAATGTTCCTCGCCCGACCGCCGGGCAATCTGGTCGTGGCTGAGCGGCCCGCCGGCCTTGAGTAGCACCTTCAGTATGGCGATGCGCCCGGCCGTGCAGTAGAGCTTCGCCGTTTCGAGCATCCCACGGGCCTGAGCGTCCAGATTCGACTTTGTCATTTTGCCCCTCGCAAGATTACGCCGCTGCGGTTCTGCTCGTTCAATGGTGGCAGTGGCATGCGCCGCCTCCTGACTTGACGAACAGCAGCGGAAAGACAATGTCACTGAAACAGCAGGGCAGTAGAACCGCCAGGAACAGAAACCCGAAACTGCCCACCGCATTCAATATCGTCATCTGCCCGCCCATGGCCATCAGCATGTGGAACGAGGACGCCCACGTGCTGAGCAATACGTGACCGGCGTGCGGAAACTTCGTCTTCGGCTTGATCAAAGCGATCACAACCCCCACAATCGCCGCCGGTATTACGACGTACCAGCCCTCGATAAAGCCGATGTGCGCCTCCTCAGCGAAACCTCCATGCTCGTGGGCGTGGATGGGCATGCCCAGCAGCACCTCGCCGACATAGGGGATTATCGAGTCGCTCAGCGTACCGATGACAATCGAGCCGAAGAATCCGATCAGCACGACCGTGATAAGTCTTCCACGTCCTGCGTGAAGCTGAAACATCGAGGCGATCACAATGGCGCTGAGCAGTACATGCCCCGGGTGGAAGACGTAAAAAACCGCTCGGCTCGTATCGTGCTCCAGGTTCCTGAAAAGCAACATGCAGGCAATGCCGGTAAACGCCCCGAACAGTGTAAACGGCGCGTGGCACTTCAACTCGGTAGATATGATTTTAAGTCTCTCGTTCATCCTTACTCTCTGCTCCAAATCCGGCCTTCTGCCCTGTTTTGCAAAACCCGTCAATCACTTGAGTTGAGATTATCAAATTTGCAACTAAGTTGCAAATCATTTTTGGTTTTTTTCTTCGATTATCTTCGTCCGGGCTCCGCGATCCCACACAGGTTCAGGCAACAGCAGCGCCCGGGGGCTGAAAAGCGTTGCAAATCGGCGGCTGGTTGGGTAAATAGTAGTGCAGAAGACGGGGCCTGGACCTCGAAACACAACAGGATGCAGAAAATGAGAGTCATACGAGCGGTATCAGAGCTGGGGCAAATCGCCAGGGGCGGCGTCCTGACAATTGGCAACTTTGACGGCGTGCACTTAGGCCATCAGGAGATTCTGGCCGCTGCCAGGCGGGCCGCCGACCAGCGCGGAGCAGAATTGGTCGCCATGACCTTCGAACCCCACCCGGTTGCCATCCTGCACCCGGAGAAGGCCCCAGGCGTGCTGACGCCTCTGGAGCTCAAAATGGACCTGCTGGCGCAATACGGCGTCGATTGCCTGATTGTGCTGAAGGATAGCCGCAAGTTGCTGGGTCTATCACCCGAAGAATTCTTGGGCCGCTTTCTCGTGGAAAATGTCCGGCCGAGTGCAGTCGTCGAGGGCAGCGATTTCAACTTCGGAGCGGCACGCGCCGGCACGACCGATACGCTGCGGAAGCTTGGAGCTCAGGAAGGCTTCGAGGTCTTCGTCATCGAGCCGAGAGAAATCCGGCTTTCAACGGGCCAGAGCGTCCGGGTGTCGAGCACGATGATTCGCTACATGCTGGAAAGCGGCCACGTCGCCGACGCCGATGCCGCTCTGGGCCGGCCGTACCGGCTCATTGAAGAAATCATCCCCGGCCGGGGCATCGGCAGAAAATTGGGCTTTCCCACCCTGAATATGAAGAAACCCCGGCAGGTCATTCCCGCAGAGGGCGTCTATGCCGGTTTCGTGCGAGTCGGCAGGACTCTAAAAGACGTTCTGGCCTGCAAAGAAGCGCTGCCGGCCGCCTACAGTATCGGCCAGGCGCGAACCTACGGCGACGAATTCCCGCTGCTGATCGAGGCCCACCTGCTGAATGAGCACCCCGGCCATGCGCCAGGCGAATTCATGACCATGGATTTCGTCGAGCGGATCCGCAGCCAGCACAAGTTCAAGACCCCCGAAGACCTCTCCCGGCAGATAGCCAAAGACTGCGAAGAGGCAAAGCGAATACTGCACGCAGATTGAGCAAATGACACAATCGGAAGGAATCCCTGCCAGACCGGCCGGCCAATGCCCGTTATCGGCTTTCACAATCGCAGGCGATGCGGTATAATCCCACATATAAATTCAGAAGATGCAACCGCCGAAGTGCGGCGGATTTTGACACCACTATTGAGGTGACGTGTTATGTTCGGTTATGAGTTAGCGGTTATTGGGCTGATGCTCTTTTTCAATGCCGTCTTCGCCGCCTATGAGATGGGGCTTGCCTCCATATCGCGGGCCAGGCTGGCCGTTCTGCACAATGAAAAAAAGAGAGGCGCTACCGAAGCCTTGTTTATGAAAGAGCGAATGGAGGCGAGCCTGGCGATCGTCCAGCTCGGCGTCACGGTAGTTGGGGCCATCGCGGCAGCGACCGGCGGGGCGGGCGTGCAGGAGGAGTTTGCCCCTTATCTGCACCAGACGTTCGGCGTTTCCGGGGCGTCCGCGAAGGCGCTGGCGATTGTACTGCTGATCATACCACTGACCTTCGTGACGGTGGTTTTTGCCGAGCTTGTGCCGAAAATGTTCGCCCTGAAGAACAACGAGGCCGTCGTACTGAAATTATCCCCGTTTATGAAAGCCCTTTCGCGGATTGCTTACCCGATTGTAGCGGTCGTGGAGGCTACGCTAAGGAAGGTCGTGGAACTGCTCACACCGTCCGGGCAGAAGGAAACCAGCAGCCACAAGCAGTGGCTTCATGAGCTGAAGGCTGCCGTCTCGCTGGCTCGGACGTCAAAGCTTCTGGGCGAGCGGGAGGAAAAGATCGTCTTGGCCGCCGCGCATTTATCGACCCGGCCGGTACGCGACATTTTCATGCCGGCGCAGGACATCTCGATGATCTATGTTGGAAGCAGCTTAATGGAGGCCCTGGTCAAGGCGCATCTCGACATGCACACGAGGTTCCCCGTATGTTCGCTGGAAAATGATCCTCAGAGCATACAGGGATACGTGAATTTCAAGGATATTGTGGCGGCGTTGAAGGTTAATCCTGCCGATCCGAGCGTCAGGGGGATAACCCGGCCGATCCAGAGGGTCGTGGAAGACGTACCGTTGTCGGACCTGCTGGAGATGATGATCCAGCAGAAAACGCACATCGTCGTTGTCGTATCGCAGGAAGGAGCTATTTTAGGGATGGTGACGCTGGAAGACGTGATCGAGGAGCTTGTCGGCGAGATTGAAGATGAATTTGACCGTCTGCCAACGCATATTCATCCGTGCGGCGCCGCCTGGATCATGGGGGGCGGCGTGCCGATGAGTACTGTGGCATCGACGGTCGGGCTGCCGTGGCAGGCCGTCGCCGGCCGGACTCCAACGCTGGCCGAGTGGTGTACGCAACACGCCGGGCCGGCACCAAAAGGCGGCGAGGCCATCGAGGCGGATAACCTCCACGTCCTGCCGCGTAAATTCCGCAGAAAAAAAGTGCTCGAAGCAACGGTGGCCGTCAAAAGCCAGGCTGCTCCTTAGATAACGGCTGTGATTGGCTGTATGGACGGTTTGCCAGCGACGATACCGGAGCTGGTTGTTTTACCTGGAGAGCGGCGGTTTTGTGGGTGTGACTTGTATGCCGAATGAAAAAGGGTTTGAAAAAGCGATAACGCTCATAGGGAAATCCGGGAGTATTCTGATTACGACGCATACGAAGCCGGATGGGGATGCGTGCGGGTGTGTCGCGGCGATGTGCGAGGCGCTTGCAGCCCTCGGCAAGCAGGCCAGGCCGCTAATGCTTTCGCCGGTGCCGCAGTGGTACGCGTTCCTGTTTAACGAAAGGGTCCCCATTCTCGGTGAAGATGTCCGTCTTGAAGAATTGATGGCAGGGCGGTTCGGCCGATTCGATTTGGTTGTCATCGTCGATACCAACAGCGCCAGCCAACTGCCGGGATTCGAAGAATATTTAAAGCAGAACCACGTGCCGGTCCTGGTCATCGACCATCATGAAACATCCGACGGCCTCGGCGACGTCGAGGTGATTGACAGGAGCGCCGCGGCGGCGGGCCTGATCGTTCTGGATTTGCTCAGGCACGCCGGCTGGCCGGTCACCGGACGTATCGCCGAAGCGATATTCGTCGCCGTCGCCACGGACACGGGCTGGTTTCAGTTCAGCAATACCGACAGCCGGAGCTATCGCGCCTGCGCCGAGCTGATCGACGCCGGGGCAAAGCCCACGCACATTTACGCAAACCTGTATCAGAACTTCTCGCAACAGCGTTTCAGCCTGATGGTGTCGATGCTGGATTCCCTCGAGCTGCACCTTGACGGCCGGTACGCCGTCATGCAAATTACACAGCAGGATTTCGAACGCACCGGCGCCGCTTACAGTGACACCGAAAACCTCATCAACGAGCCTCATCGCATGGGCACGGTCAGGGCGTCGGCGTTATTTATCGAGCTTAAAGACGGCCGAATCCGCTGCTCGCTGCGAAGCAGGGGGGGGCCGGACGTCAGCCAGATCGCCGCCCAGTTCGGCGGCGGCGGCCACACCATGGCCGCCGGAACCTACCTTCCCGGCCCGCTGGAAAACGCGAAGCAGCTCATCCTTGCAGAAATGGAAAAGCGGCTGTAAAGCATATTTTTCGGTCATGCCTTCGACGGGGCAAATTCGCTGCCAAAGCTTCGAATTTCATCAAAATTCGCCATTTTGGTCGTTCATCTACGCAAGCCGACCCAACAAGCAGGGTAAAAAGTCAAGAAAACTACTTGACAAAATAGGCGGATCAGGTATAATGGCAAAATCGCACGGAGGGTACCCGTGTAAATACACATAGCGATTGTGTATCCGGTAGTACTCGATACGAAAAAGGAGGTGATGAGGCGGACAAAGAATAAGGAACGTAACGGTCTCCTGCGGAGACGCAGAAAGACAGCGGTCGAGGGCACTTAATGTGAAAGTCTGCTGAGGCGATAGTGCTTGCGGACGTCTCGATCGTTAAACGTCGTTCCCGCTCGCCTTGTCATTCCCGCTTATCCTGTCGTTTGCCATTCCTTCGATGGAGAGGGTGTACACTTCGCTATGCGGGGATCGTGTATCAAAGCCTACCCTTGAGATGATGGAGGGCACCAGGTGCAACTGAGATTTCAGCGGGAAAGGTGCGCGACATTGCACCAAAGGACGTAGTCGCAATAATTCAAAAGTCAATCAGCGTGTCGTCTGAAACAGAAGGCCCAGAAAACAGGGCCGCACGACAAAACAAATGTGGGAAAGGGAAAAGTATGAAAAGTGTAAACAAAACAAAAACGCTTATGTTCGCTCTGTTGCTGTTCGGAATGCTCGCCCTGACGCCGGCGGCAAAAGCCAGCATTGTTGTAGATGTGGCGAGGGACACCCCAAACGCGGCGTCGTTCGACGTAGCCAGCGGGGCGACCTTCAGCGTGACACTCCGGATTGAGAACAACAACACCGGAGGCGACACAGGACGTACCAACAGCGGGAATTATACACTAAACTATTCTGGCCTGACCTTGGTATCTGGTCCAACCCCATCCGGGAGTTATACTAATCTGGCGAAACTGACGGATAACACCAACAAAACCCCGTCTGTTAGGTTAACCTGGACCTTCCAGGCACCGACAGGTCCTGCCACCGGCAGTATCGCTCTCAGTGCTAACATCACCAGTGTCAACCCTTCGAGATCATTCCCAACCGGTGGAGACAAAACTGGAGGAGACCCTCAAAACACTAATGTTGGCTATGCTGTGACCGTTTTGGCTCCGGCTGACACGACGCCGCCGGTAGTGAACGTCAGTTTCCCGTCGCCCGATGGCCTGAACGGTTGGTTCGTAACGTCACCGGTCGTTGGCAGCGTTACCGCTACCGACCTTTCTAATGTGACGGCGATTAACGTCACCGGCGCTGCACTGAGTGGCGTGTCCGGTCTGGGCACAACCAGTGCCAGTGGCACCTTGACCGTCTCTGCTGAGGGCGAGAATGCCGTCAATGCCACGGCGACTGATGGGGTTCTGCCTACGGGTAACACCGGTGCCGCGTCCGGCTCAACCAATACTGCAACAGTTAAGATCGACACCGTAGCACCCGTAACAACCAAGGGACTTACTGGCACGAGCGGAACTGGCGGCTGGTACATCTCTGACGTTGGCGTGACCTTAACGGCCGCAGATAGTGGCGGCTCAGGTGTCGCAGCAATCTATTACATTTTGAATGGCGGAGACACCCAAACTTACTCAGGCCCATTCCTAATATCCGTTGAGGGCGTTAATGCTCTGGTACACTGGGCCGTGGACAATGCCGGAAACAGTGAAACACCGGTATCTCAAGAGATTTGGATCGACAAGACTGCGCCCACATTAGATGTGACTCTCGACGGGACCCTCGGTAACAATGGTTGGTACCGGTCTGCTGTTGAAGTGGCCATATCAGCCGATGATGAATACTCCGGCATCGCCATGGTGGAATACAGCCTCGATGAAGGCGCCCCAGTTACTTCTGGCGGACCTTTCCCGATCACCTTCACGATCACAGTGGATGGAATTCATACTCTTGACTGCGTAGCCATCGATATCGCCGGATATGAATACCCCGTCAGCCTGGACATCTACATCGACCAGACCGATCCGGACATCACTGCTTGGCGCACGCCGCCAGCCAATGCTGATGGCTGGAACAAGACCGACGTGACGGCAGAATATAGTGCGAGCGACGCTACATCGGGGCTGGATTCGCCAGCGAGTGGCTCCCACGTTTTTGGCAGCGAGGGTGCAGGCCAGAGTTATACTTTCACGGTCTATGACTTAGCTGGTAACAGCGATTCCGCCACGGTGAGTGGTGTCAATATCGACAAAACCTCACCAGCAACAGTCAAGACACTCGGTGGACTGATCGGAAATGATGACTGGTATGTCACCGACGTTAGTGTCACGTTAAACGCCACAGATGGGCTTTCAGGGGTCAAGGAAGTCCATTACGTACTGGACGGAGGAGCCACTCAAACCTACTCGGGGCCATTCACAATAGCAACCAATGGCGTCCATACGTTGGAGCATTGGGCTGTTGACTACGCAGACAACGAGGAAGAGCACGCAACGCAAGGAATCAAGGTTGACAAGACCCCGCCGATGGTGACGGCCACATTGCCGGATACCGGACGGGGTGTTGGGGTGTACGTGTTGGGCGAAGTGGTCGATGCAACCTGGTCGGCCGAGGATCCTGTGCCGGGATCGGGACTTGCCACAGACCCTGCGGAGGGAAATATTGCCCTTGACACAAGCTCTATTGGAGCACAAAGCGTCACCATACCCGCAGGCACGGCCGAAGACAACGCCGGGAATGAGTCACAGGCTGTCATCGTAACCTATTATGTGGAGTATGGCTTCAAAGGTTTGCTGTCGCCCTATCAGGAGCCACCCAAGTCGTACAAGATCAATAGCAGCATCCCGCTGAAGTGGCAGTACACTGATGACTCCGGCAATCCGGTCGATAGCCCAAATGCGGACCCATTTCCTTTCATCTGGCTCGGGTCCCGCTCGACGATGCCTGACCCTGATGGTGACCTGCCCATCGTGCTGAATGACCCTGGCAGCAGCGGCCTGCGCTACGATAGCCTCACAAAGACATGGCAATACAACTGGCAGACAAAAGGCTTGGCACCCGGCACGTATGCGATCTTCATCTACAGCTTCCTGACAGATCAAGCCGATGGGCCTTTCCCCATCCAGTTGAAGAAATAAACAAGCGAAGCGCGACAAGCTTCGTAAGCTGAATCCACGAGGGGTGCCGGCATAGGCCGCACCCCTCTTTTTTTGCACTACTCAAAGTGGCTGGCTCGCGATGTCATCCCTGCGAAAGCAGGGATCCAAAAATGCAGCGGCTCTAATGGATTCCCGCTTTCGCGGGAATGACAAATAGTGCCAAGACAGGCTCAGGCACGGGCGTGCTCGGAGTTCGCCGGAACAAATTGCACGTGTATCCGTTGGTGCAAGCCCATAGCGATCTTCCTCAACATAGCCAGGCTATGCCCCTGATAGTCGGCATCCTCGAGGCGACTGATCACGGACTGCGTGGTGCCAACCAAGTCCGCCAACTGCTTTTGACTCAAGCCCGCCCGGGTCCGAAGATTGTATATCTGCTCGGCTATATTCAGATTCTCGCGTTCGGTTTCGAGAGACTCAAGCCGCTTGCCTTTGGCGCCAATATATCTGGTACGCAGTATCTTCACCGCGTTGGCGGTCGTTTTCTTTTTCTTCTCTGGCATAGTCATAGCTCTCCGAAATACGTATGAGCTTCTGGATTTTGCAGATAATTGTTACGATTCCCTACGGCCTTGTTGATCTCCGTTCGGGGCACCCTTCTTTCCTTGAGACAGCCATGCGAAAGAAGTACGATGTTTCGCCCCATGAACGTGTAGAGTATTCGGTAATGAACATTGCCATGTCTGGCCCGCAACTCATAAATCCCCTGCTCCAAGAAGTCACAGTGCGGCCTTCGCAGCCCATGTCCTGTTTCGGCCAGCCGTTCAATCAACACGACACACTTATCCTGAACTTTGGAGGGTAGGTTGTCCAATCACTCCAACAGCGAAACTTGCCCATCTCTCTCTTGATATATAACAACTTCTGTTTTAGGCATCCTTTGATCCCCTATATAATATCGCAAATTTGCGATGAAAGTTCAAGGAAAATCTGGGAATTTATTGGGAAATTTTCTTTCTTCCAGGTTGCCTATGCCTGCGCGGCCTATTCTACCGGTCGCGGGTTGTCAACCGTTGGCGGTAGAATTCGGCTAAGTCCTGTTCGTCGATTCTGTTGTCGTCAATCAAATCGGCTCTGAAGGGATTCTGATTCTCGCGTCACTCATCGGCTAAGATGCTGGAATCAGGAAAATCGACGAATCCGTCGCCGTTGAAATCGGTCGAGCCGGTCTCCGGACCGGTCTGGCCGAAGATGCCGTAACGTGAGCCGTCCTGCCCATCACTCTGCCAGACGGCGACAAAACGCCCGTCCTCGCGCATCGCCACCGCTGGATACCGCTGGTCGCCCTCGACGACCGTGTTAAGCTGGAACTGGCCGCCGAGCGGCTGGCTCAGGTTGTCGAAACGCTGGCCGAAGACTTCCCGCTCGTTCGCATCATTCGGATCAATCCTGCCCTCCCAGACGATGACAAACTCGCCCCGGCCGTTCATTGCAGCCCGTGGATACTGCTGCGCCCCGTCAAGAGTTGTATTGACGATGAACTGCCTGCCGAGAGGTGAACCGTTCGGATCAAAAAAACGGGCGTGAATATCATCCCGTCCGGCCAGATCGGGGTCCCCATCCCAAACCGCCACAAAAAATCCCGCCGAATCCATCGCGACCGACGGCCTCGTGAGGGAGCTGAACGCGACCGTGCTGACTTCGAATGTGTCACCTGCCGCCGTGCCATCGGCGTTGAAGAGCCGGGCCATGATCGAATTGCTGCGCTTATCGCACATCCAGACCACGACGAAATTGCCGTTTGCATCGGCGGCCACGTCCGGATAGCGATAGACCGACGCGTCGTCATGAACGATAAATTCGGCCCCGAATTTTTCGCCGGAAGCGTCATACCGTTGGCCGCATATCGCCTTGTCACCCTCCTGCGGCAGATCGGCGCTCTCCCAGACGACGATCAGCGTGCCGTCGCCGCCGACGGCCGCGCCGGCGTAAAGCTGCTTGCCGGCGGTGACGCTGTTGACGCAGGACTCCTCGCCCGTAGGCAGGCCGTTCGGATCGAAACGCCGGACGAATATGTCTTCATTGGCATCCGCGATGGACCCCGGCCCCTGCCAACAGACGACGAAACCGGCCGCTGCGTCCATTGCCACGGCCGGCTCCGCCTGGTTTCCGGAGGAGGCTGCATTGACTTGAAATTCTTTCCCCACGGGCGTACAATTCGGATCGAAACGCTGGGCGAAAATGCCGTTCGAGCTGCCGTCCTGACCATAGCTGCTCCAGACCACAACAAAGTTCCCATCCGGGTTCATCGCTATGGCCGCGTTTTTCTGATCGTTGCTCGTGTAGGTGTTGACCTGGAACTCCGCCCCGCAAATCGGGCCCAGGAACAGCCCCATCAGTAAACCGCAAACAAGTCGATGTCTCATCAGCTTCCTCCATCCTGGCCACCCCGGCCGCTGGTTTTGCTTGTACTGATACTCATATACTATTTAGTCTTGCTGTATTAACAGCGTTTGGCAGAGCCAAAATGTGGATGACAAAATCCGATTTTTTTCAAAAAAAGTGAAAAATTCTTTGGGAGGAAGACAAAAAATAGGGATAAGACAAGCAGCCACAAGAAGTTACGAACACTTGGCAGACAAGGCAAAATATTCAATAACAAGGGATCAAGAATCCCAATTTGACAGAATTTGGAAGGTATCAGCCATAAATGGCGTACGTACTCAGTCCGAACCAGCCGGGATAATGCTGCCGAACAGGCCGTGGTCTTCGACGCTGCCGCCGCCGGCGATTCCAGCCGTGAAGTACAATGTACGGCTGTTGTCGGCTTGCACACCGTTGCCAAAAATCAGGCCGCGAAGGCCCTCAATCGAAATAGCTGCGCCGGAGGCATCCTGCAGCTCGCCGAGCGGCTCACCCGTGACCGGCTTAAACGCGTTGATTCGGCCATCGCCGAAATTGCCAATGAGCAAGGCTCCACCGTACCCGCCAAAACCAGCCGGCGCCAGCGCAAGGCCCCACGGTGCATTGAGGATCTCCTGGGATGCAAACCGCCTGACAAGCCAGCCGTTAGGCTCGAAAACGTTCACGTAACCGTTGCCCGGACCGGACAGCACATCGCCCGTTGCGGCATGCTTTAGAGCGTAAGTAACGTAGAGCCGGCCCCCGACGTTCTGGATATTGAACGGCGCGAATCCGGCCGGCAAATTAGGATCAGAGAAAGAGCCGGCGAGAGTCGCAGGATTGAAAGCAGCGTCGAAGACATCGACCCTGGCGGCGCTGAAATTGGCCGCGTACAAGTAGTTGCTCCCGTCGCTGCCGGCCAGAGCAATGCCGGTGTACACTGCTCCGGAAGCCGAATTGTCCACCTTGAGGACAGGGCCGACTGCCTTGTTCCAGCCAACGATGGCGCCGTTCTCCGTCGCATAAAAGAATTGAGCCGGCAGATTGGGCCCCACAATAAAGTCCAATGTGGAGTTGAAAACGATGCCGGAGGGAGCGGCAGGCGGGATCACCACGCCGGCAGACAATGGCAAGCCATTGCCGTCATAGACGGTGGAAAGACCGACGCGGTTATTCGCAATCCAAAACGAGCCGTTCGGGTCAATCGCAATGCCCCACGGATTGACCAGGTTGGGATCGGTATGGTCGGCGAGAGCCGGAACATCGGAAACGAGCTTGTGCTGAGAATAAGCCAGAGGAAGGCTGGGAACGATTTTGAACACTTGGCCGGTGTTGCCTCTGGGACCGATGACCGTCGATCCAAACACATACAGCTCACCAGCAGCGTCCTGGCCGAACCCTCGCAGCCAGAAACCCGCCGGGCGGTCCGCCAGACCGATACGCAGCTCCTTGATGACGAAGTTCGGATCAAGGTAGTAGAGCCTGGCGCTGGGCGCGCCGAAAGAGCCCCAATCGCCGAACACGTAGCGGCCCTGTAAAACGGGAATCTGATTGCCTCGATAGATGTAGCCGCCGACCACCACGCTGCCGTCCGTGTGGTCATACTCGGCAATCGGGTCGAACAGGTCCGGCGGCACCGGGCGCACGGGCCCGGTCACAACCTTGCCGATGTTCGCGGTGACCGAATCGAACCAGAAGCTGCCTTCCTTGACGTTCCAGCCGTAATTGCCCCCTTTGACGATCAGATCTACTTCCTCGATGTTGTTCTGCCCGGCGTCGCCTAAATACAAATCGCCGGTAAGACTGTCGAAGCTGTAGGTGTATGGGTTACGCAGGCCGTATGCATAGATTTCCTGCACGGCATCCTGACCCACAAACGGATTGTCCTGGGGGATGCCGTATCGCCCGTTGACGGAATTGTTGCCATCGACATCGATGCGGAGGAGTTTGCCGTAAATCCTGTGAAGGCTTTGCGCGTTTCCGCCGGGCACGTGGCCATCCGCCACGTCATTGGCGCGACCGCCATCACCCAGGGAAATGTAGAGCAAACCGTCCGGTCCGAAGTGGAGGGTGCCGCCGTTGTGGTTGGATTGAGGCTTGTCAATCCGGAGTATCTCGCGCCGGCTCGCCGGATCGACACGGTTCGGATCGGCCGAATCCACCCGCCATTCCGCGATCACCGACTGGTGATTGTTCGCTACCCCGGGCGGCATCACGTTGGCGAAATCCGCCGGACCGGCGACAGGCTCGGACGTGTAGGTGTAAATCAACGGACGCTCCGCGAAATTCGGATGCACCGCCAGACCAAGCAGGCCGCGTTCGTCGTAGTTGCCGAAGGTAACCAGGCGGGTGCGGACATCCACCAAAGGTGCCAACAGTATACCGGCCTCTTCCGTCACGACCCACGCCACGCCGGCCTGATCGTAAACGAACATTCGCCGGCTGCCGTCATCCGGCACGGCCATCCCCAGAGGCGCGCTGAGGCCCTCGACAACGGGTTGCAGCTCGATAGTGACGTCACCTTTGACGATGCGCTCGGGAATGGGATCCGCGATGGGTTCGGTGCTCACGGCTACCGTCACGGCCGCGGAGGTCGTGGCGGCGCCCTGATTATCCGTGGCTACCGCCGTCAGAGAATGAGTGCCGGCGTACAGAGTGACCGTCTTGATGAATGGGCCGGCGATAACGGACCCAAGGGAACTGACACCATCAAAGAACTCAACCTTCGCGACGGTCCCATCGGCATCCAAAGCGAGCGCTTCGATCGTCACATCGGCGGGAGAAACGAAGCCCGCACCGTCAGCCGGGCTGATGATGGAAGCAGCGGGGGGCGTGTTGGGTGGTGGAGGCGGTGGTGGGGGCGGGGCGTAGTTAACCACGAGCGTACCGACGCCGGCGCCGCTCTGGCCAGACGCAAAACCGCGCACGGATCGAAACGAGCTCTCAGAGCGACTGGTTAGGAGCCAGCCGAAATTTTGCGAGGGATTGTTCACCCAGAATTGCACATCGGCGACCAGGCCGGAACCGCTCCAGGAGTATTTCGCGTTCTCGGCGGAGCTCACGGCCGTCGAGGCGCTCGCGGTCGCAACGGCATCATTTTTGGCCCCGGGCGTGGTCCAGTTGGCCATACCCTGCATGCGCGCGTTCCAGGTCGCCTCGCCGGCTGTCGCGTTTGACCCGTTGCTGCCGCCCTTGTTTCCCTCATTCCAGTTTGCCAGCAGGCGGAAAAGGTCAAATGTAGAATTGACCGGACCGTTCCCGGGCACCTTAACGACGGTCAGTTGAACCGTCGCTGACGTGATGGTCGATCCAGCCGGGATGCTGCTCAGATCGAAACGAAACAGACCGCGGCGGACGCCGCCAGTGCCATCTGTTCCGGCGTCGAACCAGCCTGTCGCCCCGGCGTTGTTACTGGTTTTGCCGCTGTTAATGAACGTGTCGCCGGTAACGGTCAGATTGGCCACCGCCGCAAGGCAAGAGAGGGGCCAGAACAAAACAGCAAGGCAAAGGTTCCACAGCAGAATACGGGTATGCGTCTTCATTTGTCGCCTCCAATTCAATCAGGCCTGATCATGGACCACGGCCAGGATTAAGCAATATCATCGTCCGTAACTCTGATAACGTTACGCCATTTTATCCAGGGAAGTTCCACAGAATCTATCAACACAAATGGGAATGAAAATAAGCAGTTTGAGTGAATTAAGGCGTTGTGCGCCTGCCCGAAGGGTAAGCTTCCGCCCATTCTGTGGCCCCTGTGGCCGATTCAAGCTTTGAGCTCACACACGGCCGTATCGGCCAATGAATGTTTTCGCTGTGCTACCGAACAATCTGGCCTGTTTCGGCGTATAAAGCAAACAGAAAATAATTTTTGAAAAAAAATTAAAAAAAGTGTTGACGGACTGTCGATAGGGCAATAGATTAGTAATATTATCATGGCGTGATAAGTCTATCATGCCATAGGAAAGGAGCAGGTTAGGGTTTTGAAAGAAATCTTAAGAATGCTGTGTTTTCTGCATTAGACTGCCGACGGGCATACTTGTATGTCCGAATCGAAACCGCTGGCAGTTGATGCAGCGGTTTTTTTGTTGCTCTTTTTTAAGTGAATCGTTATAACCGACGAGCCCTTTTGATTGACGATTGTCAATCGACTGTTTATACTTGGGCTTCTGGGCTGACTTTGAAGCTTCGCTTGAATATCACCGATTGATTAGGCAATCGAGAATAGTCGATAATCAATTGTTTCGGGCTCGTAGCTCAGTTGGTTAGAGCGCACGCCTGATAAGCGTGAGGTCGGTAGTTCGAATCTACCCGGGCCCATTCGGGAATTTGAGATTTGAAATTTGAGATCTCAGATTCTTTGTGTGGCTCGGGGACGTAGCTCAACTGGGAGAGCGCCGGCTTTGCAAGCCGGAGGTTGCCGGTTCGACCCCGGTCGTCTCCATTCTGCTTCGTGGAAGCTTTGCAGAATCAACAGCAGGGCGACAGCCCTGGGCAGCTTTAGCGAAGAAGAGTTCTTTGACAAGTGAATATGCAGATGCGTGGGATTATAAAACTACAATATAATCCGAACGAGCTTTTCGCTCGATGAGCGAAAAGTTTGTCAATATGAGCGCTCAACAAAGGCGATATAAGACCCGTTCAATCAACGATTGATATGGTCAAGTTACTAAGGGTATATGGGGAATGTCTAGGTGTTGAGAGGCGACGAAGGACGTGGTAGGCTGCGATAAGCCCGGGGCAGGTGCCTAACAACCGTTAATCCCGGGATGTCCGAATGGGGAAACCCGTCGCCACTGGGCAACCAGATGGCGTCATCTACGGCTGAATGCATAGGCCGTATGAAGCGAACGCAGGGAACTGAAACATCTAAGTACCTGCAGGAAAGGAAATCAACCGAGACTCCGTCAGTAGCGGCGAGCGAAGGCGGAAGAGCCCAAACCAGAGAGCTTGCTCTTTGGGGTTGCGGGCGCCGGTAAACAGTTACAAAGGCATCGCGAGCAGAATGGTCTGGAAAGTCCGACCGTAGAAGGTGATAGTCCTGTATGCGAAAGCGAGAGCCCTGTGTTACTGCCGGCGTTCCAGAGTAGCACGGAGCTCGTGGAACTCTGTGTGAAGCAGGGGGGCCCACCCTCCAAGGCTAAGTACTCCTCAACAACCGATAGTGGAAAGTAAGGCGACTGAACGATGAAAAGAACCCCTATTAGGGGAGTTAAAAGTACCTGAAACCATATACCTACACGCTGTGGAAGCCCTATGGTTTTCCGCTTCGGCGGGATTCAACGGGTGACCGCGTGCCTTTTGCATAATGAGCCGGCGAGTTACCGTCTGTGGCAAGGTTAAGTCCCTCAGGGATGGAGCCGTAGCGAAAGCGAGTCTGAATAGGGCGTACAAGTCGCAGGTGGTAGACGCGAAGCCAGGTGATCTACCCATGGCCAGGTTGAAGGGGATGTAAGAGTCCCTGGAGGACCGAACTCACCAACGTTGAAAAGTTGGGGGATGAGCTGTGGGGAGGAGTAAAAGTCTAATCAAACCTGGAGATATCTCGTTCTCTCCGAAATAGCTTTTGGGCTAGCCTTGAGCCACTACTTTACGGGGGTAGAGCTACCGAATGGGGATGGGGGGCCACCAGCTTACCCACCCCAACCAAACTCCGAATACCGTAAAGACTATCTCAGGAGTCAGTCTGTGGGGGATAACCTTCATGGTCAAAAGGGAAACAACCCAGACCGCCAGCTAAGGTCCCGAAGTTCTGCTGAGTTCATAAGGAAGTTGGATTGCTGTGACAACCAGGATGTTGGCTTAGAAGCAGCCACCATTTAAAAAGTGCGTAATAGCTTACTGGTCGAGCAGTTCGGCGCCGATAATGATCGGGAATAAGCAGAACACCGAAGCTGCGGATCTTTTGGCGGGTTCGCCCGTCGAGAGGTGGTAGGAGAGCGTTGCTGCCAGCGCAGAAGCCGTACGGTAACGAGCGGTGGAGCGGCAGCAAGTGATTATGCCGGCATGAGTAACGATAAAACAGGTGAGAATCCTGTTCGCCGTAAGCCTAAGGTTTCCTGGGGAAGGTAAATCCGCCCAGGGTTAGTCGGCCCCTTAGTCGAGGCCGAAAGGCGTAGACGATGGACAGCAGGTTAATATTCCTGCACTATGTACCGAAGGTTATAACTGTGGGGGTAACGCAGTGGCAAAAGCTGGAAGCTGACTAGTCGTGGCTATCCTGCCGGAGGCCTCGTCGGTAGGCAAATCCGCCGGCACAAAGAGGCTGAAGGACGGCGAGGGACGATTTAAGATTCCCGAGCAGCCAGCGTCACTGTCTAGAAAAACCTCAAACAGGACAACGGTGCATATCCGTACTAAAACTGACACAGGTAGGCGAGGAGAATATCCTCAGGCGCTCGAGAGAACCGCCCTTAAGGAACTAGGCAATTTGACCCCGTAAGTTAGCGATAAGGGGTCCCTCCAGACGCATTTAATTTCGATTGAATGTGTGCTGAGGGCGCAGTGAAGTGGCTCTGGCGACTGTTTATCAAAAACACAGTTCTCTGCTAACTCCAAAAGAGGATGTATAGAGAATGACGCTTGCTCGGTGCCGGAAGGTTAAAGAAGTAGGTTAACTCCTTCGGGGGTGAAGCTTGCAACCGAAGCCCCGGTAAACGGCGGCCGTAACTATGACGGTCCTAAGGTAGCGAAGTTCCTTGTCGGGTAAGTTCCGACGTGCATGAACAGCGTAACGACTGGAGCAGTGTCTCAAGGACGGACTCGGTGAAATTGTAGATGCGGTGAAGATACCGTACTCCCGCAGCAAGACGGAAAGACCCCGTGAACCTTTACTGTAGCCTGGTATTGATGCCTGGCATATCTTGCGTAGGATAGGTGGGAGGCGTTGAAGTCCCGATTTCGGTTGGGACAGAGCCAACCTTGAAATACCACCCTTGCTATGTCAGTCACCTAACTGCGACCCGTGAATCCGGGCGCAGAACAGTGCTAGGTGGGCAGTTTGACTGGGGCGGTCTCCTCCTAAAGAGTAACGGAGGAGTTCAAAGGTGCACTCAGCGTGGTTGGCAATCACGTTTAGAGCGTAAGGGTATAAGTGCGCTTAACTGCGAGACGTATAAGTCGAGCAGATGCGAAAGCAGGACCTAGTGATCCGGCGATTCCGTGTGGAAGGGTCGTCGCTCAACAGATAAAAGGTACTCCGGGGATAACAGGCTGATCTCCTCCGAGCGTTCATAGCGGCGAGGAGGTTTGGCACCTCGATGTCGGCTCATCACATCCTGGGGCTGAAGGCGGTCCCAAGGGTTGGGCTGTTCGCCCATTAAAGTGGTACGCGAGCTGGGTTCAGACCGGCGTGAGCCAGGTCGGTCCCTAT
>Ga0315295_10000855_pt1 | contig 26015 bp, 22 predicted proteins | sample YL17G14_0_MG_FD_204453 | JGI IMG/M metagenome (GOLD analysis project Ga0315295, IMG submission 204453) | Sediment microbial communities from Yellowstone Lake, YNP, Wyoming, USA - YL17G14_0 | ecosystem: Environmental > Aquatic > Freshwater > Lake > Sediment | place: USA: Wyoming | collected... | reverse complement strand
CGAATCAGATCCTTCTTCTCCGCCGCCATGCCACAGGCTACAGGGACGGGTATTACAGCCTCCCTGCGGGGCATCTCGACGGGCAGGAAACTGTCCGCATGGCTGGCGTGCGGGAGGGAAGGGAAGAGATCGGGGTTGAGATTGACCCGGCTGACATGACTTTTGCATGTGTTTTCCACCGTAACGAAGATGAGGAACGGGTGGACTTCTTCATGCATGTTCACAAATGGAACGGGGAACCCTTCAACTCTGAACCGGGGAAATGTGACGACCTTCGCTGGGTGGATATTGACAGCCTCCCACCAAATACCATCCCCTATATCAGGCGGGCGATCGAAGATTTCCAGGCGGGGGTCAAGTACGACGAGTTTGGATGGGAGAAGGCTTGAACCTGCCTGGGGGAGTTGTTCTCAACAATTTTAATTCCGGGCTGACTATGGATTGAGCGACCCGCTTTCGATATTCTTATTGTTAAGGCTGCGTGGTCGGGGGAAAATAAATGTACAAAGCCTGACCCAGGTTTTCGTCCCAACGTCCAAAATGGCTGCGATCAGCCATCTCAGCCACCGCTGCCAGCGGTACCAGCGATCCCGCATCTTCCTGCCCGGGATAGGCATACGCGCCGACCTGCATCCAGTCCGCCGGTTGGGTATTGGCCGGGTTATCCGGGAATTCATCGCCTGCAGTCGGTATCAGCGCCATTGCATATGCCCGGTCTGAATTCAGCCGCACCCACAGCCTGGCTTCAAACCGCAAGCCCTGGAAAGCCTGGTGAATGTGAGGTTTATCCTGCGCGGCCTGGGCGTGATCAACCTGGGCGAAGACGAGCATGACCTTCAGGTCAGGCATTTTGGAACCGATTTCCAGGTATCTGCCCGGGCTTTGACGGGATGGCCAGTCGCTGGCAGCTTCTTGCGGGGTGGCCAGATCAGCCGGCCAGGCAGAAAGGGTGAGAGAACCGTTATCCAGCAGGGCTTGAGTGAGGGCGCTCGAATAATATCGTTTGCCATAGAGTATTGGTACTTTCCCGCTTAAGATGTAATCGTCCGCGCTGATATCCCCGCTTCCGTCCAGGTCGAGGTAAGCCCCGCCCGAGGCAATGGTGTGCGAATTCTTGTAAGCGGGGTCCCAGCGTGCATTGGTGTAAGCCAGGGTGATGCCAGATGAATTGTAACTGGCAGGATAATTATAAAAGGGGTTGTTAACTGCCTGACCGGTGTCATCGATAAAGCCTGCCTCCAAACATGCCAGTGTATCCACGGTGGGATTCTCCCGCCCGATAAAATAGCGTACACCCGGCAGCAGGTCCCCAAAGAGTGAAAAAGTATTGACGGCAGGGATGCCTGCATCAGAAAATGCATACACGCCCACTTCATCGGTCAGCGGAGTGATCTTGAGGATGGTTGATAGATACCGCCCGTTCGTATCTACCAGGAGGCCTGAGGCAAAGCGGATCACATCCCGCAGCACCTGGCTGGACTGCTCTCCGCCATAATCAAAATCCCCGCTGCTCTGCAGCCCGGTAATGGCATCCGATTGGCCGGGCCACAAATAACTGACCTGTATGAGGCCGAGCACGGTCAGGTCCGGTTCGGTGATAAAACCCGAGCCTGCACTGAAAACGGGCGGGACGATCACCACCACCCCTGCCCCCTCCGGATAACGCCCGGATCGAGGCGCAGCGACCATTACAGCGATCTCCGCGCTGCCTTCAGAATTGATCAGGACAGTCTCAACCTGCATGCTGGAAAACAGTCCGATGCAATCTTGCGGGCAGGAAGAGGATGACTCACCGCTTTCACAGGAGCCATTTCCGCATGTACCCTGCACAGCAGAGGTTGACTCGGGAACCTCAGCCGGGCTGCAGCCGGAGGCGCCCATGCCCAGCATGGCTGCAATGAAAATTAGGAAGCAGCGGTCAAGGAATCTTCGGTATCTCATCTATGTCTCCGGGTTCATTGTAGCACGAGCCAAAACACTGCTGGAAGGGGGTACCGGGGATGGAGTTGCTCCTGTTTCTGGATTTTAAATATTGGAAGGATCGCTTCTGGAGAGGGTTGCAAGGATGAAAAAAACACGGTAAGATTGTCCTGCCATGCTTCGAATCTGCTTGCTATTCGTCCTGCCTGGCAAGAACGGGTCAGCGCTAACTGACAGGTGAATCGTACCTGTCAGTTTTTTTGTCGCTACCCGAATCATTAATTAGGAGCAAGAATGCAGACACCCTGGGAATACCGTTATGCCAACCGGACACAGCGGATGGGGAGTTCGGTCATCCGGGAGTTGCTCAAATTAACCGAGCAACCGGATATCATATCCTTTGGTGGTGGGCTGCCCGCCCCGGAAGTCTTTCCGATCAAGCAATTCCAGGCGGCGTGCAATTATGTTCTTGAGCACGATGGCCCGCAATCCTTGCAGTACAGCACCACGGAAGGTTACCGTCCGCTGAGGGAAATGATCGCCCGCCATACCAGCCGCTATTCGGTGACCATTACGCCGGATAACATTTTGATAACTTCCGGCTCCCAACAGGCGTTGGATTTTCTCGGACGGGTCTTCATCAACCAGGGCGATCACATCGTGGTCGAATCGCCCACCTACCTGGGTGCGTTGCAAGCCTGGAACGCGTACGGCGCGCAGTACATCTCCGTGCCGTCCGATGAGAACGGCATGATGACCTCTGAATTGGAGAAAGCGCTTCGTATCGGTCCAAAATTTATTTACGTCCTGCCAAATTTTCAAAACCCAGGCGGCACCACCCTGTGCCTGGAACGCCGCCGGCAACTGGTTGAACTGGCAGATAGGTATGGTGTCCCCATCGTTGAAGATGATCCCTATGGTCAATTGCGGTTCGAAGGCGAGCACCTGCCTTCGCTCGTCGCCCTCGACAGCCAGTACCGCGGTGATGCCGGCTGTTATACCGGGAATGTCATTTACCTGAGCACATTCTCCAAGCTGCTGGCGCCGGGGATCCGCCTGGCCTGGGTGGTTGCGCCGGAGCAGGTGATCCGCAAACTTGTTCAGGCAAAACAAGCAGCCGACCTGAATACGGCCGCTTTCAACCAGATGATCGCTTTCCAGGTTGCCAAGGGCGGCTTCCTGGACGAGCACGTAAAATACATCATCAAGGTTTACAAAGAACGCCGCGACGTGATGATCGAGACCATGGAGGAACTCTTCCCTCCCGAAGTGCATTGGACAAAACCCCAGGGAGGCATGTTCCTGTGGGGCATCCTACCGGAATGGATGGATTCGGCTGAGGTATTAAATAAAGCCATAGAACGCAAGGTGGCTTTTGTTCCCGGCGCCTCCTTCCACCCGAATGGCGGCGGGAAAAACACCATGCGCATCAATTTCTCTTATTCCAATACGGATAAGATCCGCGAGGGGGTCACCCGCCTGGGCACGCTCCTTAAAGAACTGGTAGCTGAGCACAAGTAGAAAAAAAGGCTTCCGCAAGCACCAATTGTGGAAGCCTTTTTTCTTTCTTATTATTTATTTATTCATGTACATAGGGCACGTAATCCGCACGTGCCAGACCCTGTTCGATGGCTTTCAATGCCACGGCATGCGCCACTGCCATGTGCAGCCTCCGGTCAAGCGGATCGGGGACCAGTTCATTGTCCGCGGTATGATCGGCAATTGCCCGAGAAGCTGCCAGCAGCATTTCCTCGGAGATGCGCGGTGACCAGGTATCCACCGCACCGCGAAAGATCCCCGGAAATCCCAGCACATTATTGACCAGTTTTCCATCCGCCGCGAAAGCCGCCCCCTGGTCCAGCGCAACCTCAGGTTCGATTTCAGGGTGCGGGTTGGAGAGCGCCAGGATGATCTGCCCTTTGCGCACCATCCCAGGTTTGATCAGCCCACGCGCGCCGGTTGTGGATATAACAATATCACAATTGGCCATGATCTCTTTAAGGTCCGACCGCTTGCCGCCATTGGTCTCATGGCGCAATAAGGCTTCTTCGCTCAGGTCCGCGCCCCAGACCGGGTTGCCGGTGATGCGCATGAGCATCTTGGCGATTGCATTCCCCGCTGCACCCAGACCAATTTGACCGATGGAAGTCCTGGCGAGATCCTTGCTCAGCCTGCGGCACGCCACCGTCAGAACGGCGGTGGTCACTACAGCCGTCCCGTGCTGGTCATCGTGCATTACCGGTATGTCGAGCAGCCTTTGCAGTTGCTCTTCTATTTCAAAACAACGCGGTGCAGATATATCTTCCAGCTGGATGGCTGCAAAGGTGGGAGCGATGGCAGCCACCGTCTTGATGATCTCCTGCGGATCCTTGGTATTCAACAGAACAGGAACACCAGAGAGACCCACCAGGGTTTCCATCAGCATCGCCTTGCCTTCGATGACCGGCATCCCCGCCAGGGGTCCGATATCTCCCAATCCCAGGATCGCCGTCCCATCTGTGACAATGGCCACCAGGTGGCTGATTGAGGTATACGTGCGCGCCAGTTTCGGATCCCTGGATATCTTCAAGCACACTTCCGCCACTCCGGGCGTGTAGACCTTCTGCAGGGTGGCAATGGAATCGATCGTATACCTGGAGCGGACCGCGATCTTGCCCTTCAGGTGCAGAGCCAGCACTTCGTCGCGCACATCCAGCAGCTTTGTCCCGCGGTTCTCACGCACCGCTTCCAGGATGCGTTCCAGATGTTCTTCATCGTCTGCAAAAATGGTGATGTCGCGCACAACCTGGGCGCTGCTGTCGTTGAGCAGAACGATATCGCCGATATTCCCATTGACCTTCGTGATGGCGGTCAGGAGGCGCCCGAGGGTACCGGTTTCCTGTGTATTAGCCACCCGGATGATTCGTAAAATTCTATTTTCCCAGCTCATGTTCACCTCGTATTAATAACAAGACTTCCTCCCATCCCGGGATCATTGGGGGAAAAAAGGTTACCCCCCAATTTCGCTCATTACCCGTTTCGAAGGGATTTCCCCGCTTGCAAGGTTGTGTCCCCAGGGTTTATTCCAGACGGCTTCCAAAACCATCGCCCGGAGATTATCCAGCTTCGCGCCAGCGCGTAACGGGGTCAGCAGGTCGATCTCATAATCCTTCAGCAGGCACATCCGTAAAATGCCGTCCGCAGTGAGGCGCGCCCGGGAGCAATCCGCGCAGAACGGAGCGCTGATGGAAGAAATGAATCCAATGTCCCCAACTCCTTCCGGAAGGCGGAACACGCGCGCCTCACCGTCAAAGTGGCTGCCGTTGGAGGTGATTAATGGACCCAGAACCGTCTCGATGCGCTGCTGGATTTCCAAGGCTGTGACCACCTGACCGGTTTGCAGTTCGGAGGTGCCTGCGAACGGCATCATTTCGATGAAACGCACCTGCCAGGCATGCTCGCGGGTGAGCCGCGCAAGGTCAACGACATCCTCTTCATTGTATCCACGCACCACCACCGCATTCAATTTGACAGGTTTCAACCCGGCAGATTCAGCTGCCAGGATGCCTTCCCACACATCCTCGATATCACCGCCGCGTGTCAGTCGTTTGAACTTGGCCGGGTTGAGCGTATCGATGCTGATGTTGACGCGTTCCAGCCCGGCCGCGGCAAGAGGTTCGGCAAGTTTGGAGAGCAGAACACCGTTGGTCGTCAGGGTCACATGGCGGATGCCGGGCGTGGAAACGATGCCTCCCACGAGGTTCACGATGTTGGCACGGATGGTCGGTTCGCCTCCTGTCAGACGGATCTTGTCAAATCCGAGGTCGGCAAACAGGCGCGCCAGCAACAGCACCTCGTTATCCTGCATCATTTCTGCCGTTGGGCGATACGACATCTCCTCGGGCGTGCAGTAAACACAACGCAGGTTGCAGTGGTCTGTGAGACTGATGCGCAGGTAGTGGATTTTTCGTCCAAAACGGTCGAAAGCCATGTTCCCTCAAGTAAACCGGTAAAGAGTAGGAAGATTATACCTTTTTCCACCATTTCCACCAATTGACGGGCAGTGTCAGGCGTGCTATTATCCAGAGGATTTATTTTTTTCCATTTATTCGAGAGGAGTTATAGAAATGAGCATTGATATTTTTATTCGTATTCTTGGTATGGCGGTCTTTGCGGTAGTGGGGGTTTATGTGGGAAACGGTTTGTCACTTTATAACCCCGACCAACAACTCTTCTATACCATCATCTTCACCCTGATCGGCGCCCTCTTTGGCCTGATATTAACGCCTTATCTGACAACCCGCCCCATCCGCGCCCTGCGTGCGGTTCTTGGGCGCCTTGCGGCAGAAACACTGTTTTCAGGGCTGATCGGGCTGGTGGTCGGCTTGCTCACCGCAGCCCTGCTGGCTTTCCCTCTCTCCCTCCTGCCCTCCCCGCTTGGAAAAATCTTACCGTTGATCGGTGTCTTCCTGTTCGGATATTTCGGTGTGGCTGTCTTTACCACCCGCCAGCTGGATATCGGCAACCTGATCAGCAACCTCACCTCCCGCCGGGAGGAAGGGACCAGCGCGGGCAGCGCTTTGACGAACCGGACCATCCTGCTGGATACCAGTGTCATCATTGACGGTCGCGTCGCGGATATCGCCAAGACCGGATTCCTGCCGGGCACCTTGCTGATCCCGCGCTTCGTGCTGAACGAACTCCAGTACATCGCCGATTCTCCCGACAGCCTGCGCCGCCAGCGCGGGCGCCGCGGCATGGAAGTGCTGACGGAGCTGCAGAAAGCCTCTGCTGTTGTCGTGCGCATCAGCGACGTGGACGTTGAAGGCGTACGCGAGGTGGACGATAAGCTGGTTATTCTTGCCCGCCAGATGAAATGCCCTATCCTGACCAACGATTACAACCTGAACCGCATTGCGGAATTACAGGGTGTGCTTATCCTGAACATCAATGAACTTGCCAACGCGGTTAAGTCTGTCCTTCTGCCCGGTGAATTGATGTCGATCAATGTCATCCAGGAGGGCAAGGAAGTGAACCAGGGAGTCGGTTACATGGAAGACGGGACTATGGTGGTGGTGGAAAATGGGAATAAATACCTGAACAAGGAGATCACCGTCACCGTCACCAAGGTCCTGCAGACCGCTGCCGGGCGGATGATATTTGCCCGGCCTGAGGGGAAAGAATAACAGAATGCTGCGCCTCTATAACACCCTCACCCGCAAGAAAGAAGAATTCCAGACGCTCGAGCCCAACCTGGTCAAATTTTACGTCTGCGGTCCCACTGTCTATTCGGATGCACATATCGGGCATGCCATGTCTGCCATCGTTTTCGACGTGGTTCGCCGCTACCTGGAATTCCGTGGTTACCAGGTGCGCTTCGTCATGAATTTTACGGATGTGGATGACAAGATCATCAACCGCGCCTCCATGCTGGGCGTGGACCCGCATGACCTGGCGGAGTCCTATATCGTCGCCTTCCGCAAGCACCTCATCGACCTGAACATCCTGCCGGCAACGAACAACCCACGCGCCACGCAGACGATGGATAAGATCCAGTCAATGATCCAGGCATTGATCGATAAAGGTTTCGCCTACGCTGCCGGTAATGGGGATGTCTACTTCCGCGTCTCGCGCGATCCCGATTACGGGAAACTTTCCGGGCGCAAGATCGAGGATATGCAGGCAGGTGCACGCATAGCGATCGAAGAGCAGAAAGAACACCCGATGGATTTCGCCATCTGGAAATCTGCCAAACCCGGCGAGCCTTCATGGGACAGCCCGTGGGGTAAAGGCCGCCCGGGCTGGCATATCGAATGTTCCGCGATGAATCTTGATATTCTTGGCGAGCAGATCGACATCCACGGCGGCGGGAATGACCTGGTTTTTCCCCACCACGAGAATGAGATCGCCCAGACCGAAAGTTACACCGGAAAACCTTTCGCCCGCTTCTGGATGCACAACGGCATGCTGCAGATGCAGGGTGAGAAGATGTCCAAGTCGATCGGCAACCTGGTGACGATTGACGACTTCCTCTCCTGCCACGAAGCGGATGCCCTGCGCATGATGATCCTCAACGGATCCTACCGGTCCCCACTCTCCTATTCCGAGGAGATCGTGACCGCGGCAGAACGCGGTCTCGACCGGTTGCGGTCTGCGCTGAAACCCGCCCCCGCTGGTTCTCCTGGCGTCCCCTCGGAGGAGCGGGCAGGTTTGGAAAAAGCGGTCGAAGCAAACCAGCAGGTATTCATGGATGCGATGGATGATGACCTCAACACTTCCGCGGGGTTGGCTGCGCTCTTTGAACTGGTGCGGGCCGTTAACACCGCCCGCGATGCGGGTGCCTCCGATGCGGATCTCAAGTTCGCCCAGGACAGCCTGCGCACGTTATCCGGGGTACTCGGCCTGCAATTGGGGAAAAACCGCATCTCCACAGGCGGAGCAGATAAATTCATCGACCTGTTGGTCGAGATCCGTACTGAAATGCGCAAGCAGAAGAACTGGGCCATGTCGGACCTGATCCGTGACCGGCTCAAGGAACTTGGCGTGGTCATCGAGGATGGGAAAGAGGGCACCACCTGGCAGGGGTCCTATCACCCAGGGGAATAATCAGACCTGAAATTAATCGAGTGTAAAACTGTACAGAGGCAGGAGGGGGATATGATCAACAGGCTTGCCTCTCCAACCTCTTGTGAACACCACTCTTGAGAAAAAATCCAGTTACGTTGTGATCGGATGTGATCCTGGATATCCTCCGCAGCCTTGTTTTCTTTTTGTAGGCAGTGGCATGCTCTCAAATGGTTTACAATACCGCTATGAAAGAATTCATCTACGGACGAAATCCAGTTTATGAAACCCTGCGCGCCGGGAGGCGGGATGGATTCCGCCTGCAACTCGCCGAAGGGATACAGGAGAAGGGTCGTCTGGTACAGATCCTGGATCTTGCTGCCAGCCGCAAGTTGCCAGTGGAACGAGTTCCTCGTTCCCGCCTGGATAAACTCAGCGAAAGCCATCAAGGGGTGGCTCTGGAGACCAGTTCCTATCCCTACGTGGAACTGGAAGACATTCTCGAGAAAACCAGCCTGAGCCGGGAACCATTGTTCGTCCTGGTGCTCGATACCCTGCAGAACCCGCAGAACCTGGGGACCATCATACGAACGGCCGAAGCGGTCGGGGTGCATGGCATTCTGATTGCTTCCCATCGTGCAGCGGAAATCACGCCTGCGGTGGTATCGGCATCGGCAGGGGCTTCGGAACATATGCTGGTGGCGAAGGTCAATCTTGCACAAGCCATCGCTGACTTGAAGGAGAACAACGCCTGGGTCGTGGGGCTTGATGAAGGTCCGGAAAGCAAGCCTCCCGCCGAGATCCCCCTGGATGGCGCCCTGGTCATCGTGGTGGGGAGCGAAGGCGAAGGCATCCGCCCCCTGGTTCGCCAGTCCTGTGATTTTCTGCTGCGCCTCCCGATGCAGGGACAGGTTGAATCATTGAATGCCGCCGTAGCAGGCTCGGTGGGTCTCTACCTGGCTTACCTCGCCCGGCACAAATCGTGAAATCCGGGCAATCCCTTAATTCACTTTTGGAGAGAACGATGCCGACAGCAAAATTTTCATTCCCCAAAGGCTTTCTCTGGGGCACAGCCACCGCCTCCCACCAGGTCGAAGGCGGCAACACCAACAACAATTGGTTCCAATGGGAGCAGGAAGGTCACACGGCCCATAAGTCAGGTCTCGCAGGTGATTGGTGGAACGGACGGTGGCAGGAGGATTTCGACCGCGCCGCGCAGGCAGGTCAAAACACCCACCGCTTCTCGGTGGAGTGGAGCCGAATCCAACCCGCACCGGATCGCTGGGATGAGGAGGCTCTTGACCACTATCGGTCCATGCTGCGCGCCCTCCACGAGCGCAATATCACGCCCATGGTCACCCTGCACCACTTCACTGATCCGCTCTGGCTGACCGACCTGCACGGCTGGGAAACTGACGCAGTTGTGCCACTGTTCGAGAAGTTCACCTGCAAGGTGGTCGAATCATTACGCGAGTACTGCAATTTGTGGTGTACCATCAACGAACCCAATGCCTATGCCCTCCTGGGGTATGTGCGCGGGGTCTTCCCGCCCGGCAGATCCGATCTAAAACTGTCCAATAAAGTCCATGCCAATCTGGCGCGGGCACATGCGGCTGCCTATCGCGCCATCCACAGGATCCAACCTGAGGCTCGCGTGGGGTATGCGCTAAATTTTCGTCCGCAGCAGCCTGCCCACCGATGGTCTCCCCTCGACCGGCTGATACGGAACATCCAGTTCGAGGGCATCAACCTTGCCTTTCCATCGGCTGTCTCTTCGGGTGTGATGCAGACTCCTTTTGGCAGGGTTGCGCTTCCTGAGGTGAGAGGGACGCAGGATTTCTTTGGCCTCAATTACTACACGACCAATACGGTCGCTTTCGACTTGCGCGACCGTTCCTCGCTGTTTTCCCGCTCGATCTACCCGCCCGGCACCGATGTGGCTGACGGCGGGATGAATGCCAATATCCCGGAGGGATTCTTTTCTGCGATCAAGTGGGTCGTCCGCACCTACCCCAACCTGCCCATCCTGGTCACAGAGAATGGCATCGAGGACGCCACAGATCGCATCCGGCCTCGCTACCTGGCCCAGCATGTCCATGCCATGTGGCAGGCGGTGAATTTTAACTGGCCGATACGCGCCTACTACCATTGGACACTGGTGGACAATTTCGAATGGGAACGCGGCTGGACCCAGCGCTTCGGCCTGTGGGCGCTGGATACCGAAACCCAGCAGCGCACCAAACGCCCAAGCGCCGACCTATATGCTGCCATCTGCAAGGCAAACGGCCTGACTTCGGAGGCTGTGGAAAGGTACTGCCCGGAAGTGTTCAGCAAGTTATTTCCGGGTTAGTCAACTCGCCATCAACGATGCTCCCACCCTCTTCACTCACCATTTGAAAATCCCCATCAACTATGAATACCTTACTGGAAACCATCTTTAAGCGCCGCTCCATCCGCAAATACACTGACCAGCCGGTGGAGCCAGAAAAGATCGACCTGCTGTTGCAGGCTGCCATGTCTGCACCCTCGGCAATGAACTGCAAACCGTGGGATTTCGTGGTTGTCACCGATCCCTTGAAACTGGCTCAATTCCGCAAGCGGCTTGTCTTTGGAAACCGCAATGCCCCTGCAGCCATTATCGTGTGCGGAAATCCTTCAAGGTCGGTCAATCCCGCCGCCCGGCTGTTCTGGGTACAGGATTGTTCCAATGCCACCGAGAACATCCTGATCGCGGCTGTGGAAATGGGGCTGGGTACAGTCTGGGTGGGTGTTCACCCGGTCCCCGATTTCGTGCGCATCGTGCGCGAGATCAGCAGCCTGCCACGACATGTCACTCCGCTTGGATTGATTTATGTTGGCTATCCTGCGGAGGAAAAACCTGCCCGCACCCAGTATGACGAGCACAGAGTCCACTGGCAGAGGTTCGGGAACCGTAAACACTGAGTCGAGAGCGGTACAAGATTTAAACCATGATCCATCTCCAATCCGTGCGTTTACGCCCGCTCCCACAAGTCACAAATTTCCCCTTTTCCCTTGCCGTGCTTAAGACCTGCAAGGAATTAATATTTGACAAGCCGGTCTCCTTGCTTGTCGGCGAAAACGGCACGGGGAAATCCACCCTGCTGGAAGCGATGGCCTGCGCAGCAGATATGGTGGTAGTGGGAAGTGAAAGCACGCGCACTGACAAGAGCCTTGCCCATGCCCGGGAATTGGGAAAATATTTCACCCTCTCCTGGAAGAAGCGAACCCGGAGAGGATTCTTCCTGCGCGCTGAAGATTTCTTCGGGTATGCCAGGCGCCTCAACCAGATGCGTGCTGAAATGGAATCAGACCTGCAGGAGATTGATGCGGAATATAAAGGTCGCAGCGATTATGCCCGCAGCCTGGCAAGAATGAGCACGGCCCACGAACTGGGCGATCTGCACGAACGCTATGGGGAGGGGTTGGAGGCACGTTCCCATGGGGAGGCCTTCCTCGCCCTCTTCCAATCCCGCTTTGTGCCCGGTGGGCTTTACCTGCTCGACGAGCCCGAAGCCCCGCTTTCTCCCCTCCGTCAGCTCGCCTTGATCGCAGCCATTCGGGAGATGGTCGCCCAGGATGGCCAGTTCATCATCGCGACCCACTCCCCCATCCTGATGGCATACCCCGATGCATCCATTCTTCATTTTTCTGATGGTGAAATCCAGCAGGCGAAGTATGAAGATCTGGAACACGTCCGCCTGATGCGCGATTTTTTGCAGGATCCGGAGGTTTTCCTGCGCAAACTATGAACCTGCCTCCTGACTTCGTGGACAATGTCAGCAAGGCTTTTGGCGAACGAGGCCGCCAGTTCCTTGAGAACCTTCCTGCCATTCTCGTTCGAGCCGCGCAGCGCTTGGATCTGACCCTCGGAGAACCTTTCCTGCTTTCCTATAATTATGTCTGCGCAGCCACCACGGCTGATGGTAACCCGGTGGTCTTAAAGATCGGCGTCCCGAATGATGAATTTCTCAGTGAAATCAATGCTCTGCGCCTGTATGGCGGTCAGGGAGCCTGCCGTTTGCTGCAAGCCGATGCAGAGCAGGGATTGATCTTGCTGGAACGCCTTTTGCCCGGGGTGATGTTGGTCACCGAGGAGGAGGATGACCTTGCCACCCGGATCGCTGCCGGTGTGATGAGAACGATCCACCGCCCTGCTCCGCAAGTGGCTGGATTCCTGTCATTGCGCGGCTGGTTTGATGAATTAAGCGAATTACGCCCGCGTTTTGGTGGCAGCACGGGGCCATTACCAGGTCGAACCGTTGAGATCGTTGAGACACTTCTTAAGGACTTGTTCGCGGAAAATTCCCCTGATGTGCTGCTGCATGGCGATTTTCACCATTACAACATTCTCTCTTCCGAACGCGGCTGGCTGGTGATCGACCCGAAAGGTGTAATCGGACCGGCTGAATATGAGGTTGGTCCTCTGCTTATGAATCCCATGGGAGACATTCCACCGGAAAGGGAGGCGATCCAAAGAACCCGTCGGCGCATTGCGATCCTTTCTGAGATGGTGGGATTCGACCGCCAGCGCCTGAAGGCATGGGCTGTCTGCCACAGCCTTCTTTCCGCATGGTGGGATACGGCAGAAGATGGCACGGGTGGTGAATATTCCCTCGCCTGGAATGAGATCTTCCTTAAAATCCCAGTATAACCATGAGGGTGGCAGGCGGTGAAATATAGAATAAGCATCTCCCAAGGATCAGGAGATGCTTATAAGATTGTCACAGAGAAACCCCTTTCTTACATCCCATACCTCTCAATAATTTCCTGCTCCGTTTTCCCCAGGATCTCATATTTATTACCCACCTTGATGAATGCCTCCAGAGCTTTATCGAGGTGGTGTCTCTCATGTCCGGCGGAAAGTTGGGTGCGAATTCTCGCCTGCCCCTTCGCCACAACGGGGAAAAAGAACCCGATCGCATAAACACCTTCCTTGTACAGGTCCCGGGAGAAATCCTGGGATAGCCTGGCGTTGAAAAGCATGACCGGCACGATCGGGGTATCGCCTTTCTTTAAAATGAAACCGGCATCGCTGAGACCCTGTCTCCAATAGCGGGCATTTTCTTCCAATTTATCCCGCAATTCCGTGTTGCGAGTGAGCAATTCCAGCGCCTTAAGCACACCTGAAATGATCACGGGAGCCATGGCATTGGAGAAGAGATAGGGTCGTGCTTTTTGACGGCACATTTCAACGATCTCCCTACGTCCTGAAACGCAGCCTCCAGAAGCGCCTCCCAATGCCTTGCCGAAGGTGGTGGTGATGATATCGATCTTTCCCACCACCCCGCATTTCTCATGGGTGCCGCGGCCTGTCCGGCCGATAAAGCCTGAGGCATGGGAATCGTCCACGAAGGTGATCGCATCGTAGGCTTCCGCCAGCTTGACGATCTCGTCCAGTTTTGCTGTATCCCCGTCCATCGAAAAGACACCGTCGTTGATGATCACCCGCAAGCGCTTATCTTTAAACTGCTGCAGTTTCTTCTCAAGATGGTCCATATCCCCGTGCTTGTAGGTGTCGTGTTCAGCGCTGCACAACCTCATCCCGTCAACGATCGAGGCGTGCACCAGCCTGTCGGAGATCATGATGTCGTCCTTGGTCAGGATCGCTTCAAAAACGCCTGCGTTGGCATCCATGCAGGAAGGAAACAGGATGGTATCTTCCGTGCCGAGGAACTCGGTCACTTTTCGTTCGAGTTCACGGTGGATGTCCTGTGTACCACAGATAAATCGCACCGATGACATGCCGTACCCGCGCGTGTCCAATCCTTCGTGGGCGGCTTTGATCACCTCCGGATGGCTGGAGAGACCCAGGTAGTTGTTGGCACAGATGTTGATCACATTCTGGAGCTCGGCACCGGCTGGAAACTCCACGTTGATATCTGCAGCCTGTGGGGAATGGATGAACCGTTCCTGTTTAAATATTCCCGCTTCCCGTATCTCGCCTAGTTGTTGCTGATAGATGCCTCGCACACGATCACCGTAACTCATCGTTTTCTCCTTATGCTAGTAATATCTTTACCCAGCATGCAAGCTGGTCATTTGATCTCAAATTAATGGGTAAATCTAAGGACGAGAATCAGGATGTGAATCGTTTCACCAGGTCAGCAATCTTATTGACGCTGTCGAACGCCTCCGGTGAGGCATCTTCATCCGGGATGGAAATTTTATATTTGACCTCCAGGAAGCGCTTCAACGATACCATCGAGAATGAATCCACCAGACCGCTCGAGATCAGTGCGCTTTCATAAGTGATCTTGTCATCCTCGCCGGCATACTCTTCGATCACGTATTTCAGGATGGTATCTTTCAATTCGTCCATGGTTCTCTCCTATTTGAATTTTGTCTCAGCTACATGGTGCAAATACATCTCGATCTCCCGGGATTAATCATTTTCGAGTGTGGAAGTATCTCCGATCTCCTCGCCCCATTCCTTGGCATGCAGCAGGCGCCGCATGATCTTCCCGCTGCGCGTTTTTGGAAGTGAATCAACATATTCAATCTCCTGCGGCATCGCCAGGGGGGAAAGCTTCTTGCGAATGAAATTCATGATCTCCAATTCCAGTTCGGGGGAAATTGAAAAACCCGGTTTCAGGGTGACAAACGCTTTGACCACTTCCATGTTGATCTCATCCGGTTTGGAAACCACCGCTGATTCAGCAACCGCAGGGTGTTCCAGCAATACCGATTCCACTTCAAAAGGGCTCACCAGGTGACCGGCAGTGTTGATGATATCATCATCCCGCCCGACAAACCAGAAATAGCCTTCGTCATCCAATCTTGCCCGGTCGCCTGGCAGGTACCAGTTGTTCTTGAATTTTCCGTTGTAAGTGGCCTCGTTCTTCCAATAGGTCCTCATCATCGCCGGCCAGCCCGGGCGAAAGGCGATCAGACCAATCGTACCCGCCTGGTTGACAGGTTCATAGGTATCGGCATTTACCACGCTGCCCACAATCCCGGGGAATGGTTTGCCCATCGAGCCCGGCTTGATCTTCATGCCGGGGTAATTCGAGATCATGATCGAGCCGGTCTCCGTCTGCCAGTAGGAATCGTGGAAAGCAAGACCGAAAACTTTCCTGGACCAGATTACCGCCTCGGGATTCAACGGCTCACCGACGCTGATCAAATGACGCAGACTGGATAGATTATATTTCTTCACCACCTGATCGCCCGCTTTCATCAATGAGCGGATGGCAGTAGGAGCGGAATACCACACCGTCACCCGGTATTTTTGGATAAAGCGATACCAGGCATCGGCTGAAAATCCGGAATCCAGGACGCACTGGGTCACCCCCAATGCCCATGGCGCAATGATCCCATAAGAGGTGCCTGTCACCCAGCCCGGGTCTGCCGTGCACCAGTAGATGTCCTGCTCAGAGATATCCAGCACCCATTTCGCGGTCAGGTACTGGGAAATCAGGGAATAATGGACATGCTGCACCCCTTTTGGTAATCCGGTTGTGCCGGAGGTGTAATGCAGGAGGGAAGGAGACTCCGCCCTGGTGGGATGGATCTCCAGGGATTCCACCCGTTCCGCTGCCATCGAAAATGCAACTTCTCTCTCTTTCAGGTCCTTTATTCCATCATGATCAACAATGATGATGTGTTTCAGGTCTGGCAGCCGTTCCAAGATCTTGCGGATCTTGGAGAGGTGCTTTCTCTGGGTCAAGATCGCGGAGGTGCCGGCGTTTTCCAGCCGCACAAAAAGTGATTCATCTCCAAATGCCGAGAAAAGAGGTTGGGCAATGGCTCCAATTTTAAGGATCCCGATCAGGCCAATATATAATTCCGGAATTCGATCCATGAACAGGCAGACCCGATCGCCATTCTGTACGCCCAGCTCGCGTAAAAAAGCACCGATCGTGTTGCTGTAGAGCCTGACATCATTGTACGTATACCGCTTTTCTTCCCCCAAAGCGTTTTCCCACAATAGCGCTTGTTTATCTGCCTTGCCCATCCCGCAGATGCGATCCGAGCAATACCAGCCAATATTGATGATATCGCCTGTCTTGTATCCCAATTCCTGCTCTGCGATCGACCAGTCAAAATTCCTGATTCTATCCTCATAGGATCCGATATTTGACATCAATGGGCTCTCCTTTTCATTTTTCCAGGATGACTATCGCAAGGGCGATCTCGTCGATGTGTGATAACGAAATCGATGCCTGCTGGATTTGTTGTCCTTCAAAAACGCTTCTTGCCTTGCCCTGCAGGGATATTTGAGGTCTGCCCAACTCATCGTTGTGGATCTCGATCTCGGAGAAAGCAATTCCATCACGCCATCCACAGCCGAGTGCTTTCAGCAAGGCTTCTTTTCCAGCATAGCGCGCGGCATAATGTTCAGCTTTTCTGGTCTTGGATTCACAATAAAGTATTTCCTTTTCAGTGAATATGGTTTCCAGATACGCCTTGCCCATGGCAACCAGTTTCTTCATCCTGTCCACCCTGATCAAGTCCGTTCCAATGCCAGAGATCACGCGAATGCCTTTCCGCCCGGTGCGCTGATTCTATTCGAATGAACATGCTTTTGGTTTACGACCATCATATATTGTAAACACCGGGAGTGTGTCCAAAAATAATCATGAATTTCAATTCAGGTCATCCATAACGCCCCGCGATTATAACTCACCTGGTGGACTATCAGAAGTATCCATGATCCGACCTGGAATTCATCCTTCCTCGGCCCGGTTTTCCAACGATAGCTGCTAAATGCTTTTCTTCCCCAGCGCAGCATCACTCCACGTGCAATTCCTCAGCCAACAATCCCAGCTCTGCCAGGGCCGCAACCACTTTTGCATGCGCTCCCGCTTTTATGATGACCGTTGCCGGTCCCAGGCTTTCTCCCAGGAAACGCCCCGCCTTCGATTTTCGCAACTCCTCGATGATCTCCGGCCGGCTCACCCGCAGAATGGTCTGAGCCTCCAGGCGGGCCTCGGTCCCCTTTTGCTCCCATTGTTTCAAAGCTTTAATAATGGCAGGGGGAATTTCCGCTGCCGCGTTCTTCGCCAGCAGGAGGAGTAACTGGTTGACTTTCAATCCTTGCCCGACTGCCCGTTTTAATGAACCGGTTGTCAGGCGGTAGCGATACTCGTCATCCTTCTCTTCTTCCCATTCACAGAAGCGGGCGATCTGGTACCTGGTAGCCCGCGCCAGCCATCTCGGGATGACGACCCTGCCCTGGGAGGAGACGTGCAATTTCGCGATTGTGCTATTCGTGGAATGAGGTCGTTCGCGCCTGCGTCGGAATGCGCTGACGACATCTTCTCCGCCAGGCATCGCCAGGTCCACCTGCCCCAGCCAGTAGAGCGGACCGCTGACCAGGTAGCGGATCAGGGCTCCGTCCACCTCGTCCCAGGAACCAAAACCCCGCAAATAGGCACCGTCTGAAAACCTTTTGATGAACCATGAATCGTAATCCCCGACCGGGCGCTGAAAATCGGGGTATTTCTCTTTGATCCCGTGGATGAATGCCGGCAGGCTCCACCAGGAGCCCAGCGGGATCGATTTCAGCAGGTTGAGCAGAAATTCACGCGTCGCCAGGGGCCGATTGTTCCAATCCCCTTCACACTCAATTCCCGGTACCTGGCGCAATTCATTGAATGTCTCGCCAGCCCTCCATGCCCTGGTTAATTGATCCAGCGCCTCATCCCGCCCGGCTTCCAGGAATAACCGGACCTGTTCCAGCTGAGGGAGTTCCTGCGCAAGCCTGGCTCCACGGGAAGCCGGGAGGAGGATTTTTGCCGCCTCCAGGAATTCCATCACCACCCCTGACGGAACGCGCATCTCGGGGATCGGGATCCCCATCCGCAGGGCTGCCAGGAGGGTGGTGGCATCGTCAACCAGGCGGTTGCATGGCGGGAGGGGATGTATGGTTTCCCTGGGAAGTGCCTGACGACCGAGAGGTTCATCCTCCCGATGGGCTGATGGGTGTTTACCAGATGGACCAGGAATCCGATCCTGGCTCTGAAGAACCAAAGGTACCAAATCATCCGGGATGTATGCAAATTCCTGGGCGCCATCAGGCAGATCAAAGAATGCCCTAGCGACCAATGCACGATAGAAAAGCATCTCTGCGCCGGAGGCGGGGTGCAGGAAGATTTGCTCCCGGTCGCGCCTTCCCGGACCGGCGGCGCGTATTTCGCCGAAGCGGCGTGCAAATACAGCCCAGGGAAGCCTGCCACCGGAGCTGGCGAGGGCTTCGAGCGCGGAGCGGGCATACCCGGGGAGCGCTTCGATCACCTCTCGGACCAGGTTGGGATCAAGCAGGGCTGCGGAGAGTTCCTTTAAAATTGTTTCCACATCATTTGCTTTAATATCGATTCCCCACAAACGCGCGACGATGCGCAGAAAACCGATATCGCTATCCTGGAGACTCTGGAGGATGGTGGGCATATAAAAAAATGAGAAACGAGTTTGCTGCAATTGTACTCGTTTCTCATTGCTCAACCAGATGTTCGAGGATTACCCCCGCACTACTTTTAGAGCACCGGGTATCACCTCGAGCGATATTTTGCGGGTATTCGTACCAAAACCGGTGAAGATCTCTCCATCGGCATGGATGTACAGCGCCCGATCGGAACTTATGGACATCTTGCGGAAGGATCCCATGCGCACCTGCTTGAATCGCCCGTGGGTTCCTTTCATCACTTCGGGTACCAGCCGGAACATCATCAAGCGTGATACCTTGCGGATGGCGGCGTATTCCAGCAGACCATCCGTATTGCTTGCCTGTGGCGCAACCATGAATCCCCCACCCTCGCGAGGACCATTGCACAATGTTAGCATCAGTGTGGACAGGTCCCAGGTTTCAGAGTCGGTCTCCACATGCAGTTGTGCCGGATTGAAATTCAGGATGATCGTCTGGATGACTGCAGTCAGGTACATCAAGAATCCACGCACCACTGGCAGCTTGTGCGACCGGATCGTGACAACGGCATCAAAGCCGATTCCCACCGTGTTATCGAAATATTCCTTGCGCCCGTGCTCGTCCGTAAAAACTCCCAGGTCAACCGCCTGCGGTTCGCCTTTCAGAGCATGCGCAAGGGCAATATCCGCCTTCGCGGGCAGGTTGATGGCATGGGCGAAGTCGTTCCCGGATCCCACCGGGACAATCCCGAAAATGGGGCGGTTCCGTTCAGGGACCTTCATCAATCCATTGATCACCTCGTGTACCGTGCCATCACCGCCGATGGCGATGACCATGTCATATCCCTGTTCACCGGCCTGGTAAGCCAGTTCGCTGGCATGGGTGGGATAAACGGTCCCACTCCAGTCAGCATTTCCATAGTCGGCAACGATCGGTCGAAGGTCGTTGGCGATCCGCCAGGCCTGGCCCATATCCGCAGTGGAATTGAAAATCAGCTTAACTTTCCGAGGCATGTACTCTCTCCATGGTAATTTGCAATATATAACCCCGAATCAATGGAACAGAGGCAACCAATCGTCCTGGCGAGATTTCCGAAGAATCAACAATTCTTCAATCCTGGAATTATAAAAATTTTTCCCGGACAATCCCTGTGAATGCCCAAACAAAGAATCCCTGCTGGGATGCCAGGGAACTCATCAAGAGGATTTTTTGGATTGGTGTTTGGACGAGAAGGTCTAAAGCCTCCCCCTGCAACCCTGATCAGGCAGGTTCTTCCCTCCTGCCATCGTGAAAATAATTTCTGACAAATGACTGTAAAGGGAAATTCTATCGTAGCGATTCGGGCGGTGTGAGTATACCTGTGCCGAGGCGTCCCTGGATGATCTCACCGCGCCGATGGCGTTTTGCCCGGTAGAGCGCCTCATCCGCGGAGCGCAGCAATCCGGATGACTCCCTGGCATGTTGCGGAAATACAGCCACGCCACCCGTCACGCTCAGGGAAAACTTTTCTCCGCTTGGTTTTTCGAAGAACAGCTGACGCAATTCCTGCTGGATCTTGTTCGTGACGATTAAAACCTGGGGCCAGTCGGTTTCCGGCAGGATGATCGTCATCTCGTCTCCGCCATAGCGCGCCAGGAAATCGGTGGCTCGCAGGGCTTTTTGGAACGAACGGGCGATGGCCTGCAAAACCTCGTCACCCACCTCGTGCCCAAGTGTGTCGTTGATGATCTTGAAACCATCCAGATCCATCATCACAACGGCAAACGGTTTGCCCGACCTCTTGGAACGGTTGATCTCTTCATCAAGATGTTCGTCCAGCGAACGCCGGTTGGGCAGCCCCGTCAGGGCGTCACTGCGCGCCTGCTGGCTGACCGCTTCATGCAGGCGGGCGTTGAGGATGGCGATGGCTGCCTGGTCAGCGAGAAGGGTGAGCAGGCGGGTTTCTGACTGGTTGAATTCCCCTGCGCTCGAGCGCGCCAGGTTCATCACCCCGATGACGCGCGTCCCCATCATCAATGGAATACCGATGATCGAACCACGCCAGGTTTTTGGCAAGCCCGTGAAGTTGGGCGGATTCGTCATCCCTTCCACGGTGATGATCTTCTTCTCCCGCGCCACCATGCCGGTCAGCCCGTCAGGCCCAGGCTCGGAGATCTGGACATTCTTCTCTCCGTCATTCTTTAAAGAAGCACCAAAAACCAGTTTTTCATCCTTATAAAGGTAAATATGGGCATCCTGCGCATCTTTTACCAGTTGCAGGGCTTCCTTGACCACGCCATCCAGTACGGTCTGAAGATCCAGGCTGGAGGTCAGATTAAAGGTTATCCTCTTGATCGCATCCAGTTCCGCCACCTGGCGCTGGATCAGCATCATCAGGTTGCCGTTATTAGCCATCGCGTCCACGAGTTGCCTGGAAAAGCCCTCTTCCTGGAGCAGTTTTTCATCCATCACGTTCATTAATAGGTTCAATAATTCAAGGATGCGTTCCTGAGCATCCAAAGGGACATTCTTTTCCTCAAGGGATTGGCGCGCCTCGCGTAATATTCCGGTGTGCGTCTTCATTCGTTGTCTTCCCGCCGCTTACGATGAATAGAAAGAGAATAATCTGCCACTATTATACATTCTTCTCATTTCCGCGCAAGAACGATATCCATACGAGAATCCAATCCCTGGACTGGACCCGGCATGATTTTTCTTTAATGTTAATAACCAGTGTCGTGCCTCCCCTCAGGAAAATATTCATTGCCACCCATTTGACATTTTTCCCTAAATTCTGTACACTAGAAGCATATTTCATACATAGGATTCATTCAGGAGGAACCATGGCTGCTCAATTCCAGTTTGTCATGCGCTCCGGGCCAAACCCCGGAAAAGTATATCAACTAGAAGCCTCCGAGATCGTTATCGGACGCGACTCCAACAACGGCGTTGCCATCAATGATGGTGAGATCTCACGCAAACACGCCAAGCTGAGCCTGCACGGCGCTGCGTACGTGATCCAGGACCTTGGCTCGACAAACGGTACATTCGTCAATGGACAGCGCCTCACTGGAACCCAGGTGCTGAACCCGGGTGATTCGGTCTCGTTTGGTGAAAATATCTCCGCTGTCTACGAGGCGGCTTCCGATCCGAATGCTACCGTGATCTCTTCAGCCCAGGCTCCCAAGACGGCCGCACCCGTTCGCAAACAGGCTGCTGCACCGGCTGCAGCCTACTCTGGTCAGGTACCCGCCGGTCCTCTCCCGGTCGCGGCAGTTCCTGCAAAAAAGAAGAAATTCCCCGTCTGGCTGATCATCCTGATCATATTTGTGGTGGTGCTCTGCGCCTGTGTCGGTTTCTTCCTGATCATCGACCAATTCAAGCTTTGGTGCCAGGTGCTTCCTTTCCTGGTTCCACTGATCGGCGGGACTTGCTGATCTCCCCAAATACAGATATTAAATCTGATTAGGAAACCAGGCGGCTATCATGAAGACGCCTGGTTTTTTTTCTTTATGGGGAAACAATATCCAGCATCCATTCCGTCCATCTAAGATTTATCGCCGCATTTTTATAGTCACCAGTGAATAATTCCCTCTGCGAGCGGATTAACAGGCTTTCGAAGAGATGATTCTCCCATCCTGATGGATGACGTAGGAGATCCGCCACGATGGCCCGTTCTCGCATGACGGAAGCATCCGGCAGCCATGCGGTCAAGAAATACGCCGATGGGTCAAGCGCCAATTGGTAGCGGCGGACAATGTCAAAGAATGAGATGGTCAATTCCAGGTCAGTGACCTCCTCTTTTGACACCGGTTGGGATTTCAGGAAAATAAGGAAAGCACTTTCCAGGGTATCCAATGAGATCCCGAAAGAATCCTGAAATGCCGAGTCCAGGACCGCTGAAATGGTTGTATTCTCCGGTACCGGGATGCTTCGGTAGAACTCGTTGAACGCACCCCAGCCATAGGTCTCGACAAGGTAATCCACGAGCGCTCCGGCTTCGAGATAACTGATGTCGTGCTGTTGTTTGTAGAAATCATCAGAAATCGTGGGGAGCGGCAGGTACCAGCCCAATTGCAGCAAACCTGCCGCGCGAGGTCCAAGCGCCTCAGGTTTGAAATGCCCTCCTGCCAGGTAGACTGCCAGGCCCTCCTGCAGGATGGCTGGCAGGTATGTCCCGCCTACTGCCTGGTCATAATAATGAACGAATTCATGGTGGAACAGGATCGACATGTCGTTGCCGATATAATTATCATCCATGTAGGTGGTGTAGATCCCGTTCCATGTATAACCGCCGTGACCGATAACCCGCGACATGATCACGATATCCATCTTTTTATCCAGGCTGGAGCCAAGCTGAGCTGAGACTTCTGCTGATTGTCTGTCAGCTTCCTGGCTGAGAAAAGTGATATCACGTTCGGCAGCGGTTCCGGTTATGTAATACAGGCTGCAGCAGGTGGAAGTCGTGGAGGTCCAATGAGCGCCGGGTTCCGGCGCAGGCACCCGGTCGGCCGGGTGGAGCGTGAAGGTTTCCTCCCAGGTGTCGTTCTCCGGTTGACGGGTGAAAGTCAGGGTGTACCTTCCGGGTTTTAGATTGCGCGTATCCCAGATCCACCACAGGGTGGCCTGGTTGCGCAAGCCGAGTCCGTAAGGGGCAAAATCAGCGCTGCCCAGCGACTGACCGTTGAATGACACATCAATGCTGCCCGGCTCGCCATTTTTAACAGCGGGGTCCAGCACTTCGAAACTGATTTGATCACCGGCATACAGCCTTCCATCGGGATGGGTGATCACGGTTACCTGCCCGGTCTGCTGAACGGGCCGGCAAGTGGTCAGCAGGATCGTTGCTACCATGAGCAGGCTGAATAAGGAGCGGCGCATGCAGTAATTATAAGCGCCCACAGGTTGTATTTTCCCCTTCAAAACGATAGAATAGAAGCAAGGAGCAGGATCATGCAAGAGACAGAACCTCCCTCATCACCACGCTGGGGTGCCCTCAATAAACTGGTCGTGACGATGACCCTGGTGGTCATTCTGGGGGCATTGCTGGTTCACTTTAAATTCATCATCGCCCCCATCCTGATGGCCTTCATCCTGGCGTATCTTCTATTACCGCTTGCCTCGCTGATGAGCCGCAGAACACCCCTCTCCTGGTCGATGGCGGTTAATCTGATTTACCTGATCCTGGTTCTCATGTTACTGGCATTGCTCACCTGGGGCGGTGTCGGCCTGGTCAACCAGGTGCAGAATCTGATCACGGCTGTTCAGAATTATGCCACCCAGTTACCGGTTTTTATCGAGAGCCTGTCCCATAAAGTCTATGTGCTCGGCCCATTCAGATTCGACTTCTCCACAATTGACTGGCAGGCCATTGGTCAGCAGATCCTGTCGTACGTGGAACCAGCCCTGACCAGGGTGGGTGGTCTGGTGGGCACCCTGGCATCCAGCGCAATTTCCATCCTGGGCTGGACGGCATTCGTGGTCGTTGTCTCGTATTTCTTCCTGCTGGAGAGCGGTGGCTTTCGCACCCGGATCATCCAGGTGGATATCCCCGGCTATGCGGAGGATCTCCGGCGCTTGAGTACCAGACTGGGTCGCATCTGGAATGCATTCTTGCGCGGTCAGATCTTCATCTTCCTTTCGAAAGCGATCACCTACATGCTGATCATGACCGTTCTGGGGGTCCATTATGCCATCGGTGTGGCGCTCATCGCCGGGTTTGCCAGTTTCCTGCCTTACGTGGGTCCGGCGATCAATTGGATCGTGCTTGGTCTGGTCACCTTCTTCCAGGGCAGCAACCCGTTCGGTTTTTCGCCGCTGGGCTATACGGTCTTTATAATTATTGTTGCCCTCGTCATCGACCAGGTTTACGATAATCTGATCGTCCCGCGCCTCATGGCGAATACGTTGAAGGTCCACCCGGCATTCGTGCTGATCGCTGCCATCATCGCTGCCAACCTGATAGGCATCCTGGGTGTGCTCCTCGCCGCGCCGTTGCTCGCCACCCTGCAACTCGTCGGCAGGTACACCATGCGCAAATTACTGGATAAAGATCCCTGGGTGCCGGGAGAAGATACGCTCCAGCCTCCCGGTGAGCCAAAATGGTGGCGTAAGCTGCGAGCCTGGTTGCGGAAGCGCACAGGCAGACACAGTCGTTCATCCATCCCGGAGGTAGACCCGGAAATCGAGAAAAAGATGGACAAGTGAATCGATCCCGAAAAATCCTGAGAACTTTGCGATAAAAAAAATCCAAAAGGAGAAATACCATGCCCACTACAGCCCCTGAACCCAAAACCGAAACCCTCGCTGAGACTGAAAGTTTCCTGGCCTGGAAGGCGGATGAACCCGATGGTGAAACAACCTATCATCTCGAATTAAATAACGTCACCCTCCATTTTTTCAAAGAAGAATGGGATGAATTCCTCACCCTGGTTCAAAAACTATAACAGACCATGAATCGAAATAATGCCATAACCGATATTCCTGGGATCGAAGTTGGCCAGGCCCAGGATGAGCAGGCCCTTACCGGTTGCACGGTCATCCTGTGCTGCAAGGGGGCTGTGGGCGGGGTGGATGTGCGCGGCAGCGCCCCAGGGACGCGCGAAACCGACTTGCTTGACCCTGTCAATCTCGTCGATAAAGTCCACGCGGTTGTTCTGGCAGGCGGCTCTGCATTTGGGCTGGACGCGGCTTCAGGCGTGATGAAATACCTGGCTGAAAAGAAAATTGGCTACGGGTTTGGCGCCGGGCGCGTTCCGATCGTCCCTGCAGCGATCCTGTTTGACCTTGGCCTTGGTACCACCTCCCGGCACCCTGACCCGGAAATGGGTTATGCTGCAGCATCTTCTGCGCAAACCGGATTTGTGGCTCAGGGCAATGTCGGCGCGGGGACGGGGGCGACGCTCGGCAAGATCTTCGGAATGACCGGAGCGATGAAATCCGGGCTGGGAACCGCCAGCCTCGAGATAGGTGGTGGATTGCTCGTCGGCGCCATCGTTGCCGTCAACCCCTTCGGTGATGTGCTCGATCCGGAGACCGGGCGCATCCTCGCCGGGGCGAGGCCTGCCCGGATCGGCTCACTTAAAATTGGGGGCAGGGAGGAATTCGCGGATACGCTCAAGGTGATGAAAACCCTCACCGGGAGGGCCATCCTGAACCTGGCGGGGCACGCCAATACCGTCATCGCGGT
>Ga0315295_10000853_pt1 | contig 26025 bp, 18 predicted proteins | sample YL17G14_0_MG_FD_204453 | JGI IMG/M metagenome (GOLD analysis project Ga0315295, IMG submission 204453) | Sediment microbial communities from Yellowstone Lake, YNP, Wyoming, USA - YL17G14_0 | ecosystem: Environmental > Aquatic > Freshwater > Lake > Sediment | place: USA: Wyoming | collected... | reverse complement strand
AGCGGGGGCGGGGCGGGGGGTTGGAGGTTTGGGGACTGGACGTGGAGGAGCTGGACATTACGGAGGCGGGGGCGGTGGAGCGGTGGGTGGGAGAGCATCGGCCGGGGGTGGTGATCAACTGTGCGGCGTACACGGACGTGGACGGGTGCGAGAGCCGGCGGGAGTTGGCGTTGGCGGTGAACGGGGCGGGGCCGGGGAACCTGGCGGGGGCGTGCGCGCGAGTGGGGGCGTTGCTGGTGCACCTCAGTACGGACTTTGTTTTCGACGGGCAGGACGATCGGCCGTACCGGGAAGGGGATGAGCCGCGGCCGGTGAGCGTGTACGGGGCGTCGAAACTGGCGGGGGAGGAGGCGGTGCGGGAGCGAGGGGGGGAGCACCTGATTGTGCGGGTGTCGTGGCTGTTCGGGCGGCACGGGAAGAACTTCGTGGGGACGATCCGTCGGCTGGCGCGGGAGCGGGAGTATCTGGAGGTGGTGAACGACCAGGTAGGGTCGCCGACGTACACGGGTGATTTGGTGGAGGCGTTAGGGCATTTGGTGGGGGTGGGGGCGCGGGGGACGGTGCATTTTCGCAACGAGGGGAGTTGTTCGTGGTACGAGTTTGCGTGCGAGATCGTGCGGCAGAGCGGTTTGGCGACGGCGGTGCGGCCGATCACGTCGGGGCAGTTGAAACGGGCGGCGCGTCGGCCGGCGTGGTCGGTGCTGGACATTAGCCGGTACAAGGAGTTGACGGGGCAGGGTGTCCGGCCGTGGCAGGAGGCGTTGGCGGCGTACCTGAGCGCGCCAGAGGCCTGAGGCATCGGCGTCGGTTGGGGCGCGTCTGGTTGGTGCGGGGGGTCGGTCAGAGGGGAGCGGGCCGTCTCAGGGCTGAAGCCACATGGCCCGGAACTGCCGCCGCTGAATGTCCAGCAAGCATTTGTTGGGGCAGGTGCCGTCGGCGTTGATCTGGCCGGGTTGGCATTCGTCCGGCCCGGCGACGGGGATGGGGAGCGTGCCATCGTCGCTGAGGAGCAGGAGGAGGGGTGAGCCGGCGAAGGGCACGACGGATTCGGGAGTGAAATGGTCCGGGTTTTCCAGGGGCCGAACGAGGGTGGGCTGCTCCTGCTCATTGCCGGACCAGCGGTACAGTGCGAAGCGACGGGTTTCATCGGATGGGCCGGCGACGATGAAGACCGTCTGATGTGGCGGGGAGTATTCCATGGACCGGACGCCCAAGCCGTCCAAGTCCCAAAGGAGTGGTCGTTGGAAGAGCGGCGGGGCGGCGGTTTCGACGAGGGCGGCGGGGTTTTTCAAGGGCACGACCAGGGCACACGGCCGGTGCAGCCGGGGATGTACGGGACGGGGGTTTCGAAAACCGATGTAGAGCGTCCGGCCGTCGGGGCCGAAGGCCAAGGCTTCGATATTGACGCCCTGTCGCTTGGGGGCGAGCTGTTCTCGTTCTTTCCTGGTGAGGAGGTTGTCATTGGCGAGGCGGGCGGCCTGGGGCAGGTGAAGTTCGTCGGCCCAAGGCTGCTCCAGGATGGCCTCCAGAAGCCTGCGACAGGGGCGACCGGCCGGCTCAATGCGCCACTGGGTCCCGTCCAGCCGGACCTGCGTGGCAAAGAAGCGGTAGCGGCTGGGGCGCAGGTCGCCGTCTTTGTCGCGGCCGTGGGAGCTGATCCAGTAAACCCGATCTCCCGAGCGAGCGGCTCCTTCCAAGTCCGTCTCGGGGTGTTTGGGGTCCACGGCCAGGAAGGAGGTGAGGTCATAGGACGCCACGGGCGCAGGCGCTGCGTTCAGGCGGTAAACGCGGAGGACGTTGGTTTCGTCGTCAGCGGCGATGAATTCGTTGTCGGCGAGGGCCACGGCGGCCGAGGCGTCGCTCATCTGGCGGAAGTGCAAGGTCGCGGGCGGCTGGGGAGCAGTGGGCCGGTCCTGGGCTAAGGCCGGGGCGCCGGCGCTCAGGCAGGCCGAGAGAACGATGGCAAGTGGCAGGGGAACTTTCCCGCCCGAGGGGTAAGCGGAGGCTGGTGTGGCAGATCCAAACATTCTCATACAATTCTAATGCTCCCGGTGCGGCGGGACAAGGGTTCAGGCCCGCTGGTCTCGGGCCGGGGCCAAGGAGGCGGGCAGGGAGTATTCTTTGGGGGGATTCGGAATTTGGCGGAATAGGCCCCGGCAGTCCGGCGTCTGTTATTATGCCTGGGGTTGGCAGTGGGAAGGTATCATTCTGCGCCGTGAGCCGGCGGGACGTGATTGACAGAGGCCGAGCGGGCAGTTATGGTAAGAGCAAGGGCTTGGCAGGATATACTACTTGCAAGGAGCGAAATGACGGCCAGGCAATGTGGGACGATGGTGGTGCTGGGGCTGGCGGCGGCGGGGCTGTTGGCGGGTCTGGGGGGATGCAGCAAGTCGTGGTACAAGGAGGATGCCGACCGGGGGGTCTATCAGATCATAGATGAGAAATGGCAGGAGGACTTTCCGAGCAAGGCGAACTACCGGATCAGCGACGTGGCGCCGTCGGAGCAGGACGTGGTGGCGCCGGCGGCGGCGGAGGTGAGGGGACGGCTGAGCCTGGCGGAGGCGGTGGCGCTGGCGACGGCGCACAATCGGGACTATCAGACGCAGAAGGAAGGTTTGTACCTGGCGGCGTTGAGTTTGACGCAGGCGCGGCATGAGTTTGCGCCACAGTTAGCCGGGGCATTGAACGGAGGGTACGCCAAGTCGCCGGGCGGGGAGACGGTGTCGGGGGGGGCGAACCTCGGTTTGGGGCAGTCGCTGGCCGAGGGGATGGACATTTCGCTACGGGTGGCGACGGACTGGCTGCGCTACCTGACGGGGGACCCGCGGACCTCGCTGGGGTCGGTGCTGAGCGCGACGGTGAGTCAGCCGCTGCTGCGCGGGGCGGGACGGGCGATCGTGCAAGAGAACCTGACGCAGGCGGAGCGGAGCATGTTGTATCAGTTGCGGGACTTCAACCGCTACCGGCAGCAGTTCGTGGTGTCGCGGGTGTCGGAGTACTACAACGTGCTGCGGAACCAGGACCAGGTGGAGAACGAGCGGAAGAACTACGAGAGCCTGAGCTACATTCACCAGCGGTATCAGGCGTTGGCGGACGCCGGGCGGGTGGAGCGGCTGCGGGCGGCGGACGCGATGCAGAACATGCTGCAGGCGCGAGACAATTACGTGCGGGCGCAGGAAACGTACCGAGAGCAGTTGGACCGGTACAAGATCACGCTGGGCCTGCCGACGGAGGCGGCGGTGGTGCTGGACCCCAACGAGCTGAAGGCGTTGGAGAGGTTGGGGGTGTCCGACCCGAACTACGACGAGGGCGCGCTGATTGCGACGGCCTTGAGGTATCGGCTGGACCTGGCGAACACGATGGACGAAGTGGCGGACGTGGAGCGGCAGTTGAAGGTGGCGGAGAACGGGCTGCTGCCGCTGTTGCGACTGACGGGCGGCCTGAGCGCGAGCACGCCGGGGGACACGCAGCAGTTGGCGCGGTTTCAGTTCCAGCAGGGGACGTATCGACTGGGGTTTGAGTTTGACCCGGACCTGGACCGGCTGCCGGAGCGGAATGCGTATCGGCGGGCTTTGATCAGCATGACGCGGCAGCGGCGGGCGTACGAGCAGGCGGTGGACCAGGTGACGTTTGATGCGCGGCAGGCGTTGCGGAACCTGCGGGAGGCGGCAAGCGTCTATACGATTCGGCAGATGAGCCTGAAGTTGGCGCAGAAGCGGGTGGACGGGGAGCAGTTGAAATTGCAGGCGGGGACGTCGGTGATTCGGGACCTGCTGGATGCGCAGCAGTCTTTGGTGAACGCGCAGAACGCGTTGACGAATGCCTTAGTGGGGTACACAGTGGCCCAATTGGAGTTTGCGCGGGACCTGGGGATATTGGCGGTTCAGCCGGACGGGCTATGGGAGGTCAGGACGCCATGACGAGGATGAACACGTGGATGAAGCGGAGTTGGGTGCGGCGGGCGGCGGCGGGGGCGGGGGTGCTGGCGGCGGCGGTGATCGTCTGGGCGTGGGTGTCGAGGGGCTCGGGCGGGGCGGAGGGGGCGCAATCCGGCGCGACGTTCGCGGTGAAACGCGGGAACCTGGTGATTTCGGTGACCGAGAGCGGCAGCGTCCGGGCGGCGTCGTCGCTGGAGATCAACTCGCAGGTGGAGGGTGAGCCCGCGATCATCAACCTGGTGCCGGAAGGGACGCTGCTGACGGCGGAGGACGTGGCGGCGGGTAAGATTCTGGTGGAGCTGGATTCCGCGAGCATTCGGGACCGGCTGAGCCAGCAGCTCATCGACTGCGCCTCGGCGCAGGCGGCGTTGGTGGACGCGGAGGAGGGGTATGCGATCCAGCAGAAGGTGAACGAGAGCGACCTGGCCGGCAGCCGGCTGAAGGTGGAGTTTACCCGGATGGACCTGCAGAAGTACCTGGGGGACGAGGCGGCGAATGATCTGATCGCCCGGTACGGAGTGACCACGGATCCGAACGCGGTGGTCGTGGTGGGATGGAGCGGCGACCCGAACGGGCTGGGCGGGGGCGCGCGACAGGAATGGCAGAGGCTGCAGGCGGACATCGAGGTGGCGCAGGAACAGTTGAAGCGGGGGGCGGACAAGCTGCACTGGACACGGAAGCTGTACGAGCAGGAGTTTGTGGCGCGGACCGAGCTGGAGGCGGACCAGTTGGCGCAGCGGCAGCAGCAGATCTCTCTGGATCGGTCCTTGACGACGAAGGAGTTGTTCCTGCAGTACGATCTGCCCAAACAGGTGGCGACGCTGCTGAGCAACTATCGGGAGGCGTTGCGGGATTTGGATCGGACGTTGGCGGGCACGCGGTCGAGGCGGGCGCAGGCGGAGGCGCGTTTGAGCAGCGCGCGGTCGAAGAACGAACGGGAGCTGGAGGACCAGAAGAAGATCGAGGATCAACTGGCGGTGTGCACGATTCGAGCGACCAAGCCGGGGCTGGTGATCTACGGCGGGGGCGAAGACGACTGGCACCGCCGGTCGTCCAACCCCATCGAACTCGGGGCAAAGGTGTATGAGCGGCAGAGGATCCTGACGATTCCGAACACGACGCAGTTGATGGTGGACGTGAAGGTGCACGAGACGAGCGTGGACAAGGTGCGGGTGGGGCAGCGGGCGCGGGTCACGGTGGACGCGCTGCCGGACAATGCCTACTGGGGGCGCGTGGAGCAGGTGGCGGGGCTGCCGGATTCGCAGCGGGGCTTCCTGAGTCCGGACGTGAAGCTGTATAACGCGAAGGTGAGCATCGACGAGGAGGACAAGGCGTTGCGGCCGGGGATGTCGGCGAAGGTGGAGATTATTGTGCAGGAATTGACGGCGGTGTCGTATGTGCCGCTGCAGGCGGTGGTGCACAACGGGGATTCAACGATCTGCTACGTGAAAAACGGGGCAGGGCTGGAGGCGCGGCCGGTGCGGACGGGGCCGTTCAATGAGAGTTACATAGTAATTCAGGACGGGTTGGGTGACGGGGAGTTGGTGTCATTGGTGCCGCCGCGGTTGAGTGAAGGTCTCGCGGCGCCGACGGGCGCGGGTGAGGGACAACCGGGCGAAGGCGGGCGTGAGCAAGCGGCTGCGGCGCCGGCCAGCCAGGAGGCGCCGGGCAGCACGGCGGCAGCGAAGGGGGGATCGGCTGAGAGCGCCGCGGCGCAGAAGGAGTCGAGCCAAAAAGTTGGGGGGGGACAGCCCCAGGAAGGTGAAGGAGTGGCTGGCGGGGCGGGTCGGCCGGAGGGGGTGATGGGGGTGGGTCGGCCGCAGGGGGCGCCGGGGGCGGGACGTCCGGCAGGCGGGCCGCGGGGTGGCGGCGGGGCGGGACGGCCCAGTGGCGGGGGTACGGGGCGCTCGGGTGGCGGTCAATAGGCGTGCAGGACCAGGAACCGGAAGCGCCGCGGATGGGCATCGTCGAGATCGAAAAGCTCAGCAAGACGTACCACATTGGTCCGGTGGAGGTGCACGCGCTGTACGAGGTGGACGTTTCGATCGCGGCGGGGCGGTACGTGGCGATCATGGGGCCGAGCGGTTCGGGGAAGTCAACGCTGCTTAACCTGCTGGGCTGTCTGGATCAGCCGACGAGCGGTCGATACTTGTTGGGGGGCGACGACGTGTCGCGGCTGGACGACGATATGCTCTCGCAGATTCGGGGGGCGAGGATCGGGTTTATTTTTCAGTCGTACAATCTGATTCCGCAGCTCAACGTGCTGGAGAACATCGAGGTGCCGCTGTACTACCAGGGGATCTCGGCGCAGAGGAGTCGGGATCGGGCGCAGGAGTTGGGGCAGCTGGTGGGATTAGGGGATCGGCTGAGGCACCGGCCGACGGAGCTGAGCGGGGGTCAACAACAGCGGGTGGCGATTGCGCGGGCGTTGGCGAACGATCCGTTGATTTTGCTGGCGGACGAGCCGACGGGGAACCTGGATTCGCAAAGCGGGGAGGAGATCCTGCGGATCTTGGACGAACTGCACGGGCGGGGGAAGACGCTGATCGTGGTGACGCACGATCCGAGCGTGGCGCGGCGGGCGCAGCTCATCGTGCGCCTGCTGGACGGGCGGGTGGAGCGGATCGAGCGGAACGGGGGTGGCGTGGGATGATTTGGCTGCGGCTCAGACGTACGGTCAAACTGGCGGCGGTCAGCCTTTGGATGCACCGGCTGCGGTCCACGCTGACGACGTTGGGGATCATTTTCGGAGTGTGCTCGGTGGTAGCGATGCTGGCGATCGGCGAGGGAGCGAGCCAGGAGGCGCAAGAGCAGATTGCGCGGCTGGGCAGCCGAAACGTGATTGTGCAAACGGTCAAGCCGCCGGAGACTCAGCGGACCGACACCCAACAGGCCCGGCTGGAGGAGTACGGGCTGAGCTACCTGGACGCGGAGCGGCTGCGGGACACGATCCCCGGGGCGCAGGTGATCGTGCCGGTGCGGCGTCTGGTGCACGAGGGGCGCTACCGCACGCGGAAGGCGGCGATCGAGATGCTGGGGACTCTGCCGTGGTATCCGGAGACTCACCCGCTGGACATCCTGCGGGGGCGATTTCTGGACCCGCTGGACCTGCGGAGTTTTCACAACGTCTGCGTCCTGGATGAATCGGTGTATGACCAACTGTTTCTGTTTGATTGGCCGATCGGTGCATTCATCAAGATAGGGGGCGAGTACTACGAGGTGGTGGGGGTGGCGCGGCCGCGGGGCGCGGAGATCGGCAAGGAGAAGGGCGGCGGGGCCGGGGGCCAGGGGTCGGCGGCAGCGGGCGGGGGCGGGGTGGCGGGGCGGGTGTATCTGCCGTTGACGACCGTCCGGCAGCGTTTTGGGGAGATGATCATCCAGTTGGGGACGGGCGGGCAGCAGGCGGAGCGGGTCGAGCTGCAGCAGATCACGGTGCAGGCGCCGAGCACGGAGAGCGTGCCGGGGGTGAGCAAGGTGATAGAGGGGCTGCTGGCCCGGACGCACAAGAAGAAGGACTACCAGGTGACGGTGCCGCTGGAGCTGCTGGAGCAGGCGGCGCGGACGAAGCGGATCTTCAGCGTGGTGTTGGGGAGCATCGCGGCGATCTCGCTGGTGGTGGGCGGGATCGGAATTATGAACATCATGCTGGCGACCGTGAGCGAGCGGACCCGGGAGATCGGGATTCGACGGGCGCTGGGGGCGAAGCGGCGGGACATTATTCTCCAGTTCCTGTCGGAGACGGTGCTGCTGACGACGGTGGGCGGTATTCTCGGGATTGCGCTGGGGTTCTTCATCCCCATCGCCGTGGAGCGGTTTGCTAAGATGCCGACGGTGATCACGGGGATCTCGCTGGCGCTGGCGTTCGGGATATCGGGGGCGGTGGGGTTAACGTTCGGGATCTACCCGGCGTACCGGGCGGCGAACATGGACCCGATCGAGTCGCTGCGGCACGAATGAGGTCGTGAGTCGGGGTGCGGGGGAGAAGGCACACGCGCGCCGGTGGGCGGGGGCATGTCAAGCGAGCCAGGCGGCGAGGGTTTCGAGGTCGGGCAGGTCGGCTTCGGGGGTTTCCAGGACCCAATGGGCGACGCCGTTGTCGCGCAGGAGACGGACGGTGTCGTGGAGGCGCATGTGATTGGGGGTGGCGAGGGAGCGGTGGCCGTCGCGGAGTTCACGGACAGGGGTATCGAGGGGCAGGGGGTTGGCGTGGAGGTGGACGCAACGGACGCGGCGGGAGGCAGCCAGCAGGGCGATTTGGCGGTGGTAGTCGCGGCGGAGGAGCAGACAAGCGACCCAGAGATGGCTGAGGTCGAGGCAGAGGGGGGCATCGAGGGCGGCCATCGGCTCGGCGAGGAGCAGGCCGCCGCCATAGACGGGAAAGTCGTTCTCGATGCACCATTGGATGTCGGGGAAGTCGGCGGCAATTTGCGCCAGGCGCTGTTTGACGCGGGCGAGGCGTTGGGTGTATTCAGGAGTGTCGAGGAAGTCTGAGCAGAAGGGTGAGCCGGCCAGGCACAGCTCGTCGCGGCGGGCGACGGCGAGGCACTCGTCGAGGCTGCGTTCCCGGTTGAAGGCGAGGATGGGCAGGTCGGTCATGAGGAAGCCGTGGAAGACGGCCAAGCCCGGACCGAAGCGCCGAATGATACGGGCCGTCGAGGCAAAGGATTGGCGGGCGTAGGAAAACTCGGCGTTGGCGAGGTTGAGGAAGTACTCGCTGCAGAGGGGGGCATGGTAGCTGAGGGGCGTGCCGGCGGCGGCCAGACGTTCTATCCAGTCAAGGTCGGTTACATTGTGGATTTGGATCCCGAGGGTCCAGCCCAGCCGCGCGCAGAAATGTTGGGCGGCGGTGATCTTGGCGTGGTAGTCAGTCCCGATGAGGCTGCTGGAGGCGTATTCAACGCGTAGGTTGGTCATGGCACGTTGCGCTCGCGGGCGGGCCCTTCGCCGGGTTCAGGGCCGGGGTTGGTCGGCACGCTCGGGTTGCAGGCGTGCTAATCGTAGCTGGCGTAGGGTTGACTGGCAAGCCGTTAGGGTGCGAGGAGTAGGGCCCTGGGAGCTGGACAGAGGATGGCCGACGGCGCGAAAGGGGGGGTAAAGCGGGGCCGACAGAGGGAGTTTTAGAGTTGCCAGAGGCCAATTTGGGCCTACAATTAGCGTGGGGTGGACCCGCCTGGGGCGGGGCACGCGGGGAGGCGCGGGGGAGAAAGCAGGGAAGAACCGATGGCCGGGGAAGAATCGCTGGTGCGGGTGGAGCAGTCGCCAAAGGGGGCAGTGGCGCGGGTGTTAAGGGAGGAATTGATCGAGGATGCGACGGTCTTGCAGGTGGAGGAGGAGTTGCTGACGGTGGTGTTTGAGCACCCCGGCAAGAACATGGTGCTGGACCTGGGGCGGGTGCGGCTGTTGTCGTCGGGTTTGCTGGGGGCGTTGCTGCGGGTGAAGGAGGAGTTGAGTCGGCAGGGTGGGCGGCTGGTGTTGTGCGGCGTGCATCGGAAGGTGACCAACACGCCGGACGACAAGTACCTGTATGAGCTGTTGAAGGTGGTGAAGCTGGACACCGTGTTTGAGATTTGTGAGAGCGTGGAAGAGGCGCTGCTGAAGCTGGATGTGGCGGAGTAAAGAGGAGCCGGCAAGCGGGGGCCGGGGCGGGGCAGCGGTGAGGCGACCAGGAGAAGTGCATGGACAAGCTGTTGGAGCAGTTCCAGAGGGCGGTCGTGGATCATTGGCAGCAGGTGGCGGCGGCGCTGCTGATTCTGGTGCTGGGCCATATTGGGGCGGTGCTGGTCCGCAACGTGCTGGATCGATTGCTGGGTCGGCGAAAGGTGGACGGGACGATCCGCGGGTTCCTCACGAGCCTGACGTATTTTGGGATCATGACGTTTGTGGTCATTGCGGCGGTCACGAAGCTGGGGGTGGAGACGACGAGCCTGGCGGCGGGGATTGCGGCGGCGGGCCTGACGATCGGCCTGGCGTTGCAGGGGTCGTTGAGCAACTTTGCGGCCGGGTTGTTGCTGCTGGTGCTGCGGCCGTTCAAGCAGGGGGACTACATTGAGGGGGCGGGAACCGCGGGCGTCGTGGATTCGATGCAGGTTTTCACCACGACGCTGCTGACACCGGATAACAAAAAGGTGATCGTCCCGAACGCCAAACTAACGGCGGACAACATCATCAACTACTCGGCGACGGGGACGCGGCGGGTGCAAATCACGGCGTCGGTAAGCTACGGGGACGACCTGGACAAGGTGCGGGCGGTGCTGCGGAGAATCCTGGAGGAGGACCCACGGGTGCTGCGCGAGCAGCCCTCGCAGATCGCGGTGAATGAACTGGGCCACAGCAGCGTGGATTTTGTCGTGCGGGCGTGGGTGAGGACGGCGGATTACTGGGACTTCCTTTTCGAGACGACGGAGAAGATCAAAAAGCGGTTTGACGCCGAGGGGATCACCATTCCCTTCCCGCAGCGCGACGTGCACGTCTATCAGCATCCGGTTTGAGGGCGGGCGGGGTCGTGGAAGTGCGGATAGCTGTCTTGTCGGATTTACACGCCGGGCCGGCGGTTGCGGGGTCGGAGTGCCGCGGAGACCTGGCGGAATGCCTGTTGCGGCGGGCGGTGAATCGGCTGCGGCGGTGGCTGCGGCCGGACGTGGTGCTGGTGCTGGGCGACCTGGTGGAAGACGCGACGGCGGCAGGGGCGGAACAGCAACTGCGGCGGTTGGCGGAGATCATTGGCAAGTTGGAGTGTCCGGTGGCGGTGCTGCGGGGCAACCATGACCCCGAGCGGTCGGTGTTCTATCGGCACCTGCCGTCGCCGGGGGACCATCTGGACCTGAAGGGGGTGCGGTTCGTTTTCTTCGATGATCCGGCGGAACCAGGATACACGGCCCGACGCACAGAGCGGGACCTGGCGCGGATGGCGGCGGCCGGGGCGGGGCATGAGGGGCCCCTGGTTTCGGTGCAGCACGTGCCGGTGGCGCCGGAGGGGGTGGAATGCCCCTATCGGATGAACAATGGGGCGGAGGTGATCAAGGTGATGCGACGGTGCGGGTACGCGCTGTCCGTGGCGGGGCATTATCACCGGGGGCTGGAGGCGATCCGGCGGGATGACTCGGCCGGCGGCGGATTCCTGGCGGCCCCGGCGCTCTCGCGGCCGCCATTTGAGTTCCTGCTCGTCGAGCTGAAGGGGCGGGAGGTGAAGTGTCGGCGACAACCGCTGGCGATGCCGACGGGATTGCACCTGACGGACTTTCACGTGCATACGCCGTTTGCTTATTGCAGCGAGGACATGGACATCGGGCGGGCCCAGGCGCTGGCGGAGGATTTCGGCCTGGCGGGGCTGACGTTCACCGAGCATGCGAGCCATTTGTGTTTTTCGCGGGAGCAGCACAAGGCGATCGTGCATCAGCAGCAGGGGCAGGGCGCCGCACGGCCCGAGCACGATCGCTTTGGCCCCTGGCGGGCGGCCTTGGCGAGGGCGGGGGTGGCAGACAGGAACATCGGGTTGGAGGTCGATTGCGATTTCCACGGCGCTCTGTTACTGAAAGAAGGATACCGGGAGTCGGTTAGATTCTTGCTGGGGGCGGTGCACGAGGTGGGGGAGTCGGTGCGGCCGGCGCCGAATATCCATCGGCTGACGGAGCAATTCATGGCCGGCACGGAGAAGCTGCTGCGCGCCGGCGTTGCGGTGTTGGCGCACCCGTTGCGGTTGTTCGAGCGGAAGGGACTGCCGGCGCCGCCGGGGTTGTACGGCCGGGTGGTGGAGAAGCTGCGGGCCAACGGGGTGGCCGCAGAGGTCAATTTTCATAAGGCCGACCCGGACGTAGAATTCTATGAGACGTGCTTGCGCGCCGGGGTGAGATTGACGCTGGGCAGCGACGCCCACCACCTCTCGCAAGTGGGGGAGCTGTGGCCGCATGTGGAACTGCTCAAGCGACTGGGGGCGGCGAGCAACCTTGAAGAGGTACTGTTCGATCCGCGGGGAGGACCAAGAAGGCCGGTGAGATAGAGGGGCGGGGGCCCCCTCGATAGGCTCAGGGCTGCCAGAGGGCGCCCCAGGCGCGGCGGGCAAGGTCGGCGAAGCGGCGTTGGTGGAAGTTACGGAGGCGTTCAACGCCGATGACTCGGCCGGCGTGGTCGAAGTGGACGGCGAGAGGCCACATACTGTCCAAGCTGCTGGGTTCGCGGCCGTAACGCATGTCGTGGAACTCGACGACGTGGCCGTGCACGCCGAGGCAGTGAACGGCGCGGGTCTGGCCCATGGCGAACCAGTCATAGGTCTGGACGTCGGGTAGTTCGCGGGCGCGGTCGATCCAGGGGTTTCGATCGAGGGGAGCACGCTGGAGGTCGGCTGGTCGGCCCCCGCCAAAGACGACGTTGACGCGGGCGACGGTCCAGGCGTCGTCATCGCGACGGGTCACGCGCCAAAGAAAGATCGCGCCGATCTGAGGGTAGGCGCGATACTCGGCGGGACCGCGCGGCGGCGGAGCGTGGTCGCGCCAGATGGTGCCGGCGCGGTGATGGCAGAGGCCGCCGGCGGCGAGGTAGGCGAGGGAAAGCAGAAAGCCGGTCCAACCGACGATGAGGCAGGCGTGGCGGCGGTCGAGGCGGGCGCGGCGAATGGCCCAGCACAGCATCAGGGTGAGGATCAGCAGCGGCGTGTAGAAGATGTCCACAATGGGGACAACGTCGAGGGCGAAACGGCGTTGGGTGAGGGGGGCAAACAGTTGGGTGCCGTAGCTGGTGCACCAGTCGAGCAGGGGATGGGCGAGCAGCCCGACCAAGACGCAGGCGTACAGGAGACGTAAGGGGGCGGGGCGCCCGCCATTGCGGCGGTAGCGCCGCCAGAGCCAGGCAATGGCCAGGGCCGCCAGGGGCAAGATGAGCAGCGAGTGGCTCAGGCCGCGGTGATGAACCAGGGGAGAGAAATCATCGGTCTCGGCGCCGCTGAGGTAGAGGAGAGGCTGAACGAGAACGTCCAGGTCGGGGAGGATGGCGGCGCCGGCGGCCATCCACGTGGCGGCAGGGCCCAGGCGTTGGCGAAAACCCAGTTGGGCGGCGGCAGCGCCCAGCAAACCGTGCGTGATGGTATCCATGCCACTCGTCTCCGAGTAGTCGGGGCGGGCTGCCGACTTCTTGATTATAGCGGCGCACGCCGGGGGAAGCGACCGGATCAGAGAGTGCCCCTCTGCGCCGCGCGGGGAAAAGCGGGTGGGGCGCGGCGGACGGCGCCGCCGGTTCACACGCCGAGGTCGGCGTGATAGGCCTGAAGGGACTTGACCGCGCTGCCGCGGCTGCGGCGGGCGGCAATGCCCTTGACGGCGGCGCGGGCGGCGGCCACGGTGGTGATGTAGGGAACCTTGTACTTGATGGCGGCCTTGCGAATGTAGGAGTCGTCGTACTTGCCGCGCTTGCCGATGGGAGTGTTGATGACCAGTTGAATCTTGCCGTTCTTGATCTCGTCCACGATGCCGGGGCGCCCCTCGTGCATCTTGCAGATCGGTTGGGAGGGCACGCCGCGGCGGGCGAGGAAGTCGTAGGTGCCCTGGGTGGTGCGGAGGGTGAAGCCCAGATGGGCGAAGTCGCGGGCCGCGTCGAGAATGCCGGGCTTGTCCTCGTCGGTGACGGTGATCAGCACGGCGCCTTGCAGAGGCAGTTGCTGTTTGGCGGCCTGCTGGCTCTTGTAAAACGCCAGGGGGAACGAGTCGGCCAGGCCGAGAACCTCGCCGGTCGAACGCATCTCCGGACCCAGGACCGGGTCCACTTCGGGGAACATGTCAAAGGGGAAAACGGCTTCCTTGACGCCGAAGTGCCGGATGGCTCGATCCTTCAGGCCCAGCGCGGCAATCTTCTGGCCCAGCATGACCTGCGTGGCCAGTCTCGCCATCGAAATGCCGCACACCTTGGACACCAGCGGCACGGTGCGGGAGGCGCGCGGGTTGGCCTCAAGAACGTACACGACGTCCCGCGCTATGGCGTATTGGATGTTGATCAGACCGACCACCTTTAGTTCCAGCGCGATCCGGCGGGTGTACCGGCGGATGGTTTCGAGGTGGCGCGGCGGGATGGTGATCGGGGGGATGACGCAGGCGGAGTCGCCGGAGTGGATGCCCGCCAGTTCGATGTGCTCCATGACGGCGGGGACGAAGGCGTCGGCGCCGTCGGCGATGGCGTCGGCTTCCGCTTCCAGGGCGTTCTCCAGGAACTTGTCGATGAGGATGGGCCGTTCGGGGGTGATCTCGACGGCCCGGCCGACGTATTCGCGGAGCATGTCCGGGTCGTGGACGACTTCCATGCCGCGGCCGCCGAGCACGTAGGATGGTCGAACCATCAGGGGGTAACCGATGCGGTCGGCGATGGCCAGGGCCTGCTCGGCGCTGCTGGCCATGCCCGAGGGGGCCATGGGAATGCCGAGCCGGTCCATGACCTGGCGGAAGCGGTCGCGGTCCTCGGCCAGGTCGATCGTTTCCGGCGAGGTGCCCAGGATGGGGACGCCGGCGGCGGAAAGCTCGGCGGCGATGTTCAGGGGGGTCTGGCCGCCGAACTGGACGATCACGCCTTCGGGTCTTTCCTTGTGGTAGATGCTCAGCACGTCCTCGACGGTGAGAGGCTCAAAGTAAAGCTTGTCGGAAGTGTCGTAGTCGGTGCTCACGGTCTCGGGGTTGCAGTTGATCATGATGGATTCAAAACCGGCCTCCCGCAGGGCCAAGGCGGCGTGGACGCAGCAGTAGTCAAACTCGATCCCCTGGCCGATGCGGTTGGGCCCGCCCCCCAGGACCATCACCTTCCGCCGCGAGCTGACGGGGACCTGATCGGGGGCGTTGTAGGTGGAGTAGTAATAGGCGGCGTTCTCCACCCCGCTGACGGGGACGGCGTGCCAGGCCTCGTTGACGCCCAGGCGGGCGCGCTGCGCGCGGATGGTCTCTTCCTTCAGGCCCAGAAGACCCGCGAGGTACTTGTCGGCAAAGCCGTCCTGCTTGGCGCGACGGAGCAGGCCGTCAGGCAAGGCCTTGCCCCGGTACTGGAGGATTTCCTCCTCGAGCGCCACCAGTTCCTTCATTTGCTGCAGGAACCAGGGTTTGAGGTGCGTTCTTTCGTAGAGAAGACCGATGTCGGCGCCTTGGCGGAGGGCCTCGTAGAGGAGGAACTGCCGCTCGCTGGTGGCGGTGGCCAGCATTTGCAGCAGTTCCTCGAGGCTCTTGTGGTGGAAGTTCTTGGCGAACCCCAGGCCGTAGCGACCGATCTCCAGCGAGCGGATGGCCTTCTGCAGGGCCTCTTTGTAGGTCTTGCCAATGCTCATCACCTCCCCGACGGCACGCATCTGCGTGCCCAGGCGGTCGTGGGCGCCGCGGAACTTCTCGAAGGCCCACCGCGCGAACTTGACGACGACGTAATCGCCCCACGGTTCGTACTTGTCCAGGGTGCCGCCGCGCCAATAGGGGATTTCGTCCAGGGTCAGGCCGCCGGCCAGCAGCGCCGAGACGAACGCGATGGGAAAACCCGTGGCCTTGCTGGCCAGGGCGGAACTGCGGGAAGTGCGGGGGTTGATCTCAATGACGACGACACGCCCGGTCTGGGGGTCGTGGGCGAACTGGATGTTGGTGCCGCCGATGATCTCGATGGCCTCCACGATGTCGTAGGAGTGTTTTTGCAGCCGCTTCTGCAACTCAGGGCTGATGGTGAGCATGGGGGCGGTGCAGAAGGAATCGCCGGTGTGGACGCCCATGGCATCGACGTTTTCAATGAAGCAGACCGTGATCATCTGGTTCTTGGCGTCGCGCACGACTTCGAGCTCGAGCTCTTCCCAGCCCTCGACGGATTCTTCGACGAGAATCTGCCCGACCATGCTCGCGGAGATGCCCCGGCTGGCGATGGTGCGGAGTTCCTCGACGTTGTACACCAGCCCGCCGCCGGTGCCGCCCAGGGTGTAGGCGGGACGGATGACAACGGGGTAGCCCAGTTCCGCGGCGACGGCCTCGGCCTCTTCCACGGCGTAGGCCGGCTTGCTGCGCGGCATGTCGATGCCCAGACGTTCCATGGTCTGCTTGAAGGCAATGCGGTCCTCGCCGCGCTCAATCGCGTCGATATTGACGCCGATGACTTTGACGCCGTAGCGGTCGAGGATGCCACGTTTGGCCAGGGCGGAAGCCAGGTTCAGACCCGATTGCCCGCCGAGGTTGGGCAGCAGGGCATCCGGCCGTTCCTTGGCGATGATCTCCTCCATCGTCTCGACGGTCAGGGGCTCGATGTAGGTGACGTCGGCCATCTGGGGGTCGGTCATGATGGTGGCGGGGTTGGAATTCACCAAAACGATCTGGTAACCGAGCCTGCGGAGGGCCTTGCAGGCCTGGGTGCCGGAGTAATCAAACTCGCAGGCCTGACCAATCACTATAGGCCCGCTGCCGATGATCATTACCTTCCGGATGTCGTCACGCCGGGGCATGGAACACTCCTTCTGAGGCAGGCCGAAGCTTGGCCGCCTGGCGGTGCAGGGCCGGCCGTACCGCTCCCAGGCGCAGACCGTCTGGACAAGGTTCGCCGCCAGGCCTCCCTAAAGCCGTCGCGACCGGTACTTACCAACGGCAGCCATTAGACCAGAGGAGAGAATGACTGTCAACGCCCGGCGCCAAGAAGTGGCCACGGCACGCCCGGACGGGCTGCAACCCCGGTGCCAAGGCAGCTTGGCCGGGCCGCGCGTCGGCGCTGACCGCCGGTGGCAAAAAACCGTCTGCGCGGCGCCGCGCATGTCGCCGGGTTACTTGAGCTCTTGCACCGCTTGGAGAACGGCCTGGTAATCCGGCTCGGTAGCGACTTCGGGAACGAGCTGGACGTAGCGAATGATGCCGCTGCGGTCGATGACGATCACGCAACGGGCCAGCAGCCCCAACTCCTTGATCAGCAGGCCGTACGCCGTGCCGAAGGCGCCAGTCCTGTAGTCGCTCAGCGTGACCACGCGGTCGATCCCCTCGGCCGCGCACCAGCGCTTTTGGGCGAAGGGCAGGTCCATGCTCACCGTGAGGATGACCACCTCGCCGCCCAGGGTGGCCGCCTCCTCATTGAACCGGCGCGTCTCCGTCGAACACACGGGGGTGTCCAGCGACGGCACGACGCTGACAATACAGACCTTCCCCCGAAACGAGGCCAACTTGACCTCGGAAAGATCATTGGCCGCCAGGGTGCAGTCCGGGGCCGGGACGCCGGTCTTCAGCTCGGGTCCCAGCAACGTGAGAGGTTTACCCTTGAACGTTATGGCGTTGGGGCGTTCCTGCATGAGTAGATCCCTTCTGATAGACTGATCCTCTGCGGCAGGCGCTGGCGGCGGGCTGCCTGAGCCCCCTTCCTTCTTCTCGCAGCCAGGCCCCAGAACCCCGGCCGCCAAGGCAAGCACCCAGCCCGCTATGGCGATTCGCACAGTCTGACTCCTTCCGCTCCAGGCGTCGGTCGGCGCCCGGCCTCGCAGGCCGCCCAGTCTCACCCTGATTCTAGGCGCCCGGCGCGTCATCGGCCGAGAGACCGCCTTTTTTCGGTCGGGCGGTCAGGGCGAGGATGAGGGTCCCTAAGATCACAAACCCGGCCACCCAAACCGCCGACGAGCTGTTGGTGACTTCAGGAAGGGTCTTCTTGCCGTAATCGCCGATCTTCTCCAGCGGCGCCGCGACGGCGGGGTACATGAGGATATAGGCCAAGGCCCCGCAGAACATGCCCAGAACCGACACCAGGGCGTCGAAGCGACCGGCGGCGGCACACGCCAGGCCCGTGCCGGGACAATAGCCCGTCAGGCCAAAGCCAATCCCCAACAGGGCGCCTCCCAGCAGGACGGTGACCAGCGTGGTGGGTTTGACGCTGAGGTGGGCCGCGCCGGCCTGGCTCAGCAGGAACGTCCCCAGCATCCCCACCAGCACGAAAACGGCAATGGTCCGCAGGGCATGAAAGTCCTTCAGCCGAAGGGCGCCCACGATCTTGTCGGGCTCCGCCAAACCGCCCAGAAACAGCGCCGAGCCGAACACGGCGCCCGTGGTCAACGCGAGATAATCGACTGGCATGGTTCGCTCCTTACTACGCCCCCCCGAAAGCTGCTCTTGATCATAAACTGGTCTGCACCTGCCAAAACTACTTCTCGATCCCCGGCGCCTTGGGATACACCAGCCGGGCGGTAACCATACCAAACAGAAATAGGGTCAGGGTGAACGGCACGGCGGAAAGGGAAAGCTGCGCCCAGCCGCTGGCGAACTGGCCGCTGGTGCAGCCGTGGGCGAAGCGGGCGCCGAGCAGAATGAGAACACCCCCGACAAAGGCCGTCAGCAACCGTTTCCCAACGGCGGGCCCGCGGTTCGCCTGCCACCAGAGCGTCGAGACCCGCAGCCGCCACCGCCCGGACAGCGCCGCCGCCACGAACGCCCCCGCGATTAACCCGATATCGAACCACCAGCCGTAACCCGGCTGCCGATAGCTCGCGCTCTTGATGAGCGGGTGCTGATTCACGTACTGCGGATGAGTCTTCTGCAAAAGCTGAGTGTCCGCGACGACGAACTGGGTCGAGACGCCCAGCGGCTCCTTGAGGCCCACCGCCAAGACCTGCGCCATTCCCAGCAGCAGTCCCGCCGCCCACCACGGTAGCGGCGCCTTGCGCACAAGCAATTCTTCCATGACTGGCACTCCTTGTTTGAGACCGATTCGATTGCCGCAAACCTGCCCTTAGATACCAAGCATCAGCCGCATCCCGCACGGCGTCAGCGCCACTCAACGATCATGAGCGGCGGGGAGTCTTTAGGCAACTCCAGGGCGCCCTCCAGGTCGCGTTCGCAGCCGGGGCCGCCGGGCCGTCGAGCAGAAGGCACGGCACCGCCGTGCTTGCCCGCGCCAAGGCCCGCCCTGCCGATGGCCCTTCGCGGCCCAGCCGGGGCGTCAATCTGCTCTGGCACGGTCGGCACAACATGCTCGATACGCCCGGACAGCGCACGGCCGCAGCCGAGACTGGCCGCGGCTGCCTCTGACTCCAGCCTATCGCGGGCCCGACACGGCCGCAAGGGGTTTCCGAACCGGTTGCGAACCGCGGCTGCCGATGGCCGGCAACTGTTTCCACTTGCTGCTGTGGCCTGGGTGGAAACGAGAGTCACCAGAAAAACCAGCGGTCCAGCAGGAAGAAGATAATAGTCAGCAGGGCGGAAAGGGGCACCGTAGCGCCCCAGGAGGAAAAGATGGCACGAACGACGCGGGCGTTGATCGCCGTGATCCCGCGGGCCAGACCCACCCCCAGCACGGCCCCCACCAAGGTGTGGGTGGTGGAAATCGGCAGGCCCAGCTTGGAGCAGCCTAGCACCGTCACCATGGTCGCCAGGTCCGCGGCCATGCCGCGCGAGGGCGTAATCTCCGTCACCTGCGTGCCCAGCACACGCATCACGCGATAGCCGAACGTGGCCAGCCCCAACACGATGCCGACGCCGCCGAGAACCAACACCCAGGTCTCCACGGGCACGGACTGGGTCGAAACCGCCCCGCGCCGGATCAAATCGATCACCGCCGCCAGCGGCCCCACGGCATTGGCGACGTCATTGGCGCCGTGCGCGAAGGCGACCGTGCAGGAGCTGAGGATGACCGGGGGAATGAACATGCGCTCAATCTGGTGCAATTGCTGCTCCAAGGGCAAGTGGAGGTGGGCGGCGCCGCGCCGGCGGATGAGCAGACCCGCCGCCAGGGCACAGACCAGTCCGCCCGCCACGCTGCACGTCAGAGCCAGCCCAGCGCTCAAGTTAAGGTGCAGGTTCTCCAGACCGCGGTACAGGATGGCCAGGATGATCGCAACGGCGGCGAAAAAGACCATCGCCGGTACGCCCCGGCGCGCCGCGCGGATGGGCTGATCCTGGGCCAGAATGTAGCGCGTGATCAGGCGAAAAACCACGTAAGCCAGTGCCGCGCCCAGGATGGGGGAGATAAACCAACTGGCGACGATCTGGCCGAGCTTGCCCCAGTAGATGCTGCGGAAGCCGGCATGAACCAGGCCGAAGCCGATGACGGCGCCGACGATGGAGTGGGTGGTCGAAACGGGCATGCCGAGGTACGTGGCCAGATTAAGCCAGACGCCGGCGCCCAGCATGGCGCAGACCATGCCGTGCGCCAGCAGCCCCGGTTGGTCGATGAACGCCTGGGGATCGACGATGCCTTTGCGGATGGTGTCCGTAACGTGACTGCCCACCAGCACGGCGCCGCTAAACTCGCAGAGGGCAGCCAGAATGATGGCCGCCGGCAGCGAGAGGGACCGCGACCCCACGGCATTGGCCATGGAGTTGGCCACGTCGTTCGCGCCGATGTTCCAGGCCATGTAGAGGCCGACGACAACGGCGATGACCAGGAGAACCACCATGAAATCGCACCCGGGTCCCGCTGGGGGGTTAGCGCTTGCGGATGATCAGTCGGAGGTACTTGGCCACCCGCTCGGCGTTATTGGCCACCGCGCCCAGCGTCTGGCAGTATTTGTCGAGAAAAAAGATAGTGATCGGGTCGAGCTGATCCTCCATGGCATAAACGTGCCGGGCGAACTTGAGGGCCAGCAGGTCAGCCTGGTATTCGCCCTCGCTGATGCCTTCGATCGCCTTGAGAACGTTATCCGCCTCTCGGCCCGTGAAGGCGGTCTCCGCCACGGTCGCCAGCTCCTCCGCCAGGGCCAGCAGGCGTTCGCTCACCGCGATCACCTGGGCGACGAACGCCTGAAAATCCCCGCGCAGCTCTTGGGGAATGCGGGTCTTGCGCAGCAGCAAGAGCACGGAGAAGTCCTCGGCCATGTCGGCGACGTCGTCCTGAAAGGCCAGGAACCGGCTCAGCTCCTCGTGGCCCACCGAGAGAAAGTGCAGTTTCGTCAACTCGTCGCGGATCTGGGTCTTCAGCACGTCGGCCTGGTGTTCCGTCTTGGACATCCGTTGGTGCAACTGCTCGATCCTGGCCCAGTCCTCCGCCAGCAGGGCGTCCACCAACGGCCGCAGCAACTCCACGCACTCGTGCACCTTCTTCGAATGCTCGTGCAGCCCCTTGAAGGGCGAGGGGGCGAAGAACCGATCAAACACACCCATCTGCTGACTCCTTCCCCCGCGGATCGCTCCCTACCCTACCGGAAACCCGCTCTCTGGCCAACCCCAAAACTGCGGCCGCGCGGCCGGCCGCTCAACGACACTTGGCCGCTCGGCGGCATGTCCGCGTCAGGACAGGCTTGGCGCCGAGAACACCTACCTCGTCTTACGGCGTTTCCAGGGCGGTCTTGAGCCGGAGGGTCTGGCCGTTGTCCTCCACCTCGAAGAGGCGGGCGCGCGCCGGGCCCCCGTTGCTGGGCTGATGCAAAACCAGCAAGAGCCGCCCGTCAAAAGCGCGGAACACCATGCCATGCCCGCCATTGTCGGTAAAGAGCGGCTCGGGTTCGAGCCGCCACGGACCGGCTAACCTGCCGGACTCGGACACGGCCAACGCCTGGGCATACTGCTGCCCGGAGAAACCCGACCAAAGCATCAGGAGCTTGCCCGCCTTGGTCCGGTAGAGGAAAGGACCGTCGGTTACGTAACCGTGGTACCCGTGGCCGATGTCCTTCAGGCTGCGCACCCAGGGGGCGTCGGTGGCGCGGAAAAGAGTAGCGGGGGCGCCGACCGCCTCCGAAAGGTCGTCGGTGAGCCGCACCATCTCGACCGTGCCGTCGGTAATCTGAATCCACTCGTGGCAGAAGATCAGCCACGGCTGTCCCTCTTCGACGTACAGCGTCGCATGAAGGGCCATCCAGTCCGGCGGCGTATGCGGCCCGTTGCGGAAGGGGGCAAAGGCGCCTAGGGGCGAATCCGCCGCCAGAACCTGAGAACCGCGCCGTTCGAGCGCCCGGCCGGTCGGACCGGGACCAAGTTGGTCCTTGCCCGTCAAGGTAACGAACAAGTAATATTTGCCGCCGTAGGCGTGGACCTCCGGGGCCCACACCTTCTCGTCGGCCCAAAAGCCGTCGGGGACGGTGAATACCGCATCGGGACCCGTCCAGCTCTTGAGGTCCTTGCTGGCATACGCGCCCACGCCCGGCCGCAAACGCCCGTCCGCACCGGGAAAGCTCATTTGAGCATAGAGATAATAGGTCTGGCTGCCGGCGTCGGCGAGGATGAAGGGGTCCCGAATGGTGATCTCGGACAGCTTCAGCACGCGGGGCTGAGCCCGGCGCGCAATCTCTACGTCACGTTTGACCTCGTCGAGCAGCTTGTTCCAGTCCAGCCAATTGGTGCGGGCCAGCAGTTGCGGCCGGTACTGACCGCCGGCCTTGGCGGCGTAGGCGGTCCAATAATCGACGCCGCGGGTCAAGTGCTCCACGGCCCGCTGCCGGCGGGCCGGCTCATTCGTGGCCCGGTACAACGCCAACTCGCAGCCGCCGCGAATCTTGGCGGCGTAGTACCGGCCCAAATACGCCATCGACTCGATGTCCGTCAACGTCCCCCGCAGCTCCTTTGACGGCGCGCCGCGACCGCGGATTCGCTCCGCGCCGGCCGCCGCCGCCGCGGCCCAGCCGTCCAGGTTGTCCGCCACCTCCAGCGGCGTAACACCGCTCGGGACCGTCTGCGCGACCGTCGCCGCGACGTATTCCGGAATGGTCAGCAGCCCGCTGCCCTCCATGGTCTCGGTGTTGATGAAGTCCTCCACCGTGCGGAAACCCCCCGTGTACAGGCAGCCCTCCACGCTCCACATGTGGTCCCAGTCCCGCCAGTGGAAACGATTCACCTGCGGAATGATCCGCGACGAGGCGGCCCACGCCTCGTACAGCACCGAGCTTTCCGCCTCCGGAAACCGGGCCGTCAGCACCTTCTCGAAAAACGCGCGGTCGAGCCGCGGATTGTACCCCAACCGGCCCCAAAGCAGGAAACTGTACCAGTGCTTCACGATCTCTAACTGCCGGGGCGATTCGCCCTCCAGGCTGGCGAACTCCCGGCCCCAAACGTAGCCGTCCGAACCCATAAAATACCCCGCGGTCTGCTCCCGTGGGAAGTTCAGGACAAACTCGCGCACGTAATTCGGATCGCCCCAGCGGTGACAGAAAATGTCGTCGTTGCGGAGGTTCCACCAGCACTTGAGCCCGTAGGGCTTCATCTCGGACAGAAGTTGCCGGGCAAAGGGCGGCTTCGGCGACGAGTACAAGCGGGCCCGCGCGTACTTGAACTCCAGCTCGAAGGGCCCGGGGTAGTCCTGCCACTCCCGCATGATGTCGCCCACCTCCGTCCACCAGTGCCGATGAATGAACTTCACCGTCCGCCCCGGCTGCTCCTTCTGGGCCTCCAACACGCCCAGGCCGTAGCTCTCCCACAGCCACTTCTCCTTGGCAGCGGCGCCTTCCTCCTTGGGCATGTGCTCCCCGGCCGTAACGCCGATCCCCGCCAGGTCCGGGTAGGTCAATATGAAATCCCGCACGCTGGCCCGCAGGTACTTGACGCTTTCGGGATTCGTCATGCTCTCGGTCACGCCGTACTTACCCCCCGCCGCGGCCGCCTGCGGACCCGAACCCCGCCGCAGGCCCCCAGGCGGTGCCACGCTGTTCAGGCAAACGTTCCACGTAATGAAATAAACCTCGATCCCCCGGCCCCGGGCGTAACGCATCACCCGCCGCCAAAAGTCGATCTTCTCCTCGATGGTCATCTTCTTGACCACCCTCAGATGGTCGAAAATCTCCTGCGTGACCAGTTGCGGCTCGTTCCACCGCCCCGGCTGAGCCACCGGCTTCAGCGTCGTAACGCACACGTCGGCCAACGCCGCCTCCGGATACTCCTTCACCTTCACCAGCGACGGAAACGGGTGCGGGTTCCACAACGTCAGAACGTTGTACCGGTGCCGCGCCATGTTATCCAGAAACTCCTGCCAGAAGGCAAAGTCCCACATCTCCGCGTAATTCTCCTGGGCGGCGTCGCCCGTGTCGTCGTAACTGGGCGTCCGCGCGTCCAGCGGAATGTTGAACTTGAGGCCGCGCCGCTCCAGGTACGGAGCCTCGCCCGCCGGGGCAATGTCGTCAAACGATCTCTCGCAGCGGATCGCCTCAGCCAGGTGCAGCCCCCCATACATGGCCCCCGCGGCATCCACGGCCGTCACGGTGAACCGGCGGGCCATCTCGCCCACCTCCAACTGGTAGCCTTGCGCCGCCAGACCGCAGGCTGGATCGACGATGATGCTCACCAGTATCTGGCCCAATTCAAACGAACTATCCTCCACCGAGTGCGCCTCGGCCGCATAGCCCTTTGTCCGCAAGGCCGCCGCGATTTCCTGCGCGGCAAACTCGACCGGCGGCGTCGTCCGGTTGGCTAGAAAGATCGTGGCCGTGCCCCCGACGGCCTGGGCCCTCGCCGGCCCCCTCGCTGCCGCCGCTGCCAGGCAGCCCGCCAACAAAGCCAACAGCAACTGATGCCGCCAAACCCCGCGTCGCTTCATCGGGTACCTCCTTAAGTAAGGGTGTGGGACGGTCCAGACCGGTTCTTCCATCATGGCCTCCAATCCCGGCGGGCTGGATCCTGCCCGCTTGAGGATTATACCGCGCCGCGGCCCGTGGTCATCCCCCAGGACGAAAATGCCCAACCCTCCCCCAGCCCCCGTCCCTCCCTCCCCTCTCAACCCGCCTTGCTTCCTTCCGCCCGCGGCTCCGCCGTCGTCCAACCCTCCACCAACCCGCACGGTAACTTCACGTGCATCTTCGGCCAGTCCACTTGGTGCATCCGATTGTGAACCCGCTCCACTGCCGCCGCCCCCAAATTCGCCCCCGGTATGCTCACGCTGGTCAATTCCGGGCACCCCAGCGGATCGGTCGCCTGGTTGTCAAAACCCGTCACCGACACGTCCCGCGGCACCCGCAAACCCCGATCCTTCAAACCGCGGCACAACAGGTAGCCCACCCGATTGTTCGCGCACATCCACGCCCCCACCCCCCGCTCCACCTGACGCACCACGTAATCCACTTGCGCCTCGCACGCGGCACTCTTCCCGTTCAGCACCTCCGCCGACGCGTCGCACAACAACCCCGGGTTCAGCTCCAGCCCCAGCCGCGACAAGCTGTTCACGTACGCCCCGCACCGCTCGCGCGACCACGTCACCGCCCCGCACCGCCCAAAGAACCCAATCCGGCGGTGCCCAAGGTTGTATAGCTGATCCATCAGCATCGCCAGCGCGCCCGTCTCGTCCACCCCCACCACGTCCAACTCCACTCCCGGCACCTCGTGGATCAAACTCACGCACGGTGCCACCGCACTCAACTTCTTTACCACCTCCGTCGGCCAGCGATTCACCAGGATCATACCCCCCAACCGACCTTCCCGTAACGCCCCCGTTTGATACGCCGGATTGAGCAGCAGCTCCGTCTGACCCGCCGGCAGGTAATGCATCACCAATGAAATGTCCAGCTTCAGGCCCTGGATGCTCATCCCCTGTAGGTACGACCCACCCCCCACCCCTTCCCAGTCCCCATGAATCAAAACCCCCACGTAATGACAACTCGTCTCCTCATCCCTCTTTCGCTTCGACCGCCCCACGTACTGGTAGCCCAGCGCACTGGCCGCCTCCAACACCTTCGCCCGCGTCTGGGCGCTGATGTCCCCCGAATCACTCAACGCCTTCGACACCGTGGCCACCGAAACCTTCAGCCGCTCTGCAATTGCCTTCTGATTAACCACTGCTTGTCTTCCCTCTCATGGTCTATTGTACACCATCCACAACGGGAATACTTCTAATATTTCGAAATATTTTGCGAAACCAATCCGAAATAACTGCCAAAATCAAATAGGGAATCACCAACAAGATGTTGGTTAAATCATTGTAATATAAATACTTATGCAACCCTGGCACAGCCCCGAAACACCCAAGTCGCCCTCTCAGACGCGACAGCACCGTCCTGCTGCCCGTCGAGGCCGTCACCATACCTTCCAACTGCCCGTCCATCCAGCCCCTATTGGGCCAGCGCCGCAATCTCCCCGGCCGTCAGCACTGCGTCATAGATCCGCACCTCGTCGAGCTGGCCGTTGAAAAACTCGCCGGTGTTGTTGTTCTGGCTGCCCACATAAATCGTCGCCCTGCCGCCTTTTACATCCTTAAACGAATCGTGAGTCCTTGTTCCGTCCAA
>Ga0315295_10000852_pt1 | contig 26050 bp, 18 predicted proteins | sample YL17G14_0_MG_FD_204453 | JGI IMG/M metagenome (GOLD analysis project Ga0315295, IMG submission 204453) | Sediment microbial communities from Yellowstone Lake, YNP, Wyoming, USA - YL17G14_0 | ecosystem: Environmental > Aquatic > Freshwater > Lake > Sediment | place: USA: Wyoming | collected... | reverse complement strand
ATCGCACGCTTCAATTCCTCTACACTAACCTGTTGATCTTCCATGACTTAATCTCCTTTCTTATAAGGTTCATAAGTCACTATAAACAAAGCAATTGCATCGCGCCAGAAAAAAACCTTACACACTCGCAAAACGAACCGTTTGGGGTCATCCCCTTCGACTTCGCTCAGTGGGCTTGGCCATCCCTGACGGGAGGTGGTGAGCCTGTCGAACCATTGCCCGTGTCAAAATGGAAATAGACAGCGCCCTTGTATTTGCCCGATGCCCGGTTCTTGCAGCTTTGGGGCCCGAGCTCGTCGGCATTTGTGAATTTCGTCCCGATAGCCGGGATGCCGTGCAATAGAGATATTCCCGCTGGGGGCAAATCAAGTCTGGTGCGCGCCGGGTCGGGGCCGTTCTTGGGGGTGTAAACACCTAAGAACGCCTCTTTCGTCCCATTGAGCAACATAATCTTGCCTTCTTGTGTTTCAAAGACAATCCAGTGCCAGTCGCCGTAATAGCCTCTGAACTCTGGAAAATTCCAGTCCACCCCCGGCGTATGATCCTTGTAATCGTTGCTCCAGATGTCCAATCGCCCTCCTTTTGTGCGGTTATTCCAAACGCGATATGGCCCCCGGCCCACCCATTTCATCTTGAGCATCTTATTCTCCGGGTAATCGAATGTAATGCCCATCAGATCGAAATCGCCTTCAAGCTGGTACTCGTAGTCCAGTCTGAGCCAGCCGCTCGGATAGATCTTCCACTTTGCATACTTCAAGCCGCCCTCGTACGTCGCCTCGACAAAGACATAGTCCTCTTTTCGCGAGTGTTTGAGCTCCGTCAGCTTACTGTCACCAACGACGAGCCGGGGACCTTTGCCGAACGAGATTTGTGCGCCCCCTTTCTCGACCTCAGACAGTTCTCCGCTTGCTTTGTCGAACCGCAGACTTAGCTCATCGACCTTAACAACAAGCGACAGGTCGTTTTCCGTGACGGCGACGTTGGCATCCTTCTTGGTTTCCTGCTTCATATACTGATGACAGTGCGTACAACCCTTTTGTGTCTCCCACGACCACGTCCAGACATCGGCCCCCGATGTATCAACTGCGGTCAAGTGCAGCACGCTGGCCTGGCGCCAATTCTGCGGCAAATTCAGCTCAAGGACACCCTTGCCTCCGGGCTCCACGGTGGGGCCCGGCACCATTCCTTCACCCGCAACGGTATGTTCGTCTTTATCCTCCCAGGGTTTCGGAAAGGTCAACAGCTCCCACTTAAATCGACATGCTTGCAGGTCCGTGAAATCATAGCGGTTCTCGACTTCAACCTGCCCCGCGAAATCCTCGCCAAGCTCCTCGAGCCCTATGTGAATCGGGGACCAGATTTCTTTGACGGCGTAGAAGCTGCCCTCCTTTTGACGATAAGGCCCGACAATGCCGTCGGGAGCGTGGTTTCCGTCGGTGTCAATCACGCCATTCATATCCCTCCTGACGACGCCTTCGTCCAGCAGCGCCCAGAGAAATCCGCCCGCCCCGAGCGGCGAATTGCGCATCAGGTTCCAGTAGTCATCGAGGCCCGCCCCAAGCCCGCCGTCGTACAGGCCGTGCAAAAATTCGGTCGGCATGAACAAAGTCGAGCCGGCAAGTTTGTTCTGGGTGCTTTGATAATTCTCGTAGTGATCCGTGTCGATACCGTTGAAATTCTCCCACGGATGGAGCACAGTCCGACCCTGCGGGTCGTACAGGGCGAATTCGCCGTCCAGCTCGCGGTTCCATCCGCCTTCGTTGCCGTTGTCCCAGAACAGAATACACGGATGAGAGACGTCCCGTGTCACCATTTCGCGCACGAGCGTCTTGCCGATCCGCGTATCATAGGGCGGCTTTTGCCACCCGGCCAATTCGTCCAGCACATAAAGGCCCAGCTCGTCACACGCTTCGAGAAAATGCACGTCCGGCGGATAGTGCGACATCCGCACGGCGTTCATATTCATTTGCTTGATCAGACGAACGTCGTCATAACTGACCTGGCGGCTCAGACACCGCCCCGAATCGGGCCAGAAACAATGCCGATTCACGCCCTTCAGGCGAATCCTGCGACCGTTGAGAAACAAACCCTGCCCCGCCCGGACCTCAAATGTGCGAAAGCCAAATCGCTCCCTGATCTTGTGGATTTCCGTACCGTTCTCCCGGAGACGCAGCTCAAGGTTGTAAAGATTCGGCGTTTCCGCCGTCCAGGGTTTGATATCTGTCACTTTTCCCTTGAGAGTCACCTTATCTGCTCCCGCGATTACGTCTGCAGACAAGGCCCCGCCGCCAGCCTCTGATTGCAAAACCGTTCCGACAATCCGGTCCGCTCTGGTGACATTCTCCAGGTACACATCTACAGAAATTGTCCCGTCAGCCCTCGCATCAATGGCTGTACGCTCAATGTGCTGCTTCGGGAATGCCTGCAAATAGACGGGCCGATAGATCCCTCCAAACACCCAGTAGTCCGCCTGGCGCTCGGCCGCCTCGACGCTTTTGTCGGACGAGACCTTGCTGACCGTGACTTCCAACAGATTGGCCCCGCCGAATTTGACAAGGCCGGTGATATCATACGTGAAGCGGTAGAAGCCGCCCTGATGCACGGGGCCGGCGGAGATACCGTTGACCTGGACCTGTGTGTCGGTCATCGCGCCTTCGAAGACAATTTGGATGATTCTATCCTTCCAGCCGTCAGGCAGCTCAAAGTTGTAGCGGTACTTGCCCTGCTCGGCAGCCTTTGGCTTGTCATGGCCGTAGTTGTATGTCCCGAATCCCTGAAATTCCCAATTCGAAGGCACGCCGATCGTTGTCCATCGGCCGCTGTTTCGCCCGGCCGTGCAATAAAACTCCCACTGGACCGGATCATCCTTGCCGCGGCCCGAAAGATACAGCGTTTCCGTCTGCTGCGCCGCCACCTCGACACCGAAAACAGCCACGAATAATCCTATCGCCCATATCCACTGTCTCAGCATATTCTTAACCTTCCCGACGATGACTAAAACGGCCCCTTACGTTACCGGGGTCAGTTGTCCATTATAACGGCGGTTCGAGCCGGGCACATCAATTAACACACATAGCCAGAATTTCTCTTGAAGGGCAGACCGCAATCTCTACAATGTTTTGAGCTGCCTATTGGAAGGGCCGAATAAGGAAAACTAATATGGTGAAACTGGATGCCCTGTGTATAGCCGTTTGCTGGGTGTTTTCGATCACTGGCATCACTTATTCAAATGACGGCTGGCATTTCTATGAGGACCGCTCTTTCGTACAGGATTCCGCGAAGAAGATTCTGCTCTGTGAGGAGCTAAGTGGTGCTGGATTATCCGCCGCGCGATGTGACAGGAACGGTCGCATCCTGGTCCTCTCGAACAAGGGACTCTTGCAACTTTCTCCCGACAGGGATGGCCAAGCCCGCGACGGCCGATTAGTGCCGGACCGCCAGTACAGGCCATTGCTCGATATGAAGATCAGGGGCCTGGATACCTACCGGGAGCAGTTTGTTTATCTCACGAATGAGCTTGTCTTCGCCAATGCATGGGCAGGCCGGTTCTGTGTGCGTCACGGGCTGCCTGATGCCGAATTATTCCAGATGGGAAGCGATTTCGGCTTCCTGGCGGCGGAAAAAGATGCTATCGGCTTTTTCAGCGGAGGCGTAAGCGTTGACAAGCTCGAGACGGCGCAGCCGGTAAAACAGCTCCTGTTCGATCCGACACACAACCGATTTCTGATCCTGGCCGAGAACCAAATCACATGCCTGGCCCCAGGCGGGAAAATCACAAAGGTCTTCGAAAGTACAAATTTGAATTGCTTTGAACTGACCGACGGTGATTCAACCCTCATCATCGGCACGGCGGAAGGATATATCGAATTGGATGCAGACTCTTTCCGTCCGAAGTCGGTCCTGCAGAAGAGGCTGCCCTGGACCAACATACGCTGCATCATACAAATCGGCGACTCACTATGGTTTGGGACATCATCGGGTGCTTTTCGCCTGCACAACAATGGACAGATCGACTATTATGCCTCAAAGCGCTGGCTTGTGGACGATAGCGTTATCGGCATCTCAAAAGGCCCGGACAATTCCGTACTGATTCTTTCCCAAACGGGGCTAAGCATCATTGCCTTCGAGCCGATGACCCTCCAGCAGAAGGCGGAGCATTTCGATAAGCTCACGCGGGAGCGCCATATCCGGCACGGCCTAAACAGCGAGCTGGCCATGACCAGACCGGGCGATTTATCGAGCGGTACGCTTTCCGACAATGACAACGACGGCTTGTGGACGGCCATGTACCTGGCCGGCGAGCTGTTCCGCTACGCCGTCACCGGCTCGGACGACGCCTTGCAGAATTGCTATGAGTCCTTCGAGGCAATGGAGCGCCTGTTCGACGTCAATCCATTAAGTGGCTTTCCTTCGCGGTCCTTCGAGCGCACCGGCTATCAGGTGTCCGACAAGTCCCGCTGGCAGGAAAGCCTGGATCCCAACTGGACGTGGAAAGCCACAACCAGCAGCGACGAAATCGTCGGGCACTTTTTCGCCTACACCATTTTCGCCGAAGTCGTGCCGGACAAAGAGTGGCGCAACCGGGCCATCGCCCTGATGGATAGTATCATGGACCATATCGTCCGAAACGATTGGTACCTCATCGACTACGATGGCAAGCCGACGCTCTGGGGCAAGTGGAATCCCGATTATGTTAACAAATTCCCCAGACAAGTGGGCGACCGCCGGCTTAATTCGGCGGAAATCATCTCGTTCCTGCAGGCCGCGTATCACTTCACCGGCAAGGAAATCTACAAGCGCAAAGCCCTCGAGCTGATGGACAAACACGGCTATCTCGACAATATCATGATCCCCGTCTCACGACTGAGCGTTGTTCCGGAAATAGACCTGACGACCGAGTGGAATCATTCCGACGATGAGCTGGCCTTTTTGTCTTACTGGAACTTGTACAAATACGCCTTCACGCAAGAGCTTCGCGAAAAGTACCGCCGGGCCATCGAGGACCATTGGGAAATCGAGCGCCCGGAAAAGAATCCGCTGTGGAACCTCATTTACGCTTCGACCGGAGCCGCGGAATTCGATTTGGAACAAGCCATTTGGAGTCTGAGAGAATTCCCGCTGGATACCATCGGCTGGTCGGTTCGGAACAGTCATCGCAAGGACCTGGAATTTCTGGAACCGGGTTTCCGTCACCAGAGCACGCGCAACGTTCTGCCGCCCGACGAGCGCCCGATGAGCAAATACAACGGCAACGCCTTCCGCCTCGACGGCGGCGAAGACGGACATCACGAGTACAGCGGCGATATCTACCTGCTGCCGTACTGGTTGGGAAGATATTTGAAAATAATTCGATAACCAGAGATTATTGCCGAAAGATGCACGTGGCCTATTCAACTTGAGGCCACATTAAAATCAGGAGACCATATTTGTGCTGCACGGAATCGATTATTTCGTAGTCATCATGTACATGGTCGGCATCATGGTTCTGGGGCTGTACTTCGCGCGGTTCGTGCGCTCTGCGGACGATTTCTTCCTGTCCGGCAGGTCGCTGCCGTTCTGGGTCGTCGGCATGTCCATCGTCGCGACGGATATCAGCGCGATGGATTTCGTGGGCGTCTCAGGTCAATCCTACCGCTTCGGCGTCGCCGTCGGCAATTTCGACTGGCTGGGCTCCATCCCGGCCATGATCCTGGCGGCGTTCATCTTCGTCCCGTATTTCTGGAAGGCGGGTCTGTACACAATCCCCGAGTACCTGGGTCGCCGCTACAACGACAGCGTGCGCGCCGTGGCGTCCATGACCTGGATCATCTTCTTCGCCCTCGATCTGGGCGTGCTGTTCTGGGCGATGGCAGTCATGTTCGAGCCGTTGATGGGCTGGAAGCCCTGGTTCTCCATCATCGTTACGGCGATTGTCGTCGGACTCTACACTTTCTTCGGCGGCCTTACTGCCGTGGTGATGACTGACGTCGTTCAGATGATCATCATGTTCGTGGGCGGGGCAACCGTTGTGGTCCTCGGGCTTTACCACGCCGGAGGCTGGAGCGGCCTGACCGACAAAATCGCCGCGATGGGCGAAACCTATCAGAACCACTTCAAGCTGATCCAGCCCGCCGACACGCAGACGCCGTTTCCGTGGACGGGCATCCTGTTCGGACTGACTCTCGTCATGTCCAATGCGTATATGATCGGCAACCAGGCCATCGTTCAGCGCTGCTTGGCCACCAAGAGCGTATGGCACGCTAAAGCGAGCATGCTCTGTGGAGCGTTCTTCAAGATGTTCATCCCCATGCTGGTCATGTTTCCGGGATTGATCGCCGTCGCCATGTACCCCGGGATGGAGGACGGCGACCAGGCGTTTCCTACGCTGGTGAAGAATCTGCTGCCGCCCGGACTGCGCGGGCTGTTGTTCGCCGGTTTTCTGGCCGGTTTGATGTCCACCATCGACTCGATCCTGAACTCCACGGCAACCCTCTGGACCAAAGATGTTTACGAGCGATTCCTGAAGAAGGGCGCGAGCAGCCGCCACTATATGATCGTGGGACAATTAGCCACGGTGGTTCTGCTGATTTTCGGCGTCATCACCTCGCCGCTGAGCAAGCAATTCCCGGGCGTCTATGTAGCCATCCAGACGTTCCTCTCGTTCTTCCAGGGTCCGGCGTTCTCCATCCTGCTGGTCGGCATGTTCTGGCCCCGTGCCACGCAGTGGGGCGGCCTGGCCGGGCTGGTCGGGGGCATAGCCACCTCGGCTCTGCTTTACATATTCAAAGGTCGCATCTTTACGATCGAGGATCCCTTCCTGTACGTTTCGTGGTGGTCGTTCGTGGCTGGATTTATTATCACCGTCGTCGTCAGCCTTTTCACGCAGCCGCATCCTCGTGAACGGCTCTACGGCCTGGTGTACCGGCTGGCGGAAAAAGCGCAAGCCAAAGCCGTCCAGCAGGAGTGCAACAATGTTGAATAGCTTGAAGTACTTGCTGAACTTCGAATGGTTGAACCACGTGGGCATGGGTACGGCCAAGACCATATTTCTTGCGCTTTTCGTGGTAACGGGGATATTAACTCTGCTGATTCCCAGCGCCTACATTTACGAAGGCGTTGAGGACCGACGCTGGTGGCATAATTTGAAATTGTGGGCGCTGGGTGACCTGGCTCTCATCTTTGTCATTTACTATGTTTTTTGAAGAAGAACGCAGATGGATAGTAAAGAGACCGCAGGCAAGGAAGCTTCCCAAAAAATCCAAGCCGCTCAAATCAACAGGGCGCTGGCCATCTTCCTGCTTTTTTTCAGCTCTGTTGTTACCATAGCCATTTTCTTTACCGAGACAAGGGTCGGCAAGCTGACAAATCTGAGCGCAGGGCTGGTACTCGCGCTGATAGGAGCGGCGCTGTTTCTAAGGTCGAAAAAGACCCCCGAAACTCCCGAGAAATGAGAGATGTCATTGTCGAAGGTCGTCGGCGTTGTCGTAAATCTTCTGAATTGCTTCGAGAATCAGGTCCATGTCCACTTTGGTTCCCATCAATACCGTATGATGAAAACACACCGATTCGGCGTCGCGGACCCTCTGGCAAACGGGCAAATCGAATCGGGCAGGATCGATCTGTTTCCAGTGCTTTTCGCTTAGCTTATACCGCCACGGCTTCGTATGGGGCGTATATAAGGCACACGCATTCAGAGGCTCATAGCTGGCTTCCACGCCGCAACCCAGCTCTTTGGCCAGAGCCTCCCTGAACGTTGTCACGTCGAGGCCCTTGAATTCGTCCTTGTCGTACCGGAAGGAGAAATTGTAATAGGCCCCCATCGTTTCTCTCTTGTCGCGCCGCATCGGCTTCACGCCGGGGAGTCCGGCAAGCCGGGAGTTGAAGTAGGTCGCGTTCTTCTCGCGGATTTTGTTGTCGCGAGGCAGACGCCGCAGAGACTCGGTCAGCAGGGCGGCCTGGAATTCCGTCATGCGATAGTTGCCCGACTGGATGAAGTTCCCCTCGTCCCCATAAATGCCCGCGCCCTTGTCCGCGGCCCCCTCCTGCTCGGGGCGCCTGCCGCAGTTGCGAAGGGCGTCGAGCTTCTCCCAAAGCTGCGGGTCGCTCGTCGTAAGGGCCCCGCCTTCCCCGGCGGTCATGAGCTTCGAGAGCTGAAAGCTGAAACTGCCCGCATCGCCGATGCTGCCGGCCTTCTTCCCTTTCCACTCGCCTCCGTGCTTGTGCGCACAGTCTTCAATCACCCACAGGCGGTGTTTGCGCGCAATCTTCATAATCGCGTCCATGTCCGCCATGCACCCGTAAAGATGTACGGGAATAATCGCCCTGGTTCGGGCGGTGATTGCTTCCTCCACCCGAGCCGGATCAATGCACCACGTGTCTTCGCAGACATCAACAAAAACGGGAACGGCGTTCACATCCAGCACCGCCCCCGCCGTCGCCTGCCAGGTCAGCCCCGGTACAATGACCTCATCGCCCAGTCCGACGCCACATGCCTCCAAAGCAAGCTGGAGGCTGACGGTCCCATTGGCGACCGACAGGGCGTATTTTGTCCCTATGAATTTTGCAAAGGCCGCGTTGAACTGGGCCTCCTTCGGGCCGTTATACGACCAGACGCCGCTCCTTAGAACTTCAAGTAGACTTTTTTCTTCTTTTTTGTCCCAGACGGGCCACCTGGGCCAGGGATTCTTCTTAACATTCCGCAGGGGCCTGCCGCCTTTGATGGCTAACGTGCTCATTCTATCGTTCCTTTCCGTGTCTGTGCGAAACTTCAGCAGCACTAAAATAGCAGACTTATCCAACCGTTGCAACTGTGCCTCTCATTCGATACCATCAATGGCCGGATTATGAACAGGTGTGATTCTCAGTATGGTAGGCAGCTGTGCGCTGGCTGGACGATTCAGGCCTCCTTTGAAGTGAAAGGAACGCCGGAGGAAATCTCCCGGCCGGGCTTTGATACTCGCGGATGGTATTCGACGTCCGTACCGTCAACGGTTCTGGCCGCTCTGGTCGAGAACGGCGTTTATCAGAACCCTTACTTCGGCATGAATCTGAAGAATATCTCATGCGAACCATTCAGCAAACCGTGGTGGTATCGAACGCAGTTCCAACTGTCAGCAAGAGACGCAGCCGCAACGGTTCTGCTTGAATTTGACGGGGTAAACTACAGTGCAAACATCTGGCTCAACGGTCGCCGGATTGCCGCCACAAGCGAAGTCAAAGGGGCTTTTCGCCGCTTTCAATTTGACGTTTCGAGGTTCATTGCCAAAGGCGCGAACGTGCTCGCCGTCGAGGTTACCCCCCCACAGCCAGGTGATTTTTCCACGGGTTTCGTCGATTGGAATCCCCCGCCGCCCGACCGCAACATAGGCATCTTTCGCAGTGTGAGATTGCGCTTCTGCCGGGGCGTCTCGATAGAAAATCCATTTGTTCAGACGGACCTGAATGTCGAAACGCTCGACGAAGCCCGATTGACAATCACGGCCGAAATAGCCAACCACACAAATAGCATCGCATCAGGAATTCTTGAGGGAGAGATTGAATCGATAAGATTTAGCAAAGCCGTAAAAATAAACCAGCGAGAGCGAAAAACCATACAGCTCGCGGATCTGAAAATCACAAAACCCAGAGTTTGGTGGCCGCACGACATGGGCGCACCGGAGTTGTACGATCTGCACCTGAGATTCATTGCAGATAACGAAGTCTGCGATGTTGCCGATGTGCGATTCGGGGTTCGCAAAGTGGAAGATTATACTAACGAGAGCGGCCACAAAGGTTTCAAAATCAATGGCAAAAAAGTCCTTATCAAGGCCGCCGGATGGACAGATGACCTGTTCCTCACCGACACGCCCCAGACAATCGACGCCCAATTGCAATACGTAAGACATCTAAACCTGAACGCTATCCGCCTGGAAGGCATCTGGGGAAAAGACCATACGCTATACGATTTGTGCGACCGGTACGGCATCCTGATGATGGTCGGCTGGAGCTGTCATTGGGAGCATGAACAGTATCTGGGAAAGCCGGTGGACGAGCGTTATGGCGGCGTGGTTTCGCCGGAGGATATCGAGCTGGTTGCTCAATCGTGGCAGGACCAGGTCCTTTGGCTAAGAAACCACCCGAGCATCTTCGTCTGGGCCGTGGCCAGCGACAAGGTGCCGAAGCCGCAGTTGGAGCGAAAATACATCGAGACGTTTCGCCGATACGACCCTTCGCGCCCCTACCTGGCCTCCACCGGCGGCGTCGGAAGCGAGCAGCGAATCATCGCAAAGGACGTGGTTGTCAGTGACACGAGCGGCCCGGCCGGCGTCAAAATGTTAGGACCTTATGCTTACACGCCCCCCATCTACTGGTACACCGACACCCAACGCGGCGGAGCCTACGGTTTCAACACGGAGACTTCGCCCGGCGCGGCGGTTCCCGTGCTGGAAAGCATCCGGAAGATGATCCCACAAGAGCACCTCTGGCCCGTTGATGAATTCTGGGAATTCCACTGCGGATTAAACGAATTCGACAACCTAAAACGATATCAGGAAGCAATCGAGCGACGCTACGGCAAACCAGACAACGTCGAGCAGTTCGCCCGAAAAGCACAGGTACTGAATTACGAATTGATGCGGCCGATGTTCGAAGCCTTCCGGGCCAACCGCGGCACGGCAACGGGAATCGTCCAGTGGATGCTCAACGCCGCCTGGCCCAAGATGTACTGGCAGTTGTATGACAAGTATCTCATGCCGACCGGGGCGTTCTACGCCGCCAGAAAAGCCTGTGAACCCGTGCATCTGCTTTACAACTATGGCAATCACGCCATTTACATCGCCAACGACGGATTCGAAGCCATCAGGAATCTCAGGGCGATAATTCGGATTCTGGACATCAGCTCCAAAGAAATCGTGAACAAGACACTTGACCTCGGCGCCGGACCCGAGTCCGCTGCCAAAATCTTCGAGCTGCCCGAACTGGATACCATAAGCACAACGTATTTTCTTGACCTTAGACTCTACGACCAGCAGAACAGGGAAATCGCAAACAACTTCTACTGGCTGTCAACCAGGCCCGATGTTTTGGATTACCAAGCCAAAGTCGAGCCCTGGCCCTATTACACTCCCAGCAGGAAATTCGCAGACTTCACGGCGCTGAATTCACTGCCGGCCGCGACAGTTAACATCGAGCATACTTGTAAAGTGCGAGGTCAAGACAAAACAGTAGCAGTAAGACTGAACAACGCGAGCGACACCATTGCATTTTTCATAGAGTTGAAAATCGCCACAAAAAACGGCCGGACAATCGTGCCGGTCTTCTGGCAAGACAATTACGTCAGCCTGCTACCCGGCGAAACAAGAAATGTCGAGGCGGTATTACCCTCTACGAATGAAGAAACCACCTTGACCGTCAGCGGATGGAATCTAAAAGATTGAGCCGAAAGCGTCAAACAGGTAGAATATCACACGGAGATTAAAAGGAACGCTCAGCGACACATGACGCGTCGAATCTCCATACTGGAGAAATTCCGGGAGGATACAGAATGAATGATGACTTATCCGAACATCAAACCGAAAGCGATTCGACGCGAAGAGGATTCCTCAAGAAAATAGGACTCGGCGCCGTGACGGGCGGGATGGCAACACCGCTTCTGGACAATTCACTTGCGGCCGGAACCTCGCAGCCAACTATTCACAAAGTCAAGCATCGCATACTCGGCAAGACGCGTCTGAGTGTCTCGGAAATCGGATTCGGAGGCCACAGTTGGGCATACAAGCAGGTCCCCGACGGCCAGGGCGGATATCGCAGGCCCACAGTTGACGAGGCCACCGAAATGATCGCGGCAGGTCTGGATATGGGAGTGAACTTCCTCGACTCGTGCACGGCGCTGGAGGAATCCAGCACGCCCGGCGAGGCCATCAAGAGACTCAAAGCGAGGGACAAGGTCATTGTCTCGATCCGCGTCTCTCATAAGATGAAAGGGATTGAGGCGGACAAGCAGGAAATATACAAATGGACGGAGGACCGCCTGAAGCTATGGCAGACCGACCACGTCGATTTGTGCCTGCTGTGCAATACCGAAAAAGATACGCCGCAATCGGGCTACTGGGACATGTCCTACTCCATCGAAGCGCTCGACAAGCTCAAGCAGCAGGGCAAGATTCGCTTCACCGGATTCGGCTGCCACTTCACGCCCGAGTTGTTCTTAGAGGCGTTCGACAAGTTCGGCGATTACTTCGACATCTGCTCGATTCCCTACAATATTCGGCATCGCGCCGCGGAAAAGATACTTCCCGCCGCCAGGAAAAAGAGACTCGGTGTCATTACCATCAAGCCCTTTTCCAGAGGGGCTCTTTTGGACAAGCGCGATCTCAAAGGCCCCGACGCCGGCCTGCCCCGTGACATGATTGCATTCGTGCTGGAGAATAAGCTCGTCGATATCTGCACCTGCGGCGTGCATACGATAGAGCAGACCCGAGAGAACCTCAGCGCCTCGTGGACGAAACTCTCGCTAGACCAACGGAAACGGCTCGAAAATGTCGCCGGCGCTCCTGTCGATAGCATGGAATACGGCTGGCTCGAACACGATTGGCGATATGCGTAGCGAAAGCGTGGGTCTATGACTCTCTTGAATCAGTCAGATTATTATAAGGTCTAAAGGGCTGAACCAATGGAGCAGGCAAATCATGGGCTATCGCGGCGGCGTGTCATTATTGAAGCAATATGCGTACTCTACATTTACTACGTCCTGGCAACAGCATTCATCGTTCTTCCACCGATCCTCTTTGCCGCCGCAGGGGTACGGCTGGATTTGCGTCCCGGCACTGCTGTGACACTTCTTGGCGTTGTTTTTGCCGAAGCATTGGCGCTCTGGTTGGCCAGCGCATACTTCCGCCGTCGGCAACTCTCGATGCGTGCGTGTGGATGGCTGGCGCCCACGTCGGCTCGAATCGTCTTTTTTGCCGTCATCGCGGCGATGGTTTATTCGCTATTTACCGCTCAGATCCCGCAAGTGCGAGCAAACCTGTTCGAATTCAGCCTGCTTAAACTGTGGGGCCTGATTGCCGGCCTGTTCGGCGCATTTGTTGAGGAGGTCATCTTTCGCGGCTACCTGCTGACCCGCCTCCAAAAAGCTGGAATGAGTAACGTATCTCAGATTGTACTATCAGCGCTGACCTTTGGCTTGCTTCACCTCGGCTTTGGATGGTGGGGTGTCCTGTGTACGGCAACGCTTGGGGGTTGTCTGGGTGCACTGTACGTCTATGGGAATCGGAGCCTCACGGGGCCATTGATTTGCCACGGCCTCATCAACGCTATCATCGAACCCTGGCTTCTGCTTTGGCTACTGCAATTCTACGCCGAACGATTCGGCTCGTGATACAATATAACATCTGGGTGGAATAATAGAGGATGCAGCCTGGATTCGCTACCTCTTGCGTGCGAGCAAGCAGCAAGAATCTGATATCTCTTTTTGTCGATTCTGTTGCATTGGCCAACTTGGTGTGCTATATGGGCGGGAAGTTTAGACTCCGCACGTTGTGCGGATTTATCCGCCAGACGGTAGGCGGATCAGTTAATTATTGTTGGGCTAAGAAGGAGCAATACAGACCCATGAAAGGAACATTCAGCGGCGGATGCCTCTGCGGCTACGTGCGGTATGAACACGCGGGCGATCCCGGGGGCGCGAATTACTGCCATTGTCCGGACTGCAGGCGGACCACGGGCAGCGCGTTCAGCATCGCCGTATGTGCCCGCGTAGATGCGCTGCGCATCGTTTCCGGCCACGTCAAGGCCTACACCAAGATTGCCGACAGCGGCAATGAGATCACACGGGAGTTCTGTCCGGAATGTGGATCCCCATTGTTTACGAGATCTCCGGTTCACCCGGAGTCCGTCTATATCAAGGCGGGCAGCCTGGACGATCCGGCCCTCGTCAAACCGATCTGTCAAATCTGGACAGAGATGGCCGTACCCTGGGCCCGCATTGACGAACGATTAACAACGTACCCAAAAGGCCGGCTGACGGCCGCGAAAAAGAAATCCCAATAGGCCCAACATCCGCCTGGAGCATACCTGCGGCCGCAGGCCGCCTCGCTTGTGTGCCGGTTTACTCCGTGCTTAATCCGTGAGGGACAAGCCAAGCTCCTTGAACTGGGCGGCGGCGTTCAGGAAGTGTGCGGTAATCCAGAACACCGTCCATTCCTCCACATAGTCGCCGCGGATGCCTGAAATGTCGCCCGACTTCAGACGCTGGGCAAACTTGCCATGCTGTGCATAATTGGTATGGTGCGGCTGCTCGCCCTGGCTTCCGTAAGGGTCGATGAGCTGGCCGCAACTGCGGTACATCAGGATCGCGAGCTTCTTTAGCTCGTCCCTGTGCAGGTACTGGCCCAGTCGATAGATGTCGGGCGTAATCAGCACGGCGAACACGTCGATATGCTGGTTCTGCACCGAGACGACCGTCCAGCCACGGGTCTTGAACCCGTGGTCGCGCAGACGCCCCGCCGGCAGGTCTATGTCCCAGACCACCATGTACGTCAGGACCACGTCGCAGGCGTGCTCGGCCCATTTGAGATATTCGGGCTCGCGCGTCAGCTCGTAGAGCGCCAGGAATCCCTGGAATGCGGCAAAGGCGCCCTCTTTGTCTTCGCAACTGGCGTCCAGCGTCCCGCCCCAGTAAGGCTCGTCCATAGTCAGGTGCCTCGACGCGTACACCTTGCCGGCCTTCTCCGCGGCCCGGCGGTACGTTTCCTCGCCGAAAAGCTCAGATCCCTTGCACAGCGGCGCGATAAAAAAGGCCTCATTCGTGGAAAGCGGATTCCAGCCGTCTGACAGGATTCTCTTTGCATGAAAATCGCACGCCCTGCGAAGAAAATCCTCCCAGCGCGAGACATCCAATCCCTTTGCCCGTCCGGCGCGAATCGCGTTGGCGAAATTCAGCATGGCCTGGCCCTGTGAGAGCAATTCAGGATTTCCACCCCCCTGCTGCCATCTCTTCTGCTTGTAGTCATACCACGTGTAGAATCCCTGGTCGTAAAATTCCGCCGTCGAGAGAAAGTCCAGAGACTTCACGGCCATCCGCCGCGTCTCCGCATCGCCGAATTGATCGCCCAGTACCAATAGCGCGTAGCCCGGCGCGGCCGCCTGGCCGCACCAGCCGAGAACGAAATAGTCTCGATCCGGGTACTTCTTGAAACCGGCTATCTGGCCGTCCTCATACCATCGCGTTTTGGCGAAGCGGTACTTGGCCTCGATAATCTCGCTGAATGTCGGCATCCCCTCGACAGAATAGGGACGGAAGATTTCAAGCGAGGTTCGCGTGGGTCGCTGAAAGCCCGAGCCTTTAGCGGGCAGGCCATACGCTTCGAGATAAAATGTCTTTTCAATAATCGCTCCCGGCGGTACGTTGAGGTACGCGTTGTCATACGGGACAAAACCACGCTGCGAGGCCTTGATCACGCTGCGCTTTGCGTTGGAGGCGCAGGGACCGGACAAAAGCGCGAATTCCGTCCCGTTCTCCTTCGCCACGAGACCTAAAGACCACCACTGGTCCTGGAGGTTGCCGTACGGAACAGGTGAAGGCAAAGAGTGCATCGCCGCCCCAAGCAGGCCACCTTCCGCGGGCCACTCCAAACTCACGTAGGGCATGGGGAAGCGATGCTCCTCGAAGAGGGCTTCCTGTCCCGGCTGGCCGGAGTAAACAGGCACTCTGCCGCTCTTGGCGCCGGAGGGATTGCTATAATACAGTATGCCGGGCAGCAGGGCTCTCGAACCCTTCCCCGGACAGTGAAAGCGGACTGACAATGTTACACATTTGGCCGGCTCTGAACCATCCCAGGTGAATCGCCGGACACACTTGATGATATCGCCTTCGGGCCGATACGAATCCGAAAGTTTCCACGCGCCGGCGGCGGTCTGGAGAGTGCCCCGCAAAATCGTCCAGTCGCCCTCGCGTTGGATTTCCGTCGGCCCGGCATGAGTCCAGGCGCCGGGCCAGCCATCATTCCAGCCGGAGGCAATCGACCAGAGACCTTCCGGCGGCGAATGGAGAACATCTTTGCCGGTCAGCAGGACTCTCACCTGATAGTACTGCCCTTCGCGTTCGGTGCGAAGCTCCAACGATTGGCCATGCGCATCCAAGGCGGACAGACTGGATATGATGAACAAGCTTGCAAGCAGACTGGCCACAGAACGACACTTCATCTTCGACCTCGAACGGACAATCAATGAAGAGCAGGCGGCTCTACCTGATCTTGTAGCTGACCGCCATGCCGTCATTTTTCTCCATGGAGGCCCGAATGATGACCGTATCATAGTCAGGGCTGTTCTGTACATAGTCCAGATAGTCCTTCATCGCGTTGGCGGAGCGAATCACGTTGTCGGCGACGACCACAGCACCCGGCTTGAGCTTGGATTCGAGAATCTTCAAGTACTTCAGGTAATCGCTCTTTAGAGCATCAATAAAGATGAAATCAAACTCGCCCTCGAGCGTCGGCAACGTTTTGAGAGCGTCACCCTCTACCACCGTCACAACGTTCTCCATGCCGACCTTTGCGAGGTTCGCCCGGGCTTCCTGCACGGCGGCGGGGTCGATATCGTGGGTCCAGAGGTGGCCGCCGTTGCGCTCGAAGGCAATCCCCATATTGATAGCGCCGAAGCCGCTGGCCGTGCCGACTTCGACACCGCGTTTGGCCCTTGCGCTTTCAACCAGGATTCGCAGCATCGTGGCGTCGCCGGGCGTCGTGTTCAGCCCGGTGCGCTCGAATTTCTCGATGAACTGCCGGCGAAAGGCTTCACTCTTCTTTTGCGGCTGCTCGCCCGAATAGACCAGAAGCACATCAAGACCCAACACCGCCGCACAGACAACCAGAATCAACAGCCTGCCTCGTCTCATAATGACCTCCTTCATAAAGGGCAAATAAAAAGTAGTTTAACATCCATCCTGCCTAACAGCCGGCAGGCGGGCTCAATCGAGGTTCCACGTGAGGTAACGCTCCTCACAACCACCTGGAACCATGGGGCATCAAGATACCGCAAATGTCCGTACATTTCAACCACTTGCAGGCAACTTTACATGATCAGGCGATTTTTCTTGACGCCACGGCATTCGGTCTGGTATAAATAAGAGTGTTGGAGCCTGTGGTTTTTTGGCTTCTCAACGAGTGAGGTTTGGATAGTCTGCGTGGCATTTTCACTTTCAGGTGAAAGGCCCTTGTCGGGCTCTGGAAGGAAGGAGGAATGTCAGACCGCTGGAAACACTTCAGAACGGGAAGAATCATTACTGCTCGCTTTGCCGAGCGGCCAAAGCACAATCATGTGAACTCTTTTTTGTAAGGAGGACTACCATGCGCGGGAAATTGATTTGGTTAAGTGTCTTTGTTTGTGTGCTGAGCCTGGCTGGGACGAGCCCAGCCGGAAACATTGACCCAGCTCTTGTCGGCTGGTGGATGTTCGAGGATGGCTCCGGCACAGTTACCAAGGATGCCAGTGGAAAGAGCGTCGAAGGGGTGTTTACCAGCACCGTGACGTGGGGATGGGACAGCCAACGTAGAGGCATTCTCTTGTTCAACGGAACTGAGACTGTGCCCGAATACGTTTTCATCGATGGGGGCTTTAGCGTGCCGCTGTACACGATAATGGTGTGGTTTCGAGTGGATGGTGCGACGGGGGGCCAAAGAGATATCCTGTCGGCCTATGCCAGGGGGGTCCGCCATGGCATTCTGCTGGAAGCCAGGACAGACGGCGTCCTGCGCTATTTGCATCGCTATCCGTTAGGAACCGGCGGAGGTAACAATATCTACACAACTACAAAATATGATGACGGCAAGTGGTACCACGCAGCGATGGTCAAGTCAACAGATCAGATCGCTCTATACGTTAACGGCCAGGAAGTGGGCAGGGTGGCTGATACCAGCAAGTTCAACCCCGGCGATACCTTTGGAATCGCTCTGGGCACTCTCGACAACGAGAGGGCCACAGACAAACGGCCATTCTTAGGCGCGATGGACGACGTCCGTATCTACAGCCGGCCGCTTTCACAGGAAGAGATACAGGCGGTCACCGGAGCTGGGCCGTGGCCATACGCATGGGGCCCCACTCCTGCCGATGGCACCCTCCATCCTGATACATGGGTGAATCTGAGCTGGGTGTCCGGAGCTTTTACCACCTCGCATAATTTGTACTTTGGCGATGACCGTGGCCAGGTGGATGCCGGAACCGGTGATACGTTCCGGGGCAACCAAACCGACAACTTTGCCGTGGTTGGCTTTCCCGGATTCCCTTATCCCGAGGGTCTGGTTCCGGGCACGACATATTACTGGCGGATTGACGAAGTTAATGGTGCGAACCCTAAGAGTCCGTGGAAAGGTGACATCTGGACCTTCACTGTTCCCAGTAAAAAAGCTTATAAACCTGATCCACCAACCGGCGCAAAATTTATCGCTTCGAACGTTACCCTAACCTGGACGCCGGGTTTCGGTGCAAAGTTACACACGGTGTATTTCGGTGATAATTCCGACGTTGTCAGCAACGCATCGGGAGGGCCTCCAACGGCAACGGCGAGCCATACTCCAGGAGCCCTTGAAGCAGGCAAGACGTATTACTGGCGCGTCGATGAGTTCGACGGTACAACCACGTACAAAGGAGACCTCTGGAACTTCACAACGGCCGCGCCCGGCGGAGGTGTTAAAGCGCAGTACTATAAAGGCATGAACTTCGAATCCCCTGTCCTGACGCGAACCGATCCCCAGATCAACTTCAACTGGGGCGACGCGGCCCCCGACCCGGCGGTCGGCGCAGACGGCTTCTCGGTTCGATGGACCGGCGAGATCGAGGCGGCGTTTACCGAGACTTATACCTTCTACACCAACAGCGACGACGGCGTGCGTCTGTGGGTGGACGGCCAGCCGCTCGTGGACAACTGGACCGATCACACAGTCGTGGAGAACAGCGGAAACATCGACCTGGTCGCGGGCAACGTCTATAGCCTTCAGATGGAGTATTACGACAATACCGGTCCAGCCGTGGCCGAGCTGTTCTGGTCAAGCCGCCGTACGCCGAGGCAAATTGTGCCGCAGGCCGCCTTGTCGCCGCCAATCAAAGCGAGCAATCCAAAACCGGCAAACGGAGCGACCGGCACGTCCCTGACTCCGGCTCTGACCTGGAACGCGGGCGATTACGCCACCTCGCACGAGGTTTATTTCGGCACAGACGCTGGCGCCGTGAAGAATGCCACTAAAGCCTCGCCCGAATTCAAAGGCGCCAAAGCCCTCGGCAACGAAAGCTACGATCCGGGCAAGCTGGCCTGGGCGACGACATATTATTGGCGCGTTGACGAGGTCAACAGTGTTCGGCCCGACAGCCCGTGGGCCGGCAACGTCTGGAAATTCACCACCGGCGATTTCCTTCTGATCGACAATTTCGAGGATTATAATGCCGGCGCTAACCAGATATGGTACGCCTGGCACGACGGGCTCGGCTATGGCTCGCCCGGGGCCCCGCCGTACTTTGCCGGTAACGGAACCGGAGCGGCAGTAGGAGACGAAACCACCGCTTCATTTACCGAGCAGACCATCGTCCATAGCGGCAAGCAGTCGATGCCGATAGCCTACGACAACAACAAGACGGGCTTCGCAAAATATTCCGAAGCCGAGTTTAAGCTGACGGCTCCGCGCGACTGGACCGAGGAGAGCGTTGGTGAATTATCCATCTGGTTCCGGGGTCTTCCAGGCTCCGTCGGCAGTTTCGTGGAGGGACCCGTCGGGACCTATACGATGACCGCCACCGGCGCGGACATTGCAGGCACCGCCGACCAGTTCCACTACGCCTTCAAGACGCTCGCCGGCATCGGCTCGATTGAAGCCCAGGTGCTCAGTGTGGATAACACCGATCCGTGGGCGAAGGCCGGCGTGATGATCCGCGAGACGCTGGACGCCGGCTCCAAGCTCGCCGCCGTCTATATTACACCCGGCAACGGATGCAGGTTCCAGGGACGAAGAGATACCGGCATCGCTCTTACGAGCGACACATCCATCGCAACAGCCGAACAGATAGCCATCAAGGCGCCCTACTGGGTGAAACTGGAGCGTGACGTCGCGGGCAACTTCAAGGCCTACTATTCCGCCAACGGCACCGCCTGGATACCCATGGCGTGGAATCCGCAGAGCATTGCGATGAGCTCGAACGTCTATATCGGCCTGGCGCTGACCAGCCATAACAACAACGCGACGTGCACGGCCAAGTTCGCCAACGTTCGCATGACCGGCACCGTCGGCGCGCAGTGGGCGCACCAGGACATCGGCATCGCCAGCAACGCCGCCGAGCCGCTCTATGTGGCGGTTTCGAATGCGGCCGGCCAGCCCGCCGTGGTGACCCATCCCAACGCGGCGGCGGCGCAGGTTACCACCTGGACGGAATGGGTTGTTCCGCTGTCGGCCTTTGCTGATAAGGGCATCAACCTGAAGAACGTCGATAAGCTGGCGATTGGACTGGGTACCAAAGGCAATATGACGACCTCCGGCGGCGCGGGCAAGATGTATTTCGACGACATTCGCCTCTATCGGCCGAGAACCGCGCCATAAGGTAGAGCCGAACCGGCGGCAGCAATTCAGATTTGTATCAGTTCGGGGCCTATACCGATCACCTCGGTATAGGCCCTGGTTATTTTCATAAGTACCGGCGCATACTCCGGAGAAACCGGCGGCCGGCCGAAACACGCGCAAAAAAACGCCCCGGCCACAAGCCGGGGCTAACTTCTTGGAGAGATATTATACTTATTCTACCACTTTCTTGCCGTTCTGTCAAGCCCTTTTTCCAATTAACCACGTGGCCTTGCCATGCCCAAGGCAAACGGACACGAAGAAACACGTACCTACCCTTCGATATTACCTGTTCCGCCGTAAGGCGTCCTGCGGAGATAATTGGACATTCCCGCTCCAACGCCCGATAACCTGATACCCTGATTCCCGCCGTGCGTTCATCCCTCGTCCATCGTCCATCGCCGCTCGTTCCTGTCTCTCCCGTAAGGGATGGCTTGCGCCACTGTATTCTCTATTATCTTTAAGTCCATTCTGCCGATAATATTAAGAAGCGGTGAAGGAAGTGCTGTGAAACGGATTTATCGCATTGATTTTTATTAGGAGACCTGTCGATGAACGCAATAGTTGGCTTACTGTGCATCGTGACTGTCGCCGTTCTGGCCATCTACTGGACGGTATGGAAAGTCCGGGCGGAACTGAACCAGAACTTAGGCAAGATGGCCTCCGAGCTTGGCGAGATACGCAAATCGCTTGAGAAAAAACCGGGCGGCGCTTAGGTCAGGCTGACGCCTGGAGGAGGCCGCATCCTGACGCAACCGGCTGCAACGCAGATGCGCTTCGCGCAGCTCCTTAGACGCCGGACATTCCAAGGCATCTGGTTGCCTTTTGAGGGCCAAGGTGATAGACTGCCGCAATTGGTGGCTCACGTCATTGCTGTTTTTATTGAGAAGGGAAACGTGGGGTGATAGATCAACACGTACAGACCTTGACAGAGCGATTTGTTGACGGCGCCGGATTTGTAAACAAGGTCGGCGGCACGCCGCGAGCGGATGCCACATGCTGGGCCATTTTGGCGCTTCATTGCGCTCACGCGCATGTGCCGTTGGTTCAAAGTGCTCGAAGATACCTGGCGTCGATTCAGTCTGACGACGGACGGGTGTGCATCACGCCACAGCAGCCGGAAGCCTGCTGGCCCACTTCGCTTGCGATCCTCGCGTGGCAGGGCGCGCCCGAGCAGCAAAAGTCACAAGAGAAAGCCGTTCGGTTCCTTCTCGAACATAGCAAAGTGTTGACCCCCAAGCTTCCCAAAGAGAGCGTCGGATGTGACACGACCCTTAAAGGCTGGCCCTGGACGGCTGATACGTTCTCCTGGGTGGAGCCGACTGCTTTGGCAATGATCGCCTTGCGAGCCACGCACAGTGAAAACCATCCGCGCGCGCAAGATGCTGTGGCAGTGCTTATGGACCGGCAACTGCCTGACGGCGGCTGGAATATCGGTTCCACCATAGTCTTCGGACAGGCACTTCGCCCGATGCCCGAGAATACCGGCATGGCGTTGCAGGCGCTGTGCGGCCAGGTTCCAGGCAAGGACGTCGCCAAGAGCATCCGATACCTCGGCTCATGCCTGGAGCGGTTGCACACACCGTTCACGCTCGGCTGGTCGCTGTTGGGCCTTAGCGCCTGGGCCGAAGGGATTCCGAACCGACAGGAAATGGTAATGAACGTCCTGCAACGACAGGACCAATGCGGCGCCTTCGATACAACCGCCTTGAGCGTGCTTCTGGTCGCTCACTATTGCGAACGCGGCCTGATTGATTTATTAGATGGAAAACACTAATGGAACGGGGCCAGGCAAAAACAGAAAGACGATCCGCCGGTGGGCGACGGCTCACCAGGCGAGATGTTCTGGCAAGCGTTCTGGCCGGCGGTGCGCTTGGCACGGCAGGACTCTTCTTCCAGAAATATTACGAAGAAATAAGATTTTGCACAACAAGAGAGGACAAAGCCGAGACATTCATTGCGAAGGCGTCATCGTATGACGCCGACTTAACGGCCCCGATTCAGGCAGGTATGCGAGAGCTCGGTATCGGCCCCGAACAAATTCGCGACAAGCGAATTTTGCTCAAGCCGAACCTGGTCGAGACGGCCGAAGGAGCCGTACATATCCACACCCACCCGCACGTCATCCGCGCCGCCGCTGAGGCTATGCTCCGACTCGGCGCCGCAAGTGTCATCGTCGGCGAAGGCTCGGCGAACTACCGCGAAATCGCGCGTATCGCCGAGGAAACAGGGCTGGATGAATTGCTCGCCGAGGACAACATCCCCATCGTTGACCTGAACTGTGATGATCTGGTCGTCCGGCCAAACGCTGGCAGGCGAACCCGCTTAAAGACCCTCGCCTTTCCAGCCGCCATTGAGAAAGTGGACTTTGTTGTGTCGATGCCCAAGATGAAGACGCATCACCTGGCCGGCATAACGCTGTCGATGAAGAATATGTTCGGACTGATGCCGGGCATTGCCTACGGATGGCCCAAGAACCTCCTTCATTGCGTCGGCATAAACGAGTCCATTCTCGACATCAACGCCACGTTGCCGGCACACCTGGCCATCGTTGACGGTATCATCGGCATGGAAGGCGACGGCCCGCTTCTGGGCGTGCCCAAGTACGCGGGAACCCTCGTGATAGGGCGCAACCTGCCTGCAGTGGACGCCACCGCCGCGCGGATTATGGGCGTCGAACCATCCAAAGTGCCGCATCTAATAGCCGCCTCCGGCTGGCTTGGAACCATTCGCCAGAACAACATCACTCAACGCGGCGAGACGCTTGCGTCCGTACAGACCGAGTTCCAACTTCTCGAAAAAATCCCGGCCCAGCGAGGTCTGAGACTAAAAGCTACTCGACGAGATAGGCCCTTGTGATGGGGGCTGGGTTGCGGCCGTCGTAGTTCACCAGGACGTTCGAAGTGCCCGGGACATAGAGCGAATCGGTGATAATCTGGTTGTTGAATACCGCACCCGTGCCGCCTAATATCAATGCAAAATCAGAGCTCTGCTTCTGATTGACGACGTGCTGGGGGAAGTACATCGTCCCTTCCAATTGGAAGCCCGGACCGCCGATAATGCTCGCGAACTTCAAGTCCCGGTAGTCCTGCGCGATAATGATCCCCTCATAGAGGCCGCTGGTCATCGGCGTTGCTGTGAATACGGAGCCGCCGCCGATATCGCATTTTCCGGTACCGGTGATGTAAAAGAAGACACCGGGCTCGCAAACCACTACGGCGTTAGCGCCCACGCTCAGGCCGTAGGTCCCGTCAAGGATGTAGATGCCGGCTCCCAAGCGAATGGGATTCGCCACGGTACCGGAATTGAGATACAGCCCGCCTGAATACCACCCCGCCGGAATAGGCGTCGCAGGAATACCTCCGGCGCTCGTAATGCGTATGTTTCCCAAATCCGGCCCAGTCGGCACCGGTGGATTGGCCTTCAGCCACGCCAACGGGTCGGGCAGCGGGGGCTGGCGAAGATTCACGTACATCTCCGGCTCCGGAGGAAATACGAAGCTTCCTTTTTGGGTGAAACCATCCGCACTGATATTCAATATATCTGCAATGATCTGCGGCGTCCCGTTTGTCGTTACACACTCCACGCCGTCGAACGAGTTGACCTGAATGCCGCCGTCCTCGAATACGCCGGTCAGGTTCTTGACGGTCAGGAGCGAAGTACCGTGGACGTGAAGGCCCGTCAGGTCCTTTCGCAGGCACACCAGCCCGGCGCCCACCCCGCCGCCGGTCATGGCAATGGCGTAAGGCCCTCGCTTCGTCTGCCAGCGGCCCCCGACGGGGAGGCTCGGAACGCCCGCGATAGGTCCGAAATTCAGTGAAACCTGCTGACTGGGCTGGTGGCCGGTGCGCACCAGCGTATCGCGCGAGGAGAGGACCGCCAGGGCATTGATAGGAATCGGATTTGGTGAGCACGGATCGAAAGGCGTGAAATAGCTTGTCCCCGTCGCCTGGTTGTAGGTATAGCGCCCGACGATAATGTCACCGTTGGGGTCGTTATTCAGATTCAGGTCGAGAAGGACGGCGTTGGCGTCTGCGAAGTTCCGGGCCGCCATGGCCTGGGCCTTTACACGCGCCTGGTACTGGTCTCTTCTGACCCAGGGTCCTCCGGCCAGGGCCGCGGCGTCGGCGGCGTTGTGCAACTGGTGCATCACCAGAGCCACCTTCGCCGTATCGAGCGAAAGGCCGATCAGCAGAATCATCAGCATCATCAGGATGGCCGCCCAGAGCAGCGCAACGCCTCGATAGCGAAAACGCCTCCGCGCCGGCGCGCATCCGGCCGAATCTATCAGAGTTTGTCCCTTGTGGTGAACCATCACGTTCTTTTCACGCTCCCCCGGAGCTGGACCTTTCGTATCCATGCTGCATCACCTCCCTGACATGGCGTCAGTTTGTCCATCAAAACTTTGTCACCCCGAGTAGAACGAAGGGTCTGGCCTGCGAAGATAAGAGTTTCTTCGGCTTTGCCTCAGAATGACAACAAAGTATTATAAAACAAACAAGGAAAAAAGTCAAGGTCTTTTTTTGTGAATTTTTTATCGGACGTTGACCCGATCTGTCCGACTGCGAACAATTCCTTTTTTTTTAATGCTGATACAAGCCTCTAAGCCGCGTTAGCCCGCGGGGGCAGATACCGTTTGGGTGCGCCCCCACGCTGTGCGCCCAAACAAATCTAAGTAGTTTTACTTAATATACTTGCAATCACCCCATGCCGGCACTGAAAAGCAGGTCCGTTTCGACGGGGGGCCTACGTAGAACTACGTATCTCGCACCTGACAGAACTGAAAAGACGATTTTTTTCCTTTTTTTCCTCTTGACATGACGCCCCCTGTTATGCTATAATTCTATAATTATACCTACGGATAGGTAGTAGGACTACACACAGGACGTGCAGAGAGGGTGTGTTTCCGAGGATATGCGCTGTAAGTGCATATTGTTGCCCGAATGAGGGCGGGAAGATAGACGTTTTTTAACTTTTTTTGTTTGGAGGTACTGGAAATGGAAGCTGTGAAGAGATTTGTAAAGGACGAAAGAGGGCTGGAGACGGTCGAGTACGCGATCATCTTAGGGCTTATCGTCGTTGGGACGATCGGCTTGGTTATCGCCATCGGTAACTGGGTCCATGACAAATTCAACACCACAAACAACGCTCTGGCCACATAGTAGAAGTCAGGCTTGTGGTAGCATTGCGGGGGGATTATCGTGGACTTGTTCACAAGTACTACGGAAGGAACATTGACAGTATTCCAGTGGGGCGTCGTCATCGGCGCCTCACTGGTAGCGGCTTTCGGCGACATTCGCCATCGCCGCATTCCTAATGCGCTGACGTTTCCGCTGCTCATAGTGGGTTTGATTTGGGCCGGCTGGGCCGGCGGATGGGCGGGCTTAGGCGAAGCCGCCGGCTCATGCGTGCTCTTGGGCGCGCCATACGTGCTGCTCTTTATTTTTGCGGGCGGTGGCGCTGGCGACGCCAAATTGATGGGCGCCATCGGGGCG
>Ga0315295_10000851_pt1 | contig 26070 bp, 25 predicted proteins | sample YL17G14_0_MG_FD_204453 | JGI IMG/M metagenome (GOLD analysis project Ga0315295, IMG submission 204453) | Sediment microbial communities from Yellowstone Lake, YNP, Wyoming, USA - YL17G14_0 | ecosystem: Environmental > Aquatic > Freshwater > Lake > Sediment | place: USA: Wyoming | collected... | reverse complement strand
AGAGGGTCTGGATAGAATCGGGTGGCTCCGCTGCGAGATCTTGGGGGTCTCGCAGCTCCGCGACTTTGATTTTATCTCATGTGGTCATATCGGATACGGATCCTGGTAAGAATCGGGGCATTGGATCGGGAGACAAGGTCGGGTTCCAGAGTTTTGGCGTACGAATGGGATAACGGAACCCCAATGGTATCGTTTGCCGTTGATCGAAACAGCGGGTTGTGAGGATTCAGGCAGAGAGAAGTCACGGCGGCGCCCTCCATCTGCGGGGAAGCGTCAGGATCGAGATCAGGTATCCTTTGTGGCAAAGGGGGCAGAGAAAGGAGGATATGGGAAACTTGGTTCTTGAATCGCTATTCAAAGGTAAGGGTTCATCTTCAACGGTGCCGGTATCCGTCAGTTCCTGGCGGATCTGTTCAAGGAGGCACCGGTTGCGGGGGCCCAGAAGGCCGTAATAGCGCACCTTGTGGAAGCCCCGGGGAAGAACATGCTGGAGGAAACGGCGGATGAACTCTGCTGCCTCCAGGGTCATCGTCTTCCACCGGCCCTCTCGGGAATCTTTGTAGCGGAAGGTGACCTTTCCACCCTCAGCGGCAAGAATCCGGCTGTTGGTAATGGCGGTTTGGTGGATATAGCGGGCAAGATAGGTCAGGGTTTTATCGGCTGTATGGGTGCTGGATTTGCAGTAGACCACCCAGCGGGTTTTCCATATCGACTCCGGGAAGACCGCCTCGGGAAGTTTCCTGCGCGCCAGGGAAATGAAGGTGGCCCGGAATATATCCGACAGGGCTCTCACCGGCACGAGATAATTCTTCCGGGCCTAAATCCAGTATCGTTGGTCGTGGGAAAGCCCTCCTGCCGGTATGAGGCAGTGGACATGGGGATGGTAGACCAATGCCCGCGTCCAGGTGTGAAGGACGGAAAGCATGCCGATCTTCCCTCCCACATAGCGGAGGTCTGAAGCCAGTTTCATCAGCGCAAGGGCTGCGGCCTCCATCAGGAGGGCATAGAAGATCTTCTGATGAGACCGGATGATCTCATGCAGTTCTCTGGGGACCGTAAAGACGGCATGGTAATAGGGAACCGGCAGGCGCTCCCGCCGCCTTTTTTCAAGCCATGCCTTTCTATCGGATTCGTGGCAGGCGGGACAGCTTCGGTTTTTGCAGGAATGATAGGAATAGCGCAGGTGGTCGCAGTGATTGCACTGGAAGAGATGGCCTCCCATTCTCTCGGTACGGCAGTCGGTTATATCCTGGATGGTCCGCCCATGACTGGGCGGCATGGCATGGCCGTACCGGTCGCGATACTCGGGACCGCAGGACCGGAAAATATCCGCTACCCCCGGCATGGTTGCGTTACAGATCGGCCACGAGGCGATTCAGGGTTTCGGCGAGGGTATGGAAACTCTGGTCTGTTAAATGGGTGTAGAGGGCCGTCGTGGTGGGGCTTTTATGCCCCAGGAGTTCCTGGATCACCCGCGGGTTGATGCCTCTCTCCAGCAGGTGCGTCGCATAGGAATGGCGCAGGGTATGGATCGACGCCTCCTTGTGGATTCCACTTTGGAGCAGAACGACCTTAAAGGTCTTTTACAGGGTGGTGGCAGAAAGGGGCTCACGGCCCTCTTGGGTGGGAAAAAGATAGAGATGAGGGCGGCGCTGAGCCCAATAGTTGCGCAACAGCTCCAGCAATCGCTCCGGGAGGGGAACGCACCGATCCTTCCCCCCTTTGCCGTCGCGGACCCAGACCAGCATCCGTGTACTCTCAATGTCATGCACCTTCAGTTGTATCCCTTCGGAAAGACGGAGGCCGCAGGCGTAGATGACGGTCAGAACCATGCGAACGGTGAGATGCTGAACAAGAGAAAGGATGTGTTTCACTTCGTCGGGACTCAGGACGACCGGAAGCTTTTTCCTCTTTCTGGGCCGAACGAGGTTAAAGATGAGCCATTCCCCCTTGAGGGTTTTCTCGAAGAAAAACTTGATGCCGCAAAGATGGATCGTGAGGGTGCTGCTCGCAACGCCTCGTTCCTTCACAAGGTAGAGGAAATAGGAGCGGAGTTCTTCCTGGGTAATGTCTTCCGGGGAACGGTGGTAATGCTTGGCAAGACCCCTGACGGCTCCGAGGTAGGCGGTTTGCGTCTTTGCCGAGTACCCATGCAGCTGCATGTCCTCGATCATTCGCTGTCTGATTGCGCTCATGGCCTTCTCCTTTCAGTGTGGGTTTGTGTGTCCCAAGGTAACGGACACTGAAAGGAGTATGAGGCATGTACTGACTTTTAAGAACAAAAAAGCAGTGCCTCAGCACTGCTTCATATAGCTACCGCGAGAGCGGTTTAGTTCAACAATGATTATACTGGATCGGTTTGTTCCTTCGATTTATGGTTAATGATATTATATTTTAACCAAAAAAAACAAATAATTCTGAAGGGAAATCTTATTGACTGCCGTAATTGATCCATAATATCATATTATAAAGAATCCGTATATCCTACGGCAGGAACTTATATGAGAGAGAAAATGTTACCTTCACAAACCCTCCCCGATTTTCAGCGATATCTGCTTTCACGAAAGCTCGTGCCGGGAAAAAGTGTAACCTTCTACGCCTACTGGGCTAACCGATATCTCACGTTTTCAAAACGCCTGAAGAATGCAGATGCGGCAGAGGCGCTCCGGCTGTTTCTGGAGGATCTACAATCCCGGGAAAACATTGCCGACTGGCAGATCCAGCAAGCCAAAGAAGCCATTCAGCTCTACACCACTCATTTTCACGGCGGAAAAGCGGCTGGAACTGCCGACTACGAAATAAAAGCGACATCCGGCCCTTTCGACCCGGACCTAGTCATGGCAAGCATTCAGAAGGCCATCCGTGTGAAGCACTATTCTCTTAGCACGGAGCGGACTTACATGGACTGGGCCTGGCAGTATGTTTTCCCCTCTTCGAAGCTGTCCGTGGATCCCAGAAGCGGAATAGTCAGGCGTCATCACCTGAATGAAACATCCATCCAGAAGGCTGTGGGAACAGCCACAAGGAAGGCGGGCATTGCGAAGCAGGTGTCCGTCCACACATTGCGTCACAGTTTCGCCACCCATCTCCTCATGAACGGCGTCAACATCCGTGAAATCCAGACCCTTCTGGGACACCAGAATGTCGAAACGACCATGATCTATACCCATGTCCTGCGGGACATGACGACAGCACCGAAAAGCCCACTTGATCTCCTCCTGGAAGGATCACCCAAATCCGCAGGGTCCGGCGACGTCTAAAGGATTTCGGTATTGTTGATTTTTAACGAAGAAACATTCTGGCTGCATTTCTCATGGAGTCCGTTATCCTTGGCTTTATAGGGGGGTGCATCGGACTGTTTTTGCTGCCTTTATGCAAAATCTCAATATGTCGACCTTTTCTGGTTTTCAAACCTTCTCAGAGATAGCCTTTTCCTCTACCCTGAGTATTTGGATCATCATTAAGTCCCTGTTTGAGTCGAGCAGACCGGTTTCTCCCGATACTACAGGTTGATGTTTGTTTTCTCCGTTTGCCGCCTGGTGCCACGATATTTCAACCATGTATCCGCTATCCTGTCATGGTGGGTAATCACTTTGGCGATTTCTTCACTGCTTACATATCATAATTATGAAGAAGATGCCCATCAATTATTGCCGTTTGAAATCCAGCATCCTCATCATGGTTGAAGAATTACTGACTTCAGCAAGAAGTCAATGCTGTTCTCGTAAGGCAAGAGGAACAAATTAAACGGTTGAATATAACTTGCCGCTATCCGCATGCGGGACAAGGTTTTAATATGAAAAGCATACCGAAATATTCGATCGGCGATGGGGAGTCTGTGTAGATGCTAATCGAGGCAGAGCCATAGGACCCTGCCTCAATTTCGCGGTTTACGGATCTCTTCTGAATCAACCATTTGGGAGGACTATATGGTAGTACCCCCATCTAAGGCAATGACCTGACCCGTTACATAACTGGAAGCATCCGAAGCCAGGTAAATGGCAGCCCCCACCATCTCTTCCGGTTCGGCCACCCGCCCCATCGGAGTTTTGCTCATCGCCATTTTGAGAATGTCTGGGTTATTCCAGAGGGCTTCGCTGAAACGAGTTTTGGTCAGGCCGGGGGCTATGGCATTTACCCGGATATTGTATTGCGCCCATTGCTGGGCCATGACCTTAGTGGCCATAATAACCGCGGCCTTACTTATGGAATAGACCGGCAAAAGGTCGGGGGTAATTCCGGCAGTAGAGGCCACGTTAATAATCTTCCCTCCCCCTTTTTCCTTCATCACCCTCGCCGCCGCCTGGCTCAGAAAGAACAGACCCTTAAGGTTGAGGTTCATGATGGAGTCCCAGGCTCGTTCATCAACGTCCAATGCCGAGGCCATGGTGGGGTTCGTGCCGGCATTGTTCACCAGGATATCGATCCTCCCAAATTCTTCCTTGATCTTGCTCAGGAGATTTTTTATCTCCTCCATCCTGGCCACATGCGCTTCTACAGCCAAGGATTTCCTTCCCATTCCTCTTATCTGTTGCGCTACCTTCTCCAGGTCCGGAAGTTTGCGGCTGACCACGATTACATCGGCACCGGCCTGGGCATACCCAACAGCTATGGCCTGCCCAATGCCACGACTGGCTCCAGTGATTAGGGCAACTTTACCTTTGAGCGAAAAATCCAATTTGCCACCTCCTGTGTTTATTTGATGAGACTGCTACTGTGAGGCCAATTTCTTCAAAATCCATTGCCCATTAAGACAGCTTCCTGATTTGGTGCTGAGTTCCAGGGTAATTCCGATTCGCGGCCTCATTCCGACTGCCCTTAGGTGAACTACATTACGATAAGCTCGGTCCAAAATGTGAGTCTAAGAAATATTTTTTTATTTCCCTAACTTTTGTAACAATTCGTTCGAAACTTCTTTAACTCCCGGACGGCCGTCCAACTCGATGATTTTTAACCCGGCGTCTCCTTTTTTCGCCTTCTCTTCGAAGTAATTGACCGCAGCCAGGGTACCTATGGCCTTATCGTAATAAATCGCATGCCGCTTGTCGATGGCCACTTCATCCTGATCGTCCGAGCGACTTTTCAGTTCCCCACCGCAGACCCGGCAGACTATGCTCTTGTCCTTCTGGGTCGGTTTGATGGCTTCGATGAAAACATTGTTCGGATGGTTGTTATCGTTGACGCAAAGCCTCCGCCCCAGGATCCGATTTTTGGCAGTCTGGAGGTCCAGTTTGATTTCGATCACATAATCCAGCTTCAGCTTTGCTTTGGTCAGGGCGCCGTCGAGCTGCTTAGCCTGGTTGACGTTACGCGGAAATCCATCCAAAAGCCACCCCTTGGCGCAGTCGGGCTGCTGTAACCGATCCAGGATCATCGGGATGGTAATGTCGTCGGGCACCAGCTCTCCCCGATCGATAAACTGCTTTGCTTTCTTCCCCAGCTCCGTCCCCTTCGATATATTTTCCCGGAAAATGGCCCCAGATTCGATGTGCTGAACGTTGAATTGTTTTTGCAGGATGGCTCCCTGGGTTCCCTTTCCGCTCCCATTGGGGCCGAAAAACAGAATGTTCATCTTTTTCTCCTTTTCCTATTCATATTTCCCGAATTCTAGAACTCTCTGGTTATATAGCAAATGGAACGGATAATTGCAAATTGGCGAGAATAAAAACCGCGGCGCCCAAGTTCACCTAAACATTGCAAAACAGACATTAAAAACATCACCCCCACCCTCCCCTCCCCCCTCCGAGGGGGAGGGTTAGGGTGGGGGGGCAAAGGACACCAGGGGTGAAGTCCTGTGACCATCGAATAAACCGTTATTGCCCTTTACATGCAGGGGCGAAAACGAAATTTCGGAGAATATTTTTGCAACTACTGAGTTCATTCATTTCCACTTGGGCTTTACGACTTACGCCTTGGGTATTTCGAAGGCTTCCCTTGCCCAGGCGGCTCTGGCTTCAGGCATAGCGAAGATCTCTGGAGGTGCCTTGTCAATACGTGTGAGGCGCCCCAGGAGGCCGCTCCGGTTGGCCATCTGGATCGCCAACCCGGGTCGGGCATTTAACTCCAGGAGCAATGGTCCTTGCTCCCGGTCAATGACCAGATCCACTCCCAGATACCCGAGTCCTGTCATTTCGAGAGACCGCGAAGCCATGAGAAGCATCTTCTCCCAGTAAGGCACCTGGATGCCGCTAACAGGTTTGCCGGTGTCGGGATGGTGGGTAATGACCTGCGTCCGGTAAACCGCGGTAATCGTTGTCCCACTGCTCAGCTCAATCCCCGCGCCGATTGCGCCCCGGTGGAGGTTTGCCTTGCCGTCCGAGGCTCGTGTGGGAAGCCTTACCATAGCCATGACCGGGACCCCCCGGTAAACCACGATGCGCACATCAGGGACCCCCTGATAGGTCACGGCGGAAAAAACTGCATCGGGATGAATCAAGGCCTCAACGATAGCCCGATCCTCCAGTCCTTCGAGGGAATAGACCCCCGAAAGAATGTCCGATAGGTGGTAGGCGAAATCCTCCCGCGAGACCACCTCTCCGCTCTGCGTAATGAACCCTTTGACCGTGCAATCCGTAATGAGGACGATGCCGCTTCCTCCTGAACCCCGGGCCGGTTTGACTACAAATTCACATCGACCCCCGAGGGCCTTTTCGAACTGGGCAATATGCCCATGATGCTGAATTACATAATAGAGAGAGGGCGTGGGAATTTGGTGCTTTTCAGCCAATTGCTTGGTTAACACCTTGTTATCAACGAGTGGGAAAGTCGAGCGGGGGTTGCACCGCATGATATATTCAGCATTGCGGCTGTTCATGCCGAGGACCCCTGCATCCCGGAGTTGACGAAAAGCCTGAAAATTCACTTTGAATCCCTGAGGGTGCGGAAACGGAAGACTTCAGAGAGACGATAGCCGGTATACCGTCCCAGAAGGACTTGAACGGCCGCTACGGCTGCGATGAGTTCCGGGTAAACGAAGAAGGTCAACTGCAGCGGCTCCCAGCTGATGATTCCGTAAGTAATTACCGAAACGGCGGCGCTTCCCCCGGCTGTTCGCAGGCCCTCGCGCACCCCCGCCTCTTCGATGAGCACAAAGAACCGCTCAATGGTCATGGTGAGGATGACGAAAGGAAGCAGTCCGACAGCCATGAACTCGCGCACCCCGATTTTACTTCCGACGAGGGCCAACAATGTGAAACAGGCAATCACCAGGGTCAGGATCACGGACATCCGGGGGACCAGGAGGAGGCGAAGTTTATCCATCCACCGGCGGACAGCATACCCGATCAGGAGGACACCGGCGAAGATACCCAGACCATAAGCCAGACCGGTGCTCCGAAAGGCGAGGGCCATGAGGACCGGCATAAAAATCCCAAAGGTCGGAAAGCCCACTAGGTTACGCAGCATGCCGATCATCAGAGCGCCGATGGGAACCAGGAGGAGAATTCGAAAGGTTTGCTGAAATTCTGGCGGCAGGCGAAACAGGGACCAGCGGTCGAGGAGGCGATCCGACCGCTGGATGCGCTCAAAGTGCAGGCGCCATTGGCTGACGATCTGTCGGCTCAAAATCCACCGAATGTCCGTAAGTTCCCCGCCGGACACTCGGGCGGCGGGTACTCCACCCGTGGCCAGCGGAAGAAGCGAGGCAGGGTTGAGATCCATCTCTCCCGTTACTGGACTCAGGCTCTCCCATCTTTGGCCTGTCCATATCGCGATCCAGCTGAGGGGTGCAGTTTTAATCCCCTCGGCAAGCCGGAGCCCCTCGATCGCTCGCGCCGGGAGACCCGCGGCCCTGAACAGCGTAAGAAGGGCCAACCTTCGGCCATGCCTCTCCTGCAGGGTTTTCCAGGCATGGAGGTCCCGATCCTCGGGGAGAGGGATTCCCCACTCACCCCTCGCGGTGGCCGCGACCGCTTGCATCCGGGACCGGGGGGCAAGCCGACTCCAATTCTTGGCCAGGCGCTCAGCCAAGGCCTGTTCCTCTTTTCCCAGAATCGGGGGATAGGCTCCAGGGGTTGGAGGTTGGATCTTGGCAGCGCGCCCGGGGCGTACGAGAATGGTTGCCCGATAAGAGATGACCTCTTCCTCGTCACCGAGGGGCCCAGACCAGATCCCAATCCGGTTGAGACCATCCCTGAGAAGATTAAAAGTCAGCGTTCCCGAGTTGATTCGTTCCTCGACCACTATTTGGCCGGCGTTCTCAACGAGCAGCCCCAACGTGATCGTGGTCTCCTCTTTGCCACCCTTAACGTAGGCATTGATCAGGAGCTGCCAGGTCCGTCCAGGAGCCGTCGGGAAGACCGGGTATCCCAACCAAACGATGCGATAACTTAGTAGAGCGGCCGCCAGGGCCAAGAGCGCCAGCGCCAGCCAGACCGCAGGACGTCTCACTTGGGGGGGACCTCGGGACAAGTTGGCGGGGCACACCTCTGCTTCATACAATCAACAACAAAGTTATCCCTCAGGGCATTCCGCCCGATCAGGAGCGGGTACTTGACTTGCGAGCGATCTTTCAAATTGACTCGGGCACGCATATTTTTGGGCCCCAAGCAGAATTCAATTTCCACAACCGGTCTCCGCTCCCGGGCTCCGGCAGACCGGATGGTCCGCCAATCAACGATGGGCAGGCTCAGCCGCAACCCGCCGTACTTCTTCGGTAAACTGAATTCAACGATATTATCCTTGATTTGGAGTTCCCGGGCGTCGAGCGAAGAGGTAGCCGCCCCCGTATCGATCCGCGCCGGAAGCTTCACCTTCCACGGCAGGAGAATTACGTCTTCCACCAGTCCGACCGTGATTTTGTCCGCGGCTCCCACGTTCTCTCCCCCCCAGAACAATAATGAAGTCAGTGTTAAGAACAACCCCCCGATCCACATTTTTTTCATCCGGCCCGAGCAGGCGTCTAAAAGCAAGAGTTTCCTTTTGCATGCCACCGGCATGTTTATCTCCTTCTTCCCAATTCCTCAATTCTTAGAGGAGCCCTATGGACCCCTGAATGGGAACGGGGAATTTTTCAGGCATGTTTTCGATCTGTTCCCCTGGCCATCACTATTTGCCTCAGAACCGCTTCGTGGACCTTCCGGACTAAGACGATTACCTGATCATCCTCCAGCAGGTCTGTGTCTCCCCTCGGGATGAGCACCTCCCCCCCACGAATGATGGTAATGAATAGAGTACCCATCGGAAGGACAAGGTTTTTGATCTTCTTGTTGACCACTGGAGATGCCGGGGAGATGATCGTTTGCACAATCTCCACCTCCCCTCCATGGATGGTCAGTAAAGGTATGAGCATATCGGGGGCCCGGACCTGATCTTGAATGATGGCGTTGATCAGCTTGGTCGCGCTTACCGTAGCATCAATACCCAGGCCCCAGGGGGAGTGCGCCTGATCATTTTCCGATAACCAGTCTTTTCCCGCTTTATCTACCATCCAGGGAGCCTCTTGAGGTTAAACCTGGATTTGCTCCAAATTGACCTCTTCGTCTACTGAATTTTTTGGATGTCCTTTTCTTTTCCAATCACCACCAAAATGTCGCTGTCTTTGATGACAAAATCGGCGGCCGGGATCATTTGAACTTGGTCAGTGAGGACATCTCTGGAGGCAATCACCCCAATTTGGTATTTTTTCCTTAACTGCAGCTCTCCGATGGTCTTCCCTAAAAAGCTGGTGGGAGCGGCAATTTCACAAATCGTGTAATCCTGGGAAAGCGGGATGTAATCCAGGACGTTGGGAGAGATCAGACTTTTAGCCACCTTGCTGGCCATTTCCCTCTCGGGGATGATCACTTCCGTTGCTCCAACTTTTTCCAGGATCCGCTTATGGTCCTCATTGGGCGCTTTGACGATAATATCCTTTACTTTCATCTCTTTCAGATGAAGGGTCAAGAGGGTGCTGGCAGCCAGATCTTCCCCAAAAGAGATGATGACCACATCATCTTCCTGGATACCAATGGTCTTCAACAACTCCATATCCGTTGCATCCGCCAGAATCGCTTTGGTGGAGAAATCCTTGATCTTCTGGATCATCTCTCTATTCTTATCGATGGCGATGACTTCCATCCCATTTTCATAAAGATCTTTGGCGATGTTGAAGCCAAAGATTCCCAGCCCCACCACGACCGCTCGCTTCACCTTAAAACCTCCTTATCCGACCATGACCCCTTCTTCGGCGTAAGTCAAACTCGACCTCAACGTACCCCGGGCCAGAGAAAAGGCCAGCGTCAGGGGCCCCACCCTCCCGACAAACATCATTACAATGATGGCCAGTTTTTGGGCGTCGTTCATCTTGGGCGTGATGCCCATCGATAACCCAACGGTTCCAAAGGCGGAGACTGTTTCAAAAAGATACTCCAAAAAAAAATGACGGCTCTCCACCGGAGGAAGATTTCCTCCCCCCGTAAGCAGGAGGACGGAGGTAATCACGGAAACGGAAAAGGCGGAAGCAAAGATGATGGAGATCGTGCGGGTAATCATCTCCTTAGGAATCGTCCTTTTAAAAACGTTCACCTCTTCATTCCCTTTCAATCGGCTCCAGATCAGCAGCGAGAGCAGAGCTGCGCTGGTCGTTTTTACTCCCCCACCGGTAGATCCGGGGGACGCTCCGATAAACATCAGGATAATTACGATCAAGATGGTTTCATTGGTCAAAAGGCCAATATCCACCGTATTGAATCCGCAAGTTCGCGGAGTGATGGATTGGAAGAAAGAGGCCAGGATCTGGGTCTGCATGGGGAGCCCCTTGATGATATGGTTCCTTTCCACAAGGTGGAAGATCAGGGCCCCGGAAAGGATGAGGATCGCGGTGGTGATGATGACGATTTTGGTGTGAACGGAAAGTCTCTTCTGCCTTCCTCTCAGCTTCGCGAAAATTTCGTATTGCACGACGAAACCAATCCCCCCGAAAATGATCAACCCCATAATGGTCAGGTTCACAATCAGGTCGCCCTGATAGCCGATTAGACTGTCGGAAAAAAGAGAATAGCCGCAGTTGTTAAAAGCGGAGATGGCGTTATAGATGGCGTGGAAGAATGCCTGCCCCAGGGAAAAATCTTGTGAAAATCGGACCCAAAGGAGGAGCGTTCCCAGGGTTTCAAATAAAAAAGTGAACCAGAGGACCGATTTCAGGATCACGAAAAAATCCATGCGCGGAGTGTGCAGGAAAGTGGACTGGACAATCTCCCTCCCCTTAAAAGAGATCCCCCGGCCCATGAGGACAAAAAAGACCGTGGAGAAGGTAATGATCCCCAGTCCCCCGAGCTGAAAAAGGAAAATGGTGATCACCTGGCCCCCGAAGGAGAGGTCTTTCCCGACGTCGATACAGGCCAAGCCGGTCACACAAACTGCCGATGTGGAAGTGAAGAGAGCATCCACAAAGGTCAGGTGTTCCTTGGTGGCGGAAAAGGGAACCCATAGAAGAAGGGCTCCTAACATAATTACCCCAGCGAATCCAAGGATGAAGATCCTCGGCGGGGTGAGGTGTCTGGAGAAAAGAGGTTTTATTCGAACAGGCTTCTTCATTGGCAGGGGTCCTTGAATCTGTTCCCGGGCCAGAGACGGATTGAATGGTTCTCTCAAAGTGGGGAGTATAAACCAAAACAGTTATTTTTACCATCTCAAAAAGAAAAGGCTTTTAAAATATTTCCAAGAGTGTTATAAAAGAAGGAGCCTGGAGGTCTTAAGGATGGTGGTAAATTCCAGCCCTCAGGTTTTTTTGTTTTTAAGCCAGATCCTGGGGAAAAAAATCATTGATCTGACGGGCCGCCGTTGGGGCCGGGTCTCAGACCTGGTGGTCACCACCGCCGATTTATACCCCTCCGTCACGGGAGTCCTCTTTATCCCCACCGGGAGAAAAACCCCTTCCCGTTTCCCCTGGCATAGAATCACCGAAGTCGGGGATAGACTGGTGGTCCATCCTTTGGCCCCAGAAGATCAGGCCGAAGCCACCGTTGCTGAGGGTGAGCTCTTGCTCAAAGATTCACTCCTGGACAAACAGATTGTCGATACCCAGGGGGCCAAAATTCTGCGGGTGAATGACCTGCACCTCCTGAATGTTAACCACCACCTGCGGTTGGTGCACGTGGATGTGGGCCTGCGCGGTCTTATGCGGCGGCTAGGTCTACAAAGGGCCATGGACAAATTTTTCCAGTGGTTCCTCGACTACCATCTTTCCGATCATTTAATCCCCTGGAGGTTCGTTCAGCCTCTTTCTTCCTCTGACTTTCTGCGTCTGAAGATCACCCAGAACCGCCTGGCCCAGCTCCATCCCGCAGATTTAGCGGACATCATCGAGGAGCTGGATGTAAACAAGCGCTCCGAGGTTTTTCAATCCTTGGACGTCGAGACCGCCGCAGAGGCGCTTGAGGAGACAGACCCGAAGATTCAAGTCCGCCTGATTGAAAACTTGAACCCTGCCCGGGCCTCGGACATCATCGAGGAGATGTCCCCCAGCGAGGCAGCCGACCTACTGGGCGACCTCCCCAAGGAAAAAGCCGAGGGCATCCTCAAAGAGATGGAAAAAGAGATGGCCGAGGACGTCAAGGAGCTTCTGGTCCATCCCGAAGAAAAAGCCGGAGGGCTGATGACCAGCTCTTTCCCCACCCTGCCGCCGCAGGCAACCGTCAAGGAGGCCTTAGACTTGCTCCGGCAGCAGGCGGAGAACCTGGATTTGATCTATTACCTCTACGTAGCCGATGAGGAAGGTCACCTGTTGGGGGTGACCAGCCTGAGGGGGCTTTTGGCGGCCAACCCCCAGGTGAGTCTTTCCGACTTGATGGATTCGCGCATCATCAGCGTGGGCCTGGAGGAAAAAAAAGAAGGGATCGCCACCCGCTTTGCCAAATACGGTTTCAAGGGCATCCCAGTGGTGGATGAAGCGAACCGGATAAAAGGAGTGATCACTTTCAAGAATCTCCTGGAGGTGGTCGCGCCCCAATTGGGGAAATGATCGCCATGGAAGAAGGGGATAGACAACCTTGCCCGAAAACCGCTCTGAGACGAATACATCAATGGGTGCCGAGAAGGTCTCCCGCAAGGGGTTCTGGAAAACCCTGGGTATTTTTTTCGCTCTCATCGGTCCGGGCATCATCACCTCCAACGTGGATAACGATGCCGGTGGCATCACGACCTATTCTCTGGCCGGTTCTGAATTTGGCCTGACCCTCCTCTGGACTTTAATTCCTATCACCCTGGCTTTAATCATCATTCAGGAGATGTGCGCCCGCATGGGGGTGGTCTCGGGGAAAGGGCTCTCTGCCCTCATCCGCGAGCGTTTTGGCGCCAAGGCCACCTTCTACTTGATGATCGCCCTTTTCTTCACCAACTTGGGTAATACCATCTCGGAGTTTGCCGGTGTGGCGGCGAGCCTGGAGATCTTCGGGGTCAGCAAATACCTTTCCGTCCCCGTGAGTGCCTTCTTCGTTTGGTGGCTGGTGGTCAAGGGAAGCTATAAATCCGTGGAAAAAGCCTTCCTGGTGGCTTGCCTTTTTTATATCTCCTACATCATCTCAGGTTTTCTGGTCAAACCCGACTGGGTGCAGATCAAGGCCGAATTTCTCACCCCTACCCTGCATTTTGACCCCAGATTCCTGACCATGGCCGTCGGCGTGGTGGGTACTACCATTGCACCTTGGATGCAGTTCTACCTGCAATCCTCCGTTGTGGACAAAGGCCTGAAAGCTGAGGATTACCAATACGCCCGCATGGATGTAATCTTCGGCTCCATCATTGTAAACGTCGTGGCCTTCTTCATCATCATGCTTTGCGCCGTTACCATTTTTCAGTCCGGGATCAAGATCGAGACAGCCAAGGACGCCGCCCTGGCCCTGGCGCCTTTGGCCGGAAAATATTGCACCTGGTTATTTGCCTTCGGCCTGCTCAATGCTTCCCTGTTCGCGGCTTCCATCTTACCGCTTTCTACGGCCTACACTATCTGCGAGGCTTTTGGCTGGGAGTCCAGCGTCAATCGCAAGTTTGGGGAGGCCCCACAGTTCTACGGCCTCTATTCCCTGATGATCTTCCTGGGAATGGGGATCATCCTCTTCCCGGACATTCCTCTAATCTCCATTATGTTCTATTCCCAGGTGATCAACGGCGCCCTCCTCCCCTTCGTTCTCATCTTTATGCTCATCCTGGTGAATGACCGAAGAATCATGGGGAACTATGTCAACGGATGGATCCTGAACCTCATTTGCTTCCTGACCATCATCGTGCTCATCTTCCTTTCAGGGGCGATGGTCTACACTTCCCTAAGATGATCATGCTTTTTGTCTTGAAAGGGCCTCTCCACAGCATATATATTTAATAATTGGTTCAAACAATGAATCTTCATTGGGCAATCCATGAATGGGAGCAAAAAGAGGAAAATTATCTCTGCGCCTAAGAAAAAACGCCATTTCTTCTTTCTTTTCGCCGGCCTTTCGGGGATTATTTTTATCCTGCTCATCTTGCCTGACTTTTTTTTGTTTTCTCCCCCGGATAAACCCCAGCCGGTCAGAATCCCGATGCCCCCCCCTCTTCCTCCAGGAAGGGTGCTTTCGGGCAAGATCTCCAAGGGCGAAACCATTTCCTCAGCACTCCGCTCCCAGAGCCTCCCCTCCGATTTAATTGAAGGTATCTGTGGCCATCTGAAGCCCGTGGTCAATCTGCGCAGAGTGAAGCCCGGGGATTCTTTCGAGTTGACTTTTACCTCCGAGGGCAAGTTCCTTAGTTTTTCCTACCGGGCGAGCCCCATGGATATCTATGAGGTATCCGTCAGCCCGGTAGGGGAGTGGATAGCCCAAAAGAAGGAAATCCTTGTGGAGAAATACTGGGCAGGGGTTTCGGGAGAGATCTCTTCCAGCCTCTTTGAGGCCATGGATACGCTGGGGGAACGGGAGCAGTTAGTCCTCGACTTTGCCGAGATCTTTTCCTGGGAGATCGACTTCAACTCCGAACCACAGCCGGGAGATCGCTTTCAAATAGTGGTGGAGAAATATTACGGGGAGGAGACTTTTTTCAAGTATGGGCGGATTCTTTACGCTGAATACCAAAGTACCTCCGGGCTCCATCAAGCAATTTATTTTCAACCTTCCGGGGGTCGCGGAGATTACTACAACCCTCGGGGGCAATCTCTCCGGAAAGCTTTTCTGCGATCCCCCCTCCAGTTTAGCCGTATTTCTTCCCGTTACGCCAAATCGCGTCGCCATCCCGTTCTCGGAGGTTCCCGTCCCCACTATGGAGTCGATTATGCGGCCCCTGTGGGGAGCCCGGTCTGGGCCATCGCGGATGGAACGGTATCCTTCTGCGGGTGGAACGAGGGATACGGAAATCAGGTAATCATAAAGCATGCAAAAGGTTATCAATCCATGTACGGGCACCTCAGCCGGTTTGCCCCGGGGATGAAAAGAGGAAAGCCCGCCCACCAGAAGCAAACCATCGGGTACGTCGGTTCCACAGGTCTTTCCACCGGCCCACATTTGGATTTTCGCCTTTTGAAAAATAACACTTTTCGCAACCCTTTACGCGAAATCTCAACCCGGGCTGCCCCTTTGACCCACGAGCAGATTCCTCAATTTAAGGAGGCAACAGATCCGGTCATCGGTTGGGTCAAGGAAGACCCTGCGAATCCCAAATATCAGAAGGTGGCATCTTTGACTCCGAAAGACCTGGAACAGCAAAAATCAAAGTAATAAAGCCAGTCGGAGGTAGGTTCAAACATGCGGGCAGTGATTCAGAGGGTCAGCCGAGCCCAAGTTCGAATCGAAGGTCAGACCAAGGGCGAAATTGGCAAAGGTCTCCTCATCCTCCTCGGAATCGGCAAGGGGGATACAAATAGAGAGGCCGATAACCTCTTGGAAAAGGTCATCCACCTGCGCATCTTCGAGGATGCGGAAGGAAAGATGAACCTCTCGCTGCTGGATGTCTCCGGCGATTTGATGGTCATCTCCCAGTTCACCCTCTATGCTGACTGCCGGAGGGGGCGCAGGCCGTCTTTTACCGATGCCGGATCTCCGGAGGAGGCCAAGGCTCTTTACGATTACTTCATCAACCAGGCCAAGAGCCGGGGAATGAAGGTGGCGTCGGGTATTTTTCAGGCCGTCATGGAGGTGGATTTAGTCAATTTCGGTCCGGTAACAATCCTGCTGGACAGCGCAAAAGATTTCTGATAAAAGGATGGAGAAAATTAAAAAAACTGAAGGAGGATTCCCCAGATGGTTGATTTCAGCCTGAGCGACGAACAAAATGCCTTACAGAAATTGGCCCGCGATTTTTCCCGGAAGGAGATCGCTCCTGTGGCCTTGCAGTACGACAAAGAGCCAGCCTTTCCCGGAGAAATCATAAAAAAAGCTCACGCGGCCGGCCTGATGAACCTTACCTGCCCGAAAGAATACGGAGGACAGGGCCTGGGGTTGGTCAATGCCGCTCTGGTCACGGAAGAGATGACCGCGGCCTGTATCGCGATTGCCGGGATGATCGGGATCAACTCTCTCGCCTGTGGTCCCATTGTTGTCGGGGGCTCTCCCGAGCAGAAGAAAAAATTCCTCACCCCGTTGAATCAGTCGGGCAAAACCGCCTCTTTCGGTTTGACCGAAAGAGAAGCGGGGTCCGACGCGGGAAGCCTGAAGACGCGGGTTAAACTCGAGGGCGACCATTACGTCCTGAATGGGCAGAAATGCTTTATCACCAACGCCAGTTATGCGGCTCTCTGCACCATCTTTGCCACCATCGATCCTTCTAAAGGCACCAAGGGAATTTGCGCCTTTGTCGTTCCCCGGGAATCTCCCGGCCTCTCTATCGGCAAAGTTGAGGACAAGATGGGCCAGCGCTCGTTAAACGTGGCCGAGGTCATCCTGGAGAACGTGGCCGTTCCCCGGGAGAACCGTCTGGGTAACGAGGGCGAAGGTTTTAAATTTGCCATGGAGTCACTGGATGAAGGACGGGTAAATATTGCCATGTGCGGCGTCGGGTTGGCCCGCGCGGCATTTGAGATCGCCCTTGCTTACGCGAAGACGAGAGTCCAATTTGGGAAACCCATTGGCACTTTCCAGGCCTTGAACTTCATGCTGGCCGATATGGCTGCCGCCGTAGATTCTGCCCGTTTGCTGGCCTGGTATGCCGGGTCCTTGGCCGATCAGGGAAAACGGTACACCCGGGAAGCAGCCCAGGCTAAATTTTATGCCACGGACGTGGCCATGCGCGTGACCACGGACGCTGTGCAAGTCCACGGCGGGTATGGATATACCAAGGACTATATGGTGGAAAAGTTAATGCGCGATGCCAAGCTTACGCAGATTTATGAAGGCACCAATCAGGTCAACCGCATGGTTGCCGGCGGCGCCCTAATGAGGGGATAGGAGGTTAGGGAATCGAGGGGAGAATGAAGAAACCCGATCAATACATCGAAAGTCTGAGAAGGCTGAACCTGGAGGTCTATCTCCTCGGGGAGCGGGTAAAAAACCCCGTGGACCATCCCATCATCCACCCCTCCCTTAATTCCGTGGCCATGACTTTCCAATTGGCCCAGGAGGACGAGCACAACCATTTGATGACCACCTCCTCGCATTTGACCGGCAAAACCATCAACCGCTTCACGGCCATCCACCAGAGCGCCCAAGACTTGGTCAACAAAGTAAAGATGCAGCGCCTTCTGGGGCAGAAGACGGCCTCCTGCTTCCAGCGCTGTGTGGGCATGGATGCCATGAACGCGCTTTATAGCACTTCCTTTGAAGCGGACGAGATGCATAAAACCTCCTACCACACACGGTTCAGAGAATTCTTACGGCGCGTCCAGGAGGAAGATTGGGTGGTGGACGGAGCGATGACCGATGTCAAGGGAGATCGCAGCCTGCGCCCGGGGCAACAGGCCGACCCAGACCTTTACCTGCGGGTAGTGGATCGTAAGATGGATGGAATCGTCGTCCGCGGGGCCAAGGCCCATCAGACCGGCATGGTCAACTCCCATGAGGTCATCGTCATGCCCACCATGGCCCTACGGGAGGAGGAGAGAGATTACGCGGTCTCCTTTGCTGTACCTACGGACGCGAAGGGGTTATTTTTTATCTACGGCAGGCAATCCTGCGACACCCGGAAGTTGGAGGGAAGTTCCATCGATGTGGGCAACCATCAATACGGGGGACACGAAGTCCTGGCCATCTTTGATGATGTCTTCGTTCCCTGGGAACGGGTCTTTCTATGCGGGGAGACCGATTTCGTCGGTCCTCTCGTGGAACGTTTCGCCGGCTACCATCGCCAAAGTTACGGAGGGTGCAAAGTGGGCGTCGGGGATGTGCTCATCGGGGCTGCCTCGCTGGCGGCGGATTTTAACGGGACGGCCAAAGCTTCGCACGTCGGCGATAAGATCATCGAGATGGTCCACCTGAACGAGACCCTTTATTCCTGCGGTCTGGCCTGCTCTTCTGAGGGCCACCCCACCAGGGCGGGGAATTACGAAATCGACATGCTCTTAGCGAATGTTTGTAAACAGAATGTGACCCGGTTCCCTTACGAGATCGCCCGGTTGGCCGAGGATATTGCCGGAGGCCTGATGGTCACCATGCCATCGGAGAAAGATCTGCTTAACGAACGCACGGGTCCTTACATCCAGAAATACCTCAAGGGGGTGGCCTCCGTCCCCACCGAGCACCGGATGCGCATCCTGCGCCTGATCGAGAACATCACTCTGGGCACGGCCGCTGTAGGCTACCGCACCGAGTCCATGCACGGAGCGGGGCCCCCACAGGCGCAGCGCATCATGATCCGCCGACAAGCGGATTTGGAGGCCAAAAAGAACCTGGCCAAAAATATCGCCGGGATAAAGTAAAAAAGACCATTCCTTCCCTGTGGCGGGTCAGAATCAATCGCGACCGATCATTGACCGAGCGGGAAGGGATGGAGGTTCAGAGGATGAGGCGATGGAAATGACCCTGGGCTATTCTGTAGTACGGAATGCCCGGAAATACCCGCATAAAAAAGCAGTCCTCTGCGGAGAACATCAGCGAACCTACCGCGAGCTGAACGAGCGTTCCAACCGGATGGCCAGAGCTCTACTGGGCCTCGGTCTGCGCCGGGGCGATCACATTGCCACCCTTTCCTTTAACTCCATCGAGCTCATGGAAACGTACATCGCCCACCTAAAGATGGGGGCCATTACGGTCCCGCTCAACGCCTGGGGTATGGATAAAGACATTCAGCACCAGGCCGATTTCACCGGTTGCAAATTCTTTGTTTTCCATCAAGATTTTCTGCAGCGGGTGGAGCGAATTCGCCCCTCCCTTCCCCAAGTTAAAGATTGGATATTTATCGGAACCCCCCTGGCCTCTTTTGCCAAATCCTATGAAGAATTGATGACTCAAAATTCTTCGGAGGACTTACCCATCGAAGCTAAGGAAGAGGACGAGGCCTTCATCCTCTTCACTGGCGGCACCACGGGCATTCCCAAAGGCGCAGTCCTCACGCACAAGTCCCTACTCTGGAACATCATCTCCGTGACCACGGAGAACCAGAGTCCAACGCCCGAGGATGTCGTCTACTACCCGATGCCCCTGTTTCATACTGCCGCCCTGAGCAGGTTCCTGGCCTACATGTATGCCGGGGGAACCTTTATCGTCAGCCGGGAGTTCGACGCCCCAAAATGCCTGGAGATCATCCAGCGCGAACGCGTCACCGCCATGACCGCTAATCCTACGATCTGGGGAATGCTCCTCAAGGAAATGAATAAAAGAGATTATGACACCCGCTCCATGCGCATGTACCTTTCCTCCCAGGGATTTCTGCACCCCCATATGCAACAAGCGATCGAGACCCGGCTCTTTCCAAATGCCAAGACCTTTGTCAGCTATGCCCTAACCGAAGCTTCTCCCGGAGTGACCATTTTGAAACCCGGGGATCGGCCCCAAGAGCCGGGGAGCGTCGGCAAGCCTTACATGTGCACGGAGGTGCGCATCGTGGATGACGAAGACCGGGACCTCCCTGTGGGGGAGGTGGGTGAGATCATTATCAAAGGCCCCACCGTGATGAAGGAGTATTATAAAAATCCCGAGGAGACGGCTAAGACCCTGCGCGGGGGATGGCTGCACACAGGGGACCTGGGAAAGGTTGACGCGGAAGGATTCCTCTACTTCGTGGACCGGAAAAAAGACCTGATCAAGAGTGGGGGCTTAAACATTTACTCCAAGGAAGTGGAAGAGGTTCTGGCTAAGCATCCCAAGATTGTGGAGGCTGTGGTCGTTGGTGTGCCCGACGAAAAATGGGGGGAAACCGTCAAGGCCGTAGTGGTGGTCCAAACGGGAGAATCCCTCTCCGAGGGGGAAGTTATCGATCATTGCAAACAATATTTGGCCAGTTACAAAAAACCAACCTCCGTCGCTTTCCTGGATGCCCTCCCCAAAACCCAAACTGGAAATAAGGTTCTGAAGCGGGAACTTCGCGAACGTTTCTCCAAAAAAACTTGAAAGCATAGAAATTCTTGGGGGCGCAGACCATAAATAGGGGCTCGGCTGCCCTACGAAAAAATAACCCTTCTGCGGGTATAGGCGAAATTTGCCTCCTCCATAAAATGGCTTAGAAAAGGAGCTTAAAGCATGAAGCATCCCATGTTCACCGAAGAGCACGAGTTGTTCCGGGATACGGTGCGCAAATTCGTGGAAAAAGAGTTGGTCCCCCATGCCGAGGAATGGGAGGAAGCGGGCGAGTTTCCTAACAGCGTCTTCATCCGCATGGGAGAATTGGGCTTTCTGGGTCTGCGTTACCCGGAAGAATACGGCGGCCAGAATTGTGACTTCCTCTTCTCCGTCATTCTGGCGGAAGAGCTGGGACGCTGCGGCATGGGATCGATCGGTATGGCCGTAGCCGTGCAAAGCGAGATGGCCACTCCGCCCATCTTTAAGTTCGGCACCGAAGAACAAAAGGCCAAGTATCTCACCCCGGCGAATCAGGGAAAGAAGATTGCTTGCCTGGGAATTACGGAACCCAATGCGGGGTCAGACGTGGCCGCGATCCAGACCACGGCCAAAAGAGACGGCGATCATTGGGTCATTAATGGCCGAAAAATCTTCATCACCAACGGCGCAAGGGCTGACTTCATCACGCTCGTAGCCAGAACCGGAGAAAAGAAAGGCTACAAGGGATTCTCCATTTTTCTGGTGGACAAAGGGGCTCCCGGATTTACCCTGACTCGAAAATTGGATAAAGTAGGCATGCGCTCTTCCGACACGGCCGAGCTTCTCTTTGAGGACTGCCGGGTGCCGGCTCATGCCCTTCTGGGCGAAGAAGGAAAGGGTTTTTATCACATCATGTGGGAGCTACAAGGAGAACGGATCATGGCCGCAGCCAATGCCGTGGCCAGGGCCCAAATGGCCATGGATCTGGCTCTGAAATATTCCCAGGAGAGAGTCCAATTTGGCAAGCCCCTGGCGCATTTCCAGGTTACCCGCCATCGCCTTGCCGACATGGCCACGGAGATCGAAGCCGCCAGGCATCTGACCTATTACTGTGCCTGGCTCTTCCAGAACGGGGGTTACCCGGTCAAAGAAATCTCCATGGCCAAGCTCTTCGCTGCTCAGATGGGCAATCGCGTGGCCGACGCAGCGCTGCAAATCCATGGGGGCTATGGTTATATGATGGAATATCCGATCCAGCGGTACTGGCGGGACATCCGGTTGAGTCGCATCGGCGGCGGTACGGACGAGATCATGAAGGAGATCATCGCCAACGAACTCCTGGGAAAGGCCAAGGAATAAAGGGGCCAGGCACTGAATTGCCCCTCGGGGAAGGGATTCAATTTTTGGGTTTGTCCACTTTATAGATCTGGTAATACCTGGCAAACGGCTCGGTGACCTTTTGGGCGTAGGAATAGGGGTCCTTCTTGCGGGCCACGATCTGTTCGATCACCTCGTCGAAAGATAGATCGTATTTGAGCATTTTGTGAATGTATCTAGAGATTTCCTGCTCAATCAGGTTAATAATCTCCCCCCTGGCCCGTTCATTCCTCTTATTCAACAACCCTTTCCCGCTCTGGAGAAATTGCCGGTGTTCCAAGATCTTTTCGGTGAGCTCTGCAACCCCTTCGCCCATGGTAGCCACAGTCTTGATGATGGGAGCCCTCCAGGGGCTCGTAGAAGGGCTCAGGTCGAGCATCAGGCTCAGCTCCGTGACCAGCCGATCCGCCCCTTCGCGGTCTGCCTTATTGACCACAAAGATGTCCCCGATCTCCATGATCCCGGCTTTCAGGGCTTGGATTTCGTCCCCCAGCCCGGGTACACAAATGAGCAGGGTGGTGTCTGCCGTCTTAACGATGTCCACCTCATCCTGTCCCACACCCACGGTCTCGATGAGAATAAAATCTTTCCCGAAGGCGTCCAGGATCTTGATCGTATCGGCGGTCGCTTTGGAAAGCCCCCCGAGGGTTCCACGGGTAGCCATAGAACGAACGAAGACTCCCTCATCTCCAGTGATGTCCTGCATGCGTAGCCGGTCCCCGAGAAGTGCTCCTCCGGTGAAGGGGCTGGTGGGGTCCACGGCTACAATCCCCACGGTGTAATTTTGCTTCCGCAGTTCCTTGGTGATCTTATCCGTCAAGGTACTCTTGCCCGAACCAGGGGGCCCCGTAATCCCAATGATATAGGCATGCCCGGTTTTGGGGTACAACTGCTGCAAGGCCTCTACAGCTCCGGGCATCTCGTTCTCTACCATCGTGATTAGCTTGGCCAGGGCTCGCACGGAGCCGGAGAGGGCTTCCCTCACCAAATCGTTTGTACCGGCCATCATCGCTCTCCTCGCCCTATGATTTTCCCTGATCTTCGAGTACGACCAAGGCATCGACGGCCACGGGCCTATTCCCCGAGATGATCAAAGGGTTAACGTCCACTTCTTTCACGGCTTCGAGCTCCAAGCCCAGTTTGCCGGCGTTGATCAACATGGAAACCAGCAGGTCCATATCGATAGGGGCCATTCCCCGGAAAGCTCCCAACACGGGAGCTCCTTTGATTTCCTTAGCCATCTCCAGAGCGTCCCGTCGCTCCAGGGGGGCGATTCGGAAAGAGACATCCTTAAGGACCTCCGTGAAGATGCCCCCCAATCCGAACATCACGCAGGGACCGAACTGAGCGTCCCGAATCATGCCGATGACCAGTTCTCGCGAACCTTTGACCATCTCTTGAACGAGGATTCCATCCAGGGGGGTGCTCCCCACCCGCTCCATGATGCCATCGTAGGCTCGCTGCACTTCCTTTAAAGTTCGCAGGTCCACTTCGATTAATTTTTTTTCAGTCTTGTGCGCGATCTCCGCAGAGCATCCCTTAAGGACCACAGGAAGCCCGATCGCCTTGGCTGCCTTTACAGCTCCGGCCCGGCTGTCGACTAACTTTTCCCGGACCACTGGAAATCCATATGCCTTGAGCAGTTTTTTGGATTCATATTCCGAAAGCGTTTTCTGCCCCTTTTTCAATGCCTCTTGGATAATTTTCATTCCCACCTCCGAGTCTGGCCGCGGTTTAACGGCTCCATTTTTCCTCCGTTATACAAATTAATTTTCTAACAACCTTCGGGCGATTTGTCAAGAAATTCATCCAGGTTTATTTGCACCCCGTTGGCTGGCATTCTTCTTCTCCAGGAAATCTTCATATTCCAGCGGGCTGAGCAAATCCTCCATTTGATTGGGATCATCGATCTCCACCGTCACCAGCCAACCCTTTCCGTAGGGATCGTCATTGATCAAAGAAGGTTCTTCCTCTAAGTCCCTGTTGACCAAAACGATTTCCCCGCTGACGGGGGCGTGCAAATCCGCGACCGTCTTCGAGGATTCCAGCGTGCCAAAGACTTCGTCTTGTTCGATGGGGGAATTTTCTTCAGGAAGGTTCAAAAAGACAATTTCTCCCATTTCCTGCTGGGCGTAATCGGTGATCCCGATTCTCCCCCGAGTCCCCATAATCTTCAACCACATGTGTTCCCCGCTGTAGTAGAGGTCTTCCGGAAAGTCCATGATTGTCTCCTTTTTTTCCCACCCGGCCTTCGAACGAAGACCGAATCATCGCCGGTTCAATCCTTCATTTGACGCGGGTGATGTATTCGCGAGTGCGGGTGTCGATGCGCACGATATCGCCTACCTCAACAAAAAGGGGAACCTGAATGACCGCACCGGATTCCAGGGTAGCGGGTTTGGTGGCTCCGGTAGCCGTATCCCCGCGGATCCCGGGCTCGGATTGGACTACTTTCAATTCCACAAACATGGGCGTTTCGATGCCGAGGGGGCGTTTGTTGTGGAAAAGAGCTTTGATTACCAGGTTCTCCTTCAAGTAATCTTTTTTTTCTCCTAACTGGTCGGCGGTCAAGAAGAGCTGCTCAAACGTCTGAGTGTCCATAAAATGGAACTCTCCACCGGTCTCGTAAAGGAACTGCATTCCCCGTTCCTCCAAGTCGGGTTTATCAACCCGATCTCCGGATCGGAAGGTCTGATCGATGACATTCCCGCTTACCAGGCTTTTCAGCCGGGTGCGCACGAAGGCTCCTCCTTTTCCAGGCTTAACATGCTGGAAATCGACGATGATATAGGGTTCTCCCCCAATCTCGATTTTGAGTCCCTTGCGAAAGTCCGTCGTCGAATACATAACAGCTTTCTCTAAAAAGAGTGTCCCGTTCCCTGGAGGCTTAGAGAGAAAACCCGGAAGGGTGCCCCGCCCGATTTATCGGGCATAGATGTTCTCTTTCAGGTCCTTGGATAGAACCGTCAAAATTTCGCATCCCAGGGCGGTGACCAAAATCATATCTTCCAAACGCACCCCTCCCCATCCGGGAATATAAATTCCCGGCTCTACAGTGAAAACCATTCCTTCTTTCACAACCCCCCGGCCTCTGGGGGAGATGGTAGGCTCTTCATGAACGGCCAAGCCCACCCCGTGCCCGGTTCCGTGGCCGAAGAATTTATCATACCCCGCCCGGGCAATGATTTCCCGGGCAGCGGCGTCAATATGCCGGACGCCTACCCCCGGCCGGATGGCTTTCATCGCTTTCTCTTGAGCCCGGCGGACCGTATCATAGATCCTCCGCTGCTCGGCATCCGGCTTTCCCAGGATCAGGGTTTTGGTTTCATCGGAGTGGTAGCCCTGAAAGCGTACGCCGAAATCTACCACCACCGTCTCCTTTTTCTGCATCCGCTTATCCGTGGCCCTCCCATGGGGGAGCGCGGCGCGTGGGCCCGAGGCCACGATGGTGTCGAATGCCGGTTTTTCCCCTCCCCGACGCCTCATCCGCATTTCCAAAAAATCGGCGGCCACCCGTTCCTTAACTCCTGGCCATACACGCCGGGAGGCATCGAAAAAACTATCGGTGGCAATCTGGATGGCCCGACGAATCTTATTCAGCTCTTCCGGGTCTTTGCGGGTGCGCAGCCCTCGAATTTCTTCCGTCAGGGGAACAAGGGACGTACGCGGTAATTTTTCTTTCAATTTTTGGTAGCTCTCGTAAGGAAGGGCCGAGGATTCGAACCCCAGGCGCTTCACCCGCAACGATTGCAGGAGTCGGGCTACCCCTTCCACTTTTCGCTTGTATTTCTGAAAGTGCGCATCCCGGATCTCTCCCTGCGCTTGCTCTTCATACCTGGAATCGGACATAAAGGTGCGTTCGTGGGCCGAAACGATCAACACCCCATCGCTTCCCGTAAATCCACAGAGATAACGAATGTTTTCCAGATTCCAAAAAAGGATGGCGTCGACCTTTGATCGGCGCATCACGTTATCCATGAGCTGCTTGGCTGTGCCCATTCAAAAAACCTTCCCCAAAAGTTTGGAGCCTTAGAAGCACGGGAAAACCTCGGAACTTTTCCCCGGGAAAACCAAATCAGGTACGGGTCGAATCGTCCTTCGACGAGACCGCGGCCAACCATTGCTCCAGATGGTGAAGGGCTTTCTTCGCCGAGGCCACCTTTTCCTCTTCTTCAACTCGGTTCTTCAGCGCTTCGTACTTTTCGCGAACAGCGTTATTTTCCGGTTCCCGGGACAAGATTTCTTGATAGACGGAGAGGGCTCGATCCAGGTGACCCTGCTTGACGTAGATCTCGGCCAGGGTATCCGTCTGGATGGCGGCTGGCACTGGCTTTTCCACCTC
>Ga0315295_10000850_pt1 | contig 26072 bp, 22 predicted proteins | sample YL17G14_0_MG_FD_204453 | JGI IMG/M metagenome (GOLD analysis project Ga0315295, IMG submission 204453) | Sediment microbial communities from Yellowstone Lake, YNP, Wyoming, USA - YL17G14_0 | ecosystem: Environmental > Aquatic > Freshwater > Lake > Sediment | place: USA: Wyoming | collected... | reverse complement strand
ATCTCAGTATTCCCGGGCGTGCTGTCATGCCAGACAAGATGAAGATTCCCGGAAGAATCCGCCCTGATCGCGGGGCATTGGGACCAGCTCGGAGTCCAGATGAGCCTTTGGGTAGCCGACCAGCTCGCCCCGTTATCCGAGCTCTTTTTGTAATAGATCTCAAAGTCCCCTGAGGTATCATCCTGCCACACGGCATGGAGATTGCCGTCGGGATCGGCGGCAATGGCCGGAAACCGCGATTGGCTTGAATTCCAGGTCAGCCTCTGGCTGGTCGCCCAGTTAAGACCTAAGTTCGCGCTCCTCTTGTAAAAAATCTCACTATTGCCGGGTGTTAGGTCCTCCCAGACCACCTGGATATGGCCCGAGGATTCAACGGCCATAGACGGCCATCCGGAACCGCCCGAATTCCAAGTCAGCCTTTGGCTGGTTGCCCAGGTGAGTCCTCCGTTAATGCCCCTCTTATAATAAACCTCATAGGGCGATAAGTCCTCCCAGACGATATGGGGATTGCCGAGCGTGTCCACAGCCATGTCTCCAAGATAGGAAGAGTCTGCCGTCCAGGTGAGTCTCTTGTTCGGTGTCCAGGTCGCTCCTCCGTCCGTGCTCCTCTTGTAATAAATCTCGTAGTTCAAAGACGTATTATCCGACCAGGCCACATGGAGATAATCGAAGGGATCAACGACGATCGCCGGCATCAGCGACTGGCCCATTGTCCAAGTGAGTCTTTTGTTCGGTGTCCAGGTCGCTCCTCCGTCTGTGCTTCTTTTGTAATAGATCTCCGCGTTTCCCGTCAAGGTATTGCACCAGACCACATGAAGCTGGCCAAGGCTGTCAACTGCAATGGCCGGTATTGCTGAATTATCAGTCCAGGTAAGCCGTTGGCTCGGTTGCCAGGTGCCCCCCCCGTCCGTGCTCCTCGTATAATAAATCTCATAGTGGCCCGGCGTCGAATCCCACCAGACCACATGTACATGGCCGGAGGAATCCACCGCAACCGCCGGATTCTCGGAATTCCCCGAATTCCAGGTGAGTCTTTTGGCAACTGTCCAGTCGGCTTGGGCAACCTGAACGAAAAAGCTTAATCCAATCGCTAAAACCACCGTCCTCAACCATTTCATTTTACTCTCCTAAAAAGATGCGTTTATGAAAATGCGGTACTTCTTCACTTTTTTGTGCATTACCTATAGCGTCCGCCAATTAAAGATGGTCGGCGAGGATCTTGATTCCGATGAGGATCAGGACGACGCCTCCAAGAAGTTCCGCCCTCCGTCCGATGACCTTGCCCAGGGCCGGTCCGATCTTCATTCCTATTATGGTCATCGTGAAGGCCACGATCCCTATGATGACGGCGGGAAAAACGATCGCCACCTGGAGCGCGGCGAGGCTCAGCCCGACGGCCAGGGCGTCAAGGCTTGTCGCCACCGAAAGAACGAACAGAGACACTCCACGGGTCGGGTCGGAGCGCCGCAGTCCCGGCTCCTTTTCCGGTCTCAGCGACTCCCCAATCATCTTCCCCCCGACCCCCAGAAGGAGCGCGAAGGCGATCCAATGATCATACCCTCCGATATAGCGGATGAGACTTTCCCCCGCCGCCCAGCCGAGGACCGGCATCAGAAACTGAAAAAGCCCGAAGTGAAAGGCCAGGCGGAATGTTTGGCCGCTGGTCGCCGGTCTCAGGCTCAAGCCGAGGCCGAGCGATACGGCGAAGGCGTCCATCGCCAGCCCCAGGGCCACGCCCAGAATAAGCAGGATGCTCACGCCGGTTTGCCCCCCAAAAACTCCAAGGCCAGCGAGGTGATGAAAAGGACTCCTATCGGCAAGGCTCTCTCGTCGATATCAAAGGCCGGGTGATGATGGGGGAACTCCCGGCCGTCGCCGGCGCCAAGAAAGAGGAACGCTCCCGGCATCTTCTGAAGATAATAGGCGAAATCCTCTCCGCCCATGATCGGGTCGAACGGCTGGAGGCAATCCTCTCCGAGAACTCTTCTGGCGACGCCCGTGGCGAAATCGACCATTCCGGCGTCGTTCACTACCGCCGGATATCCGGGCGTGTACTCGAACCGGCAGGATGCTCCGAACGCTTTGGCCGACTCTTCGCCGATCTCCCGGAGACGTCTTTCGGCCAGCGCTTGGATAGACAGGTCAAAGGTCCTCACGGTCCCGGTCAACGCGACCTCTTCGGGGATGATATTGTGGATTGTCCCTCCATTTATCGTACCGAAAGTGACAACGCAGGGCTTCAGGGGGTCGACGTTCCGGCTGACGATCGTCTGGCAGTTCGCGACGATCTGCGCGGCCGCAACAATCGGATCGACCGCCGTATGAGGCATAGCCCCATGTCCTCCTTTTCCTTTTACAACGAAGCTGAAATTGTCTGCCTGAGCCATCATCGGACCCTTGACGACACCGATCTTCCCCGTGGGAAACGACTGCCAGAGATGGAGGCCAAAAACGGCGTCCACGCCTTCGAGCGCGCCATCCTCGATCATCCTTTTTGCTCCTCCGGGCGGCTTCTCCTCGGCCGGCTGGAAAAGGAAGATGACCCGGCCGCGGAACTCGCTCTTTCTGACAGTTAGGAGCTTGGCGGCGGCCATCAGCATGGCCATGTGCCCGTCATGCGCGCAGGCATGAGTGACTCCCGGGTTCAGAGATCCGTACTCCTTCCCGCCCTCCTCTTGGACCGGGAGGGCATCCATGTCGGCCCGAAGGGCCACCGTCTTCCCGCCCGGGTTACCATCCAGCACCGCAACCAAGCCTGTGCCGGCCGCCGAGCGCACCGGAAGCCCCAGACCCTCCAGGAACTCCCGGATCACAGTTGAAGTCCTTGTCTCCCGGAAGGCGACTTCCGGATGACGGTGGAAATCCCGCCGCCAGGCGACGAGTTGACCGGCCAGGGCGGCGATTTCACTTTCCAATCCTTGCCTCATTTTTTCCTCCTTCTCTCAAACCGCTTGTCCACTGTTTTCCTCTCTTGTCCTGTAAATCAGGCTGACGGTCATGGTTACAGTGGCATTGATAACGAGCGCCACAAACCCGGCGTTCATCCCCAGAAACGGGTCATGTTTCGTAAAGACCAGGACAGCGGCCAGGACAAAGCCTGTTATCAGCCCCCAGAAGACTCCCCGCCGCTTTACTCCCTTCCAGAAAAGACCCAAGACGACTCCGGGGAAGAACTGGGTCACTCCGTCATAGCCGATGAGAAGCAGGTTGACCAGGGCATTGGGCAGGTAGAAAGCGAAAAGCAGGGCGAAGCCCATGATGACGAGGACCAGAATCCGGGAAAGCCGGAGGACCGTCTCCTCACCCGCTTGCGGCGAGAAGCCCGTTTGGTAGACATTCTTGGCCAGGAGCGTCGATGCAAAGAGCACGAGGACAGAGGACGGCACCATGGCCGTCACCGCGCCCGCCGCTCCGACAAACCCCATGAACCAGGAAGGATACGTCTTGTGGACAAGCTCCAGGAAGGCCAGATCGCCATTCTTAAGACCCGGCATCGCCAGGAGCGCCGTGAACCCGGCCATGAAGACAAGCAGGATCGGGATCTGGTAAAAGGGCATGATGACGGCGTTTCTCTTTATCGTCTCGGCGCTTTTGGCGGAAAAGGCCGAGCCGAAGACATGCGGCCACATGTAGAATCCAAGCCCGGTCAGGAGCGCCGTCGTCATGACCCAAACGACGTCGAGGTTCGCCGTCGCTCCGGGAAAGACGAGGTGGCCCGGATACGCCGCGGCGAGCGCCCGGAACATCCGGCCATGGCTCCCGAAAAGAAGACGGGGCACACTGATGCCGACGATGCCCACGGCCGCGATCATCAACACATCCTTGATGATGGAAACCCAGGCCGCACCCCTTATTCCGCTGGTGAAGACGAAGGCGCAGGTCAGGACAAAGGCCAGCAGGATGGCCACGTTGGAGCGGATCGCGCCGTCGCTCGAAACCTCGACGATAAACCCCAGCCCGGTCAGCTGAAGCTGGAGATAGGGAATTATGGACACGACCCCGATGACCGCCACGATGATGCCAAGGCTACGGCTCCCGTATCTCGTGATAAAGAAGTCCGGCTGGGTATGGAGGCCGAAGCGCTTCCCGAATTTCCAGACCGCCGGCAGGATGAAGAAAGAGGCCGTGTAGGCGAGTGTCCCATAGATCAGGATGTAAAAGGTCGGCGCCCCACGGGAGTAGGCCCAGCCGCTTGCGCCCAGGAAAGTGAAGGTCGTATAGATCTCGCCGGCCATGAGCAGCCACATCAGGACGATCCCGAAGCGGCGGCCGCCAACGGTCCAGTTCTCCAGGTTCATCTTGACCTTGCGGCCGGCGATGATGCCGACGCCCGCGGAAAAGACGATGGTCGCCAGAATGATAAGCAGGGCCGGGTTCATGATGGGCCTTCCCCGCCGTTTTTATTGAACTTTTTCTCCACCCAGTAGGCGGCCATCAAGATAAAGGGCGTCAGGAAAACCCAAAAGACGATCCAGAAGAGCAGGAAGGGCAGGCCGAAGACATACGGCTTGACCCGGTTGACAAAGGGAAGGCCTAATATCAGCATCAGAAAAGGAATAGAAGCGAAACCGAGAGCGATCTTCGTCCCTTTCGGCATAAGTGCCTCCTTTCCCGGAGCGACGCCCATTATAGGCAAAACGGCCCGGCTTCTCAATCCGGACCCCTGTCCCTAAATCCGATAAATTGCGGTATAATGGGGGTTTAGTCGAGCGAGATTATGGACGAGAGAATCACCCTCCGCGGCGTGCGGGTTCACAACCTGAAAAACATCGACCTCGACATCCCGCTCTACAGGTTCATCATCGTCACCGGAGTCAGCGGATCCGGGAAGTCGTCCCTGGCCTTTGACACGCTCTACGCCGAAGGCCAGCGCCGCTACCTCGAATCGCTGTCCGCTTATGCCCGCCAGTTCCTGGAAAGAATGGACAAGCCCGACGCCGACCTCATCGAGGGCATCACCCCGGCCATCGCCATCCAGCAGAAGGCCGCCACCAAGAATCCCCGCTCCACCGTGGCCACAGTCACCGAGATCCATGACTTCTTGCGCGTCCTCTTCGCCCGGCTCGGCACCGTCCACTGCCTCCAGTGCGGTGGGCCCGTCTGCCGGGACACCATCGACTCCATCGTCAAAACTCTCTTCCAGCTTCCGCTCCGAACCAAGGTCACGATCTCCTTTTCCTGGCCCCTGGAGAAGGGAACCGCCCTCCTCAGGAAGGAAGGGTTTTTCCGGACGATCCAGGATGGTCGGGTCGTAGAGATCGAGAAAGCGAAACTCCCCAAAAAGGGAGCTCTCGATATCTTTGTCGACAACCTGTCCCTGGATCCCGAGGACAGGGAGCGCCTGGTCGATTCCTTGGAGATAGGCTTCAAAAAGGGCGATGGCCGGGTCAGGGTTCGCTCCGAGGACAACCGGGAATTCATTTTCTCCGACAAGCTCGAATGCAAGACCGACAGGATCGTCTACGAGGACCCTTTCCCCAACCTCTTTTCCTTCAACAGCCCCCAGGGAGCCTGCCCGGACTGCCACGGTTTCGGGGACCTGGCCGTTCTGGACGAGGACAAGGTCATCCCCAACAAGAACAAGAGCCTCGAGGACGGCGCCGTCGAACCCTGGACGAAACCGGTCTCCCGCTGGTGGATGAAAGAGCTGCTTCGGGAAGCCCGGAAAAGGGGAATTCCCACCCAGGTCCCCTACCGGAGGCTCAAGCCCGACCAGCAGCTCTTTGTGCTGGAGGGCGGCGGAAACTATCGGGGAGTCAAGGGGTTTTTTGACTGGCTCAAGACCAAAAATTACAAGGTCCAGGTCCGTGTCTTCCTGAGCCGGTACCGCAAATACATCCCCTGTTCTTCCTGCGGCGGTATGCGGCTCAACCCCCGCGCCTTGAGCGTCAGGGTCGGGGGCCGCTCGGTCGGCGAGGTCACCCGGATGACGGTCAAAGAGGCGGCCGCCTTCTTCCGGGATCTCGAGCTCACACCGTTTGAGCGCCAGGTGGCCGAAAAGCTCGTGGTTGAAATCCAGAACCGGCTGAAGTTTCTCCTCGAGGTCGGTCTCGATTACATCACTCTCGACCGGATGACCTTCACCTTGAGCGGGGGCGAGGCCCAGCGGATCAACCTGGCCGCCGCCCTGAGCGCCTCGCTCGTGGGCACGCTTTTTGTCCTGGACGAGCCGTCCATCGGCCTCCACGCCCGCGACAACCACCGGCTCATCGAGATCCTCAAAAGCCTGAAGGAAATCGGCAACACCGTCCTCGTGGTCGAACACGATCCGGAGATCATCCGCGCCGCCGAATATGTCATCGACCTCGGCCCTAAAGCAGGAGAGCGCGGCGGCGAGGTCCTTTTCTGCGGCCCGATGGACGTGTTCCTGAAAAAAGAGGACTCGCTGACCTCCCAATATCTGCGGGGAGAGCGGGAGATCGCCGTCCCCGCGAAGCGGAGGCGCGGCGCCGGCTACATCGCCATCGAGGAAGCTTCCAAGCACAACCTGAAGCACATCGACGTCCGGATCCCGCTCGGCACCTTCACCTGCGTCACCGGAGTCTCGGGCTCCGGCAAGAGCACGCTCCTCAACGATGTCCTCTACCACGCCTGGAGCGGCGAGGCCGCTGACGGGTTCAAGGAAATCAGCGGGTTTGAACTCGTCGACAAGATGATCATGGTGGACCAGTCGCCGCTCAGCACATCGCCGCGCTCCATCCCGGCCACCTACACCAAAGCCATGGACGGCATCCGCGACCTCTTCAGTGAGACGCGCGAGGCCAAGGCCATGGGGTACAAACCGGGCTTCTTCTCCTTCAACACGGCCGGGGGCCGCTGCGAGGAATGCAAGGGCGCCGGGCAGCAGATCGTCGAGATGCAGTTCCTGTCCGATGTCGTCCTGACCTGCGACGCCTGCAAGGGGAAGCGCTTCCGGAGCGATATCCTGGAAGTCAGGTACAGGGGAAAAAACATAGATGATGTGTTGAGGATGAGCGTCGAAGAGGCGCTCGATTTCTTCTCCGACCGGCCCGACATCCAGAAGAAGCTCTCGCCGCTGGAGGAGGTCGGGCTCGGCTACCTGCGGCTGGGGCAGCCCACGACGACCCTTTCCGGCGGCGAGCTCCAGCGCATCAAGCTCGCCTACCATCTCGTCCACGAGCGGGAAAAGCGGATCCTCTATTTATTTGACGAGCCCACGATCGGACTTCATCCCGAGGATGTGGCGGTCCTGCTACGCTCGTTCCAGAGGCTCGTCGATGAAGGCCACACCGTGGTCGTCATCGAGCACAACCTGGACGTCGTCAAGTGCGCCGACCACATCATCGACCTGGGGCCGGAGGGCGGGGACGGCGGCGGAAAGATCGTGGCTCAGGGGACCCCGGAGGAAGTGGCCAAGTCCAAGAGGTCGATCACGGCCCGATTTCTACGGGCCTGCCTACACTGATAGGCCCGGATCCTCGTGGAGAATTTCTTTCTCTTTGACTTACCCTGGATTATTCATGAAATTAAGAATAAAAAATCCCCTCTCCCTGGACGGGAGAGGGTCGGGGAGAGGGTGATCGTCAAAAGATGCCCCCTCCCCCCTATCCCCTCCCACCAGGGGCGGGGACTATTTTTTGTATTATTTGTGAATAGATCGGGTTACTTAACGGAAAAAGAGTGAAGCAAAGGGGATCATGAATTCCCAGCAAATATAATATATCTCATTGTTCCCTGGGGTGTTGTCATGCCAAACCACATAAATACGGCCCGAAGAATCAACGTCAACATCAGGAAACGCTGATTCGCCCGGAGTTCGGCTAAACCTTAGGTTTGAGCTCCAGGTAGCTCCCCCATCCACGCTGCACTTGAAAAAAATCTCATAGTTCCCGGGAGCGTTATCTTCCCAGACCACATCGATACGGCCGGATGACTCAATGGCGATGGCCGGGTTCCAAGAAGCACTCGCATTCCAGGTGAGCCTCTTGCTTGTCGACCAACTAGCTCCCCCGTCCGCGCTCCTCATATAGTACAACTCCTGGTTTCCCGGAGTATTGTCATACCAGACGACATGGGGATTGCCGGAGAGATCGACGGCGATGTCCGGAGCGTAGGACAAGCCCGCATTCCAGGTCAGCCTCTTGCCTGTTGTCCAGGCGGCTCCGCCATCCATGCTCCTCGTATAATAAATCTCATTGTTGCCGGGAGTGGGATCGGACCAGACCACATAGAGATTGTTCAAGCCGGAGACGGCAATCCTCGCATTCAAGGACCAGCCCGCATTCCAGCTGAGGCGCTTGCTTTTTCCCCAGTTGGCTCCTCCATCCGTGCTCTTCATGTAAAAAACCTCATAGTTCCCGGGGCTCGAATCACACCACACCAGATGGAGATAGCCGGAGGAATCTACGGCTATCTCCGGGCCCAATGACCAGCCCGCATTCCAGGTGAGCCTCTTGTTCGTTGTCCAGTTGTCTCCGCCGTTCGTGCTCTTTTTGAAATAAATCTCCGATTGCCCGAGCATGTACTCATGCCAGACCATAAAGAGATACCCGGAAGAATCCACGGCCAGGGCCGGAGCCCATGATTCATTGGCCGTGTAGGTTAACCTTTTAGAAGCTGTCCATGTGCCTCCGCTATCTGTGCTCTTCTTGTAGAATATCTCATAGTTCCCCGGAGTGTCATCCTGCCAGACCACATGGACGGGGCCGGAGGGAGCGACGGCAATGTCGGGATTTTGTGAAGTGCCCGAAGTCCAGGTGATCCTGGGGTTGAGCACAAACGGGGCTTGGGCGACCTGAGAGAAAACCAATAATCCTATCGCCAAGATCAAGAGCCTTATGGGCTTCATGGCAATCTCCTTGACAAGGGGAATTCATCAGAAGACGCCGGCTTCTTCAAATACCGGACGGCTTCCTTTCCTTCCATTTTCGTCCCCTGCTCTTGACTAGAACATACGCCCTAACGATGAGGGAAGTCAAGAGCAAAGGGATGTCAGCCTGCGGTCTCTTTTATCTCAAACAGGTTCCCGTCAAAATCCTGAACAAAGGTGATCCACCGTTCCCCCCGCGGAGCACGGATGACGGGGACGCCCATCGCCCGGCACCGCTCGAGAAATGCCTCGAGGTCTTCCACTTCGAGACAAATGTGAGTCGGATCGCCGGCCGCCGGCCTTCCGCCTTCGTGAATGAAGACCTCAAAACGGACCTCGTCGCCGACGAAGTTAAGGACCGCGAGGTCGCAAGGGATGCCGAAAAACGCCCCGGAAAGCGCCGCCGGAACCGTGGTCCGTTCTGACTTTTTCAAGCCGAGGAAATTTTCATAGAACCGCTCCGCCGTCTCCTCGGAACGGCAGGCCAGTCCATAGTGGCGGACTTTCATAGTGCTCTCCCCTTGTGGACCTCTGTCGACCGCCTCATGATCCGGTGTTCCCTTCTCCGGCGTGAGGTTTGATGATGACCTTGATCGCTTCTTTTGCCTCTATTACCAGATGGAAGCCCCGGACGATATCCTCCAGGGGAAGCCGGTGAGTGATCATCCGTTCCACATCGATGTTCCCGCCGGCCAGCAGTTGGATGGCTTCCTGAATATCCGGAGGGCCGCAATAGTAGGATGTGAGGATGCGGACTTCCCTCGTCCAGAAATCGTTAATCGGGACCGTCACTGTCTTGTCCGGACCGGGAACAGCGAAGAAGACGACGGCCCCGCCCTTATCCACACAGGCCCAGGCCTGCTCCACGGCGGACAGGGCTGACGTGCACAAAATCACGACGTCGGCCTTCTTATGGAGATAATCCGTCAGGCGCTTCGGCACCTCCCCGTCGGCCGGCATTGCCAGGTCCGCGCCGAAGCTTCGGGCATATTCCAGCTTCCTCCCGGCAATATCTGTGGCCACCACGGCGCATTTTTTCCTCTTCGCCAGCTGGATCTGGAGCAACCCGGACATACCGCAGCCCAGAACCAACACGGATTGCCCATCTTTCAACCCGGCCAGCCTCTGGGATCTGATAACGCAGGCGAGGGGCTCGATGAACGTGCTCCAGTCATAAGAAATGGACCCGGGCAGGAGATGCGTGCCTTTCTCAACCAGGACCTCGGGAACAAGAATATACTCGGCAAATCCACCCGGGAGCCTCTCCTTGACCTCGGTGCACTGAGGAAAATGTCCCTCGCGGCAGTAGGAACAGGTTCCGCACGGCACTTTGGGAGGTATGAATACCCTGTCTCCCGGCTTGAAGCGATCGACCGAGGTCCCGGCCTCGACCACTTCCGCCCCGATCTCATGTCCTTGGACGAGCGGCGCCCGGGGAAGCCTGTACCATTCGACGATGTCACTCCCGCAGATGCCGCAGGAGATCACCTTGACCAGCATATCGCCAGGGCCGGGCGATCGGAGAGGCACCTCCTCAATGCGGATGTCCCGGTTGTTGTACCAGACGGCGGCTTTCATTTTCGCGGCTGCCGGCATGGCGGCTCCTTATTCTTTCCGGGCGAGTTCCTCATAAAGGGCGACCGCTCTCTCCGGCGTCTCATTCCTGTGGACGACGGCCCGCACCGCCTGGATCATGGCGATGGGATGATCGGATTGAAAGATATTGCGCCCCATGTCGACTCCCGCGGCCCCTTCCTGACAGGCCTTATAGGCCATGGTCAGGGCGTCGAGCTCCGGAAGCTTTTTCCCGCCCGCCATGACGATCGGCACGGGACAGGATGCCGTGACCGTCTCGAAGCCTTCCTCGACGTAATACGTCTTTATGTAATGGGCGCCGAGCTCGGCGCAGATCCGGGTGGCCAGGCGGAAATACCGGGCATCGCGCTTCATATCCTTGCCGACCGCCGTCACGGCCAGGGTCGGCATTCCGTAACGGGTCCCGACATCAACCATTTTGGTCATGTTGAGGATGGACTCCCGCTCATGCTCGCCGCCGATGAAGACCTGGACGGCCATGGCGCAGACGTTCAGGCGCAAAGCCTCCTCGATATCGACGGCCAGCCCTTCGTTCGAGAGCTCCTTGAGGATGCTCGTGCCGCCGGAAACCCGGAGAACGATGGACTTCGGGGTGGAGGCCGGGATCACGGCCCGGAGGATGCCGCGGGTCAGCATCAGGGTATCCGCATAGGGAATGAGCGGCACGATGTTGATGTCCACGCGCTCCAGTCCCGAGGTAGGCCCCTGGAAATAGCCGTGGTCGATGGCCAGCATGACGGTCCGGCCAGAGTCGGGATTAAAAATGCGGGCCAGCCTGTTCTTCATCCCCCAATCGAGCGAACCGGATCCCTTCAGGAAAAATCCCTCCGTTTTCTGCGGCTGCTCCGGGTGATACTGGTGAGTCTCCCGGCTATCGTCTGTATCCGCCATTTCACGTCTCCCTTCGTCGGTGGCTAATTAACGGCCAAAGCCCCTGGAAAATGAGAATAGCCCAGAGCCGCCGGCGAAGTCAACGCCGCTCGACGGGACGGGCCGGCGTCGGCGGATTGTGGTATGATGTCCCGGGCGGAAGATATGGTTATCCTCATCATCCTGGGCGCGCTGCTCCAACTCGTCGGCCTCGTCGGCTGCGTGCTGCCCTGGCTGGCCGGCCCGCCGTTCAATTTCTTCGGCCTCATCCTCCTGTCCATCGCTAAAGGCTGGAAACCCTTCAGTCCGACATTCCTGGTCATTATGGGCGGGCTGACGGCGCTCACCATGTTCCTCGACTACGCGATGCCACTGGCCGGAGCCCGCCGGTTCGGCGCATCAAAGCGCGGATTCTGGGGCGCGTTCATCGGGATGTTCGCGGGCGCTTTTGCCTTTCCGCCGTTCGGGCTCATTCTGGGCGCGTTCATCGGGGCCGTCGTCGGCGAGCTCTCGGCCGGCAAAGAGCAGTCGAGCGCTCTCCGCGCCGGCTGGGGAGTCTTCGTCGGGATGATGGCGGCCATGGCCGTCAAACTCATCGTCTCCGGAATCATGACCTTCTATTTCATCCGCGCGCTGCTCTAAAAAACAGGGCTGGCCGCTCCCGGAAGCCGGGTTAGACCTCCTGGACAGCGGCGGCGTCTGGAGCCGGAGTCCGAGACTTCTCCAACTCGCTCAAAGCGAAGTACATCGAAGCGAAGGCGCAGCGGACCCACATGTAGGCCGGGATGATACCCACCCCAAAGCAGATGGCGCCGGCGATGATGATCCCGAACGCCAGCAAACCCATGATGAAGATCGAGTTGGCATGGCCGCGGGTCATCCGCCAGCTTTCCTCCACGGCCTCCACCGGTTCCATCTTTTTGTCCATGACCAGAAAGCGGACAAAGGCCAGCCGGCAGGCGAGGATGACTCCGGGGACAACGAGCAGTATGAATCCGATCCCGATAATCGCCGAGACCAGAAGGTTGGCCAGAACGACGTTCAGATAATTGTCGAAAGTCGAGAAGGTGTCCTTGACGTCGAACTCTCCGTTCCGCATGGCCTTGAGAAATACCCAGGCCGCGCCGAAATCAATAGGGGCGAGCAGAAGGAACCAGTAGCCGAAAGAGAAGATGCGGAGAAGGACACCGCCGGGAGTCTCATGCCCGTCCAGAGACTGAATCATGGCAAAGGGGATGTAGACCGCGGCGACGATGATGGTGATGAGGAAAAGATCCAGGAAATATTTCTTCATCCGGCTCCAGCTGAAGCTGTAAACCGATCCCGCCGCGGGCGTGAGGATGACGACTTTTTCATTTTCTGTGCTCATCGGAACCTCCTATGGTTCAGGCCACATCCTAAAATAAGGCCGCAAAAGCGGGATTTCTACCACCGAAAGTCGGTTTCACGTAAATCACGACTTAAGTCGGCTTGCCCCTGTCAATAGAATTCTCTATTATTCCTTGCGGGAGAACCGTGACTTTAATATTCTAAAGTCAGTATAGCTGGAGCCGGTCCGAGGAATGGACAGCCTGATTTTTAGCTTTGTCCTCGCGATTTCGCTTTTTCTGGGTGCGGCGGCCATCTCTCTGTCCATAGGGCTCCAGAGGCGATACCGGCTCGCTTATCTCTCGTCCTATCTCTATTTCCAGATTTTCATCACCGTCTTCGGCCTTTACGGCCTGAGCGCCCGGGTGATCGCCAGAAAGATACTCATCGAGCGGGGAACCTCTTACCAGACCGTCGAGACCATCGGCCATTTCTTCTTTTTCCTGGGGCTGCCCTTTTTTATCCTGGCCTGGTACATGTTCCTGCGGCTTTCCCGGGAAATAGCCGGGAAATCCCTCTCCCGCCGCATCACCGTCGGCTACTTTCTCACTCTGGCGGGCGTTTTCATCGCCTATGGAACGGCTCTGCTCATGGCCAATGTCTCGGCCTTCAGCGATCGACAGTATGCCATCTTTTCATCCGGACAAGTGTATGCCTCCGTCGTCATCGAAGCGTTCATGCTTGTCTCCGGGCTATCCTTTCTTTTGCCGGGGGCGGTCGCGGAAGATCATAAAATAAGGAGGGCTCGCCGGATTTTCGGGCTGACCTGGCTGGTTGGCTATGGAGCAAGCCTTGTTCTCTGGCCCTATTCCGGGCAATCGGATGTCTTCTCCGCCTTACACATTTTCGTGTTTTCCCTGGCCAACCTCCTGCCCCTCCTCTTTTGGCGGACTCATCTCGGGAAGAGCTATCCGGCGCCCTCCCTCCAGCAGGCCTCCCCTGCCGTAATGGAACAGTTCTTGGCCCGATACAAGATCACCAAACGGGAGGAGGAGGTCATCCGGGAGCTCTGCTCCGGAAAGTCGAACCGCGAGATCAGCGAATCGCTGTATATTTCTCTCCAGACCGTGAAAGACCACGTCTACCGGATCTACCAGAAGACCGATGTCCGGAACCGTGTCCAACTCATCAACCTCATCCAGGGCTATAAGGATGAGCCCGGACTCTAAGTGAAAACCCTGAAAGGAGACCTGGCATGAAAAAAGCCCTCATCCCGCTATTAATCGGGCTTGGTCTTATCAGCCTGCCCGGGTTCGGCGCCCTGAGCAAACAGGTCGTCGATTACCGCATTCAGGTAAGACTCCAGCCGGAGAAAAATGCGCTGGCCGGCCGGGAGACGGTCACCTGGTTGAACGATTCGGCGGTCCCTGTCCCGGAGCTCCAGTTCCATCTCTATCTCAACGCCTTCAAGAACAACCGCTCAACCTTCATGAAGGAGAGCGGAGGAACCCACCGCGGGTTCAAGGTCGACGCAAAAGACTGGGGATACATCACGCTGACCAGCCTCCGCGTCAAGGAGGGAGAGGACCTGACCTCCCGGATGGAGTTCATCCAGCCGGACGACGGGAACCCCGACGACCAGACGGTCATGCGGATTCCCCTGCCTGCTCCGGTAGGCCCGCAGCAAAAGGTCGCGCTCGAGATCGAGTTCGAAGCCAAGCTTCCCCGGGTTTTTGCCCGGTCCGGGTTCTTTGACGATTTCTACATGGTCGGCCAATGGTTCCCCAAACTCGGCGTCAACCAGGACGGATTCTGGAACTGCCACCAGTATCACGAGAACAGTGAATTTTTTGCCGATTATGGGGTCTTCGAAGTGGAGATCACCGTCCCGAAGGGATACGTGGTGGGAGCCACAGGAGAGCGGATTAAGGAACGCGCCAACGAGGACGGCACGCTGAGCTACACCCACTACCAGGAGGATGTCCACGATTTCGCCTGGACCGCCTGCCCCGATTTCGTCGAGTTCCGGGAGCGGTTTTCCCTGGAGGATCCTCCGGTCGATACGGAGATGATCCTGCTCGTTCACAGGCAGCACCTCAAACAGAAGCCCCGCTTCCTGGATTCCCTGAAAAAGGGACTCGAATTCTACAGCCGTAATTACGGCCCCTATCCTTACAAGACAGTCACCCTGGTCGACCCTCCTCTGAAAGCCTTGGGAGCCGGAGGAATGGAATATCCCACCCTGTTTACCACCATGGCCGCCTGGTTCATGCCCGCAGGGCTCCGGATGCCGGAGATGGTGACCATCCACGAATTCGGGCATGGCTACTGGTACGGCATCGTGGGGTCGAACGAGTTCGAGGAGGCCTGGCTGGACGAGGGGATCAATTCCTACTCCGAGATGAAGGCCATGGACCAGTATTACGGCAATGACCGCTCGATGGTCGAATTCGGTCCGATAAAGATCGGGGACGGGGATTACCAGCGGCTCCAGGTCATCCCGCTTTTCGCCTGGGACCCCGTGGTGAGGAAGAGCTGGGAATTCGTCAGCGGAGGGAGCTATGGTTCAAACGTCTATTCCAAGGCTGCCCTCACCCTTAAAACCCTGGAGAATCACCTGGGAGAAGAAGTCATGGCCCGGATCATGCGGACCTATTATGATAGATGGAAATTCCGCCACCCCACAACCGGGGATTTCATCGCCGTGGCGGAAGAGGTCAGCGGCCGGGATTTAGGCTGGTTCTTCGATCAGTTCCTCAAGACGGCGGGATCCCTCGATTACGCGGTCTCGAGCGTCCGCTCCCAAGAAGAGATGGAACCGGCGGGATACTATGGAGGCGAGCTGAAGGCCCCCAAACCCGGAAAAGACGGACGGGACAAAGGCCGGGAAAAAACCTACCGGAACGAAGTGGTGGTCCAGCGAAAAGGAGAGCTCATCTTTCCGCAGGAGATCCTGGTGACCTTTGAAAACGACGAGGAAGTCCGGGCGGAATGGGACGGCCGGGACAGATGGAAAAGGTTCGTCTACGAACGCCCCGTCAAGCTCAGATCGGCCCGGCTCGACCCGGAGAACAAGATCCTTCTCGACATCAACCTTTTCAACAATTCCAGGGTACTGAGACCGGACCGCGCCTCCCCGCTGAAATACGCCCTGGGATTGGCTCTCAAGTTTCAGGAATTTCTCACCTGTCTTTCCTTTTAAGAGAGGAGGACCCATGAACATCCTGAAGAGCTACGGCCTGGGGATCAAGAGGGCTTCTTCTCAGGGAAAGATGGTCCTGGTGCTGGGGGCGTTTAACGTTCTCTTCGCCGGCGTTGTCTATTTTGCAGGGAGCGGATTCTTTGCCGGGGCTTTAGGCGGGAGCGGGCTTGCCGAAAGTCTCAGGCAATTCGACGCCGGGCTTTTTCTCGAAATGCTGGTGCACAATCAGGCGCCCCTGGGAATAGTGTTCAAGGTTATCTTGGCCCTGGTTTTCTTATTTTTTTGGCTATCGGTATTCCTCACCGGAGGAATTCTTTCTGTCCTGCTTCCGGGCAAAATCGCCGAGGGGAATCCGGGGAGGACCCGTTTCGCGCCCGCATTTTTCCAAGGAGCCGGCCGGCATTTCGGCCGGTTCTTCCGGCTGGAGGTTTATTCGCTCATTTTCTGGGCGGCTTTCCTGCTTTTTCAATTGGTCATTAGTCTCGCCTCCAAGCCTCTCACGGCGGATGGGTCGAATGAAAAGATGCTGTATTATATGTTCTGGATCCGGCTGGGATTGAGCTTCGTCCTCATCTTTTTCATCCGCATGATCCTGGACTACGCCCGGATCATCATTGTCCGGGCGGATACCGGCCGGGTGTGGCTCTCACTTTGGGAGGCGGTGCGATTCATCTTCAAGCGCCTGACCGGGACTCTAGCCTTGTATTATCTCCTGTGTATTACGGGCTTGGTTCTGTTCCTGGCCTATTTGGGGATCCACTCCAGGATCTCCACCATCTCCCCGGCCACGATCTGCCTGGCCTTTCTCGTCGGCCAGGTTTTCATCATGAGCCGTGGCTGGCTCAAGATCGCTTTTCTGGCCGCCCAAGTCACCTTCTACGGCGGTGATTGATCATGCGAAAAGCCGGCTTATTGTCTTTTCTGGTTATGCTGCTCGTTTTTGGCGCTTCGCCCGGCCGCCTCTCTCCCGCCCAGAACGGCCCGCCTATCGACATCGGCACCCGCCTTGAACTTTTTGTCGACGATTTCCTGGTCGAGCGGATGGAAGGCACGTCCTGGCTCCTTCATCCTCCGGTCCCCCGGGAGACGGCCATCGTTTTTGACCGTCCATGGGAAGGAAACACCAGCGGCTATGTCACCGTTTTTCGCGACGGCGACATATTCCGTATGTACTACCGGGGCTCGCACTGGGACCCCGAGACCGACACCTACAGCGGCCAGGTCGTCTGCACCGCCGAGAGCGGCAACGCCGTCTTCTGGAGGAAGCCCGATCTCGGCCTCTATTCTTTCGAGGGCTCAAAAAAGAATAACATCGTCTGGCAGGGTGTCGGCGCGCATAATTTCACGCCCTTCAAGGACGAGAACCCCGCCTGCCTGCCGGACGAACGCTACAAGGCGCTGGGGAGCGAGGGAGAAAAGCTCTATGCCTTCAAGTCCCCGGACGGGCTGAATTGGTCGCTTCTCCGGCCGGAGCCGGTCCTCGAGGGATACGCCTTCGACTCCCAGAACCTGGCCTTCTGGGACCCGCTGAGGCGGATGTATCTGGAATATCATCGCGGCTGGAAGGATAAGATCCGGGACATCCTCCGCTCGACCTCGGCAGACTTCAAGACATGGTCAGAGCCGCAATGGCTCGATTGGGCGGGAGCCCCACCCGAGCATCTTTACACCAGCGCGATTCTGCCGTATTTTCGGGCTCCCCATATCCTCATCGGTTTCCCCATGCGGTTTCTGCCGGAGCGTCAGACCGGTCTTCACAAGTTCGAGGGAGTTTCGGACGGGCTGTTCATGACCAGCCGGGACGGGCTCCACTGGAAAAGATGGAGCGAGGCGTTCCTGCGGCCCGGCCCCCAGCCGGAGCGCTGGGTCAACCGCAACAACATGATCGCCTGGGGCCTGCTCGTGACAAAGCCGACGCTCGCCGGCGCGCCGGACGTGCTCTCGCTTTATTCAAGCGAAGGCTATTATCAGAAAAATTGCCGGATGCGCCGCCATACTCTGCGGATAGACGGGTTTGTATCGGTTCACGCCGACGGGAGGGGCGGAGAGATGGTGACTCGACCGTTCCTATTTCGCGGCCATGAACTCGTCATCAACTTCTCAACCTCGGCCGCCGGCTTCATAAGGATAGAAATTCAGGACCAAGACGGGAAGCCGGTCCAGGGCTTCACCTTCGAAGACTGCCCCGAAATCTACGGCGATGATATCGAGCATGCTGTTCGCTTGAAACAAGACAAAACGCCCGAGGAGTTAGAAGGCAAGCCCGTTCGTCTTCGTTTCGTCATGAAGGACGCCGACCTCTATTCGCTCAGGTTCCGCTAATCGATCGTCTCCGGCACTGAAATCGCCGGAGTGATCTCGAAGGTTGATGCGTCCAGGTCGATCCGCCCTGATTTGACTCTGCCTTTTTCCCTGTGCTATAAGCACAACTGCAATTCGATAGAGGAGGCTCTGTTCTCCATGCAACTCGCCAAGAACATCGGCTTTTATCTCGGCTTCATCGCCGCATCCGCCCTATTCTTGATCATCGAACATCTCACCCATGTCGAGTTTTTCCTCCACGTGGCCGCCATCCCCCTCGAGGTCCTGGTGGCCGTCTTCATCGTCGAGAAGATGCTGGAGCGCCGGGAGACAAAGGAAAGGCGCCGCCAGCTCATGTTCATCAAGAGCCACATGTTCCGGACCGACATGCGCGGCCTCTTCATCGCCAACTTTCGCGGCCTCAAGGCGCCGGCCATCACTATGAGCCAGATAAGAGAGGCCTCCCTCGAGGAACTGCGCAAGATGCGCCGGGAAGCCGAGTCGATCGAATACCGCTCACCGGAGGCTATAGAAGAGATCATCCGGGAATACGTCAAAGCTCAACCCGTCTGGACGAGCTTTATGGAACGGGCCATCACCTATAATTTCGAGAACATCTTCCTCGATATGATCTACATCCTCCACTTCATCAACGACGTCAAGGCCTTCTGGGAGCGCTATCCCGACAAGCTCTTCATCCACGAGGCCGAAGGGAACGAGCGGCTGATGACCAAGGTGAACAAGGTCCTGAACGACGGGATCCAGAAGTTCCTGGATTATGCCGTCGAGCTCAAGGAAAAGCAGCCCAAGGTCTTCATCGACCTGATGACCGACTACGAGATCTCCGACCGGATGCATCATCGCCGGACTTAGGAATGAGAGCCGGCCCAGGAGGCCGAATGAGAACTGGAACAAAGCTGGTCGTTGTCTGGCTCTTAATCACTGCGGTTGCGTTTCTCTCAGTATCCGTCCGTACTGCCCAGGCCCAGACACCCCCGTTATCCGCCGAAGCCCTTCAGTCTTTCGAGCGTTTCGTCGCCGAACGCATGGCCTACGACCGCATTCCGGGCCTGAGTGTGGGATTCGTCAAGGGAGATTTCTCCTGGGCCAGGGGGTTCGGATGGGCCGATGTCGAGAACCAGTCACCGGCTAAGGCGGAAAGCTCCTACCGACTCGCCTCGGTCACCAAGACCATCACGGCCGTCGCCGTTCTCAAGCTCGTGGAGGAAGGAAAGATCCGGCTCGACGCCGAGGTCCAGACTTATGTCCCCTACTTCCCGCGGAAGAAGTGGTCGGTGACCGTCCGGCAACTCCTGGGGCACATCGGCGGGATCAGCCACTACAAGGATGACGCCGTCGAGGGCCACATCAAGGATCCCAAAAACACACGGCAGGCGCTGGCCATATTCCAGGGATTTGACCTCGTCGCCGAGCCGGGCACGAAGTATAACTACTCAAGCTACGGATATAATCTCCTCGGCGCCGCGATCGAAGGGGCTTCGGGCCTGCCCTACGGCGAATTCATAAGGAGCCGGATCTTCGAACCGCTGAGTATGACCGATTCGCGGCTGGACGATCCGCTGGCGATAATCCCCAACCGCGTGCGCGGCTATCAGATCATCAAAGGAGAGCTGAAGAATTCCGAATTTGTCGACATCTCGAGCCGCTTCGCGGCCGGCGGAACCCGCTCGACGGTCGCCGACCTGCTCAAATATGCCCAGGGCATCTTGGACCGGAATATCCTGAAGGAGACGACCTGGCGGGAGATGTTCTCTCCTTTAGTACTCCGGAACGGTACTCTGACTGGGTATGGACTGGGATGGGGAGCGCGGCCCTGGAACGGGCATTTCGCGGTCGACCACAGCGGCGCGCAGCCCGAGACGCGAACCCAGCTACTCATCTTTCCCGCGGAGGATTTCGCCGTGGCCATCGCCTGCAACCTGGAGGGGGCAAACCTGACGCCCTATGTCCGGAGGCTGGCCGACGTCGTGTTGAATGAAGAGAGCGGTTTCTCGGCTTATACACCCGACCGGGTACCTCTATCTATATATCAAGCTGTCTCCAGTGCGTACGAATACGGCCTGAGCGAGTACATCTGGAACGGCTCGCCACTTTCTAAGGACAGGGACGAGCTTAAGGAAGCCTTTGAATATTTCGACGAAAGCGTTGACGAAAAGAACCTGGAAAAAAATCTTGAGAAAGGCAAAAGCAAAATCCTCGCGGGGATCCATCCGAGCTCTAAACGAGCGCTCACCCGGGTCGGTTCTTACATGGCCTGGGCCCTCGAAGAGGAAAACGGAAGAGAGGCGCTTCGAAGCTACCACCAGCGGGGCCCGATCGCCTTTTTCAATGACTACATCCGGCTGAGTGCGGCCGGATCGTCCCTTAAGAGATACCCCCGGTTTCGCAGGGAGTTCAACCGGCTGGCGGCGGAATGGGAAAAAGACTGGGCGAAGACGCATAGCGAAGAGATCCGCCGGTTGGCTATCACGCCGGGCACAGATTTCGAGACTTTGATTCCGAAACTCAAAGAGGCATTCACCGGAGCTTCGATTTTCCCGGACATAAGTCCGGACCTGACAGAGGTAGCTGCCTATCACCTAAAGAGGAACGAAGCTGAAAAGGCGATGTCCGTTCTTGCGCTGGGCCGGGAAGTCTATCCGGCATCTCCGTTGCTGGCCGCTACACTCGGCTATGTCCTGGTATGGTGCGACCGCCTTGCAGAAGGGCAAAGAATGTATTTCGAGGCCCACGAGCTCGACCCGGCCCACCCGGTGCTGAGCGCGGACCAGTTCATCATCTCTATGAGGCAATTGGCAGAAGCAGAAAAAAGGAAGGAAGCTCAGGCCCTCGGACTAACCGCCGTCGAACTTAATCCTAAAGAGCCGAGCCTCTACACTGCCCTTGGTGAGTTGAGCATCCGGGCCGGGCAAAAGGAAAAGGCCGCCGAATACTTGAATAAGGCGCTCCAAATTGACCCGAATTATGAGGAGGCCAAGACGCGGCTTAAGTCCTTGGAAAGATAGGGAGGAACGCCATGGCCGAAGGGATCGGAGACGGTTTCCAGAGCGAGACCAAGTATTCTAGAGGAAAGCTGCCGGCCGGATACCTGGATTGGAGGAAGAAACCGGGACCTTATAAGGCCTATCCGGATGCCCCGAGGATCGCGCTTCCGGAGCCGGAGAGAGCGGGAGGGATGCCCATCTGGGAGGCGGTCGGAGGCAGACGAAGCTCGCGGGATTTCCGGGGATCCCTTCTGAGCGCGGCCGATCTTTCCCAGCTTCTTTGGGCTTCCCAGGGAGTAACCAAAGTCATGGGGGAATACGCGTTGCGGTCGGCCCCCTCGGCGGGAGCACTCTATCCTATCGAAACGTATCTCTCCGTCCAGACGGTCGAGGGGATCGGGCCGGGGATCTACCATTATGGCGTCCGGGAACACGAGCTGGAACTCTTGCGGTCCGGTGATTTCCGGGAAGCGGTTGCTGAAGCCGCACTGGACCAGGGCTTTTTGGCAGAGGCGGCGGTTGTTTTCTCCTGGACGGCTGTCTTTGCCCGTTCAAAGTGGAAGTACAAAGAGCGGGCTTACCGCTATGTCTATCTCGACGCCGGCCATATTGCCCAGAATGTGGCGATCGCGGCTGTGGCTTTGGGGCTCGGATCTTGCCAGATCGCAGCGCTCTACGATGACGAGGTCAATGCCGTGCTGGGCGTCGACGGGAAAGAGGAGAGTGTGGTCTACATGACCGCCGTCGGGAGACCATAGGGGTCAGGTCTCAACAATCAACAAATCCAAACACATAATCTCCTTTTTATTGATGAAATTTAGCGAAAGGCAACGTTTTTGAAAAGGACTAGAAGGCATCAAGTTATTGCAATAAACAAGATCGCCCTCATAAGCCCCCCGAATTTGTTGAAAGTTGAGACCTGACCCCATTTTTCCTAGATCGCCGTTGCCTACCTTTTTCCCCTCCCCTGGTGGGAGGGGATGATGGGGAGGGGTAGTGCGAAAATACAGGGATATGAGTTCGATTTCTGAATTGAATGTCGTGTCCCCAGAATTTCCGACCGGAGTATTTTTCGCAGTCAGTCAGGTGAATTTGCATCAATGGTTTGAACAGAGTGATAATGATCTAGATATCAGGAGATCAACAATGAAAAATGTTGCAGGTTTCGGTTTGGTTTTTCTCTTTCTTCTGGCCATCGTGGCGATGACATTCGGTCAAGAGCAGCAGCCCGAGAGGCCCTGGCTCTTGACCCAGGATCAAATCAACACGATCGTCAACGCCGTGCGCGCGGGCAAGGACCTGACGCCATCGGTCTGGCCAGATGGAGCGAAGGTCGCGGTCGCGCTGTCCTTTGACTTCGACGCCGAAACCAATAACCTCCGGGACGGCCAGTACTCCCCGGGCGGACTTTCGCAGGGGGAGTACGCCGCCCGTGTCGCCGTGCCGCGCATCCTGATACTTCTCGATAAGTACCGCATCTCCGCATCCTTCTTTGTCCCGGCCGTAACGGCGCTCCTCCATTCCGCCGAGATCAAGGCGATTATGGCCAAGGGCCGCCACGAGGTTGGACTCCACGGCTGGATCCACGAGCGCAATTCCCTGCTCTCCGAGGCCGAGGAGAGGGAACTTATGAAGCGATGCTTTGACACGCTTAAGGAGCAAACCGGAAAGGCTCCCGTCGGCATCCGGACGCCCTCCTGGGATTTTAGTGCTTACACCCTCAAGCTCATCCGCGAGCTCGGACTTCTCTACGACAGCAGCCTGATGGCCGACGACAGGCCGTACGAGATTCTCGAAAACGGAAAGCCGACGGGGGTCGTGGAGCTCCCGGTCGAATGGCTGCTCGACGACTATCCCTATTTCGGGTTCGAGCGCTTCACCGACGTCCGGCCGCATATCACGCCGAACGAGGTTTTCGAGATCTGGGCCGCCGAGTTCGACAAAGCGTACGAGGAGGGGACTCTTTTCGTCCTGACCATGCACCCCAAGTATATCGGCCACCGCAGCCGGATCGCGATGCTGGAGAAGTTCATCCAGCACATCCTGGCCAAAAAGGACGTCTGGTTCGCCACCCATGAAGAAATCGCCCGATACGTCAAGAACGAAGGGCTGGATACAAAGGGGAAATAGGATTTGTTGATTGTTGAGACCTGACCCCTCAGCCCTCCCAGAGACCTGACCCCTCAGCCCTCCCAAGGATAGCCTGTGAACAAAAACGCTAGCGGACCGCTAGACCGTTACAGCGGAGGTAGATGATACAGCCAATCCCATAGAGCAGCCATCCGAGGAGCGATATCAAGCGGCCCGCAGGGGACGGAAAGATCAGGCGGAGTAAAGATACCAGAACAGGGATGCCCGCGATGACGGCCCTCGCCCTGCCGGTTTCGGCGACAAAAAAAGCCCAGATCCCCAGGATGATGGTCACGCCGATCCCAATCTCGCTGTAAGGGATTTGCACCATCATCCCGTATATAGCACAGACGTGTCCTATTGGCCAGCGCACGGCTCCGTCGCCCTGATCTTCCGTTTTATTTGAATTGCCCCCGACTCGGACGGACATGCCAGCGTACTTATCGCAACCTAAAGCTCCGTCAAGATGAACGGGCGAGATGAGAATCCCTAAAGATTTTCTCCGTCTCTTTCTTGACAGCCTAAACACGAATTTAGGATACAAGATGTTGACTTAATATGACTTGCTATTTATTTAGTTGTCTTGTATTTTGGAGGCATGAATAAAATGCAGACGACCCTATCAAGGCGAGGCCAGACGGTCGTCCCCGCCGCGGTTCGGAAACGCCATCACATTCTCGATGGTGACCGGCTGGCCTGGCTCGACGACGGAGAGTCGATCAAGGTCGTTCCCATCCCGGCCGACCCCATCCGCGCGCTTAAAGGGATGGCCAAGGGAGAGCGCCTGGGCCAGGAGTTGATGAAATACCGCCGGGAGGAAAGATCGCGTGAGAGGTGACCGCTATGTCCTGGATACGTCCGCCATTCTGGCCTTCATGACGGAAGAAAAGGGAGCGGACACGGTCGAGAAAATTCTCTCCGGAAAGGAAAACCGCCTGTTTATCCCCTGGGCCGTCCTTTTTGAAATCTATTATGTGACCAGGCGGACGCGCGGCGAAAAAGAAGCCGACAGGCGTTTTGTCCTGATCAAGGAGTTGCCGGCATTCATACTTTGGAATATGGAAGAGCCGGATGTGCTGGCCGCGGCCCGGTTCAAGGCTCAATTCCAAATCTCGTTCGCCGATTCCATCATCGCGGCGATGGCTTTCCGACAAGACGCGACCCTGGTCCATAAGGATCCCGAGTATGAGCGCCTCTCGGGAATGATCAAGCTGCGTTCCCTCGTTTCCTGAGATCGCCATGGTAGCGCGTGAACTTGTGGGGATTGATAGGCTCAAGTCTAAACATATAAAAAAGTTTGACTGAAAAACCCGGGTTTGTTGATTGTTGAGACCTGACCCCTTTCTCCCTATTCCCTTGCCGGGACGATCGGACGGCGTCCGCTCATCCCCAGATATCGCCGCCGGTCAATACACCCGGACCCACTTCTCACTTTTCAGGTTAACGCCCCAGATCTGGTGCCGTTCGAGGTCCTCAACTATAGCGTAATTTCCCGAACTCCATATTTTCTTCGGGTAGGACGAGGCATAAGGAAGGCGGATAGTTTTTCGTTCGGTCAGATTGATGTCCAGAATGCAAAGAGACGAGATCTCTCCTTCAAATTTTCGCAGGATAAGCAGGTTGTCCTTCGCCCAGGCAAAAGCCTGAGAGGGCCAGCGGAGATCATAGCCTTTCAATTCCGCTATCTTAACTACTCTCTTCTCCGCCGCGGAATAGATCCCGAGCTTCGACCCGGCCGTCAAAAAGACTAGCTCGTCCCCGGACGCGTTCCAGCGGAACCCGGTCACCGAATCCTCCGAATATACCTGGTGTTTTTCAAGCGTACCGGGATCCAGGACGGTCAGGATCTCTTTGAACATGGCTTCATCATAATGCACATAAGCAAGCAGGCCCGCCTCGGATTTCAGGTCACCCCGCGTCATTGACGCCATGTACGGTTTGCGGATCTGGTCCGCGAGTTTAACCACCTGGCCCGATTGCAGGTCTAACATCAGGACCATGGCTCCGGTTCGCTGGCTTCCATCCCCGGGTTTGATTTTCATGGTACAAAGGAGGAATAGCGACTGGCCCGAGTTCTCAAATCCGATATTCAAGTAAAACTGCGACTCGGGAATGTCCAGCTTATAGCCCCTCAAACCTGACCCATCGCTGTTGATCACCCACAAATCCTCGGCCGTTCCCTTGAGAGGAGCTATAAACGCGACTTTATCGCCTTGAGCGGAGACGCCGATAGGATAGATGAACCTTCCATACAGGGGTGATCCCTTATCCCCTGTTTCGACCAGCGTCCTTTCTTCCGTACCATTGGTCTTCACGATTCGCAGCTCCCCAGATCCGCGCCGCTTGCCGCTGACGGGGTACGTAACAAAGGCCACCTTGTCCCCGCCCTGAGAAATCTGTCCCCACATCGTCCGAAATCGGGCGAGTTTCTCCGTTCGACCGGAAGCGGCGTCGAATTTGAAAACTCCCTTGTCGGTGGCGAAATAAAAGGCGTTCGCCCGAGCCTCGATGTCGTAGAAGTATTGCTCATTCCGAGCTTTCCATACGCCGAAAGTGAAAAGCGCAAGGAGGAGGATGAAGGCCGGGAAGATAACCGCCGCGGATCTCATGAAGGTCCAGGCCCGGCTTCGGGGCTGCGAGAAATCCGCCCTATTCAAAACAATGAGAGAAGCCAGGGCGAAGCTCGCGGGGAGGAGGACGAACGCAATCGGGATCGCGTCCGCCGCCGGATAAAGCGCGCCTCGATAGAGCAGCGGCCCGATTATCCTGGTCATGGCCAATTGCAGGGCTATCCAGATCAGGGCCGCGAGGAAAACGACATTAAAAGGCC
>Ga0315295_10000849_pt1 | contig 26073 bp, 29 predicted proteins | sample YL17G14_0_MG_FD_204453 | JGI IMG/M metagenome (GOLD analysis project Ga0315295, IMG submission 204453) | Sediment microbial communities from Yellowstone Lake, YNP, Wyoming, USA - YL17G14_0 | ecosystem: Environmental > Aquatic > Freshwater > Lake > Sediment | place: USA: Wyoming | collected... | reverse complement strand
GAGATGCCGTGAGATAATCAGGTATATCGCCAGTAAGCCTCCACACCCTGAAGGTGGCTTACCTGGAGGAGTGTCTCGGGGGATTACAGAGGAGGACCGAAAATGGATGAAGGACACTGCTGACTTCTCTATTGAATTTGTCCAGTTTGCCCTGGAATTGTTCAAACAGATTGTACTAGACAATAAGGTATACCTAAACCTTGTCCTGAATGACGCTTACAAATTGAGCACATATTATATGGGGCTAGTTGACGAGAGTAAGCGGGTAAACTTTTACGAAGGTAAATTGCGGGTTGTCAATCCAAAGGGCGAGGAATATGCTTTGTTCGACTATCGTGATTATATAAACCACATAGGTGAGTGGGTGGAACCCTGGACATACATAAGGCTGACTCACCTGAGAAAAATAGGATGGAATGGGCTGAACGATGGTGAGGCAACTTCGCTTTACCGTGTAGGGCCTCTGGCAAGATTGAATGCAGCCGAGAGCATGTATACGCCTCTGGCACAGAAAGAATATGAGGCGATGTTTGATATACTGGGTGGAAAGCCGAGCCACCATACTCTGGCCTATCATTGGGCAAGGTTGATTGAGGCTCTTCAAGCCGCGGAACATATGCAGAGGATAGTTAATGACCCCTTGCTGACCAGTAAAGATCTACGCAACATGAATCTAAAATTAGGCAAAGTCGGGATTGGATGCGTGGAGGCAGCACGCGGAACCTTGATTCACCATTATGAGGCTGATGCGGAAGGGAAAACTACAAAAGTAAATCTTATCGTAGCCACCCAACATAACGCAGCCCCGATATGTTTATCTATTAAAAAGGCAGCCACTGAATTTGTTAAAGGCCCGGATGTCAAAGAAGGTTTACTTAATATGGTAGAAATGGCTTTCAGAGCCTATGACCCATGTCTGGGCTGTGCCACCCACGCCTTGCCTGGCAACATGCCTCTCGTAGTGAATGTAAGAGACCGGAATGGCAGCCTGATACGAACTGTGCAGAGACCTTAATCCTGTCTTAGGGGTTGCATATGGCCAGGGTCAGAGTTATTATTTGGTTCTAGTGGGCGATAGTTTGGGTACGCTTAATCGCTTACTTTAAACCACAATTGAAATAAGGTTCGGGCTAGACGAGGTTTTCCGAGTTTTGCACTGAATATGTTGCCGTGCCAGGTAGAATGAGGTTATTATGTACTAAGCCTATCTGAAGAATCCTGAAGATGAATAGTACATCCTCTGAAGCGGACAAAACGACGGATTATTCCCCTGAACAGCGAGCACTGGTACTGCGGCTCAGGGTTTATATCAATCTGCGATGGCTTGTCATTCCGGCAATCGTTATTGCCACCCTCGTAGCATCCTTAATATTTCACGTTAGTTTTCCCACCCTGCCTGTTTACATTATTTGCGCAATTATCGCCGGCTATAATTTTTGGCTTTTTATTTTGACAAGAGGTCTGGAGAAACAAGAACCTGACTTGGTAGTCAGAAGAGCTGAGGCCTACGGCTACATACAGGTCGTTCTTGATTTGGTAATGCTCACGGCGCTCATACACTTTACAGGGGGAGTAGAAAACCCGTTTCTGTTTCTGTATATAATTCATACCAATGCGGCAGCTATATTCCTTTCCAAACGTAATGTATATATATTGACCACCTTTGCCATGGTAATGGTTACGGCTCTCGTTCTGATGGAATATTTTGGGACAATACCGCATGTAAATCTTGGGGGATTCGTACTTCCCAATCGATACACAGAACTGGGCGTTGTTATCTCTGCTTTGGTTGCTTTAGTCACTTTAGCATATGCCACAGTATACGTAGCCACGGCTATTGTGGGCGAGTTGAGACGGCGGCAACGCGAAGTCGTGGTATTGAAAGACCAGCTTCTCGAGCAAAGAAATAAGGAATTGGAACAGATTTCTGGCGAAGTGGTCAAACTGGTAGAGGAGCGGCGTCGATTTGTCCGGTTTCTCAGTGTTGTGGCACATGATCTTCAGTCTCCTCTTGTCGCAACCCAAAGCTTGCTATCCTATATTGTGGATGGGTATACTGGTGAGATAACTGACGGGCAAAAAGACCTGATGCAAAGAGGCATCAGAAGAATTGATGGGTTGCTGACATTGATTACCGACCTGCTGGACATACCTCGAATTGAAGCCGGGCAGCTTAGTCGCGAAATGAGAGAAATCTCATTAAACGACGTGGTAAAGCAGGCGACGGATGGCCTGGATAACTTGGCTAGGCAGAAGGGATTAACGCTGAAAGTCGAATTACCCGAAAGTTCTCCTAAGGTCTATGCTTCCAACCGAAGGTTGCAGCAGGTGGTAACTAATCTGGCAAGTAATGCCATCAATTATACGCGCGAGGGTACGGTACTCGTCAGAGCCGCAGATGGTGACAACGAAGTCCGAATTGAAATAATAGATTCCGGAATTGGCATACCACCAGATGACCTGCCTCGACTATTTGACGACTTCTTCCGGGGTAGCAATGTGGGAGCCAAGGGAACCGGATTAGGATTATCTATATCCAAAAGGATAATCGAAGCTCACGGAGGTCGAGTTTGGGCTGAGAGTCCTGACGTCGAAACCGGTAAGGGAAGCAGATTTACCTTTACTTTGCCGAAAAACAAAGCGTTAATACCTGAAAAGTAGTTTAAATAATCGCTTGTAAGGTTGCACAGAAATAATTAAGGAGGTGATTGAACATGAATAAGAGACCGAAAATTTTACTTGTTGACGATGATGTTGACCTGGTAACAGTGATGAGGGGAGCTTTGGAAAGCAAAGCTTTCGAGGTGATTGTAGCCTATAACGGGCTGGAAGGCTTGGAAAAAGCAAAGAAAGAGAAACCCGACTTAGTCGTTTTGGACATACTTATGCCGGTAGCTGATGGTTTTACGTTCGCCGACCAATTTCGTAAAGACCCGTCGCTGGCCAAAGTACCTGTTTTAGCGCTGACCAGCTTTTCAGAGTCGCTTGGACAGCCGTTTGCCTTTGATGTTTCTGAGTACATCTCCAAGCCTATTAGGCCGAGAGATTTGGTGGCTAAAGTTGAGGAGTTTCTTAAAAAGGCGGGGAAATGAAATAAGATTGCCGATGCCGGTGAGATAAAGAGGGGAAGTTCCTGATGTAGCTTAGCAGGTTTACGTCACGTAGAATTCGGTTTGGTGTAGATTCGGTAAATGGTCTCGTTGTTTTCCGTAAAACATTGCGCGCAACCGTCGCATTCTTCAGATTTTACTCCCTCAAGATATAGCTCAACTCCGAGTTCCTGGTAAATCTCTAAAGTTCTCTTGAGATGGGTGCCTCCGGTGACCGAGGCCATCTTCCAGCCTTCGGCTTCTAGCTGCTGTCCTGTCTTAACCATCTTATCTCTATCTATAGCTAATCTTATCAAAAAGCTCAAAGTAGCAACCGGTCTTCAGCTGTCTAAATATTTTTAAAAGTTAGACATAATGACATCGGTTTGAGTATACTGCGGATTAAGGAGAAGCCTTGTGTCACGAGTAAAAAATATGTTCCAACATAAATATGCTGATGTCAACAATATCCGCCTGCACTATGTGACTGTGGGCAAGGGGAAGTTAATAATGTTCCTCCACGGTTTCCCGGAGTTCTGGTATGAATGGAAGAACCAGCTTGTCGAGTTCGGACGAGATTACGAGGCTGTGGCTCCGGATATGCGCGGCTACAATCTCTCATCGAAGCCCACCGCTATAGAGCAATATCGGATGAAGTATCTGATTGAGGATATACGTGCTCTTGCTGAGCACCTTGGCCATAACAAGTTTTTCCTGGTGGCTCACGATTGGGGTGGGGGAGTGGCGTGGCCATTCGCCATCCGTCATCCAGATTATCTGGAAAAGCTCGTCATAATAAACGCTCCTCATCCGATTACGTTTGTGCGTGAACTGCGGGACAATCCGGCGCAGCAGAAGGCCAGCCAATACATTCTGGTGCACCGGACGCCGGAGGCTGAGGAGATACTTGCTCGAAATAACTATGCGGCGCTTGTCAGTAGCCTATTACAGGAGGGCCTAAATCAAGGCTACTTCACCGAAGAAGACCGCAAGGTGTACATCGAAGCTTGGTCGCAGCCGGGCGCGCTAACCGGCGGATTGAATTATTATAGAGCCGCCCGTCTCAGCCCTTTTACAGGTGGGAGCGATGATATATCGTCGGCAGACCCTTCATTATTTACGGTAACGGTGCCAACGCTCGTAATCTGGGGTGAGAAGGACAGATGGCTGCTCACCGGCAATCTGGAAGGTCTCGAAAAATACGTGTCCAACCTGACCATCAAGCGCATTCCCGACGGCTCTCACTGGGTCATCCACGAGAAACCGGCGCTTGTTAATTCTTATATTCGGGAGTTTATCGAAGGTTGAATTTCTACACCGGCTTAGCTGTGGAAGCTAGCAAAAAGTAGCAAACCGGATTCAGCTTGACAATGGTCTTTGGCTTTCTTATGCTTATTTTTTGGTTCTAAGGAGGACAACTATGAAAATAGGTACGGTAGTCATTATCGGTGAGGGCGAACTGGCGGACAAGCTCAAACAACTGCTGGGTAAAGCAAACTTAAAGGTCTTGGTGGCTGATTTGAAAGCGGATTATGCCAAGCAGGTGAGTGAGGCTGATTTGGTCATGGAGGTGGCTCCTGAGGATATCGCTGCCAAGAAGAAAATATTCAAGAGCTGTGATGCTAAATGCCGAAAAGAGGCAATACTGGCAACGGCTACAGCCAATCCCTGGGTGACGCAGTTAGCCAGGGCGACCAAAAGGCCGGATAAAGTTATCGGTCTTAACTTCACCGAAAATCCTTTGGAAGAGAAATACCTGGTACAGGTAGTCAAGGGATTGCAGACTTCTGATGAAACAGTCCAGGCGGTGATGGAGTTGCTGGCGAATGTCGGGATTACCGCAGTGAAACTGGAGGAGACGCCCGGGTTCATTCTGGATAGAGTGATTGCGTCGGTAGTCAATGAAGCGGCCGTAATGTATTCGTCCAAGCTGGCGACAAAAGAGGACATCGACAACATGATGAAGGTCTGCGTGAACTGGCCTATGGGGCCATTCGAATTTGCCGATAGCATGGGTGTGGACAAAATAGTGGAGATTTTAGACGAAATGTCGCAGCAACTTGGGTCCAAATATCAGCCTTGTTTCTTACTCAGGAGGATGGTCGACGCTGGCTGGTTGGGTAAGAAGACCGGCAGAGGATTCCACGTATATAGCTAGAGTCCCGAGAATATTGGAGGTATGAACATGGAAATCAAAAAGATTGTAGTATTAGGGGCCGGAGTAATGGGGAATGGAATTGCCCAGGTTTGTGCCCAGTCAGGATACCAAGTTAATTTACGAGATATTAAAGACGAGTTCGTTCAGTCCGGTATAAGCAAAATTAGAAAATTCCTGAGCGGTAGCGTCGAGCGCCAGAGAATGACCCAGGCTGAGGCCGCTGCTATATTAGGCCGGATTAGGAGCCTGACTGATTTAAAAGAAGCAGTTAAGGATGTTGATTTGGTCATCGAAGCCATAGTTGAAGATATCAATATTAAGAAGGAAATCTATAAGGAACTCGACCAGATATGTCGCCCGGATACCGTTTTTGCTTCCAATACCTCGGCCCAGTCAATTACTGAGATGGCGATGGCGACCAAGCGGCCTGACAAGTTCATTGGTATGCACTGGTTCAATCCGGCTCAACTCATGCGAGGTATAGAGGTCATTGTTCACGATAAGACCTCTAAAGATACCATGAATACGGTGGTCGACTTATGCAAGAAACTGGGTAAAGAGCCCGGGGTATGTAAAGATTCGCCGGGATTTATCGTTAACAGGCTTTTACAGATTTGGTATAACGAAGGCTTGAATATGTACGATGAAGGCATAGCTGAGCCGCAGGATATAGATACGGCTTTGAAGACGGCATACAATTTCAGGATGGGACCTTTTGAGCTGCGTGATTTGGTTGGCCTTGATATTGGTATAGCAAGCACCACTACACACTACCGGGAATTAATGCGGGAACAATTCAGGCCGCCAAGATGCCTGATTATGAAGGTTAAAGCCGGAGACCTGGGCAGGAAGACGGGTAAGGGATTTTATGAATATAAGTCCGGAAGTTAGTCTTGTTGCTTTTGCACAGGTTTGTGGTTGAATGTTACACTGAGGTAGTTATTTTAGGAGTAACAAATGAAAATCAACGTTATGACGGACATACTCGAGGCGAATGATCGCATTGCTACTGCTAATGGCGACGTCTTCAATAAGAATCGGAATCTGGTGCTTAACTTGATGAGCTCGCCGGGAGCTGGTAAGACGAGCTTGCTAGAGAAAACAGGTGAGGCACTCAAGGGTAATCTTCGTCTAGGTGTTATTGCCGGCGATATTGAGACTTCGCGAGATGCCGAGCGATTGGAAAAGCATAAGCTGCCTGTAATTCAATTGACCACCGGCAGTGCCTGTCACCTTGATGCCAATATGATTGCCTCGGCACTGCCGCATATAGACCTGAAGAAAATAGACATTCTGGTTATTGAGAACGTAGGAAATCTTGTCTGCCCCGCCGAGTTCAAGCTGGGAGAAGATTACAAGATTATGATGCTCAGCGTGACGGAAGGCGATGAGAAGCCGCTTAAGTATCCGCTGATGTTTCGAGAATCATCATTGCTTCTTATAAACAAAATCGATTTACTGAAATACACCAATTTTAATTTAAAGGAAGCTAAGGCAAATGCGCGACGGGTCCACCCGGATTTGGACATCATAGATATCTCGTGTGCTACCGGCGAGGGGATATCAGATTGGATATCGTGGCTTAATCAGCATTATCAAAAGAAGTTCGGGGCTAAAACGCGTGCATGAGATGGCAATAGCCAGAAACATAGTCAATATTGCCGTTGCTGCCGCTGAGAAAGAAGACGCCCGAAAAATTACCAGGGTTAACGTGGTGGCAGGTGAACTGAGGGGAATCGTACCGGCGCAACTCATCTTTAGCTTTGGACTGATGGCGCAGAACACCATTGCCAGTGGAGCCTATCTCAACCTCGAGATAATTCCGGTTGTGGGTATATGCAGAAAGTGCCAGGAGGAGTTCGTTGTGAAAGATTATCGTTATATCTGCGCCAAATGCCAGAGTGAAGACATACAGACTGTGAGCGGGACAGAGCTCCGAGTAAAAGACATCGAGGTAGAATAGTAGGGCTGGAGGAATTTACTTTACCCCTGCTCCGGTTTATGAGGAGCCAGCGATGGCTTCCCAATGGCCAAGGTTATACTAAATTACCCAATCTGACTAGCTCACCGAGATTTCGCTTTACTTTTGTCCAGCTCTCTGCCCAAAATGGCGACCGCGCTTACCTGTGGTGGGCCGCCGAAAGTGTGTGACAAACCCAGTTTCACATCCTTCAGTTGCCGCTCCGGTAGTTGAGCCTTGCCCTGTATTTGTTTATAGACTTCGTAGGTCATTCTCAGGCCGCTGGCGCCTACCGGGTGTCCGAAGCACTTCAAACCGCCGTCGGCGTTTACCGGTAGTCCTCCGGAAAGCTCAAAAAAGCCAGCGTCAATGTCCTCTTTAGCTTTGCCTTGAGCACTGAAGCCAAAATTCTCGTAAATTACAAGCTCGGTTATAGTGAAGCAGTCATGAACCTCAGCGATATCAAGCTCTTCGCGGGGATTCTGTATGCCGGCTTGCTCATAGGCTTGATGGGAAGAGTTGCGCAAGGCGTCCCATGTCAGCCAGTCGAAATTGGGACGGGCATGGGGTAGCAGTGGGTCGAAGGATTGGCCCAAGCCTTTGATGTAAACCGGGTCAGCCCTGAATTTCTTTGCCTGGCTCGCAGGTACCAGGATAGCAGCCGCCGCACCATCGCTATTGCCACAGCAATCGAAAAGCCCCAGAGGCCAGGCGATGATTGGCGCATTCATTACCTGTTCCAATGTTATCTTGTTGCGAAAATGGGCTTTGGGGGACATGCTGCCGTTGTTGTGGTTCTTAACCGCGATTTTACCGATAGTTGTCTTGCCTTCCTCCGGAGTAAGTCCATAGGTGTAGAAATATCTGGTAGCGATAAGTGAAAAACTGCCGGGTGAGGTGCGGCGGGCTTCCAATACCGGTCCCATCCCACGACCGGTGCCAAGCCCGGGAAACCCCGTGTCCTTGAGCTTCTCCACGCCGAGGGCCAGTACAATGTCGTACATTCCGGAAGCCACACCAAAGCAGGCGTTCCTCAAAGCTTCGTGTCCAGTAATGCACCAGTTTTCCACGCGGGTCATGGGAATGCGCAGCTTCAATGAGTTGGCGGCATGTGTAGCTCCTATGCCTGTTGCCGGCGCAGTCACCGTTCCAAACCAGCCGGCCTGAATATCTTTGGGGGCAATGCCCGCATCTTCATAAGCTTCGTAGGTGGCTTCTATGGCGAGGTCATCAAGACCGGAGTCCCAGCGTTCCCCGAACTTGGTGCATCCCATCCCTATTATGGCGACTTTATCTTTGATACTTTCCATTTCTCTTGCCTCCTATCTTATGGGTCGACATTTCCAGAAGTAGTTGTACATGCCGCCCCCTTCGTAAATCCTTCTAAAAGTCATTTCTACAGGCATGCCTATTTTAATCACCTTAAGGTCACAGTCGGTCATTATGCAATATATTCTGGCATTTTCTAACTCAGACTCGATGACCATTTGAGGGATTACAGGGTCGTCGCTTCTACCAGCCAAGTTGTCCAAAGAGAAGGTGAATACTTTCCCTCGCTTATCTGAAAGCCTCACCTCCTCATAGTTATCTTTGGACTGGCACTGGTAACAAACTCGTTGTATTGGGAATGTAACCAGTCCGCAGGTCTGGCATTTGCTGCCGTGAAAGCGGAGGGACCAGTTGCGCTCTCGCCAGCTGACGCTGGCCGAGGGGAACAGGCGGAAGGCTTCTCCGGGTTGCGGTTCCAATATACCCCGATAGCTAAGGTATCGCTCATAAGTAGACAGTGCCAGCCTTGAAGCTAAAAAGCCCTTCACCCCTCGCCTTCCGGTTTTAATTTTATCCACCTCAGCCGTGACCTCAATGAGAAAGGCATCGCTGCCGTCACCGTAACTGGCGACAAGGAGGTTGTCACCGTCTTCGGCTTCTTCTAAAGCAGCCACCATTAATAATAATGTGTGTGCGCAGCCGCAGACGCCTAAATTAGTAGCCAATAAGTCCTGAAGTTGCGTTTTCGGGTCGAAACCTAGCTGCCGGGCAAGCTGTTGCTGAGTTCTGGCGGTTGGTGCGTAAAGTACTACTTTGGCGACATCCCCAGCCGTGAGATTTTGCTTTTTCATCAGACCTGAGATTGCTTTAGACATGTTTTCAAGATAACCGTGCTCGATTATGAAGCGGTCTTCCCAGGATTGCACGAAGGTGTCCTTATCCAATCTCCAGACATCATACATCTCGTTAGATATTGTATGGCTGGCTTTAACATTGGCGATTGGTTTTCCTTTTTTGCTTATCAATAGAGCCACTGCGGCATCACCGAAATTTTGTTCATAATCTGAACGAGGATAGCCGAGGCGACAGTCAGCGGCGGCAACGATTATGTTTTCCGCAGAGCCGCTGTTTACTGCATCCAATGCTGCCCTCATGGCGGAGGTTCCGGCTCGTAAGCTGTTACCAAAATCGGCGGTGACTATCTCTGGTTTCAAGTCGGCGGCAGCTGCTATTAGCGCGGCACATTGCTTCTCCTGAAAAGGTGCTGTTGTGGAGGCGAAATACAACCCGTCGATGCTATCGCGGTCAATTCCGCCGAGGCAGTCGAGCACTGCCTCCACCGCCATTGTAACGGTGTCTTCGTCGTTGTTGGCTACACTTCGCTCGCCGCCAAAAGATGGTCTACCCCAGGCGGCGCCTATAGCATCCCGACTCAGCCGCCACAGCGGCACGTAAGCCCCAAAAGAGATTATTCCGGACATAAAAGCCTCCTTGTATCTTAGTGTTTATTAGAAGGTTTTTTCTGATAAAAGAAAACAAATTATTTTGGGATAAAAGGCAATCTGTTATAAATCTGCGAAGCTGCCTCAAGGCGAAAGCTTAACATATTAGTAGCCGATAGTTCAATGCTTACGATATGTAAATATATGGGATGCTTGACAGAGGCTGTACAATATATTGATATAAATATTACGATTAATGTTTTAAGAGGAGGCGCGATGTTGAACAAGGCACACAAGTTCGTGGTACCGTTTATTGTAATGCTGCTTATTCTGGGTCTTACCTTACCTGCCTGTACCTGCCAGAAGCCGGCTGAGACAGAGAATCCGCCGACTTTACCCGAGCAACAAGCTGGAGGTGCGCTCACATTTGAAGCTGCCGAGTATGTGAACACAGACTATGGTTTCTCTGTGAAATACCCTAAGGAATGGGTGCAGCAATCAAGCGAAGAGCCAACTACTCTCTTTTTGGCTGCTGCTGCGAAAAGAGTTCCGGCAATAAGTATTTCTGTACAAGATAGCGCCACTTTTGCCGAGGCACTTACTGCCACCTTGGCGCTGGCCGGCTCTGATATCAAAATTGTCACCGAGCGCTCAACAACTCTGGCGGATGGTACTCCGGCGACTGAAGCTGTCGTTAAGTGGAAAACACAAAACCTTGGAGCCGATACTTTTGCCCTGGGCGTGCAGAAAGACGGCAAGTGGATTATAGTTGCTGTAACTACTGTGTCTCTACTGGCAAAATACAATGAAGCTCTATTTTCAGAAATAGCACATACCTTGCAATTCAAATAGCAGGTATTTTTACGTTTCCGTGTAGCGATATATAAAGGTTATTTTGCCTTTCTTTCCTTCTGCTCCATAACCAGGAATCGAGCCAACCTATCCAGTTTAAAGATAGTGTTGAACTCGATGTTCTTGCTTATCCACAGCTTTTTCATTATTACCGAATCGGTTATTGCGCCCTTATACATCAGTCCGTCAAGGAGGGTTTTAGGGTCTTCACATGCCATGACGAAGTCAGGTGACGCCAGTTTCCTTTCCTCAATCTTGAAGTCACCGTTATCGATATATATGGCAAACTCGCCCGCTTTTGTCTTAACAGCGATGTTCCGTTTCCAGCCTTCGATGGCTTTACGAGCGCGTTTTGATTGGCTCATTTTAACTGCCAGAGCTTGCATTTCTTTAACAGACTGTTTGAAGTTAGCCATGTCCTTGTCAGTTGGTTTTGGGAATTTAGGTTCTTTCGGAGCCGCCCAGTTTATTTCAGACTCCAGTAGACCTTTCTTGGCAACCTGCTCTGGAGTTAATTCTGAAGCGGGCACACAGTATATATCTGATATTTGCCCTACGCGTTCGTCTCTGAAAATAACCTTGACTACTGTTCCCTTTTTGATTAAGCCAGGCACCAGTATACCTGTCGTGGTATAAAGCATAACACTTAAAGCTGTAGCGGCACCCTCAAGAATGACACGCCCACGACCAAATGGCGCTTTATCCAGGAACAGTGAAGTGGCGAAATAGGTGATGGGTGGGGTTGTATTCATCCTGCCTACCTGACCGACTTCTACCAGCCTTGTTGGTGCGAACTCGCAGTCGGGGCAATGGGTCAGCATTGGAGGAACTCTGACTATCCCACATTTGGAGCATTTGCAGCCGAGGATCTCCTTTTCGTTTTTAATGCCTAGGAAGAAGGGCGAAAGCTCACCCATGCTTCGCTCATAGAAGGTATACATGGCATCGTTCTGTAACAGATAGTCTTGATTGTCAATGGTTACTACCCTGCTTCTTATTTCCGGTATAAACTCGTCCGGTATAATCTTCCGTTTCTTCTCTATCATCTTGGACCTCCTTGGTTATTCATGTTCTAGTGTGGCACAGACAGTATATTGAGAGATAGTACTTCCGGTACCGTGAATCAGTGCTGTTTTGAGCTTCCTTTTAGTCAGCTCGTTTCTGGCTGACCAGGCCGACATTATATTGCTGGCGCCAACGGCATGCCCGCAGTAGCTCAGGCCGCCGCATGGGTTAACCAGGTACTTACCACCCGGCAGCATGAGTCCGTCTTCTATAAGAGAGTCAACAGCGTGATAAGGCACCAGGCCGAACTCCGCCATACTGATTTCAAGCTGGTGAATGAAGGCATCATGAAGTTCGACTATCTGCACCGTTTTTGCAGGGTCTTTTATGCCGGCCATATCGTAAGCGCGATGGGCACCGAGGTAATCGGAAACAATGTGAGACATATCCTTCTGATTTTTACCGGCGAAGGAATGTTCATTGGCTTCTCCTACGCCTGTTATCCAGATTATTGGCTTTCCGGTATTCTTAGCTATAGCTTTGGCTGTTTCCTCCTCAGCCAGAATTAAAGCCGCGGCGCCCTCACTGTAGACGCATATCTCCAGCTCTTTAAAGGGATAGACTATATATCTTGAGTTCATTACCTCTTCAGGAGTCACCTGGTCAAACTGCCTCTGGGCATATGGATTGGTTCTCACCTGTTGGCTGAGCAGGGCGGATATCTGAGCGGTAACCTCTGGCTTCAGGGTGCCCGGATATGCATCCATGTAGCCCAGGACTACTTCAGCGTAGCTGTCCGAAGCGCTCCAGCCTATATTCTGCTCGAAGAAGGTGTCACCTGACCAGGCGATGGTCTTGATAACCTCCGGTGTGGCTGACATAGATGAAAAGTCAAAGCAATCAGTTGCCTTTTCCACGCCCAGAACCAGAGCTGTTTTGAACCTTTCGCCGGCGAGGTAGGCATGGGCTGCTGATATGGTATAGGCGCCCGTGGCGCCGCCATTGGAGATGCGAATACCAAACTTATTTTGCATGCCTAGTATGCCCTGCAGCGGACTCTCCGGAATACAGGCTCTTTCGAAAATGTCATTGTAAATGCCATAAAAAACAGCATCTACATCCTTAATAGAAATGGCCGCATCGGCAACTGCCTCCCTGGTGGCCATCTGGGCCAGTTCGTAATAGGTTTTTTGATACCATCTGCCTTTAAAAGGTGTAATTGCCGCGCCCACAATGCCAACTCGTTTCGCCATATATTTATTTACCTCCTTTGTTTTTACTTCTGCTTTTTTCTTGCGCTATGCGGCCGGATACGTTCTCATTCTCGGTATACAATCCTCAATTAACTTATTAGGCTCATAGAAATATCCGGATTTCGACCGTGTTTTTGCACGGTGTTACGACCCTATGTAAAACTCTCTGGGGTCAAATAGCCTGAGCAGTGTTACTTCCTCTTTGGTCGGCGGCTCGGCTTTCTTTAAATTCGGCGCAATATCAAGTTCCCAGCCAACTTTTTCTCTTATCTCGGCTATAGCGTCTTCTACTTTCTGATTTGCTTTTGAGGGAATATAGGACGTCAGCGTAAAGGTTTCTTTATCTCCAATCTTCTCGAAGACGCCGATATCTGTAATGAGTGTTTTTACATTTTTCCCGGGAAAAGTGATGTACGGTACTTTCTCTACCAGTCTCGATTTACCCGAGTTGATGACGACTATTGTTTCCCGATTATTGGTAGCTATGTCGTTGGCTCCTCCCGAGCCGACGAGGTAAGTTACACCTGGAATTTTTGTTGAGTTCGCATTTCCGAATTTATCTACTTGCCCCGCCGCCAAAACCCCGATGCATTGATTCGACGGGCCGCTGACAAAGACACCAAGCATTGTCTCTATGTTGTTCAGCATTTTACATGTCGGCATATTATAGTAGCCGAATATAGTTGGGTCTGATGCTCTTGGTAAATAGCCGTACATACCTATTTCCGCCATTAAATCTACATCGTGGCCTGTTTCTTTAAGCCTGTGAATAGCCAGCCATGAAGCAAGATTCGAAAGTCCCACTCCGGTTAATATAGTTCTGTATCCTCCAGAGATGAATTGTTGGGCGGTGACATGTGCAGCGGTTATCACCATTGTCTCCGTGGGGTTTGCCTGTCTATTAAAATCCATCTTAGGTATTTCAGCCGTTATTTCATCTTTCCACGAGTCAGGATGAGCCTTTCCTTTGAGATAAAGCAGCCTGTCTCTGCCGACTTTGGAAAGGTATTCCTCGTGGTCTTTGCAATCCAATATCCAGTATTTTATCCACTTCAAGAATTTTTTCTCATCCCTCGAGACATTTCTGACATCGGTAACAAAATCGTAGTCATCGAAGTAATGCTCGAATTCGGGCAGTCCGCAGTTTGTCATGCCACCGGGATGGGCCCCATAAGGTACCTCGCATACTGCCTTAACCATAAAAGACGGGATTCGGACTAGATGTGAGTGTTTGCGTATATATTCTGTGGTAACAATCTTTTCAGCGCTAACTATAACTCCGTTTTTTGCTCCCCAGGCTCCAAAGACGTCAGGTCCCAGGGGATAGGTCATTATTAAGTTCCCACAGCGGTCGGCAGCAACACCATGAACCAGCGCTATATCCGGCCTTAATGCTTTCATCAGCCCGATTTTCTTATCCGGGTCAAATGGGTCGGTTATGACAGTAAATGATTCCTTGTTTTCCTCCTCCATAGAGCTGCCCACGAGTGACCTTGTAGGAGTGAAACCCCAGCCCATTGCTCCAGCCAGAAGCCTTTGTGGGATAGTAAGCATTGTCCAGTTCTCGAACTCCACCTCACCAGACAGGTAGGCTTTCTGAACAACAGGATTTGGTCCCGATGAGGGGTAGCCATCACCGGCGAAGCTGGCTATGATTTTCTTTACCAGTCTGCCCTGAATTAAAGCGATAACGGTGGCAGCAACGCTATTGTTTATGATGGTGAAATCAGGCTTTTTACCCCAGAATTCCCTTACGAGTTGATAGAATAAGGCTCCGCCGCGCCCGGCAAAATGTATACTCATTCCTTTCTTGACGTGCCTTCGTATGGCTTCATCCAGAGGGCAGAGCTTATCTTCCCCTTCAACTACAGGGACCTGAAACTTTGAGTCTATGAAAGCTCTTAGTTCTTGTGTATTCATTTTGGTAAGTTAAGGTTTCCTTTAGTGCAGCTTTGATGTGGACAATTACGTTTGAACATTATGCGGGCAAAATGAGATTTGTCTAGGTATGTCAGGCTTCTCAGATGTTAGCATCTGCTATGTTAGCTGTCAATGTTATGTTGGGTCGCCCTACAGTCGGCCGGACAGTAGCCTCTGTGAGTTTAATCGACATCTCCTCGTTTGCAGTTGAAAGAAGCTTGATGCTAAAATGTGCTTCGAAGCTATGGTGCTCAGCGACAAGACAATTAGAGAGGAAATTGCCGGAGGCAGAATTATTATTGAGCCTCTTACGCCAAATTGCGTCCAGCCGGCGAGTGTTGACCTTCATTTAGACAAAAAACTCCTGGTCTTTAAGTCACAACGGTATCCGGCATACATAGATGTCAGGCGCAATACGGACTATTTAAATGAACTTGTCGAGCTTGAGGAGGATAATGCCTTTTTTCTTAATCCAGGGGAATTCGTTCTAGCCAGCACTTTGGAGTCGATTACGCTGCCTGACGATATAGTTGGCAGGCTTGAAGGAAAAAGCTCTCTGGGCAGGATTGGACTTTTAATTCACTCAACCGCTGGTTATGTTGATCCGGGCTGGCAGGGGCACCTCACGCTAGAGCTATCCAATGTCGCTAAATTGCCGATTACTCTTTATTACAAGATGAAGATTGGACAAATCTCTTTCCTTAGGCTAACCTCTCCTGTGGACAGATTGTATGGGGCGGCTGAGCTGGGAAGCAAATATCAAGGTCAGACTGAGCCAACCGCCAGTAAGTATCATGAAAACTTTGTGAAGGGGACTTAAGTGTTAGCTCGCCCAAAAGATTTCATGGAGTGCGCTTTATCGTTGGCCGGTTTAGCTGTTGGTTATACCAGCCCTAATCCGGCAGTGGGTGCTGTGGTGGTTAGAGATGGGCTTATTGCGGGTTTTGGGCATACACAGCTACCGGGTTCTGTCCATGCTGAGATAATGGCGCTTCGACAAGCCGGGGCAAGGGCTAAGGGGGCAACAATGTATGTTACATTAGAACCTTGTTGCCACCACGGGCGTACACCCCCATGTACCCAGGCTGTGATTGATGCGGGTATTTCCGAAGTTCATATGGCCTTGATTGACCCCAATCCCTTAGTCTCAGGAAAAGGACTAAAGGTATTGAAAACTGCTGGCATCAAGACGTTTGTCGGCCAGTATGAAGAGAGAGCTCGGGAGATAAATGAAGGTTACATTAAATACATTACTACCAGTATGCCGTTTGTCATCGCCAAATTTGCGATGAGCCTTGATGGTAAAATTGCTACTAAAACCGGCGATTCTAAATGGATAAGTAATGAGGAATCGTTAAAGTTTGTACATTATCTGCGTCATATAGTTGATGCCGTTATGGTAGGGGCAAATACCGTAGTTGCGGATGACCCTCAGCTTTCAGCTAGAGGATGCAGCGGCAAAGGTGGTAAGACTAAGCTGCAACCTTTAAGGGTGATTGTTGACGGCCGAGGGCGGACACCAACATCAGCCCGGGTTTTTAAGGAACCGGGAAAAACACTTGTGGCTGTAGCTAAACCTTTTAATGCCAAAGCAGCCGAGCGCTTTAAAAAGACCGGTGCCGAGATTGTAGAATTGCCAGCTGAAAAGGGTGTAATTGATCTGAAGGAGCTTTTGACTGTTCTTGGCAAGCGAGAGGTCACCAGTGTGTTAGTGGAAGGGGGGAGTGGGCTCTTTGGCTCGTTATTCGATGGTGGCCTGATAGATAAGGTTTTGGCTTTCGTGTCACCTATCATAGTAGGTGGGGATGAAGCCAAGAGCGCTGTTGGCGGTAACGGTGTTAAAAAGATTGCTGATGCGCTTCGTCTGAAGCGAGTTAAGATAATGGAATTCGGTGATGATGTCTTGATCAGTGGCTATGTGAATGGAAAAGAATAATGTTTACCGGCATAGTTGAGGAAATTGGCAAAGTCAAAGGAGTTAGTCCCGGACGCCTGAACATTGAGGCGAGTAAGGTAATCGAGGGTACTAAACCGGGTGACAGCATATCTATAAGTGGCGCTTGCTTAACGGTGACCTCCATAAGTAATAATGACTTCTGTGTCGAGGTTATGCCGGAGACGATTCGGCGTACCAATCTGGGCAGGCTTCAGTTTGGAGATGCGGTGAATTTAGAAAGAGCCGTTCCGGCCGATGGCCGCTTCGGTGGTCATTTTGTACAAGGGCATGTGGATGATGTGGGAAAAGTCCTGTCAGTGAAGCCTGAAGAGGGAGCCTTTATTGCCAGAATTTCAACGCCGTCTTATTTGATGCCTTATGTGGTGACTAAAGGCTTTATCGCCGTTGATGGTGTCAGCCTGACTGTTTTTGATTACGACGATTTTTCCTTTTCGGTCTCTCTGGTGGGTTATACGCGAGAGCACACCACATTAGGTATAATGAAACCGGGTGACGTAGTCAATCTTGAAGTAGATATTATCGCTAAATATGTGGACAGACTCAAGCAAAGAGATAATCGTGGTGTGACGTTAGATTTCCTTGAAGAGCATGGCTTCTTAAAAGCGAGGTGAGATTTTAATGGTGTTTGCTACTGTTCCTGAAGCAATTGCAGATATAAAAGCCGGCAAGTTCATCATCATAGTTGATGATGAGAATCGCGAGAATGAGGGAGACCTGGCTGTTGCTGCAGAGAAGGTCAATCCGGAGGCAATTAATTTCATGGCCAAGCACGCTCGCGGCTTGATATGCCTGCCTATAATTGGCCATCGGTTAGATGAGTTGAAAGTACCTCTGATGGTCCAGGAGAATACGGCGAAGTTCTCAACCGCTTTTGCCGTATCCATCGAAGCAAAGCATAAAACATCGAGCGGAATTTCAGCTCATGACCGTTCGGCAACGGTAAAGGCTGTGCTCGACCCAAATACTAAGCCTGACGATTTAGCTCGCCCCGGACATATGTTCCCCATACGGGCTAAAGAAGGCGGTGTACTGGTGCGTGCCGGTCACACCGAAGCTATAGTGGACTTAGCCAAGTTTGCCGGGCTTTATCCCGCAGGGGTTGTCTGTGAGATTATGAATGAAGACGGTACCATGGCCCGTTTACCTCAGTTAGAAGCCATGGCTGATAAGTTCGGAATTAAAATTATGAGCATAGCTGATCTGATAGCTTACCGCCGTCGCCATGAGAAGTTGATAGAAAGGGTAGCTGAAGCCAAATTGCCCACCAGGTACGGTGAATTCGTCGTTATTGCCTACAGGAGCAAGGTTGACCCGGATCAGCACGTGGCTTTAGTTAAAGGCGATATAACAGGTGACGAACCGGTATTGGTACGGGTTCACAGTGAATGCCTTACCGGTGATGTTTTTGGCAGCCTGCGCTGCGATTGTGGTGGCCAAATCGCACTGGCAATGGAGAAGATTGCTGCTGAGGGCCGTGGGGTCTTTCTTTACATGCGGCAGGAAGGCAGGGGGATTGGTTTTCATAACAAAGTACGGGCTTATGCTCTCCAGGACCAGGGTTTAGATACCGTGGAAGCTAATATTGCCCTGGGCTTTGATGCTGATTTGAGGGACTATGGCATTGGCGCCCAGATTCTAGCCGACTTAGGTTTACATAAGATTCGCTTGCTAACTAATAATCCGAAGAAGGTAATCGGGCTGGAGAGCTATGGGCTTCAAATAGTAGAGATTGTGGATTTGAGAACGCCGCCGACTCCGTACAACCTGGAGTATTTGAAAACGAAACAGAAAAAGCTCGGGCATCTGTTAGATGTTGATGAAGACGATAAAGCGTAATTTGCGAGTTAAGGAGGATAAGGTAAATGGCTAAAAATTACGAAGGTATGTTACTAGGTAAAGGGCTAAAATTCGGTGTGGTTGTATCCCGTTTTAATGAGGTCATAACTGCGAGGTTGCTTGATGGAGCCAAAGACGCTTTTCTGCGTCATGGCGTTAGTGAGACAGATATAGATGTTGCCTGGACGCCAGGCTCACTGGAAATTCCCCTGGTGGCCAAAAGGCTGGCAGAAAGCGGCAAATACAATGCTGTTGTTTGTCTTGGAGCAGTGATTAGAGGTGGCACATCACATTTTGAGTATGTAGCTGCCGAAGTGAACCGCGGCATCTCCCGGGTAAGTCTGGATACCGGTGTGCCCGTAATTCAAGGCATAATAACTGCGGATACTTTGGAACAAGCCATTGAGCGATCTGGAGCTAAAGTAGGTAATCGTGGCTTTATGGCGGCATCAAACGCCATAGAAATGGCTAATTTGCTTAAAGCCATCGTTTAAGACATTAAGTAACCTTGTAAACTTTGTCGCCGGGTCTGACGCGGTCGGTTACTTTAACGCCAATAGCATCTGCGGCCTTACCCTCGGTTACGTTTAAATTGTTGATTTGCATGGAATCAACCGTCATTTCAAGGTCTGTAGTATGGCCTTTGATGTGAACCTTATCGCCTACTTTTAAGGTGCCGGTTAGCGTTATGCCGGCTACCACAGGCCGAGCAAAGAAATCACTTACGTGCCCAATTTCAACTTCTGGCATCCAAGGTCACCTCCTTCCTTATTTATTATCTCTAAGTATATGTTGCTGCCTTCAATAAATCAATAGGTATGAGTAGACATAAAGTAAAATGCGTTGACAGCTACAATTATAGATGTTAACATTTCTGAGGTTGTGTTACTGCATAAGTAGCCCAAATAATTCCTGAGCTGAAAGGAGGCTGTATAGTACTGAGTCAATAGCCCTATCATGAAACAGCATAATAATTTCAAAGAAGGAGGATACTATGGCTTATGAGACTTTGATTGTTGAACGAGAAGAAAACATCGCAATAATAACGTTAAACCGTCCGCCGGCTAATCCGATAAACCTCACTGTCCTAGATGAGCTTGAAGCGACTCTGAATGAGTTTGAAAAAGATAAGGGAGTAAGAGCCTTAATCATCTCAGGTGCCGGGGAAAAGAGTTTTTCAGCGGGCTTCGACGTAAAGACGGCTGGGACACCTGAGGGAACGAAAGCCATGGACAAAGGTCAGGTGGTCTTTAGCAAAATTGAGAAATACCCCAAGCCTGTAATCGCCGCCATAAATGGCTTTGCTCTTGGTGGTGGTTGTGAACTATCGATGGCGTGCCACTTCAGGATAATTGCTGATTCCGAAAAGGTGTTCATGGGCCAGCCTGAGATAAACCTGGGCATCATACCTGGCTGGGGTGGTACTCAGAGATTGCCTCGATTGGTGGGTAAGACCAAGGCACTGGAGATGTTGCTGCTGGCAACAAGAGTCGGAGCTACCGAGGCTCTGAGTATCGGCCTGGTGACTAAGGTATCTAAACCAGAGGAGCTGATGAAGGACGCTAAAGAGCTCGCTAAAACACTGGCTAAGAAGGCGCCGATTGCCATGCAGATAATAATTGATGCGGTGACTCGCGGACTGGAGACAACTACTGATGAAGGAATCAAGATTGAACTGGCGGGGTCTCAGCGGGTGGCGAAGACAAAAGACGCTATGGAAGGAATGATAGCCTTTATTCAGAAGCGCGAGCCGGTTTATACAGGTGAATAGCCGCTGTAACGCGGTATATAATAATAGAAAGGAGATTTTTTCATGAAGGTAGAAGACATCAAAAAGATTGCAGTCATGGGTGCTGGTGATATGGGGCACGGTATTGCCGAGGTAGCGCTGCTCGCTGGATACAAAGTGGCTTTGCGGGACATCGAACAGAGATTTGTCGATAAAGGGCTTACTAGAATCAAGGAGAGTCTGGAGAAGCTTGTAGAGAAGCAGAGGGTCACCGAAGATAATAAAAAAGCGATGGTGGCCAATATTGAAACCTTTGTTGATGTAGACAAAGCCGTCAAGGATGCTGATTTTGTCATAGAAGCCGTACCAGAAATTATGGAACTGAAGAAACAGGTTTTCGAGGCGCTGGACAAATCGGCGCCGAAACATGCGATTCTGGCTTCAAATACTTCTAATATGAGCGTTTCGGAGATTGCCGAGCACACAAAGAGACCGGCACAGGTTGTCGGTATGCACTTTTTTAATCCCGCCGTCCTGATGAAGCTCGTTGAAGTCATAAAGGGGAATAAGACCAGCGAAGAGACGATGAAAGTGACCTATGACCTGGCGTTGAAGATGAACAAAGTGCCGGTCAGGGTTGAGAAAGACTCCATAGGTTTTGTTTTCAACAGGGTCAATGCCCCAACTGCGATTCTCCTTGGAGCTTTAATTGATAGGAAAATGGCTACACCTGAGGAAATCGATGCCAAGATGAGGAAAATAGGCATGCCTATGGGGCCTTATGAGCTGATGGACTATGTCGGGTTGGATGTCGCCTATCATGGTGGGCTTTACTTTGCTGAGCGGTTATCACCGGAATTCAAGCCGGCCAAATGGCTCAAAGAGAAAATCGATGCCGGTACCCTGGGCAAGAAGACGGGGAAGGGGATTTTCGATTGGTCCAAAGGTAGGCCGGAGATAGACTTATCCAAGGCAAAAGAGGACTTTGACCCGACCGACTTGATTGCCATACAGGTGAATGAAGCCACCAAGTTGCTCGAAGAAGGCGTGGTAAAGAGTCCGGATGAAATTGATAAGGCCATGGTTAATGGAGGTGGCTCTGCTTTTGGCCCATTCCAGCTTGCCAAGGGTATAGGATATGACAAGCTAGCTAATAGGTTAGAGGAACTATCTAAGAAGTTTGGCGTTAAAACGTTTGAGCCGACCAGGACATTGAAGAGCGGGAAGATATAGGTCCGGGTTACAGGGCTGAGTTAAAATACAAATCGGGGTCTGCGTTACGAACGCAGACCCCGATTAATTATACGTAGGTTCCAATGCAGTTATTTGAGACTATTAATTACAGGTACCAGATACAGGCGGTAATTGCCACGCTCAGCAGGCCGATGCCGGAGAGAATCATGCCGCTGAACAGGCTCATGAGCTGTTTGTCATGAGAGATAACGGCGGTGAGTTTGTTCATTCTCTTCATTTCCTTGCCTCCTTATTACCTCTTTACTAGTTAAAACGATTTAATGCTAAATTAGTTTAGTTATTGGTTTCTAAATATATTATCTACTTTATATGGCTTGAAGTGAATCAGGCACAGGTATGATTTTGGGTCGTAGAATGGTCTTAAGACTAACGGCTGCGGTTAGTAGCCACTTTTCCTAGTCCTTTTGGCGGATAGACCCTTTAGGGTCGTGCCAACCAGTGTGAAAGCCTCGTGGCTACGTACGTTCAGTATAGCTTTAGCCTAATGAAGCCGGGGGTATTTTGTTTTTGATATTTCTCCCACAGTTTTATAGTGGATTTGTAGACTTTATTGCTTCCGGTGCGGGAGAACCGGAAATTATGCAATATATATTCAGTACATATATGCAATTCGCGGTTATCTATTTTATTGTTGGAACAACGCTTACTGTGTTTATATTTATTGTGACATGGTGGTATCTTGGTCGAAAGGCAAGAAGCAAGTGGTTATTACTTTTGCTCTTTGTTCCATTTGGATTTATTATCCTATTAATTTTAGAGAATAAAGCAATCGGCTACGGGGGTGATTTTGCGGACGAATCAGCGACCAGCCGATGGCCGGATACGGGACAGTTGAGTGGGCTTGACGACCGGCAACTAAAAGAGCTCGATTACACTCCGGCAAAGAATGTCATGGATGTCGTGGATAGTGGTGATGTAAAAGGTATTAAAGATGTAGGGGATGTTAGTGCTGCCAGCGTCGCTGATGAAGAAGCTACCCAGGCAGAGAAAGTGGTAAAGAGGGCGGTCAGCGCGGAGAGGTTAAAGATGCCAATCTTGCTGGACGATGACGGAGCGGTGATAAGGTGTTTCTATCATCCTGGGGCCGATGCTGTTAATTTGTGTTCCAGATGCAAGCAGTACATCTGCAGTGAATGCAATTATGTGACCGGGACTCATCCGATATGTCGCAATTGTTGGGAAAAGCGAGCTGAGAGCCCCATAATAGCTGTACCGGCAGAGAAGCAAAAAGGTGTAGAGCCGAGCAAACCAAAGAAGCAGAAAGATGTGGAGTCAGGCAAAGGTGAGCAGCAAAAAACTGTAGCCTCAGGGAAATCGGAGAGGCCGAAATCGAAGAAAAATGAATGGCTAGGCGAATTTATGGCGCTATATGAACAAGCATCCCCTATTATTAACGTTGTTACCAGAAAGAGTGCTGATGGCATGCCGGCTTCACCGTTGGACTTGATGGAGGGATTGAAGCTGCGCCCAATGTTGGAGCTAGCTAAAAAACTATCTAAACCCAAGGAAAAGGAATTACGCGAGGCAAAGAATGAATTTGAGCAAGTACTTTCGAGCTGTATCAAAATAGCCGACGCAGCAGCAGATTTTGTCAGTGGCGGCGGGCAGGCCTTACTGGGCGGGCCAGATTTTGCACGTATAGTCGATGGGATAGAAACAGCCAATGTGCTTATGGGAAAGTTGTCTCAGAGGTTAACCGCCTTCTCTCAATCTCAAGATTAATTCTAAACATGTCACAATCTACAGGTACACATTAAGTCCAAAAATGTAGCCCCGACCCTTTAGAGTCGGGCACCCGAGGCTAAAGCCTCACGGTTACACGTTTTTGGTCAATCACTTTCGAACAAGAAACCGGAATGCCTGAAATCTAAATTATCAAGACGTATATTAGGCAGCCTGACGGGAAGTATCTGCTAATCGTTCCGCTGGTATATAATCTGGGGTGTAGCCTTGACGATAATAACCTCCTCTTGCCGGGATCAGATGAGACCTTGAAGCTGCCGTCGAATAACCTGTCTTGTTGTTCTATTGTATACGTATCACTCGCCTTCGAGTGACCACTACGCAGGGTCAGCAGTATTTGTGATAGTAAAGCCATGCCAAAAAAAGCGTTATAATAAGGCAGGTGTAAAATGAAGCATTCAATGAGCGAATCTGAGTTATTGAGGCTGGCTGACCTCAACCTTGTAGAGTTTTGGTGCGAGAGCTCAAAATGTATTCCCAATTCAGAGATTTTTCAGTGCCAAGACACGGTGTTTATAAACTCTGCCCTGGATTTCCCCCGCCACAGTTTCGCATTTAACCTGGCAGATGAGCCAGATGAGCGCCCAGATGCTTTCCTAACCAGAGTAAAAGCCTTTTTCGCTAAGCGAAAGCCGCAGTTTTCGCTCATATTTCGAGGTCACTGTGACCAGGCCATTATCCAGCACTGTAAAGATAATAAGATGTTCTTGATGTCTGAGGCACCGGGAATGGTACTTGACGGACCGGTAAAGGAGGGAGCAGTACCAGCCGGAGCAGAGCTGCATTGGGTGGATAGTGAGAACGAACTGCAGGGCTTCAAACAGGTTGTAGCTGAAGCCTACCAGGACCTGAGCGTTCCCAGAGAGGTCATCGGAAGCTATTTCGCTCAGGCGGAGCGTGTAATCAGCCCATACCTGGTTCTGGCAGTGGTTTATCTTGAAGGCGAGCCGGCATGTACTGCGCTAGCTATTCTCAGCCATGGCATCGCCGGTGTTTACTGGGTGGGTACAATCAAGAAGGCAAGAGGCATTGGATTGGCCGAGTACTGTACCCGCGAAGTGAGCAATGCTGCTTTTGCTCTGGGTGCACGAAAAGTCGTGCTCCAGGCCAGCAAGTTCGGTGAGCCGGTCTATCTAAAAATAGGCTACAGAGAAGTCACCAGATATCCGTGGTTCATCTGTTCCAACAAATAAGTGGAAAAGTGCGGGCGCGAGCGGGCTGACATCTAATGGGGGATGGGCACCTGTGGGCAGGTGCCACCTAGAAATAGAAAAGGAGGATGGAGCAATGCTAAAAGATTTCCGTAATTTTATTATGCGGGGCAATGTATTGGACATGGACGGTAGGCCGTACAGGGATCGAACCTGTGACACCCTGATTAAAAGTCAGGTGCTCTACCAACTGAGCTAACGGCCCATTAGATGCCATATTATATAGGCGCTAGTGCGGATATTCAAACAGTAAAGCGGTCTCATGAAGGTACACGTGAATAGGTTCAGAGCGGACCTATTCGGCGGACAGAAGAGTGTGGATGTACTGGGCTAGGGCAGGGTGGATATCGCAGATGTAACCGTCTTTGGCCTCTTCCACGGAAAAGGTCAGTCTTATCGGCCGCCTGGCAGCGCTGTCCAATTTGTTAAGCCCAGCTTCATCCCAGGGGATTTCGTTCCCAAGCACATCCAGCATGCCACGTACGTCTCGCGGTTGCTGCAGCATGACTTCAAAACGGAGCCTTTTGGCCAGTATGTTTAATTGTTCACTCTTGAGTTTTATTCTCATTAGTACACCGGGCAGGTTTGAAAAGTCTAACATATACCTTGTCCATAATCAATATCAAGAATTCGGGCGGGGGCATCGTTTTATACTTCTCTGTATCACTATATAATAGTATAAGTGTTCTACGAACGATTGTAATATAATTAGCATTAAGGATGATGGCAGTAGCTGCGGATGAGGGGTCTACTTTTTACTTGATTATTCGTATAATAGAGTTGCAGGACTTGGGTAAAAGAAGGAGCCAACGCCATGCCAAGTTTGAGGGATTTTATCACCAACATGTCGGTGCCTATGCCGTGGTACAGGAAAATTTATCTTTTATCCCGCAACCTGTCTATCAGGGTATTAAGGAGACGCAGCTGCTGCGGGCATGATGGCGAGCCGGGCTGCTGACAGGTTGCAAAATGAACTCCTGGTTCAGGAGGTACTACCCGCAGATTGATGTTAGCAGGCGACATAGTATTTTTTGTCTTTTCCCTCTCTAGACATAGCCAGGGCATATTGACTTTTTACAGGTTTAACCTGTAATATCGGGATTACAGCGAATATAAATTAGTGAAAGGGGGGCAAAATGGCTAACAGTGTATACAAGGTTATCACACTAGTGGGAACGAGCACTGAATCCTGGGAGAAGGCGGCGGCCTCTGCCGTGGAGACGGCTGCCAAAAGTCTGCGAGACCTTCGCATTGCCGAAGTCGAGGAGCTGGACCTGCAGATCGAAAATGGCAAGGTTACCAACTACCGAGCCAGAGTGAGGGTCTCCTTCAAGTACTTAGGTAAGGAAAAATAATCGCAGCCGGATAGAGATTATCTAATAGTAATATCCAGCA
>Ga0315295_10000848_pt1 | contig 26079 bp, 25 predicted proteins | sample YL17G14_0_MG_FD_204453 | JGI IMG/M metagenome (GOLD analysis project Ga0315295, IMG submission 204453) | Sediment microbial communities from Yellowstone Lake, YNP, Wyoming, USA - YL17G14_0 | ecosystem: Environmental > Aquatic > Freshwater > Lake > Sediment | place: USA: Wyoming | collected... | reverse complement strand
AGGTGAAAAATATCTTTTCTCGCATGGGCATCAACCTCACCATCATCGATGCATCGCGACAATTCCTGGGTAGGCTTGAAGGAATCACCGACCCGGAGGAAAAGAGGAAGGCAGTGGGTGAGGAATTTATAAGGGTCTTCGAGAGAGAGGCGGTGCGGCTGCATGCGCAATTCCTCATACAAGGGACGATATACCCCGACGTCATTGAGAGTGGTACTTCAAGACATTCCCAGATAATCAAGAGTCATCACAACGTGGGCGGACTTCCTGCAAATGTTTCACTCAAAATTGTGGAACCCCTGCGCGAACTATACAAGGACGAGGTGAGGGTTGTGGGGAGGAATCTGGGGCTTCCTCCAGAAATCATAGACCAGCATCCTTTCCCGGGCCCCGGCCTCTCTGTGAGGATCATTGGCGAGATCACGGAGGAAAAGATTCGAATCTGCAGGGAGGCTTCAGCCATCGTAGAAGAGGAATTGGAGCGGGAAGGAATCTCGACATGGCAGGCCTTTGCCGTTGTCTTGGATGAGAGGGTTGTGGGAGTTGTTGGTGACCAGAGAAAATTCGGGCGCATAGTCGCCCTGCGCATCGTGGAATCAGACGATGCTATGACTGCCAATTTTGTAAAACTGCCATGGGACATTCTGGAGAGGATTTCCACAAAGATAACAAACGAACTGCCCGAAGTCGTCTCTGTCGCATACTTCGTCTCAAACAAGCCTCCCCAGACGATTGAGCCCTGCTGACACAGAGCATAATTCTTATAAGTACTTCCCAAATTGAAACCCATGATTGCGAGGGATGTAATAAAAAGGATTGTATCCGGGTATGACAAGGAAAGGATAATAATAGGATGTCTCGCCTCCCATTCCGCCCTGGATGTCGCCGATGGCGCATGCGAGGAGGGATTTGTTTCGAGGCTTTTCTGCCAAAAGGGAAGGGAGAAGACCTATGCCACATATTTCAAGTCTCGCGATGTCATATCTGGTAAGAAGGGATTCGTGGACGAGGTCGTCATCTACGACAAGTTTGCCGAGATGACTTCGGGTGAAGAGCAGGAGAGGATGCGACACGGCAACATCGTCTTCGTGCCAAACAGGGCATTCTCCTCCTACATCCCCATTCGCGTCATAGAGGAAGAGTTTACGATTCCCCTCTTCGGCACGCTTGTCATGCCTGCACTCGAGGAGAGGGGGGAGGAGAGAGACTACTACTGGTTTTTAGATGAGGCCGGGCTTCCCCATCCGCAGGCGGTCGAGCCGGAAAAGATAGAGAGGCTCGCAATAGTGAAATTGCACCACGCGCGCAAGAGACTTGAGAGGGGATTCTTCACCGCGGCGAGTCTTGAGGAATTCAAACAGAAATCAAGTATACTCATTGAAGATAACATAATAACCAAAGATGACCTGGAGAATGCCCGCATAGAGGAATATATTGTCGGTCCCGTCTTCAACCTTGACTTCTTCTATTCTCCTCTCGATTGCGAGGTCGAACTATTGGGTATCGACTGGAGATTCGAGTCGAGTCTAGACGGTCATGTGAGAATCCCTGCACCCCAGCAGATGACCCTTCCCGAAACTCAAAGGATACCCGAGATGACTGTGTGCGGCCACAGCATTTCGACCCTGCGCGAATCGTTGCTCGAAGAGGCATTCGTATTGGCAGAGAAATTCGTGGAGACGTCAAAGAGGCTTTTTCCGCCAGGCATCATAGGACCATTCTGCCTCCAGACCTGCATTGATAAAGACCTCAAGTTTTTCATCTATGATGTTGCGCCACGCCTCGGAGGCGGCACGAATGTCCATATGGCATGGGGCCATCCCTATGGCAACAGCCTCTGGAGACGACCAATGTCTTCGGGGAGAAGGATTGCATTGGAGATACGGCGTGCAATTGAAAATGACAGACTCGAAGAAATTGTCACATAGCACAAACCTTATAAATCCTCCAGATGAAGAAGCGCCACAGCCGGATGGGGTAGCGGTCAATCCTGTGGGACTCTGGATCCTGCGACCTCGGTTCGAATCCGAGTCCGGCTATGAGATTTCTTGGAATGAATATCTCTGATTATGATTCAAAGCAATCTTACTATGAAATCTTTTTATATCAATACTCCTTTTTCTTCGACTCGAATCCTCATTTCCATGCAGGCGACATTGTGAGGGCAATATGAGCATCGAAGTTTCCATTCAACGTATTGACCCAAGCAAACAGGAGATTTCATGGCATTAAGGGGAGAGAGACCAATAAAGAGATTTTCCGGGAGCGTCGGAAAACTGCAAAATATGTAATTCTCAATAATATTAGAATTGTAAAAATTGTAATTTTATTTTACCTGTTTTTCATTTTTATTCCTATTTTAGATTCTTTTCTTCTTAGATATTCTACTACAAATTGAAAGTGGATATTAAAAACTTGAGAATTATCTGCCTATGGCCAAGGTGGTGTTAATTTAAAAATTGCTATTTTATCACTCGTTGAAAACTTGAAAATAAATTTCAATCCAGTCGCATTGACTGGAATTTCAAAAGCTAGTTCTCCACGCATTATCATTCTACTAGGCAAATCTCCTCCTTGGAATGCCTGTGGTAGTGATGCGGTTGCAATATCTTCAGAATAAACATAACCATCGAGATCTTGGACATTCATCTGAAAAATATCAGAGACATATATCGTCTCGTTTCCTGTTAAATTCTCCACTGTTAAGTTAATTATGAGATACTTATAGTTTGGATGAGGAGTCCAAAAGTTTTCTATGCTCTCTACGAATCTTATTGCATTAACAGTGATGGCAATCTTTTCATCATATGCTCTTGAACCGACAGAATAAATATATTGAAGTGTTATCATTGGAGGATTTATCGTTTGTGGAGCTGACATTATAGCGGGGGGAACTGTTTGAATTGGTGTGGGTGGAATTGTAGGAGGCTGCACTGTTGGAGGAGGAGTCAGCATTCTGCAATCTAAATAGATTGAAAGAGTGGTGTTTTTATTTGATTCAACTGTTGCTTTTGATACAGCTGGAACACAACCCTCTTTCTGTAGAACGACATTATAATCACCAGGAAGACGCTCAAAAGTGATAATTGCATCTCCCTCATCAGTTCCTGCAAATTGCCCATTCAAATAGACAGCATAATTACCAGTTCCGGAAACAATAGTGAGTGTTCCTGATGGTGGAGATGGTGGTATTTCCTTGCTTGGGACTTCCTGTCCTATGCAGCCGAGAAGAAGTATCATGGTCCCCAATAGAAATCCCAACTTCATCACATTGCACATTTATATGAAGATATATTTAAAGTTTTTGTTTATTGAATAATATTAAGAAACATACATTTACGTTTAAGTAAAAGATAGATTATTATATCATATCAAATTCATAGGATACTGTCTGGCAGGGGAACGAATTTTATATATAAAATCACTTCCCCACCCCCCCCTGCCTGGCAATTAATTCCTTTTAAAGATTCAATAGGAACAAATTAAGAATATTAAATTAATCATAATTATATTCAACGAAAATTTTCTGAATTGAATTTTTTCTCAAATTCATTCATGAAATCATGTCTCATTTTATTGATTTGTTTCATTATTGGGATTGTAAGCCCTCTTTCTTCAAGAAGGTCGAATCTTTCCCCTATCCATGTTATCCATATGCCTTTTCCTGATTGTTTGATTTGATAGATTAATTCGTTCTCAATGATTTTCCAATCAATTCCTCTTTTCGCAAGCGAAATACAGTCTTCAATGTCTCCTTCTCGTTCAGTGAATGATTTAAATAGAAATGCATCCTCTTTGGAACATAGCGAGACTGTACTGTTGTTTGTATCAAAGATTTTTGTTGCTCTTTTTATCATGTTTTCTGAAAAAGCGAACTTGTCACATACGATTTTTTGGAATAAGTCAATATGATAGTCTTCTCTTGTAAAGATTTGACTGAGATTTAATCTTTTATGGGTATCTGTAATTATTTGGGATTCAAAATTGATTTTCAACAAAGCTTTTCCAATTTCAGAGAATTCTTCCTTTGTTATTACAACAACATCGATATCTTTAGTTGCTGATTTTATTTCATAATATAGAAGCATAGCTCCCCCAATAATGAAAAAGTGAACCTTATTCTTGAGATGTTTGCCCACTTCTTCAAAGAAGATAATTATATCTCTAAAGTCTGATATCATAAATCTCAGCTCTTTGTTTTATTTCTTCTAATGTTGGGTATCCTGGTATAACATTCCCCTCTGATATAAGATTTATTGATTCTATAATTTCATGTTTTATTATTGATAACTCATTTTTATATTTTAGATAGAATAATGCAATGAATATCAGATTCCTTATGCTTCTATCCTTTTCTGTTATCTTCAATGAATGTTCAAAGATCTGTTTTTTTGTCAATTGCTTTTTTGGCAGATAATAGTAATTAGTAAGGAGAAGAATTTTTATACTATACTTGCCATATTCCGAGAATCCTGTTGGAGTGGCATCAAACTCTTCTTTAATTGAAAAGATTATTTCCTTATTATCCTTATAATAAATTATAGAGTTAGAAGGCACTCTCTTATCAGTCATTTCTTCATATTTTTTCAATGCTTCTAAGAATTCTATTAATTTTGACCAAAGATTTTTATTTAGAGCATATTTGTTATTTTTCTTATTTATCATGCTTATGTTTATAGCTAAATTAAGTTTCCTAAATATCATTGCACGATTATAACCTGTTTCCTCTACAAGTTCATGGACAGATTTTGGCCCAAGAAGAGCTGTATAGATTTTAATTCCAGAATTTGAAAGAGGAGTAATTATATTTGGGTAATCAGATAAAAGTTGCAGCAATAGATTTGTATGTATGGTCTTCATTGGTTCTAATAGTCTATTTGAGCGTGAAACAAACCTTTTATCTATTAAATTATTAATAGATCTATAAATTTGATCTTCACTTTTTTCAAGAGTCTTAGCTAATTCGGAAATATCCTTTTTACCTAAAGCTAATTCTCTAAGTATTTGTAATTCAGTATCTGAAAACTTCATTAGTCTACTGAAATGCAACTTACTTATAAAGATTTTGCATTTTAGTAGACAAAAATTGCGTAAAACGCGATAATTTCACCAATTTTTCTTTTATATTATATACAAATCTCCATTCCCTATTGGGCTCTTCTGTGAGCTCAATGGTAGAGCTTTCAGATGGCTCGTAATCCTTTATTCCATGTAGTCCTATTCCAAAGTCTCTGACAGGTTTACAATCGAACCTTAACCTATGGGTTAAAGTATCGAAAGGTTTTTATATTTCTTATGCATAGGATTAATGCCACAGAAGCCATAGACAGATTGCATTCAGAACGAAAGAATACAATCAAAAACAGGGTAAAATGATGCACAGAGTGTCAGAGAAGGAAGCATAACAACATGAAAAGTGAACAAAGTAAAAAAGGACTCTGGATCCTGCGACCTCGGTTCGAATCCGAGTCCGGCTATACGATTGCCATAAATATATATCTCTGATTATTATTTGAATCGATTCTATTTTTTCATTGCTTCCGCAACCTTCCTCTTCAAAATCTCGTTTATCTTGCTTCCGTCAGCCTTGCCTCGCAGAATCTTCATGACTTCCCCCATGAGAGGTTTTATGGCGTCTTCCCCTCTTTTCTTTATGAGGTCTGATTTTTCTTTTACTACCTTCTCTATGACGTCCTCCACTTCCCTGTCCGACACGCCCTTTTCCTCTATCATCTTACCCTGTGCAACGAGTCTTAAGGCATCCTCTATGCCTTCATTGGTGACCCTTCCCTCTACGAGCATTCGTGAGAGGGTACGGATTCTTTCATCGTCGATGAGGGAAATGTCGATTTCTTTCGAAATGCTTCTGAGTGTCTCTATGATTCTCACAAATACTGTTGCTCTGAGTCCATTGGTTGTGGCAACCTCCTCAAACAAATCCTCATACCCGCTCCTCAAAATCTTGACTGCATTTTCTTCGTTCAAGGTATACTCGCGCATGAATCTCTCCTTCTTTTTTTCGGGAAGTTCGGGAAGTCTCGCCCTCATCTCTTGCACGTATCTTCTCTCGATTGAGAGGGAGGGTATGTCTGTTTCTGGATACATGCGGGCTGCACCGGGTAAAGATCGCAGAAAGCGTGACGTGCCATCAGGCTGTACCTCTCTCGTTTCCCTGGGAACGCCTTTCATCGCCTGAACTGCTCGCCCAGAAACAATGGCAAAGGCTTTCTTCGCTCTCTCCTCATCACCCGTGATGAGTATGAAGGCATCATCTTTTGAGAGGGAGAGGAACCCTTTCACAGATTCAAATTCTTCCCCTGTAATGCCGTAGGCAGGAAGCTCGTCAGAGTGAAGCAGACCCCCCGCAAGTGAACGAACCCTGTCTGCAAACTCAGACGCCAGTCTGCGATTTGTCTGCACCTCATATCCCAAAAGACCGGCAAACCCGGACATCTTTGATGCGAATACCCTCTTTCCCGCAATCAGCTTTGACTTGGTTTTAGAGAAGAGGGGGGTAACGTCTACCATTTCCCCCATGGAGGCATTGCGATTCTTTAATTCGCATGCGATGGAGGCGAGGCTCTTCTGTCTTTTGATTTCATTTTCAATGTAGAGGGGAATCATGTCGAGGTCCTGCACGCCCTTAAGCTCCACCCTGTCTCCCTCCGGAATGGAAATGTTTATGTCCTGCCGAATCGTGCCAAGGCCGCGCTTCACCCTCTTGGTCGCCCTCAAGATTTGACCTATGTGGTAGGCAACCTGCTTCACCTGTTCAGGATTCGTCATTGTGGGTTCTGTGGCAATCTCGAGGAGAGGGATGCCCAGTCTATCCAGCCTGAATGTCCTCATGCTCTCCTTCTCTGACACGAGGCGGGCTGCATCCTCCTCTGCGCATATCGTCTGTATGCCAACGTTTCCCCAACGCGTCTCCACCCTTCCCCCCAGGGCGAATAACATGGTACGTTGGAAACCGGATGTATTCGAACCATCGAGCACCACTTTGCGCATCGTATAGATTTCTTCCACTATGTCTGCTCCAAGAAGGAGTGAAACGGTCACACCGATCTCAACAACCTCGGAATCGAGCATGTGGGGCGGCTCCTCGTCAGCCTCCACGAGGCAATTGGTGGCATACCCCTGATATTCGTATGTCTTTCCCTTCTCGACTTCGGCAAGGGCAACCTCGTCAATCTCCCCCATCTCGGAGAATGAGGGGCGAAGCCTCCTTCGTATCGTCCACTCAGGTTCCTCCGTCCTCAGCGTGGGAGAGCATTCACAAAACATCTTTCTTGCTGTCGCGAGCTGCTGGTGAATCTCAAGCCCCACGCGCAGTTCAGAATCCACGGAAATCACTCCTTCCTCTCATCTCCCCTGCATAATTGGTGAGCATCATCCTCCTGGCTTCTTCAAATTCATTGGTGTGTCCGAGGACCCATGCGAGTTTTATGTATCCGCACTCGGGAAGCATGTCCCCCAGATAGATGACGCCCATGTCATGCATTATGCGCGCATTCGAGTACACGAACGGATTGACGCGCCCATAGAGACACTGCGTCGCAAAGGCAACTATGACACCCTCTTCGCAGGCGCGTCTCACCGGGGTGACCCAGGACAATGTCTCCTCCACAGTATCGGTGGGCACGTGTCCCAGAGCCGATGCCTCCACCAGTATCCCTTTGTATTTTCTGTCTATGAGGAAATCAATGATTTCCGTCTGCGCATTGGGGTAGGCTTTTATGAAGGCAACCTTTTCCTCCATTGCGGTGTCTGCGAGCGTCTCTCCTTTGCCTCTCTTCCTGTAGGCGCTCTTGTATTCGATTAATCCCGATGGATACACATAGGCGATGGGGACATCGTTTATGGCTCTGAATGCATCTCTGCGCGTGGAATGCATCTTCCTCGCCTTCGTCCCTCGAAGGACATTGCAGTAGCTGTCATCACTTTGTGCATGCATGACGATTGTCACCTCCCCTATTTCTGACAGTGCGGTGTGGGCGGAGCATATGAGGTTTTGAGAGCCATCGAAGCTCCCTCTGTCGGGCGACCGCTGGGCACCCACCAGGCATACGGGCTTTGCGAGATTTCTGAGCATGAAGGAGAGGGCAGCGGAGGTGTAGTGCAGTGTGTCCGTGCCGTGCGTGACTATGACGCCCTCACTCCCACCATTTAGCTCGCGTGCCGCCAGATCTGCAATCTTTTTATAGCATGAGAATGTCATGGACTCAGAACCGATGCGGAATGGCGAGAGGATATTCTTGATGTGTGTGATGTGTGAGAGTTCGGGGGTGGAGTATAAGAGCTCGCGGGGCTCCATGAGCATGTGTACGCCTCCCGTGCGATAGTCTATGCGGGAGGCAATCGTCCCCCCCGTGGCAATCATGCTTATCTGTGGGAGAGTCGGATTGTCCTCAAGCTTGATTTCGGGAAACTTCTCAAGCCTCTTCTCTTCTCCCACAACCTCGACACTCACCTCGGAGGCAAACCCTATGTTATACCCATTGGCGAGTTTTATGACCGTGCCTTTCAGAGAAGGCAGAAGAGTGCCCTCATACATTTTTCCATCATGGGTTATTCTCACAATGTCTCCTGGCTTCATATAATCACCTTACATTCCTTTAAATCATAATCTTTTAGGTATATTGTGCGAAAAGCGAAGTTTATTCGTGAAAATCTTCGGATTTTCGCATAATCTAAGAAGAGCTTTTGGCTCTTCTGGATTAGAGAAGCATAGCTTCCCTCATAATAATGGAAACCGTTGTTTTTCACGATTCTAAGCAATGCGATAAATTTCTGATTACCTGGCATATTCATAGGCACATCACCTTAAAGCGCGGGTCCTCCATCCACTCCGATCTGCAGTTGGGGCACTTAGACGGAGAGCGTGGCTCTTTGAGTTTGAAGACAAACCCGCAATTCTTACAGTAGGGCATTCTTATGGAAAGCCTTTTTCTTTCCGCTTTTAAAGATTTCTCAATGTGGACGAGGTCACGCAGGACGGCATCGGGTCTCGTCCTGAAAAGGCGCGCAAGCTCACATGCCGAGTGCTCTTCTTTCTGGAGAATATCTATAATCTCCCTTCTCCTGCTCATACCACCATCCTCATCACAACCAGTTTTTCAAAAAAAACATTTTTTTCCGCAAGAATTCTTGTGGTGTACTTTTTCATCCGTAAAAATTCCAGCGTGTCTCGTATGCCTGAGACGCTGGATTGAAGGAGATACGCCCTTCCTCCTTCTTTGAGGTATTGAGGAAATGCCTTGAGAAATCGTGATGTCAGAATCCTGCCATCCTCTCCCCCCTGGTAGGAGAGGTCTATGGCGTCTTGTGGAGGCTCTGCGGTGGGGAGATAGGGGGGGTTGAAGACAATGACGTCGAAGGTGTCTTTCACTTCTGAGAACATATCCGAAATGAGAAAGGTTGCGTTTTTCATGCCGTTGGAATCTGCATTTTTCTTTGATAACTCCACTGCCTTCCCATTTATGTCAATTCCTGTCACATGGGCAAGGCGTCTTGCGAGAAAGAGTGATAAAAGACCGCATCCGCATCCTACCTCGAGTGCCTGTTCTTCTTTTCTGAATCCTTCCTTTTTGAGCGTTTCCAGAAAAAGCAGGGTGTCCTCTTCGGGTGGATAGACATCAAAAGAAAGCTCAATCTTTATTCCCTCATACTCAAGCATGGCTCTCTTTACGACCCTTGAATTTAAGGGTTGCGGGGAAACAGAGAATCCAGGAATGACTTCATCCCAACATAGTTTTCTACACCAATGTTTCATGACAAAAAAGGGAGTTGAACCTCTCAATTTCCAAGGGCATCCCGCAGGCCCTCCGCAATCTGCTTCACCTCGAAAATATCCAGAGAAGATACCTTTTTTTCTGCCTTGACAGATTTTGTGGCAGCCTCCTTCATCTCTTCCTTCCCCTTGCCAAAGAAGTCACGGGATTTTATGAGAGCGTTTCTCACGGTCTGATTCCTATGTGAAAAAAGAGCCCTCACCACATTCTCGAAGAACGCATCCGTCTCAAATTTCCTCTGAGGCACAATTTTCACAAGAGCAGAATCTATCTCCGGCTGCGGGTAGAAGCATCGCCTCGGCACGGTCTGTATATATTCGCGCTGAGATTGGACCTCAGCCATCACCGCGAGCCGGGAACCCATGGTCTCACAAAGCCTCTCGGCGAATTCCTTCTGATAGGAGAGGACAGCATGGCGAAACTCATGTGTGAGCAATTTGAAGGTGATGCCGCTTGAATATCGGTAGGGAATGTTTGAGACGACCGTGTCAAACCGGGGCACTCTGGACTCGAGAAAATCCTCACAAAGAACTTCGACGTTGGGAAATCCACATTCCCTCCGAAGAATTTCTGCAAGTTTTTTATCCTTCTCGTAGGCATAGACGTGGTCTGCGCTCAGAGCAAGCTTTTCTGTGATGAACCCAAGCCCTGCCCCGATTTCCAGAACTGTCCCCTCCGCAAAGGATGCCATTTTCTCTATGACGGATGTTGAGATGAGAAAATTCTGGGACATGTACTTTTTGGGATGGATGCCATATTTTTTCATTAAGGCATGAAGCCGGGATTTCATGAAAGGGATTCGGCGTGAGGATAAAAGCATTTCGCAAGATTTCTCATGCATGACGCTAATGAAAGGATTTCAAAATTCCTTCAATGAACAAAAATCCTGTATCTCTGGGCAGAGACGTCCTTTCCCTCAATCTCCAGGAATATCCTTTTGGCAATCATTTTTCTCGGGTCAGGGATTGAGGGGATCCTGTGCTTCAGGTCCTCGAATGATTCGAAGGGGGAACCCTTGCGCTGTGCGAGAACCTCTGCCATGAGTTTCTTTCCCACGCCTGAGAGGAGTTCGAGCTGATGGTAGCGGATGGTGAGGGGACGTGCCTCGTTGAAGAATTTGAGGAACCGGGCAGGATCCTCCTCTACTATCTTTTCGAGAACGCGGGGGAGCTCGGCTTTGGCGAGGGAAGTTAAATCATCAAATCCTATCTTTCTTTTGACGTGCGACACCTTGTCGCGCTTACCCTTGCCCACGAAGACCTTCTCATACATGCCTAGGTCCTCCCGGGGCACCACTTCGAGGAGGGAGAAGTGGTCGCACCCCACAATCTGGGCAATCCTCTCCTTGTGCTTGCTTATGGAATATCCGGATGGGAGGTACTCGACCACATACGCATAATTCTCATAGGTCTTCTCCACGGTCATCACCTGTACGACGCCACAACCCCCATTATCTTTTTTAACTCTTCTTCGTCAAGCACGAACCGTTCCTTGGAGAAGATGAGCTTCAGGTCCTCCTCATCGGCGGGCATAAGGTCTGCCACTTTGACCGCGATGTCTTCTTTGACGCCCATCCCCACAAGTTCCTGCGCCATTTTCTTGCTCTTCCTTTCTGCAAGCTTGGAGAACTTGCTCGCGTGGTCTAAGGCGATGCCTTGCTCATAGTTGAGCTCTCCGTCCTTTTTCCTCGAAGAGAGCATATCTTTTATTTCGGCGAGGGAAACGACCTTTTCCTCAGGACCACTCTTCTTTCCCATAGTATCACTTTTGTGCCCTCAGGTGCTCGGGTCGGGATATGATTGTCTTTGTCTTATCTCCGTCTTTTATCTCAAGCACATAACTTGCGCCACGCATGCCGAGCACGGTGCCGGTGAGTCCGTGGAACCGTGGATGTGGCATTCCGTCATGGATGGAGGGCTCAAGCACAATGTGAACCTTCTGCCCCTCCTTGTATGTCTGGAGTATTCGAGTGGGCGGGATGATGCCTCGTCGCCTCGTCTCTTTCTTCAATTTTTCCCTTGTATTCGATCTGAATCCTTTGGACCTCTCCATAGTGACACCTATACCTAACCAAACACAATGATTCTTTTTTTACGGCCTTTCTGCGGGTTCTGGCTTATAAACCTTTTGTCAGGTTATTTTGCCACCTGCAATCCTCTCCTGGCCGTGGTGAGCATTTTATATCCATCATGCGTGACGAGGATGTTGTCCTCGATGCGCACACCGCCAAACCCTGGAATGTAGATGCCGGGTTCCACGGTGAAAACCATGCCCTCCTCGAGTGTAAAATCAGCTTCCTTCCTCATGCCAAGCCCATCATGAACTCCCAGCCCGATGCTGTGACCGAGTCCGTGAATGAATCCCTCGCTGTAATTCTTTTCTATGAATTCCGCAACCGCCGTGTGGGGAACGCGTGCCTCGACGCCTGCCTTTATTTTTTTGAGGGCAATCTTGTGGGCCTCGAGGACATGATCATACATTCTTACCTGCTTCTCCGTAGATTTCTTGAAGATGAAGGTTCGTGTTATGTCTGAGACATACCTTTTGTACTCAGCCCCGAAATCGCACAGTATGAAGTCTCCGCGCTTTAGTTTCGCCTCCCCTCCGGTATAGTGTGGGAGCGCGGCGTTCTTTCCAAAGGCGACGATGGATGAAAAGGAGGGTGATGCCCCCTTCTTCTGCATGAGGTAATTAATCTCTGCGGCAAGTTCGCTCTCATGCATGCCTTCCGAAACGAGTTCGGGTATTGTATCTGCCACACTCGAGGCGACCCTGCACGCACGGGATATTCGTTTTATCTCGTCGGAATCTTTTATGCCCCGCGCCTTTCTCACCGCCTCTGATATGTCCGCGATTTCCGCACGGGGGGCGCACTCCTTTATGGTGAGGAAATTCTGGTAGGTCAGCTCTGTGGCATTGACTCCTATCCTCTTTTTCTCAGAGAGCTTCAAGAGAAGCCTCTCCTTGCATTCATCTCTCGACGAGAAGACATAGAGAGGCCACTCACACTCTCGGGCGCTCTGTTCCTCGAGTCTGGAAACGATAATCTCAATTCCCTTCGAATCGAAGACAGCGGCGCATCCCTCGAAAAGTCCTGTGGAGTACCCTGTCACGTAGAAGAAGGACAGGTCCACCATGGTGCCGTTCATCATGATCACCGTATCAACATCCGTTAATGACAGAATCTTCTGGAAGCGGTTCATGGGGAGACTTCAGATTTCTATTTATAAAGGTTGAGTAGGGATTTCGTCCTCTCCTTGATACCGAGCATGCACCTGCGTATCATGAGTATGTCGCCCACATCATAGAGCAGATAGTAGACAATCCATGATGAAGTCCACGAGTAAAGGGTGTGCAGTCGAGTGATCAATCGCGTATGATTCCCATCGATCACCTCGAGCCACCACAAGAACGAGGCGCTACCTTTCTTATCCCACCAGAGCATCCAACGGGCTGGCTCGAAAGCCTTGACCTGCATGTCATTTTTTCCATCCGGAGTGAAAGGTATAAAATCCCCCACTTCCACGTGCTGGAGCTAGGGCAGAATGCATCGTACGCTTGGGATAAAGGCATTATCGATCCAGTCGATACTATACCATCCTGCTCTCTTACTCCCAATCTGCACCAGCCACGGCAAAATGCTTTCAGTACGGGCATCGATTGTTACCGCACGTGTTGCGTTGAAGGAAGGACGATTCACTATGTCATCGCCAGGTAAGGTACGCGAAACTTCATCATCTGTTGCATCCCACCTCAAATGCTAGGGTCGAATGAAGATCCAATACGCAAGTCCCACAGATAGAAACACAAGAAGGAGTAAGATAATTGAAACAATCAGCAGTTCAGACATGATTTATGATACAGTCCTGACATATAATTCTTGCTGTTTCTTAAGGAATCCTTAAAAGTAAAGAGGGAAAAGAAAGACTATGAGACCTCCCCTCGACAGGGATTTTGTAAGAACGAAGGAAGACCTCATCTTCTGTGTAATCTCTTACCTTCATCCGGAAGACAAGATTACAGCATATCTCAAGTATATCCCTTCCCCAGAGGGCAAGTGGAGTGGCGGGAAAAAAAGATATGCGCGCGCCTTCCCCTACTATTCGGCACAGAAAATCCTTGAAACCTTTGATTTTTTAAAGAACCACTATCCTCATTATGTCTCCTTTTGTCCTGTGAGAAATCTTGAATTGAGCATGGTTCCGCGCGAATACATATCCCAATACTATCTTCCTGAAGAGAGGATGGGTGAGATTTTCAAAGTTCAGAATGATGTCCTGGAACGCGATATCTTTGAGTTTGTCTCTCTTCTCTGCGAGCAGACGGGTGTGGGACAAAAGGATTTCGGCATCACTGGTTCCGTTCTCACCCGCATGCACAACTCCGCCTTCTCGGACATGGACATACTCGTCTATGGGCGCAAGGCTTCTCTTTTGGTGAAAGAGGCACTGCACGAAATGCGCCGCCCGGACCTCAAAGGAATGAATCAAAGAGAAAAAGAGAGGTGGGTTGCGAGTCGCACTACTCGTTTCCCTATATCAAGGATGCTCGCCACCCATTACTTTGACAGGAGGTGGAACTTTGGATTTTTTAGGAAACGATACTTCTCCCTCCATCCAACCCACAGACCAGAGGAGATTGAAGAGAGATATGGTCAAAGGATATACAGGCAGTTGGGAAGGGTACGACTGAGGGGAATAATTAAAGATGCATCCGATTCCATTTTTCTTCCTGCTGTATACGAGATATGTGATGTTGAGGTTTTGGAAGGGGAAAACGCAGACATTTCTTTCATCATATCTTTTGAAGGCCTCTTCTGTGATATCGCCGAGACTGGCGATATGGTGGAAGCGTGTGGCACACTTGAGAGGAGTGGGAACGAATTCTTTGTGGTGGTGGGTGCAATAAGTATAGAAGAAGGATGGATAAAGGTTTTAGGATATGAGTGAGAGGAATGTGCCAATTGAAATTCTAGAAGACTCCATCGACACTTCTGTGAAGCAGAGGAATCGGGAACGATTCCACAAACCTAAAGTTCTCACCCCTCCATTTCCATAGAGACATCAGGGCTTCTCGAAGTCTTACAGCAAGTGGAAAGGAGCATAGAACGAATTAAAAAAAGGCAGTACTTCCAAATAGCACATTGAGGGATAACCTGCAGAAGTCATTATATTTGTGTGTATCTTGCCATTTGGTCAAAAACAAGTGTGTCTTTCGCGACGCCATTAAAAATAAAAAAGGAAGGGAAGAAGTCTCCCGAGGATTCTTTATCCCTCAAATCGAAAGATATTTAAATGAACAATAGGGCGGAAAGGCGTGAATGTAAGGGTCTACAGGGATATATACAATATGCTCAACACGAAGGAAGACATTCCTGTGGTGAGGAGGCAGTTCAACTATCCCGAAGAGACGCTCTACTCCATTCTCGGTCAGAAGATAGTGAGGCGAACAAAAAAAGATTTCTACGTAATAAAGAGACAGAGCCACTACCTCCTTCGTGACTGGAAAAGGGGCAAGAGCCTCCTTGAGATATCGCGCGAAAAACATTTCTCCCCCGTCCTCCTCGGAACATTCATACTCACAGAGTATGGATTGACGCGCAGAGAAATACGTGATTTTCTCGCAAACCCTTCCTCCATACGAGACGAGAGGATGAAGAGAGAGGTCGACGAGATTCTTGAAGAAGACATCGTTTACTCTCCCACCGCCTATGAGATTCAGAGGAGGAATGGCAAGAATGCCGAGGATGCAATCACACAGTGGCTCCTGGAACGAAATATCCGCTTCACCCATGAGCTTGAGAGAAGAAACATCCACACGAAAACCCCCGACTTCCTCTTTGAAAAATACATGGTGATTGGCACGGTGAGGATTCGCTGGATAGAGAGCAAGGCATCCTTTGGGGACAAGATACAGATGAAAATGGATTACAAGAAGCAATTGATACACTATCTCGACATGTTCGGCAGGGGGCTCGTCGTCTACTGGAACGGATATCTAAACGATGGGACCTTGAGGATTGCCTACCATCCCCTGGAAAGGAAAATCTATATCACAAATCAAAGCTTCTTCGGTGGAAGGAATGGATGAACTCTCGCGCAAACTCATCCATCTCGGAGGGCTCGTGGTCCCCTTTCTCTATATCGCTTTTGATAGAAATACGACACTTTTCATCTGCGGTCTCATGTTTCTTGCAGCATTGGCAGGAGAGGTATCGAGAGCCTTCATCCCCTCCTTGAATGCATTCTTTCTTTCCGTTTTTAATGGAGTGACCAGGGAGCATGAGAAAAAGAAACTACTGGGGGCAACCTATCTTACAGCCTCCTCATTCCTCGCACTTCTCCTCTTTCCCCTCAACATAGCGATTTCATGCATGCTCTACCTCGTGTTGGGTGATATGTGTGCGGCACTCGTCGGAAGAAAATTCGGAAGGCATAGATTCAGGGAGAAGAGCTGGGAGGGCAGCTTCGCATTCTTCATAGTCTCTTTCCTGTCCTCTCTGTATTTCATCGGTCTGCCCCTCTCTTTTTTGGGGACACTCACGGCAACCATCACCGAGGCATATTCCAATAAGGATAACCTCACAGTACCCCTCATTTCAGGGGCAGTGCTTTCAGTATTTTCACTTCTGCTCTCTTGTTCATGAAAACCTTTTTAAACTCATCCCCAATGCAGGAGCGGTGATTTTTTGAAATCCATTGCAGTCATACTCCTCATTGCCTTCATGGCAGGATGCATAGGACAGAATGCATCTCAGATGAGCTGGGAAACAGACGCCCAGGTTGCACTCGACAAGGCGAAATCTGAGAAAAAGTCATTGCTCCTCTTCTTCTATGATTCAAAGGCGACTGCAGTCATAGGCGGGGAATCTGTGAACCCATCGGAGTGGATGGACAGGAATGTGTTTTCCGATACGCGCGTGATCGAGTTACTCCGAAATAAATTTATCAGTGTACGCCTCAATGGCGAGACAAAGGAAAACATGTCACTCGCCCGTGCATATGGCTCTTCTGTCTTCCCATTTTTCATAGTGGTTGATGCAAATGGGCAGGTATGCACCACATTTTCCGGCATCTCTGAGGGAGACGAGTTCCTGAAAAAGATGGAGAGCTGTGTAACCCCTACCCCTGTTTTTTAAGAATGAGGAGCAGCATGAGGAGAAATACGAAAATGATAAAGGCGGCAAGCGCCCCTCCCACGATAAGATATTGCTTGTATTGGGCGACAAAAGAGGTATCTTGTTTCTCAGTCTCCTGAGCCGAAGTGATTCTCTCTCTCGTTTTTTCCAAGAGTTCCATGTCTCCCAGTTCTTCATACAGCTTCTCGGCTTTCGTCAGGTATGAGAGTGCATTGGAGTAATCCTTTTTAAGGAGTCTCTTTTCCCCTTCCTGGAAATAGGCTGCCGCCTGTTTATAGTTTGTCGTTTTTGAGAGCAGGGTATTTGCCTTCTGTATTTTCTCTATGTCGGCAAGAGAGGAATAGAGATCGCGCGCCTGACTCGCGAAAAATTCTGCATCCTGGAAGGCGTGTTGCGCAAAGAGGGTTTCCGCCTTGGCGAGATAGGAATCTGCGAGGAGGTAGTTTTCGCAGGCAAGAATCTTTGAGGAGATGAGGGTGACCATTTCTGTCTCACCCACCTTTCTGAACGCATCCTCGGCTTCTTTAAATATGGGTTTTGCCTCCGCATACTTGTGTTCGCCAAATAGCTTTTCAGCCTGGTCATACAATTGCTGGGCTGCGATATACTTTTCGCATTTTGCCACCATATCCTCGGCAGTAGCCATGCCCCTGTTGTCTCCGAGGTCCTTGTACTTATCGCGCGCCCTCTGGAAGTATATGAGGGCGTTGCGGTATTCTTTTTTTGCGAGGTAGGATTCTGCCTCTGAAAAGAGTCTGTCTCCCTCGCTTGCGAGATTCTTCTGCGACCGGTAGGCGTAGAGTGTGCCGTTGTAGGTTTCAATGATTTCCATGTACCCATCCAAGTCTAAATCTGCAAGGGACGCAGCGATGAAGAGTTCTCCGAGCCGCGAGGTCCACACCGCATTGATGCCTCTGTCATAGATTGTAGCCAGTCCGTCCCCCGAGAGTACAAGTTCATTCTGTCCGTCGAGATTCAGGTCGAAGGCAATGATGTCTGAAACCCTTGCCGGCGCCACGAATGTGGAAAGAACTGTGACATCATTTCTTAGAACGGTGACGGTGTACTCTGATGCGATGAGTATATTTTTCGGTTCGAAAAATGATGCGACGATGACGTCTGATACGGGTGCGGGGGTCTCGTAGCTCCACTGAAGTCTACCGTCGTCGTCAAAGACATAGACGAAGTTGCCCGCACCCGCGAGGATTTCGGGGTTGGGGTCTTTGAATGAGGAGGATTCTATGTTGGAGTCCACGTCTGCGATATAAACCGTCCTCGCATCTGCGGGAAGGTCGGAGGCTGCGGGGTACTCCCATGTGAGAATGCCAGTGTCTTCCACAAGGTATACCTTTTTTGATGCAATTGCAATCTCCTTTCTGCCATCCATGTCCGTGTCATCGATGGCGATGTCATGGATTTTGGAGGCAGAGGACCAGAGCCTGTAGGCGGTGGCGGGTGGGTTGTTCCAGAAGTATTTGCCATCGTAGTTAAATACATAAATTGCATAGAAGCACACCGCCACTACTTCCCTCCTGCCATCAGAGTTGAGATCCGAGACGAAGAGCATCTTCACATTATCATTATATATAGGTTCCGAGGTCCAAAAGAGGGTGCCATCGGGACGCAGGGCATAGACATAAGAGGTGTACACATCCACAGGGAAATCTGCGATTGCTTCGGGAGGGAATGGCGGGACATGAGTATTATAGGAAATAAAATCCGCGGCGAGAAATGTTTCCTTTTCTTTCTCCGTCCCAAGAAGAATGAGCCTCGTACCGTCTCCTTTGAGGTCTCCTGCAGCCACGGAGAGCACTGCCCTGCCATTGTTGTTTGTCTTGTCATTGTCAATGGAGTCTGTGTCGAAGCGCCATATGGTCTTCCCATGGCTATCGAGGAGGGTCACGAATCCCTCCGAGTACTCCACACTCTGCCCCTGCTCTTTCGGAAGACGGACAAGATTTCGAGAGCCCACAATGACTTCCTTGGGGCCATCTCCGTTGACATCATAAGTAAAAGAGGATGTGATTTCAGACTCCTTATAGAAGAAAGATTGTATATATGATAGTTGGGCTGTGAGAAGAGGGATGAAAAGTATGAGGATGATGAAGAGGCACCATTTTCTCATAAAGAGTAATTGCTTATCAACACTATATAAATGTTTCGGACAGCAGTCTTGCCAGGCTTAGATGGAGAGAGGAAAAAAGAGGGAAGCTGGTGCAAAGAGAGGTGGAATTCGTGGACAATCGCCCATATGCGTATGTTACTGGCATTGCGACTTCAGACATCGATTAATGGCACGAAAAAATCTTCAAGAAAAGTTGTGTTTATGAATTCTCCCTATGAAGTCTTGGAGGTAATCACACACTGCTATCATTTGGAATTCCCTTTACTCATGTGCAGTCGTACTCAACTATTCTACGGCGCAGAGTTCAAACCCCAAAGAGTCCGCAACCTTTATAATGCAGAAGGTGGGGACTCCCCCATGAGAATCACCGCATTCAACGGGAGTCCGCGAGGAAACAAGAGCAATACTCACATCATTGTGGAGGCTTTCTTTGAAGGTGCATCCGATGCCGGTGCCCAGACAGAAGAGATATTCCTCCTTCAGAAGGAGATTAAGCACTGCCTCGGGTGCTTCAAGTGCTGGACGAGGACACCTGGCGTGTGCGTGCAGAAGGACGACATGGCAGGACTGCTCGAAAAGATAATCTCCTCAGACATCATTATACTCGCAACCCCTGTGTACATTGATAATGTCTCTGGCTTAATGAAAAACTTCATGGACAGGATGATTCCCTTGATAGACCCGCATTTCGAGAAAGACGAGGGCGGGGAATGCAGGCATTTGGGGCGATACGGGAAGTATCCCAAAATGGTCGTCATCGCCAACTGCGGATTTCCGGAGCAGAGCCACTTTCAGGTCATGCGATTGCTCTTCAGCAGGATAGCGCGAAACATGAGCACTGAAATCACAGCAGAGATTTATAGAAGTGCGGGCGAACTGCTCTCAAGCCCCCACCCACTGCTTCCTCCCATCATAGATAATTACAAAACCCTCCTGAGAAAAGCGGGGAAGGAAGTGGTCCAAAACGGAAGGCTATCAGAGGAAACCAGAACACAATTGGAGAAACCGCTCATCCCGGAGGAACTCTACATAAACGGAACCAATAAGAGCTTCGATAAGGCGATTGCGAAGCACGCGGTAGCGCAGATAAAGTGAAGAAAGGAAAATCTGCAGCAAGGTTTATATAGTTGATATTTAATAATTTATAAATAAATGCTAAATTAATTCGGAGGATATAATGAGCACCTCTGTATCTGGAAGTTTAAGGCTCTTAAACGGGCAAGTACCCAATCTCAATTTTGAATTAAATGGAATCTTAAAAATAGAAAAAGAAGATGTAGAATGGCAATGTAGAATTCTTGGAGGTCATTTCATTGTCGAATTCCCTAATTGGCCCACGAAACATCAAGATGATGATGAGATATTTAGAGTTGCTCAGACTCTTATTGATAATATGATACTTTGTCCTATTGTAGATGAAGGTGTTGGTTTATCCTATACGCTTGAACATTGCAAGAAATGGAATGGAGAGATTATATTAAAGAAACCAGATCAAGCTCCACAAATTGAAGATATCCAAATTGATAGAGATAGAATCTTCAATTTGATTGGAGGACAACCTGAACTGAGATATGCTATCCGGGACTTCAATCAAGGGTTACTTGATCGAGAAAATTGTCCTATTCTTTTTTATAGAGCGATAGAAACATTAGCAAAATTATTTACTAATAAGGAAAAATTAGAAGCAAAAGATTGGAATACCTTTCATTTAAAATTACATACAGAACGCTCGGATATGGAAACACTAAAGAGAATAGCTGATAATCATCGTCATGGCACTCATATATATTTTACTAAAGATGAACATCTTATTATGATGAGAACAGTTAGATATTTCCTCATGAAATCTATTGCATTTCTCTTATCTTCTCAAGACAATGATTGAAAAAGGGACCGATCCCATGACCTTCAACCTCCAAAAAGCATGCGACTTCGTATACCAAAACGGAGACGATATTGAAAAAGAGCGATTGGACGCAATCCTGAAGAGGAAAAAGCCTTCAGAATCAGTTATCCTTCACATAGCCCATCTGCAGAATCCCGATGGCGGGTTTCCCTACCAGAGAATGAAGGGAGAGCTTTCCACGCTTAACGATACGGAAGTAGAGCTTGTGGTATTAAATGACCTTGGATTGCTTTCTTCAGAAGTGGGAAAAAAGGCACTCGGCTACATTCTCGCAATGCAGAAAGAAGACGGGAGCTGGGACGAGAATCCCGAGATATCAAAATACGACCCTCCATCTTGGATGGTTCACGGCGACAGGAGAAGCATCATATACCACACCGTCTACTGCTCCTTCTGGCTCGGTATCGGTGGATGGAGGGAGAGCGTGCACTTCAAGAAGGGGTATCGATTTCTCAAAAACTGCCAGAATGAAGCGGGAAAGATTGAAGGGTTTCTCCACAACAGCTGGATTGGCACCCCTGTTCTCGCAATGGAATGTGGATGGGAATCTGTGGGAGTCAGAAAGGGTGTAGCGTATCTTGAGAGCGTTACGGGATGGGAATCATCGCAGATAAGCTGGATGCTGTGGTGCTTCCTCATGGCTCATATTCCAAAAGAGAATCCCTTTGCCGCACGAATGCGCAACGAGCTTCCTTTGCGACAGAGGTTCGATGGTAGTTTTGCGTCTGAGGATGGCGATGAATTTTCGGTATCTGCCACCATTGAAGCTCTCAAGGTGACCTCCCTCTTCAATGAATACGATTCCGAAGTGTAACGACCCCCTGTCCCTGCATTGAAGAATGTGATTTTAAGCCCCTATCATGAATCCTAATATTTTTCTAAGAATCCATATATTATAATGCTTGGTTATGATGTGCTCTCAGATATATAATCCCCCAAATATTCTTTAACCACTTGCATGGTAAAACCAAACATTTAAAAGCTGTTATGATTAATTGATAATCGTCTGGCAGGGACAATTTTTAAAAAATAGTTCACTTCACTTCCCCACACCCTGCCAGATTATCCCGTGAGTTGTGGTAGTGTGATGGTGCAGGACATTTTTTCATTTTTATTTTCATGCAACAATGTCATCTTTCTCGCATACATGAGACATTTATTGTGGAAAGAGGGGCAGATACTCTATGCGCGGTTTATTGTAGGTAGGGTAGTATTTCTCTATGCCTGCGGTGATGAGCAGTCTGTCGCAGAGCTCCTCTGCGAGGAACGGGTGGGTGAAAACCTTTCTTCCCGCAACCTCCACAAAATCCTCTGCTACATCTACGAGGGCTAATATCTTCTCTCTCAGCTCATGCGCCTCCTTTTCGCCCTCGCACTCAAATACGCCCCTCACAAGAAGACAATCCTCCATCTCCTCGTATGGCCTTCTTATATGTGAAGCCCTGCGGGTGAGCCTGTTTCTCAGCTGAACACCATCTTTTCTTTGCGAGGAACAATAGTTGACAATCATTGAGACAGGGAGGGTTTCCATCTCGCGTCCCACCTCCTCGCTCCCCTTTATGGCATTGGAGTGTTCCTCAGCAACATATCCCCTTTTTTTGAGTGCATCGATATTCGTCTCGGAGTATTCCAGCTCATTGAGGTTTATGAATCTCACATCGAGCGCATCTAATTTCATGATGAATGCCCTCAACTGCAGACCCCTTTCCGGAAACACGGGGACCTCGACACCAACATCAAATGGGTGCCCCAATGCACTTCTTATGAGACGGGTGTTGAAAGTATGGAGCCTCAGCTCATCTATGTGTTTCTCCAGTAGTTTGAATATGCTTTCGTTGAGAAGCTCCCCTGTGGTATAGAGGTGGATGTGGTGGTCCCCAAAATGATTCTTCAAGAGCTTTGCGTAGTGGATTGTTCTCTCAAGATACATCACGGGGTCTCCCCCTGTGAACCCCGTTCCCTCCGCATCTGTGAGGTGCGCCTCCTCGAGAATATCCTCATCAGAGGCAACTGGCCTCTCGTTGGCATACACCTTGTCTTTGTTTTTCCTCATGGCAGAGAGTGGACAGTAGAAGCATCTTCTCCCACATATCCCTGAGATGAAGAGGACGAGCTTTTTTCCCTGGAGGCAGAGTTCGCATCCGCGCGGAAGCATGAGAAGACTCGTGCATCTTCTTTTTAAGGGTTGGTTTCATGAATACCTGTTCGATGCCGATGAGATACGAGACCCTATAATCGTGATGGTTGAAGGGAACGGGTGGGAGTGGGTTCCTGTCGCCGCGATGAGAAATGCCACATTCAGGCACTGACCTTTCTGGCGCATTGAGGAATGCTTAAATACAAAAAGGAGGATGTCATTGCATGGAGAAATCCGATTTTGACTGGAAGGAGGAATACACAAAAAAGATTGCTCCAGCCGCAAGGGCCCTCGAAATCATACAACCCGGCAACCGTGTCTTCATCGGTTCCGCCTGTGCCGCCCCGCAACATCTCATAAGGACGTTCCATCAGATGCCACTCGAGGATGTGGAGATTGTTCATATCCTCACCATGGGCGAGGCACCTTACACCGAACAGGAACTGGGCACTCGGTTCCGCACCAACACCTTTTTCATAAGTCCTAATATTCGCGAGGCGGTGCAGAAGGGAAGGGCGGATTACACGCCCGTCTTCCTCTCCGAGATTGCCGAGCTTTTCAGGTCTGGGCAGATGCCCATAGATATTGCCCTCGTGCAGGTCGCACCTCCTGACAAATACGGGTTCTGTTCTTTTGGCATTTCTGTGGACATCACTAAACCAGCAGCAGAGTATGCCCGCCACGTCATCGCACAGGTGAACCCCAATATGCCAAGAACGCTGGGAGATAGTTTCATTCATGTCAATGATATCGATTTTCTTGTGGAGGGGGAAGAGCCCGTGCTCGAATTCACCACACCTGGTCCCTCAGAGCTCACGAAGCGCATTGCTAAAAATGTCTCCTACATCGTCGAAGACGGCTCCACCATTCAGGTCGGGTATGGGGGCATCCCCTCGGCAGTATTGAGCTATCTTCGGGAAAAACATGACCTGGGAGTTCACACGGAGGTGTTCGGAGACAGCCTCTTGGAGCTACTAGGCGAGGGTGTCATCACAGGGGAGAGGAAAACACTCCATCCCCAAAAGATAGTCGCCTCTTTTTGCATGGGCTCACGTCGGCTCTATGATTACATCCACAACAATCCCCTCTTCGAGTTCCGTCCCGCGCACTATGTCAACGATCCCGCAATCATCGCCCGAAATGACCACATGGTCGCGATAAACTCTGCCCTTGAGATAGATCTCACAGGGCAGGTATGCGCCGATTCCTATGGCTATCAATTCTATTCAGGCATTGGAGGACAACTCGACTTCATACGCGGCGCTGCCCGGTCGAAAGGCGGTCGTCCCATTATCGTCCTGCCATCCACGCGCAAGAATGAAACGCTGTCTCGCATAGTACCCGCTCTGAGTGAAGGATCCGGTGTGGTAACGTCACGTGGAGACGTGCATTATGTTGTCACGGAGTGGGGCATCGCCTATCTGCATGGAAAAAGCATTCGTGAGAGGGCGCTTGCCCTAATATCTATAGCCCACCCTCTTTTCAGGCGTGAACTCCTCAGGATTGCGAAAGAACACCACTATATCTACACAGACCAACCCGAAGCGCCTCTGATTCAGGCCCGGTATCCTGAAGAATTCGAAAAATGGACAGAGACCAAAGATGGAACAAAGGTGTTCATACGCCCCATACGTCCCGCCGATGAGTCCCTCGAACGTGATGCGTTCTACAATTTTTCACGGGAGACCGTCTATTACCGATTCTTCTCTTATCTGAAAGCCCTGCCTCACGAACAGCTGAAGAAATTCGTCAATATCGATTATGAAGAGGAGATGGCACTCGTGGCTGTCGTTCTTGATTCGGGTAGAGAAAAAATCGTGGGAATTTGCAGATACATTGTGGACCGCGCCACAAACTTCGCCGAGTTCGCGCTAGTCATAAGGGATGACTGGCAAGGCAGAGGGGTGGGGAAAGCCCTTCTCAATTCCATCATAGAGATTGCAGAGAAGAAGGGTCTTGAGGGATTCACCGCCTACATACTCGAGAGAAACAAGCGCATGCTGCGCCTGCTCGATAAGACAGGGTATCCGTATGATTCGAGGATGAAGGAAGGGGTGTATGCGGTAAAAATTTTCTTTAAAAAAAAGAAATGAATCTGAAAAAATGTATGAGTGAAAGAAAAAAAAGAGAAAAGAAGTAATCCTACTTCTTTATGTTTGCGTCTGCGAGGAGCTTGTCCACGACTGTGGGATCTGCCAACGTCGTTGTGTCTCCCACCTCGTGGCTTCCCGTTGCAATGACCTTGAGAATCCTTCTCATTATCTTGCCGCTCCTCGTCTTGGGCAGGGCATCTGCGAATTGGATGACGTCGGGCTGGGCGATGGGTCCAATCTGCGTCCTCACGTGTCCAACGAGTTCCTTCTTCAATTCTTCCGAGGGCGTAAACCCAGACCTAAGGATGATGAACGCATATAACCCCTGTCCCTTTATCTCGTGAGGCATGGGGACCACCGCTGCTTCTGCCACAGACTTGTGGGCGACCAGTGCGCTCTCCACTTCCATCGTCCCAATCCTGTGACCCGAGACGTTTATGACATCGTCCACACGTCCCATGAGCCAGTAGTCTCCGTCCTCGTCCATTCGTGCGCCGTCGCCTGTGAAGTAGACCCCTTTGAATCTGGTGAAGTAGGTGTCCTTGTATCTCTGTGGGTCACCGTAAATGGTGCGGAGCATGGCGGGCCACGGCTGCTCAATGACGAGGTATCCTCCCTCATTCTTGGAGGCTGGTTTTCCGTCGTCACGGACGACACGCGGCACAATGCCGAAGAAGGGTTTGGTCGCAGAGCCGGGTTTGAGGGTGATGGCGCCGGGCAGAGGCGTGATGAGAATGCCGCCAGTCTCTGTCTGCCACCAGGTGTCGACGATGGGACATTTTTTGTGTCCAATGTTCTTATAATACCATATCCAGGCTTCGGGGTTGATGGGCTCGCCCACTGTTCCGAGTAGCCTCAGGCTCGACAGGTCGTGCTTTGCGGGCCACTC